>Ga0182016_10000160_pt1 | contig 79917 bp, 66 predicted proteins | sample 712S2MmetaG_FD_120491 | JGI IMG/M metagenome (GOLD analysis project Ga0182016, IMG submission 120491) | Permafrost microbial communities from Stordalen Mire, Sweden - 712S2M metaG | ecosystem: Environmental > Terrestrial > Soil > Wetlands > Permafrost | place: Sweden: Stordalen | collected...
AACTACCAGGGCTCGGCAACGGGGACCATGACCATCGCCAAGGCCACGGCGACAGTTACCCTGGGCGGCCTCAGCCAGAACTACACCGGCTCGACTAATTCGGCGACAGCCACAACCACCCCGGCCGGCCTGACGTTGACCTTCACCTACAACGGCAACGCGACCGCACCGACGGCGGCTGGGAACTACACTGTGGTGGGCACCATCAGCGATCCCAACTACCAGGGCTCGGCAACGGGGACCATGACGATTGCCAAGGCCACGCCGGCCATCACCTGGCCGAGTCCCGGCAATTTGCCTTATGGCACACCGCTCGGCGCCACGCAGCTTGATGCCACAGCCACGCCCACCGGAGGCACATTTGTTTATAATCCGCCAGCGGGAACCACGCTGCCTATCGGTACGCAAACCCTGAGCGTCTCTTACACCCCACCCGACACCACCGACTACGCCACGGCCACATCCACCACCACCGTGAATGTGATCGCCGGCCTCTCGCTCACGGCGATTGCTCCAACCAGCGCGCCTTACGGTTCGGGAATTACAACCATCACCCTCACCGGCGACGGGTTCACGCCGACCTCGGTCGTCCAGCTCAATGGCGCAGCCATCTCCAGCACCTATGTGAGTCCGACGCAGATGACCGCGCAAATTCCGGCCAGCTTCTTCCAGCAGCTTACCGCCGGGGCTATCGCCGTTTTCGACCCGACCAAGAGTGTGACCAGCAGTTCGGTTCCCTTCTCGGTCACGCTGCCCAACCTGCAACTCACATTCAGCGGTCCCAGCACCACCGCAACGGGCGAGCAGCCCACCCTCAACCTCATCTTGTCGCAGCCCTATCCGGTTGACATCACGGGCACCATGACGCTTACCGTAAATCCGCTGTCACCGGGAGGGCCGGTCGATCCATCGGTGCAGTTCTCCACCGGAGGAACGACGTTCAACTTCACCATTCCTGCCGGCACCACCACTACGCCGAACGTGCAGATCCAGACCGGCACGCTCGCCGCTACCATCACCGTAACGCTTTCGCTCGAGGCCAACGGCCAGCCCATCGACCAAGACATTCAGCCGGTGGTCACGGTCGTCCCTGACGCCGCGCCGGTCATCACCAGCGTCAACCTCGCGCGCAACGGCAACACGCTCACCGTCACTGTTCAGGGCTATTCAAGCACTGACAACATGAGCTCTGCCGATTTCGAGTTCACGGCGGCTCCCGGCTCCGCCATCTCCGATCCGGCGATCACCGTCGACGTTTCCTCTGAATTCACCGCCTGGTACTCAAGCCCGACGGCGGTGCAATACGGAAGCTCGTTCTCTTATTCGCAGGTATTCAACTTGAGTAACAACTCCGCTACCATCGGCAGCGTCAGTGTCGAACTGACCAACTCCGAGGGCCAATCGAATCAGGTTACCGCGCAGTAAGCGCAAGGTAGGATGAAGTGCCCTATGGCCAAAATCGTTGACTCACGAATCAGCCCGCGCCTTGTGGCCCTGCTGGCGATCGCCCTGCTGGTGCTCGAACCGGCCCTGCCGCTCGGAGCACAGGAAGCCGCTCCACCGCCCAAGGCTCTCCAGATCGTCATCCTCGACGATGAAGCGCCGCTGAACAACATCAGCGAACGCACGGCCCGCGAGCCCATCGTGCAGGTTCAGGATGAGAATCACAAGCCGCTGGCCGGCGCTGCGGTGCTCTTCGCCATTCATCCCGCCGCCGGAGCAAGTGCCGCGTTCGCTAATGGCGCCAGCACCCTCAGTGTGGTCACCAACGCCAACGGCGTGGCTCGCGCCTCCGGATTGGTTATGAATGGGGTCAAGGGCACCTGGCAGCTTCAGGTCACCGCATCGAAAGACGGCATCACAAGCACCACCACTATCAACGAAACCAACGTGGCGCCCCAGAGTACGCCTGGAAACTCAAATCCGAGCAAGCCGCCGACACACTTCCTCGGCGCGCATGGAATGACACTGATCGGTGGAATCGTGGCCGTAGGCGCCATCGTGGCTATTGTGGTTGTGAAGGAAACCTCGAGCAACTCCACCAGCATCAGCACCGGCGGCGGCACAGTGGGCGCGCCAAGCGGAGCAGGATTCAAGATCCACTTCTAGAATCACTCGTCTCGACTCGACCCACTACAAACATGTGTGACAGACATGGGTGCCCCATCGTCCCGAGCGAAACCGAAGGCTCTGCTTTTTGATTTTGACTGAATGGGATCGCCGCTGACTCACTGTTCAATGTCCACTGACCACTGTTTCTCAGAAGCTGGGCGGCTGCCATTTCTGCACAAACTCCGATGCCGCCTCAAAGGCGAGCGGCTTGGAGAAGAAGTAGCCCTGAATGTACTCGCAGCCCTGCAAGCGAATGTATTCGGCGTCGGCCGCCGTCTCCACTCCTTCAGCAATCACCTTCATTCCCAGGTTGTGCGCCAGGCCGATGATGGCCTTCACAAGCACCTTGCTGCCCTGGTCCTTTGACAGCGTGCGGATGAAGCTCTGGTCGATCTTGAGCGTATCGATGGGGAAGAAATGAAGGTAGCTCAGTGAGGAATAACCCGAACCGAAGTCGTCGATCGAGATGTTGATGCCGATCTGGCGGCACTTTTCGAGCACCGCTCGCGCTTTCTCCGGCGAATCCATCAACAGCGACTCCACAATCTCGAGATGGATCTGCAGCGGATTCATCTGCTTCTGTTCAATGGCCGCCTGCAGAATGCCGGGCAGATCGACCGCCGAAAAATCCTTCACCGAAAAGTTCACGCCCACGAAGAGAGGCTCCGGCCCGATCAGGTCCTTTGAAGCGGCCGCCTGCAGCTTGATGGCGGCATCGGACGCCAGTTCCAGCGCCAGCTGCGAGAGCTCGGTGATCAGGCCGCTGTCTTCGGCCACAGGAATGAAGACGCCAGGCGAAATCATGCCGTTGACCGGATGCCGCCAGCGCATCAACCCCTCAAAACCGGCGATCTTCATGTTCTGGATGTCGATGATCGGCTGATAGAAGAGCGTAAGCTCGCCTTTTTCCAGCGCTTCTTTCAGCTCGTTGTTAAGCCGGATTGTGGTAAGCGCGGTCGCGCTGCTTGAATCGCTCTGTTCGGCAGCCTCGGCGGCCGGTGAGGCGGGCACCACGCGAACGGCGTCGGTACGCGCAATCATGTCGCGGTAGCGCGAAGTCACAATCCGCATCACCATCTTCAGAACGGGGTCCGCGCTCTCAACCCGGTGGGCAAAATCCTCGCGCGTAATCTCAATGGCCGTGCAATCTTCAAGCGCGCGCACCGTGGCCGTGCGGGGCTTGTCGTCAATCATCGCCATCTCGCCCAGCATTGAGCCGGGACCGCGGGTCCCGATCTGCAAAAGCTGGCCTTCGCGCTGCACCAGGATCTCTACGTTGCCCGTTTCGATGATGTAGGCGCACTCTCCGCGTTCGCCCTCACGCATAAGGGCTTCGCCTTTGCTGAATTGTCTTGTCGCCGAACCTTGCATAGGATTTGTGCCTGTCGTTACATATTAGTTACGCATACGCAGGCCTGTCATCTGAAATCCGGCCCATGCTTTGGCAGACACAAAAACGCGCTCCCTGTCCGGACCGGTCAGCCGCGGCGAGCAGACTGCCTCGCCGCCCGAAAACGGGTCCGGACAGGCGCTGAAGTTTTGCATATAAGCAGATTTTCCGGCAGACAGACGCCAATGGGCTGCTGCCGGAAGTTTTCCGGTGCAGGCTTCACAAGCCCTGCCGCTAGTGGTTGGCAGAGTGCGACGCCATCCTCACTTCACGGCTCGCCTGCGCCAACAGATCCTTGGCGTGCGCCGCATGGCCGCCCAGGTCATACTCGTTGGCCTGCTGCGCGGCACTGATAGCGCCCATTGCCTGACCGATAAAACCCTGGGCCGCCTCCAGGTTTGGGTGCCGCGGGCCTTGCGCAATCAGCATTCCGCCAGCGGTGAGTGCACCGCCCAAAACCATGCCTACAAGAAACTTAGGGTTCTTCATTGGTGTTACCTCCTGAGAGAAATTATCAGAACAAATCGGGCTGGGGATTGTCTACAGGTAAATTCTTGAATCATTCTTACCGCCGCCATATCCGCCGTGGCAAATTGTATTCAGTTCCGGTCCACTTCTGCACAAACTGCCCGCGTCGCTTCAGGGAGGCGACAGCTAGAATTTGATCAGCCATGTCTGAGTTCACCCACCTCCATCTGCATACTGAATACTCCCTGCTCGACGGCGCATGCGACGTGTATAAGCTCGTCGATCGCGTGGCGAAGCTCGGCCAGAAGTCCGTGGCCATGACCGACCATGGCAACATCTATGGCGCGGTGCATTTTTTCAATGCGGCCAAGGAGAAAGGCATCAAGCCTATCCTTGGTTGCGAACTCTACGTTTGCAAGGCCGAGGACCATCGTGCCGAAACGCCCAACGACCAGTACAACCACCTGCTGGTGCTGGCTGAAAATGAGGAGGGCTATCGGAACCTCATCCGGCTCACCAGCGAAGCCAGCCTGCACGGTTTTTACCGCCGTCCCCGCGTCAGCAAGAAATACCTGGCCGAAAACTCCAAAGGGCTCATCGGTTTCTCAGGCTGCCTGAGCGGCGAACTCTGCGAGTCACTTATGGCCGGCCAGTACGATAAGGCAGCGGCAGCGGCCGGCCAGTATCAAGACATCTTCGGCAAGGGCAACTTCTACCTGGAGATTCAAGACCAGGGACTTGTTGAGGAGAAGAAGATTCAGGCCGACCTCTTCCGTCTCGAACGCGAGCTCGGCATTCCGCTGGTCGCTACCAACGACTCGCACTACCTGTGCGGCGAAGACTCGCACGCCCACGACGTAATGCTCTGCGTGCAAACCGGCGCCAAGATCCACGAGACCAACCGCTTCAAGTTCGACAGCGACCAGTTCTTTGTGAAGAGCGCCGAAGAAATGTCGCGCATCTTCCCCGATTCGCCCGCGGTTCTGGAGCGCACCGTTGAGATTGCCGAGCGCTGCAACCTGAAGCTCAAGCCGGTCGAGAATTCCTTTCCCGAGTTCGCCGTGCCGCCGGGCCACACCATCGACAGCTACTTTGAGCACGTGTGCCGCGAGGGCATGAAGAAGCGCCTCGAAACGTCAATCCGCCAGCTGGAACTGCGCGGCGTTCGCCGGTCAACCCCCGAAGAGTACGAAGCGCGGCTCAACTACGAAATCGGCATCATCAAGCAGATGAATTACCCGGGCTACTTTCTCATCGTCTGGGACTTCATCAAGTACGCGCGCGACAATGGCATTCCAGTTGGGCCCGGACGCGGATCGGCAACCGGCTCGCTGGTGGCTTACGTCATGGAGATCACCAACATCGATCCGCTGCAGAACGTGCTGCTCTTCGAGCGCTTTCTCAATCCCGAACGCGTAACCATGCCTGATATCGACGTGGACTTCTGCATGAACCGCCGCGGCGAGGTCATTGAATACGTGACGCGCAAGTACGGCCGCGAGCAGGTTGCGCAAATCATCACTTTCAACACCATGGCGGCCAAGGCGGCCATCAAGGACTGCGGACGTGCGCTCGATATGCCGTACGGCGACGTGGACCGCATCGCCAAGCTGATTCCAGCCACGGTTGGCATGACCATTGACAGGGCCCTTGAAGAATCGCCCGACTTGTACAAGGCTTACGAGAGCGACAAGCAGGTCAAGGAGCTGATTGACACCGCCAAGAAGCTTGAAGGGCTCGTGCGCGGCTCGGGCGTGCACGCATCCGCGGTGGTGATTGCGCCGCGTCCGCTCACTGAGCTTGTGCCGCTCAACAAAACCAAGAACGACGAAATCGTGACCGCCTACGACATGAAGTCGGTTGAGAAGATGGGCCTTCTCAAAATGGACTTTCTTGGCCTGGCCACGCTCACCGTCATCGTGGATTGCATCAGGCTGATCGAGCAAAACCGCGGCGAAAAGGTCGACATTGAAACCATCCCCATGGACGACCCGCCAACATTCGCCAAGGTCTTCCACTCTGCGCTCACTTCGGGTGTCTTCCAGTTTGAATCGCCGGGCATGCGCGACATTTTGCGCCGCTACAAACCCGACACGGTTGAGGAGCTGACGCAGTTGAACGCGCTGTTCCGGCCGGGGCCGATGGCGATGATCGACGACTTTATCGAGCGCAAGTGGGGCCGGCGCAAGGTGGAATACATGCTGCCTGAGCTCGAGGCGATTCTGAAAGACTCGCTGGGCGTGATCGTTTACCAGGAGCAGGTGATGCGAATTGCGCAGGTGCTGGCAAGTTTCAGCCTGGGAGAGGCGGACCTGCTGCGTCGCGCGATGGGAAAGAAGGATCAGAAGGCGATGGCGAAGATGCGCGATCGCTTTATGGAAGGCGCTGCGAAGCTCGGCCATCGAAAGGCCGTGGTGGAAGAGTTGTTTGAACAGATGGCGAAGTTCTCAGAATATGGATTCAATAAATCGCACTCCGCCGCGTATGCGCTGGTTGCGTACCAGACGGCTTATCTCAAAACGCATTACCCCATCGAATTCATGGCCGCGCTGCTGACCTCTGAAATCTCGAAGCCCGACAACGTGGTGAAGTACATTGGCGAGTGCCGTGAGATGGGCATTGCCGTTGAGCCTCCTGACGCGCAGGTCTCAGGCGCGCAATTTACGCCGCACGGCGAGGCCATTCGATTTGGGCTGGCCGCGGTGAAGAATGCCGGCGGTAATGCGATTGAATCCATCATGAAGGCGCGCGCCGAAGTGGGTGGCCGCTTCAAGAGCTTCTGGGAGTTCTGCGAAAGAGTTGACCTGCGCGTCATGAATAAGCGCGTGATTGAATCGCTCATCAAGGCGGGCGCGCTTGACACGCTGGGCACGCGCGGACAGCTGATGGCGGCCATCGACAAAGCGATGGAACGCGCGCAGAAGGCGCAGAAGGATGAGGCGGCCGGGCAATCGGGGCTGTTCGGGCTATTCGATGAGACGCCGAAGAAGGGCGGCAACGGCGACGATCTGCCTGCGGCCCCCGATTGGGAAGAGAGCGTCCGCCTGGCCAATGAAAAAGAGGTGCTTGGCTTTTTCGTCTCCGGCCATCCGCTCGATCGCTACGCTGAAAAACTGCACAACCTCACCGGCGTTATCTCCATTGCCGAGGCTCTGGAGCGCAAGCCGCCAGAGCGGCGATGGGGCGGGCAAAGCGATCCGGCCGACGAGATTGTTGTGGCTGGAATCATGAACGGGTTGCGCGTGCAGAAGACGCGCAAAGATCAAAAACTCTACGCGCAGGCGTTGCTTGAAGATGCCACCGGCAAAATCGAGCTGATTGCATTTCCGCGCGACTACGAGCGGCTTTCAGCCTCGCTCAAAATTGAGGCGCCGGTGCTGATTCGCGGCGTGCTCTCGGGCGACGACGAAGCCGCGCCCAAGCTCTCGCTCGTCAGCATTCAGTCGCTTGAGGAAGTGCAGGTAAAGCTGCCAACAGGACTGCGTATTCGCATCAATCTCGACAACGCCACCGAGCAACTGCTTGCCGAGCTTAAGAGCGCAACAGATGCCGCGCCCGGGCCGGGCAAAGTAATGCTCCAGCTTGAAAAAAAGGGCGAGTACGCGGTGATTCTCGAGCCGGAGGGCCTGAGCGTTGCCGCCGATCGCGGCTGGGTTGAGCGCGTTGAGCAGTTCTTGGGCCGGGGTGCGGTGCAACCAATCGGGTAATCACCGCGCCCGGCAATTAGCATGGAAGCAGGGCCTCAAATGAGGCTTTGTACCCTATCGAATGCCGCAAAAGACAGCCCAATCCAAAGCGAAGACCCACGACACGGCTCGGGCGCGCGCAGAAAACACCTCACATTTGCGGACCGCTCCGCCCACGGTCTCAGGCCGGTGGCTGCTGTCTGCGATTGCCGGCGTTATGACATCTGCAGCGCTTTGCGTCTGGCTGGTTCTGTGCCTGCTCTTCTGGCAAGGGAGCTGGCAGTTGCTCTACCATCCGTCATCCACCGTGGCAAAAACTCCCGCCAGCGCGGGACTTCCGTTTGATCCCATCAGCTTTGCCACCACCGGCGCGGGCACCCCGCAACTCACGGGCTGGTGGATTCCCGCGGCTCAAGACTCGCGTTACAGCCGTTACACGGTGCTGTACCTTCACGGCCAGGACGGCAACCTTGACAACGCGGTTTCTACTGTTGCCGAGCTTCACAAAGAGGGCGTTAACGTGTTTGCCTTCGACTACCGCGGCTACGGGCAAAGCAAATTCGCGCGTCCCAGCGAGGCGCACTGGGCTGAAGACGCAAACTGGGCGCTCGATTACCTGACCAACACGCGCCACATCGATCCCAAAAACATTGTTGTCTACGGCAAGTTTCTCGGAGCCAACCTTGCACTTGAGGTTGCGGCCGCGCACAGCGAACTGGCCGGCGTTGTTGTGAAATGGACGTACCCAGACCCCGCGGCAATCATCTTTGGCGATTCGCGCGCCCGGCTTGTTCCCGCACATCTGCTGGTGCGCGATCGATACGACATTGTTGCCGCGGGAAGGCAAATCAGGGTTCCCACGCTGTGGTTTGAATTCGATATTCCGCCGTCGCACCAGGCTTTCGGCGAGCCAGCGGCGTATCACGAAATCTCAAGCCGCAAAACGCTGGTGTGGCTAACCAAATCGCACAACTCCGACAGCGATCTTTCAGCCGATTTCACGCGCTGGCTCGACGATGTGGGGCATAACCCTTAGATACTGGCTCAGGCCGGCGTCACTTCGTGAATGTTATCTCGCCATAGAATCCGCGCCGGATTCCGACATTTGGTCCGGGGTCTGGGCCGCCGAACTCGACATGGTGGGGTTGAAACAGATTTCGGCCAACAGCCGAGAGCTTGAACCTGCGGGTGAACCGCCAATCGAATCGGGCATCCGCCGTTGAGTACGCTGGAATGCTTCCGCCCGCTACATCGTGAAGAACAGCCACATACCGGTAAGTCAGGTCGAGGCTGAAGACCTTTGCAAAATCAAGATCGGATTGCAGAGACAACCGGTGTTTTGGGCTGGAGCCTTCCACTGTTGAAACGGTGCCTCCATCCAATGAATCGGTACCCTTCTTTATTTCCATTTGCAAATAGGAATAGGAACCTCGCAAGCGCCAGGTGGCCAGCGGTCTCCATTCCGGGGCAATTTCAAATCCCCTGGTGGTGCCAACCAGCCCGTTTCCGAAATCGGCAGGAAGAATAATGTGAATTGGTGCCGGACTTGACGCTACCGCCGGAGGTCCGATGATATCTTCACTCAGAAGATCGCCGTAATGGTTGTAGAACCCGGCCAAGTCAAAATAGAGCGACTTGCCGGCCAGCAGGCGATAACCTGCTTCATAACCGTTGAGCTCTTCGGAGTGGAATTTCGGATTGGGAATGATTTCCCCAAAGACCGGTAATCCACTCGCTGTGCCTGCGTACACCAGTTCAGTGAAATTCTCCTCAATATCGGATGGGGTTCGCACCGCGTGAGTGAAGGCAGCCCAGAGGCTTTGGCTGTTGGTCGGCGTCCACGACAAGCGGCCGGTGGGCTGCAATTGCCACCCCGTGTAATTTGTCTCCAGAATCTTGGAACCAAAAGTGAACGTGAACTGTTTGTCGATCAGTCTGATTTCATCCTGGAAGAAGCCAGTTAACAGGCGATCGGTTCTGGATTCGGGCGAAAAGAATTCACCCGGAACCACAATCGGATTGTCTGCGTGGCTGAAGCGCGCGCCAAGTCCCCATGAAACCTGCTGCCGGCCCGGCAGACGAAAACGATCGAGAAAATCGATGTCAAAGGTATTGCGAGTGTCCTTGAACTGGGTGGGATCGTAGCGATTCGAGTGCTCAAAGGAAGCTTGAAGCTGAAAATCCTTGCCCTCTTCATACACCCTTTGCCAGCGCCCCAAAATGTTTCCACCTGAAATTTGTTCTGTGCCATAGAGGGTCTGCGAATAGGGCATCGTGTAGTTGGATACGGTATCGCCAGTACCAGCGCCTTCATCGTAGATGTCGCCTTGGAACGTGAAACGATCGCGCGCATTCTTCGCCCAGTCGGTGCGAAAGCCGCCCTGTATCGCACGCCAGCGGTCAAAGTTGATGCCATCTGGGTGGTACTCGGGGCCGCGGTCGAAACCCAATTCGTAAACGCGGTAGTCGAGATCTTTCGAATTACCGCCGCCGTAATGCGCATTCAAGAAACCCTGCTCCTGACTTCCGCCACCGGCACTGACGGTGGCCCCATGGGTGTCTTTTGTGCTCCTGGTGATGATATTGATCACGCCATTGACCGCATTCGGTCCCCAGATGGTGCCGCCGGGGCCTCGGATCACCTCGATTCGATCAACGTCTGTCATTAACAAATTCTGGCCGTCCCACCAGGTCCCGGCGAACAGTGTGGTGTAAACGCTTCGGCCGTCAATCAGCACAAGCACATCGCGCGAAAGGTTGTTTCCGAAGCCGCGAATCCCGACCGACCAGGTGTGGGCATCAATCTGTGCCACATCCACTCCGGGAGCCAGGCGCAGCGCATCGGGGATCGTCGTCGCGCCTGAACGCTGGATGTCCTCCTGCGTGATCACGTAAATCGCCGCGGGAGTATTCCAAACCTCTTCCGGCTCTTTAGAGACGGTGGTGACCTCGATTTTCCCAAGCTGCTCGAGAGTCATTGATTTCAATTGCTTGTCGCTGTTGGAAGGTTGCGCGCAGAGTGCGCTGGCGACGATAGATACGGAGCACGCAAAAGCGAGAAGCCGCACCAACGCATTGGCGCGACGGCGATGATATCGGTTTGGTCGAACCGGCTTGGATAATACTGGGGCAGGAGCCGTAGAAAGGCCGGAGTTAATAAAGAGCCATAGGCAGAACCGCCCCGCCGGTCGATCTCGATGAACGAACGATGAGAACATCGATTCCCAATTCTCACATGCAATATGCCAAGCGCACTGAGTTCCTGGGACCGTTGAATGGAACGATGGCGCGCCGGTGATTTAGGAGGGGGGAACTCCAAACCGTTGGATGCCATTATGCGGTGAAACGGTTGTTTCAGAAGGAACGGTAAATCGATTCATCCCGACGGGCCCACCTGGGTCTCCTCCTGGTACTTTTTCTGTGGCAAAGTAAAACAGAACTCGGCTCCCTGGTCCACTGCCCCGGTGGCCCACACGCGGCCACCGTGCCGCGCGATAATCCTTTGCACGGTGGCCAGTCCGATGCCGGTTCCGGGAAAATCCGCCTGGGAGTGCAGGCGCTGGAACGGATGGAACAGCCGGTCCGCATATGTGCTGTCAAAGCCGGCGCCATTATCCTTGACGTAGAAAACTGTCTCCTCGCCCTGCTCCCGCCAACCGAATTCGATCCGCGCCGCATCTTTTCGCGAGGAGTATTTCCATGCATTGCGAAGCAGGTTCTCCATCACTACCGTGATCAATCCTTCATCGGCGAGCGCCCCACAATCATCGGCAACAATCGCTTCAACCTTTCGGTCATTGTTTTGCGCCAGGTTGTCGAGAATCGATTTTGCCAGAGCGCTCAGGTCGACCGGAACATGTTGGAGCGGTGTGCTGCCCGACCGGGAGAGATTCAACAAGTCATCGATCAGCGACGACATTCTGAACGTGGTGGTGACAAGACTCTCCAGCAACGGCTTGGGGTCAAATGACTCGCTGCCTGGCGGAGTCGATTGCAACAGGAACGCGATATTCGAGACCTGCTGCAATGGTCCCCTCAGGTCGTGCGCTACGGTATAGGCGAAAGCTTCGAGTTCGCGGTTTGCCGCAGAGAGTTCCGTTGTTCTTTCCGCAACTTTTTGTTCGAGGACTGCCCTGCTCTGCTCGATTTCGTCGAGCATTTCGTTGAACGACTGGGCCAGGAAGGCCAATTCGTCACGACGTTTTGGAACTTCGGCGCGAACCGAATAGTCTCTTTGTCGCGATACCACGCGCGCCGTGCGGGCGAGGTTCTCGAGGGGCCGGATGATCGACCCTCGCATTGCGAGAGTCGCGAGCAAAGCAATGGCGAAGCAGACCAACAGGATGCCGGCCGAAAGCAATCCAAATTGGCTTGCCCGGTGCGACACGTCACGCGTTTCAGCCAGAATGTAGACCGAGCCAATGAGCTTGCCGTCGGAGGTGATTGCATGCCCCAGAAGAACTCTGCGGTCCTGAATCCAGGATGCGGAAATCTGACCGCGCGGAAGGTTGGGCACGGTCGACAGGTTTGCGGCAGACCCGGTGCGGGTGTAACGCGCAAAGGGGCTCCCGTTGGCTCTGAATATCTCAGCGGTCTCGATGGAAGGCGCACCGCGCAGCCCCGACAATGTAGCTTCTGCCGCCTGCTGGTCGTCGAACAGCAGAGCGGTCTGGCTATTGATGCCGATCAGATTTGCCTGTGAATCAATCGATTCGATCAGGTTACGGCGAAGACTATAGAAATCGTAGACGAGATACGATATGTAGGCGAGCAGCAGTGCGGTTCCGCTGACGAAAACCACCAGCGCCGTAAGCCTGCCGGAAATGGATTGTGCCGACCAGAGCTTCATGGCCTCACCCCCGCCGGCGGTTCCCCATTGACTGATATGGCAACTCTGAGGAGCTCGGAACTCAAGCTCATCCGCGCATTTCGAACCGCATCCAGATTCACTGAGAATCGAACGTGGTTCTGCTGCGTTACAAACTGAATCATCCCGCCATTCTGGAGAAAATCGCCCGCATCGCTGACCGTGAGGACAGGCTGCCCGCGCAGAGCTTCAAGATCGCTTCTGGCGCGATTGCCTTCAGAGGCGCTGATGTAGGCAATGGAGCATTCGCGCGCCTCCACGGCGGTTTTCAGCCGTTCTACGCGAACCGGTTTACCATCGAGCTGTTCATTCCGTGTGAGGTCATCCAGCGTAGGCCCGAGCGGATCGTCACCCACAATACAGATATCGAAGCTTTGCCGGTTAGTGTCGGCTTCGGGCGGCATGAAGCGAATGAATTTTCCAAAATTGAAGACGTACGCCGCTTTCACATCGTATTCAGACACCCGGCTCTGGCCTGAAGCGAAGGCGGCCATTACGCAAATGGCGATAATCGCCACGCCGCGTTTTACCCAGAACGCACGAGCGCCAGCGGTCCGCCGCAGGAATGGAGGGTTAGAGGCGCCGGTCCTGAAGTGACGAGACGTCATCTTTAAGAGTGTTTTATCCTGATGGCCCAGGTACCGGGAAGACGAGGAAGAATTGACTTTCTATCGGAGATTCGCCGGAAACGTATAAGCCTCCGGTTACGGGGGCCGCTTTCTAAATTCCGCAACTCAGATTAGCACCTCCGGGCCTGGCGTCAATAGAAACTGCTGAGGATAGACCAGGCTACGCCCGAGAAGCGGGATTCTCTTGTCTGGAATTACCGTTTATAGTCAGCGTGGCATCCATCTCCCCGCTCAGGCCGATCAAGGGTCAACCCCCGCTCGACGGGCCCGATCTACCCGGATTGCCCATGCCGATTCGAGAAAGGCTATCGAATGCAGCCGAGTCCCAGGGTTCTGATTTTCGACGACGATCCTTCGCATCTCGGAATCTACGCAATGATCGTGCAGCGCGCCGGGTTTGAGCCCATTCCTGTACTGGTGAGGTTCTCTGGCCCGGATCCCATTCCGGACTCGGGAGTGAATCTTGTTTTGCTGGATTACCGTCTGAACTCCGTGACGACTGCGCCAGAAATTGCCCGGCAGGTTCGATCGAAGTTCCCCGAGGCGCCAATCATCCTGCTGTCGGATTTATGGACGCCTCCGGATGATGTGGCTTCTATGATCAGTCAATTCGTACGAAAAGGTGAGCCCGCCAAGCTGGTAGAAGCGCTTCGCTCTCATTTGTCCAGCATGTAGCCCTATCCCTTGACCATGTCGCGGTGGAGGGCTTTGACGCGGTAGCCGGCTTTGGCGAGGCGCTTTTTTACCTCTTCAGCCATCATCACGCTGCGGTGCTGGCCGCCGGTACAGCCGAAGGCCACGGTCAGGTAGCTCTTGCCCTCTTCAACGTAGTGCGGCAGCAGGTAGAGCATCATGTCGGTCACTCTCGTCAGAAACTCCCTGCTCTGCGGAAAGCCGCGCACATAGGCCGCCACCTTGGGATCGAGTCCGGTCTTTTTGCGAAACTCGGGGACAAAGTGCGGGTTGGGCAAAAAGCGCACGTCGAAGACCACATCGGCATCGAGCGGCACACCGTTCTTAAAACCGAAACTGAGGCACGAAACCAGCAGTTGCTTGGTCTCTTCCAGGTGACCGAAGCGCGACTGAATGTGCGCGCGCAGCTCATGCACATTGAAGTTCGACGTGTCGACGAGCGTATCGGTCACGTTGCGGATGGGGTCGAGAAGCTGGCGCTCTTCAACGATGGAGCGCCACACTGTTTCAGAGCGCCCAAGCGGATGCGGCCGGCGCGTTTCGGAATAGCGCCGGACCAGCACGGCATCCTGCGCGTCGAGAAAGACCACGCGCGTGGGAAGCTGCTTTTTTACTTGTTTCAGGATTTCGGGGAGACGGTCGAGTGTGGGCCCTTCGCGCACATCCACAACGATGGCGGCGCGCTCAACTTCAGCGGATTTGCTCACCAGTTCAGAGAACTGCGGCAGTAGCTCAAGCGGCAGATTGTCGACGCAATGGAAGCCCAGATCCTCAAAGGCTTTCAGCGCCGAGGCCTTTCCTGCCCCGGAGATGCCGGTCACGATCACAAGCTCTTTGCGCGCTTGCTTTTTCTTGCGAGGTTTTCGCGGGGAGGGCTTGCCTGAGGGCGTCATGCGCTCATGCTACAACGGAGGGCGGCAGTTGCGCGCCCCCGAGGGGGGTCTGTCCACACCGATTCAACCTGTGGCGTGAACAGACCCCGATTCTGTTACGGAAAGGGGACGACGCTCCCGGACCAGTGATTCACGAGCCCCTCGGTGAGCTGCCAGCTTCCGGTACCGTCCTGCCTTTGAGCATCGCGGAATGTGATCACACGGCCGGCGAACTCGCCGTTCACGACCAGCGGAGCAACTTCAACGCTCAAATTCATCACCGGTCCGCGGAGGGTGGCTTCAAAGCTTTGATTGCCGTTGTCTTCGAGCATCGCAGCCAGTACCGCGTTCTCAAAAGGCTTCGCTTCCATCATCATCAATTCGCTCATACTGTTCCCTTCGACCTCCTCAGCCGTGTACCCAAATAGCCGCGTAAATGCGGGGTTGGTGTAAAGAATGTGATGGTTGTGCTCGATCACCACTGCCTCAGGCAGGCTGGCCAGCACATCTTGCGTGAAATTCGATTTCGGCGCGTGCTCGTGCAGGCTCGGATGGGCCACAATCACCGCTTCGCTTCGTGAGTCGCCAACGACGGAGTAGGTGCCTTCAATAGGCATCATCCGGCCGCCGGCTACCGGCATGGTGGCGTGGAAGGGACGGCTGCGGCGCGATCCCTTGAGGCGCGTTTGCGGCTCGGCCGTTCCCGGCAATAGCCCCCACAAAACCTCTTCCATCGGCCGTTCGACCCATTCGCCTTCGACCTCATTGATCGTGAGCCGCGCTTCCCGATTGGCATAGACAATTTTGCCCGCTCGCTCGAGGAAGATGAGCACCGGCAGTGCATCCAGAATCGCCTTCTGCTCAGTGAATGCGGCGTTGGCAACCAGGTTGAGTGCAAGTTCGCCGGCCGGGTCTGAAACCTGCTCCCCTTGACGAGCCCAGACAGACTCCAGATATGTGTTAACAGCAGCGGCCATATCAAGAAGCTTAGGGCCCCACGACGCGCGCTTCCATCCCCTAAACCGGGTATTTGGAGTATCGAAAGTAGGTTGGAGGGTAGGCAACCGCTCGTGGAACTGTCCTGTTTACAGACAGTTCTCAGACTATTGCGGCTGCGCGTTGGCCGGTTGCGCGGCTGGGGGCGCCTTGGCGGCGTTGGCGATCTCGGGATCCTTGAGCGCCCTGCCGGCGTCTTTGGCGTGGCGGCTGCCGGGATCGTATTCCACGACCTTCTGGTAGTTCGCGCGGGCATCGGCAAACCGGCCCAGGTGACGCTCGCTCTCGGCCAGCCCCCAGTACACGTCGGGATTATCGGGGTCCAGCACCAGGGCCGACTCGTAGCGCGACAGGGCCGCCTTCCAGTCCTTGTTGTCGAGATAGTAGCTGCCGACGGTTTCGTCTTCGGCTGCCGTCTCCTTGTGTTCCGGCTCAACCACATCCCCATGCTTGCCGTGCTTGCCCGCGGGTTGCGTGTCATTGCCGAGATCGGGATCGATGGCGTCAATTCCTGCAAGGCTCGAGCTCGAATCGCTGCTGGATGAGGCCACGCCTTCATCGGGACTGTGCACCGGATCGAGGTCGTAATCAGGCAGCGGAAGCAGGCCGTTGGCCGACCCGGCATCGGTGGGCAGATTGATGGTGCTCTTGTTTGGCATGACCGGAACCGTAGTTTCATCCTCAGGGAATGGGTTGCTGCTTGAGGACGGGGTGGCCGGCTTGTTCTGGTTTTTAGCGGGCTGCGCCGGTTGCGCGGGAGGGTTCTGGGCCGGCGGCTGCGTCTGCGCACTCGTCTGGTTTGGCGCTATGGCGCACCATGCAAGAACCATCGCGGCTGCAGCCAATAACTTCACAGTCTCTTTTTCCACCCCTCTAAATGGTACGATGCGGGCATACGGCAAGTTTTACATTCCCTATTCCAAGGATACGACTGCTCACCCGCATGGCACTCATGATTCGTTCTTCGGCAATCCACGCCGCCGGCTGTTATACCACTTCGCCGATCCGCAAGGGCAGCCGCGTGGCCGAGTACACCGGCCATCTGCTCACCAAGCAGGAGGCCGACAAGCGCTACAAGAACTCGCCTGTCACCTACCTTTTTGGACTCGGCGACGGCACGATGGTGATCGACGGCCATTCCATGACCATGTTCGTCAACCATAGTTGCGACGCCAATTGCGAGACGGAGGAGATTGACGGCCGTGTCTATGTAGTGGCTATTCGTAACATCAAAGGTGGCGAGGAGATTACTTACGACTACTGCCTTTACGACGGCGGCGAAGACGAAGCCAGCTGCAACTGCGGATCTGAGGGCTGCCGCCTGACCATGTACTCTCCCAAAGAGGTAAAAAGCCGCAAGAAGAATGCGCGGCTGAACGGGAAAAAGCGTCCCGAGCGGTCGACGCGCGCATCAAAAGGTTAGAGCCTGAAGATGAGGTTGAAGAAAGAATCGGAATTGCCGGCGCTGACCGCAGAACAGCTTGAGATGCTGCGGAGATTCGCATTGTTTGAAGCGAGCCTGGATGAGTTGCGCACGGCGCTGGCGGGCGTCTTCGAAATCGAATTCGAACCACGGCAGGAGACCGCCGACGACTGGATGCAGAAACGCCGGGCGACCGGAAATTTCCGCGTTCCCGAGCCGGGCATTTTAATCACCCGCGAGCATATTACAAATGCCCTTGAACGCAAGCGTTTTGAGCTCATCACCGAGCGCGACCTGGTGGTCTGGGCCACGGTGCTGCTGCTCAACGATGCCTACGCGCTTGATCCCGGAGACGAAGATTTGATCGCTGAATGGCTCAACGACATCAGCGTGAATTTGGACGCCGCGTAAGGCCAGCGTGTACTAATCCGCAATCGGACGTGCGTCTGCTGCCACTCGTTGAATGTGGTCCAAAGCGGTCCTGACTTCGTCATCAATTAAATCATCAGGAATATGTGGCACCAGTCGATAGTAATCCGCCTTTCTCATATCCATATAGAGTCCCATGCGTCGATAAAAGTCTGGAAAAACCAGGTCGAGGAACTCGTCGCTGGCTTTCATCGTTCGCCACCATGGGTCATTGGGATCCCTCAACGCTGCCGGGATTGCACGATCGGCAATGGCCGCCCTCATAGCATTAACAGCTTGCTCAACGGATGCTTGCTCTAAGAGCGGACCTCCGGCCGACCGGATGCCTACCTCTCGGGCAAACGATTCGAGAGTGGCGGGCTGACAGATGTAGTTCTCAATCTCCCGACGCTTCCACTTCATTTCGGTCCTCGACGGAATGCTCTGGGGCTCCCCGGCGTCGTTGTCAACTAACAGAAATGCGACAAGGTCGGGCTTAGCCTCGACTAAGGCATGAAAATGCCTGCGGCCTTCCCCAATCTGGTTCCCAGTCGCAAAAAGAAACGGTGACCGAAGCGCAGATTGGGCCGGATGTTCCAACCGTTCTGAAAGGGCTCTCAGAATACTCAAATCCGTATGGTCTTCAAGGTACAGCACCCAGCCAACCTGTTCGGCCAAATAATACTGGTCGTAGCGAACAGTATTAAGAGCGCTCTTTACTGCCGAGGTGCGGTTCCCCGGAATGAGGTGTGGCTTACCTAGGAAAGCGACAACCGCGTCGTCCTCAGTTGATGCGGCCTGGTTGAGCACTTCCTCGGAATGACTTGCTATTATCAGCTGGCTCCCGCTATCTCGGGCGGATTCTCTCAATTTGATGTAGATTTCTCTCTGCCTCAGTATCTCCAAGTGTGCATCCGGCTCGTCAAGCAGCAGCGCTGCACCTGGATGGAGGGCTAGATAGGTCAATAAAAGAAGCGTCTGTTGGAGCCCGCGCCCGGAAGAGGAGAGGTCGAGCTGTATACCGTGCTCATCTCTATAACTCATTTGTATCTCGCCGCGTTCAGGCACGTAGATTGGAGGATCAAGGGTAACTTTGAACAGGTCGTTCATGTGTGAAACAAGCCTTACCCATCCCGAGTGTAGGCCTTTGTCATCCACTTTCCCATGAAGCGCAAAACAAAGATTTCGAAGCACTTCGGCCGTGCGGCCTTCTCCAAGGCGAACGTTTATTGCTCCGCTGTCAAGCCGGGTTTCATTAGACGCCAGGCCTGACATCGGCGGGAGAAATGCAATTTCGACCCCATAAGCCTCCTCTGGGACGGACATTCTTCGAGGGGCCTTGGCCTCTTCCATTCTTAGTGGACGACATGCGAAAGACTCGTCATTGGCAAAATCGAATTCAAGTCCGCACTCCCAATCCTTTTCACCCGTTGTACCGGACACCAGAACGTCGATCCTAACGTTCTTCGTATCTTGCTTTCCATTCGATCTCTGCACGTCGCGAACATGCTGCTTTCGCCAAAGCTGTTTTGCATCCGGGGCGGGCACCATGAGCAGATCGCGTCTATTGATGTTCACGCCGGGCCTTTTTTCGGGCTGGCCGGCAGTACGCTTCTCACGCCATCTCCTAAGGCCCAGTTCCCAGAGCGCCAAAGCTTGCATGGCGGTTGTTTTGCCAGAATTGTTTGGGCCAATGAAAACCACAGGGCTTGAAAGGGGGATCTCCACGTCCTCAAATCGCTTGAAATTTCGAATGACTAACTTAGTCAGCATCCTCAGCCCTCACGATTTCCAACACGGCAAGTTGATTAGATCATGAATACAGTAGTTTAATCGCCGGACCCGGTGAAAAGCACCCACAGCGACGATCCGCCTTTCCAGACCCTGTTTGTAGGGCGCTAAGACGATACAATCCCCTTTAGGCCGCCTCTTGAATTTCCCCTGGCCTTTAAGGAGAAACAGCGAGCATGGGTTATCAGGTTCTGGCCCGCAAGTATCGTCCGCAGCGCTTTGCCGACGTGGCCGGACAGGACCACGTTACGCGGACGCTGCTGAACGCGCTCAGCCAGAACCGCATCGCCCACGGCTACATTTTTTCAGGCCATCGCGGCATCGGCAAAACCACCATTGCCCGCATCCTGGCCATGGCCCTTAATTGCCGCAATACAGTGGGCAGCGCGGAGCGCCCCACGCCCGAGCCATGCCTGCAATGCGTTTCCTGCCGCGAGATCAGCTCCGGCGGCAGCCCCGAGGCTGGAGAGCAAGCCACGAGCTCGTTCGACTTCATTGAGATCGATGCAGCGTCCAACCGCGGCATCGACGACGTGCGGTCCATACGCAGCCAGGCGTCGGTGCAGCCTGCGCGGGACCGGTACAAGATTTTCCTGCTGGACGAAGCTCACCAGATTACTGAAGCGGCCTTCAACGCCATACTGAAAACGCTCGAAGAGCCGCCCGACTGGACCATCTTCATGATGGCCACCACCGAGCCTGAAAACATTCCGCAGACCATCCGTTCGCGCTGCCAGCATTTCAGCTTTCATGCGGTCAAGTTCGACGACATTCTGGCGCAACTGAAGATGATTGCCGAGGCCGAGCAGGTTGGCGCCGAAGACGATGCGCTCGCGCTCTTGGCCGAGGCCGGCGACGGGTCGATGCGCGATGCGCTCAGCATCATGGACCAGGCGATTGCGTCGGCGCCGGTCGAAAATGGCAGGCCGATACTAAACGCTGCGCAGATTCGCGAGTTGATGGGCGCGGTGCCCAATGCAGTGTTTGAGCGGCTGCTTGAGGCTGTGGCCGCGGGGCAAAGCGCCGAGCTGATGGAGCAATTGAATGTGATGCTGAACGCCGGCCACAGCCCGCAGTCACTGGCCCGGCAGATGGTGCGGTACCTGCGCAACGCGCTCATGGCCAAGCTGGGCGGAGAACAGACTGAGCTGCTGCAGATTTCCACTGACGAACGCGCGCGAGCCTCACGTTCGGCGCTTTTGTTTACTGAAGAAGAGCTGACGCGCAATCTGCAGATTGTTCTGCGCACCTTTGACGATTTGAACTACCGGCAGGAACAGCGGCTGCATCTCGAACTTGGATTGCTGAAGCTCATCCACGCGCAGCGGCTGTTGCCCATTGAAGAGTTGCTGAGCGGCGCAAGCACCGGCAGCCTTCGCAGCGCTCCTGCCTCGGCGGGGACTACGCGCGCGCCTATCAGCTCTCCCCGCTCTGCGCCTTCGGTGGCCGCGCCTGCACCGGCAGCCCCCGCATCGCGGAGCATCTCTCCGTTTGAATCGAGCCAGGCAATTTCGAGAGATTCAAGCTGGACTCCCGGGCCAAGCATGACTGCGGGCCCAAACCTGACCGCCGGATCAAATCTGGGTCAGGGCCTGAAGCAGAGTGTGGCCGCGGAACCGGCATCGGCTGTGGCGCAGCTGGCTCCAATGACCGAAGGCGCCCTGGCCAAACTGCCTGAAGCCGAGCGGGCAAGCGGTGGCGCACCCGGCATCGATACTCTTCGCAGCGCAGTGATCGCGGCGCTTGCCAACGGTGGCCTCGCGTCGGCTGCTGAGTTGCTCAATACAGCAATTTGGTCCATTGCAGGCTCCGGCCTTCTGATTGAGATTCCCGGCGTGGGCAAGAAAATGGTGAGCCTGACCGTCAGTGCTGCGGCTGAAAAGATCATCCGGCAGGAATTGCAGCGGCTGGGCGGACCGGCGAAGTTCTCCGCTGTGCCGGGCGCAGGTTCAGCGCCGGCATCGGCAGCGGCGCCGGTCATTGCCGCCGGAAGCATTCAGGAGACCGCGCTTTCCCATCCAATTGTGCAGCGCGCGAGAGAGATTTTCCACGCAGAAGTGCGCAGCGTGGTCGATCTTCGCGAGAAGCCTTAAAGACAGGAGCAGCCAGAATGTTTAATCCGCTCAAAATTCAGGAAATGCTTTCGCAGGCCGGCCAGATGCAGGAAGAAATGCAGCGCAAGCTGGCCGATGCCGTTGTGGAGGCATCGAGTGGCGGCGGCGCGGTGACTGCAACCCTCAACGGCAAGAAGGAGTTGCTGAAACTGCGCATCGATCCCTCGGCGGTAACAGCGTTGAGCGGCGGACAGGCCGACGTTGAAATGCTCGAGAACCTGATTGTTGGCGCAGTGAACGAGGCCGGGCGCAAGGCAGATGAGGTGATCAAGTCGAGCGTCCAGGGCATGCTGGGCGGGTTGAAGATTCCGGGGATGAGCTAACCGAACAGTTACGGAGGCGCACAGCGTGTCACGATATGCCGAGCCGATGGCCCGGCTCATTGAAGAACTGAAGAAGCTGCCCGGCGTTGGCGCCAAGAGCGCGCAGCGGTACGCTTTTCATATTCTGCGCGCGAGCGACGAAGACGCGGCGGCGCTGGCCGGGGCCGTCCAAAATCTCAAGGCCAGCCTGCGTCTCTGCTCCATCTGCAACAACGTGACCGACGTCGATCCCTGCGCCTACTGTGCCAGCCCCACGCGCAACCAACGCGTAGTTTGCGTAGTCGAGGAGCCCACCAACATTGCCGCCGTTGAACGGACCCGCGGCTACCAGGGCGTCTACCATGTGCTGCACGGAACGCTTTCGCCTTTGCACGGAGTTGGTCCTGAGCAGTTGCGAACCAGCACGCTGGTTGGCCGAGTCGAGCGCGGCGAAGTGGACGAAGTGATTCTGGCAACCAGTCCCACGCTTGAAGGCGAGGCAACGGCCGACTGGCTGGCAACCGCGTTACGCGGATCCAAGGTGAGGATCACCAGAATTGCTACAGGAGTTCCCGCAGGCAGCGATATTGAATATGCCGATGAGGTAACGATGGCGCGAGCGATGGAAGGGCGGCGGGATATATAGCAGGCCGCGGAGAATCTCGCGAGGATGCGGTCTTGTAGCAGGGCACGAGTTTACTCGTGCCGATAATGCTCAATCAATGAGTGTGGACTCCAGCCCCTGCAGTCGCTTTTGCGAGCAAGAAAGCAAGGAATACCAAACTAGCGGTGTTAGCGGAGTTAGGAGAAGCCCGTTAGCGAGCAGTCGAAGTTGCGGCCGGTGCGGAGCTGAACTGCGCCGATTGTCCTTGCGCAATTAAAAGACCAGTCGAAAAGAAACCGAGGGCGAGAATCGAGCCCCAAAACATACTGCGACGGCTCATGGGGAAAACCTCCGAAAAAAACCATACCGAGCCGGCCTGAACTCAGGCAATAACAATTTTGGGTTAGGGAAAAGAAAAATGGGAAGGGCTGATTTGCCCTTCCCTCATTTGTTTGTGGCTATGGGGAGCCGCTTCGCTATTTCGATATCTGGTCGAGCGCGAGGTTGAGCTCGAGCACATTTACTCGGGGCTCGCCGAAGAGTCCCAAGGTGCGCTGCTCGACGTGCTGGCCGATGAGCTCGCGGAGTTTTTCTTCAGTAACTCCGCGGGCTTTGGCTACGCGCGACGCCTGGTAGTACGCATTGTCGGGCGTGATTTCTGGATCGAGACCCGAGGCCGAGGTGGTGACCATGTCGATAGGCACCGGCTTGCCGGGGTTCTGCTTCTGGAGCGCGTCAATATCGCCCTGAATGCGCGTAGCCAGCTTGGCATTCGATTGCGCCAGGTTCGATCCGCCTGAACTGGTGGCGTCGAACCCAGTTCCTGCGTTCGAGGGCCTCGGATGGAAGTACTTGTCAGAAGTAAAGCTCTGCGCGATCAGCTCCGAGCCGATCACCTGGCCGTTGGGCAGCTTGATCAGGCTGCCGTTGGCCTGGTGCGGAAAAAGTAGCCCGGCAATGCCGGTCATCACCAGCGGATAAACGATGCCGAAGAGCACGGTGGTGACCAGCGTAAACAGAATCGCTGTCTTCCAAACCGAATGCACGCTTGGCGCTGCCTGAGCTTGCCCGGGCTTGTGCGCCAAATCTTCGTGAACAGCCAATGTACCTGAACCGGATTGCACGATTGAATCTCCTCGAAAAACAGCTTTCAGTTACGCCAGGTGCAGCGCAACCAGGCACATGTCAATGGCCTTGATGCCGATGAACGGGATAATGATGCCGCCCACGCCGTAAACCAGCAGGTTATTGCGCAGCAGCACGTCTGCGGCCTTGGGCGCGTACTTCACGCCTTTGAGCGCCAGCGGAATCAGCGCCACGATGATGATGGCGTTAAAGATGACCGCCGAAAGAATTGCCGAGTTTGCTGTCGCCAGGTGCATGATGTTCAGAGCCTTGAGCGCGGGAAAAACCGCCATGAACATGGCCGGAATGATGGCGAAATACTTGGCCACATCGTTGGCAATTGAGAATGTAGTCAGCGCGCCGCGGGTCATCAGCAACTGCTTGCCGATCTCCACGATCTCGATCAGCTTGGTGGGATTGGAATCAAGATCGACCATGTTGCCGGCCTCTTTTGCGGCCTGGGTGCCGGAGTTCATGGCCACGCCCACATCGGCCTGCGCCAGTGCCGGCGCGTCGTTGGTGCCGTCGCCGGTCATGGCAACCAGCTTGCCCTTGCCCTGCTCACGCTTGATCAGGTCCATCTTGTCTTTGGGCTTGGCTTCGGCAAGAAAATCGTCTACGCCGGCTTCGCGCGCAATCACCGCAGCCGTCAGTGGATTGTCACCGGTGATCATAATGGTGCGAATGCCCATGGCTCGCAGCCGCGCCAGGCGTTCCTTGAGACCGCCCTTCACGATATCTTTGAGGTGAATCACGCCGAGCGCCGTCGAGTTTTCAGCCACAACGAGTGGAGTGCCACCCATCCGCGCCACTTCTTCAACGTTTTCGCGCACCTTCTGCGGCAGCGACGAGCCCTGCTCCTCAAGAAAGCGCGCAATGGCATCGACCGAACCTTTGCGGATGCGCGTGCCGGGCAGGTTCACGCCGCTCATGCGCGTCTGCGCAGTGAATGGAACAAACTCGGTATGAGTGCCGGCGAGATCGCGCCCCCGCAGGTTGTACTTCTCCTTGGCGAGGACAACAATCGAGCGGCCTTCGGGCGTTTCGTCGGAGAGCGAAGAAAGCTGCGCTGCGTTGGCCAGCCGCTCCTGGCTTACATCGGGCGCAGGAAGAAACTCAGTGGCCTGGCGATTGCCCAGCGTAATGGTTCCGGTCTTATCGAGCAACAGCGTGTTCACGTCGCCAGCGGCTTCAACCGCGCGGCCGCTCATGGCAAGCACGTTGTACTGCACCAGGCGATCCATGCCGGCGATACCAATCGCCGAGAGCAACCCGCCGATGGTTGTGGGAATGAGGCAGACCAGCAGCGAGACCAGCACGAAGATAGTTTGCGGCGCTTTGGAGTAGATGGCGAACGGCTGCAACGTAACCACCGCCAGCAGGAAGATGATCGTGAGTCCCGAGAGCAGAATGCTGAGCGCGATCTCGTTGGGCGTCTTCTGCCGCTCGGCGCCCTCAACCAGCGCGATCATACGATCGAGGAATGTTTCACCCGGATTGGAAGTGATCTTTACCTTGATCCAGTCGGAGAGCACCTTGGTGCCGCCGGTGACGGCCGAACGATCGCCGCCGGCCTCGCGGATCACAGGAGCTGATTCGCCCGTAATCGCCGACTCGTCAACCGAGGCCACGCCCTCAATCACTTCTCCATCTCCGGCGATATAGTTGCCGGCTGCAACGTAGATCACGTCGCCGGCCCGCAGCAGCCCGCTTGCGACATCCTCAAAGCTGCCATCGTCCTTGTAGCGTTTGGCGATGGTCTCGCCCTTCGCTTTGCGCAGCGTGTCGGCCTGGGCCTTGCCGCGGCCTTCGGCCATGGCTTCGGCAAAGTTGGCAAAAAGAACCGTGAACCACAGCCACAGCGTGATCTGCAGGTTGAAGCCGAACCCGGGGCGATGGTGAACGGTGTTGTCGATGAGCAGAAGCGTGGTGAGCACGCTCCCCACCTCCACAACAAACATCACCGGGTTTTTCACCATGCCGCGCGGGTCGAGCTTGAGCACCGAATCAATCAGCGCCTGTCCCATGATTTGCGTGTTCCAAAGACTTGTTTTCTCAGCCATGTTTTTTCTTAGCTCTCAGCTTTCAGCTATCAGCTTTTAGCCTGTTCGTTAAGCGATCCAGTATCCGGTCCTCAGTCCCTAGTCCCTAGTCCCTAGTCCCTAAAACAGCGTTCCCGACTTCAGCAGCAAGTGCTCCAGAATCGGCCCCAGGCTCAGCGCGGGGAAGAATGTAAGCGCGCCCACGATCACCACCACGCCAACCAGCAGCACGGTAAATAGCGAGGTGTTCACAGGGAAAGTTCCGGGTGAAGGCGGCACGCTCTTTTTCATTGCCAGGTTGCCTGCGAGCGCGAGCACCGGAATCATCATGAGGAAGCGGCCGACGAGCATATCAAAGCCCATCGCGATGTTCCACCACCAGTTCGGCCCGGTCCAGTTCATCCCCAACCCCGCAAAAGCCGATCCGTTATTGCCGGCGCCGGAGGTGAAGGCGTAGAGGATCTCTGAGAATCCATGCGGGCCCGCGTTGTTGGTGGCCGAGGTTCCCACCGGCAAGAGCACGAAAATGGCAGCGAAGGAGAGAATGATGAGCGGGAAGATGAGCGCGTAGAGCATGGCCATCTTCACATCGTAGGCCCCAATCTTTTTCCCCAGGTATTCGGGCGTGCGGCCCACCATCAGTCCGGCAATGAACACCGATAGAACGACGAATATCAGCATGCCGTAGAGTCCCGCGCCTACGCCGCCAAAGACCACCTCGCCCAGCATGATGTTCGAAAGCGGAATCATGCCGCCCAGCGGAGTGTAGCTGTCGTGCATGCTGTTGACCGCGCCGCAACTGGCATCGGTAGTGATAGTGGCGAACAAGGCGGAATCGGCGATGCCGAAGCGCGTTTCCTTTCCCTCCATGTTGCCCGCGGGCGCAGTGGCGCTGCCGGTTTGCGCGGCCCCGTGAATCGCGTTGTACGGTTGCGATTCAGCCCAGTAGCAAACCGTGAAGCCGGCGGCAAACAGCAGGAACATGGCTCCGAAAACAGCCCAGCCATGGCCCTGCGAGCCGGTCATGCGGCCCAGCGTAAAGGTCAGCCCCGCCGGAATAATAAAGATGGAAAGCATTTGCAGGAAATTCGCGAAAGGCGTGGGGTTCTCGTAAGGATGCGCGCTGTTGGCGTTAAAGAATCCGCCGCCGTTAGTGCCCAGCATCTTGATGGCTTCCTGCGAAGCTACCGGGCCCTGGCCGATGGTCTGCGTTTGGGAGGGCTGCTCGAGCGGGTGGGCTTGCGTGTACGCGTTAAGGTTCTGCGGCACGCCCGTGGCTACCAGCAGCAGCCCGTAAATCACGCACGCAGGCGCGAGCACATAAAGCAGGCAGCGCGTGGTATCGACCCAGAAGTTGCCGATGGTGCCCGTAGTGGTGCGCTTGATGCCGCGGATAAATGCGATTGCCACCACGATGCCTACAGCCGCCGACCAGAAGTTATGCGTGGCGAGACCGGCCATCTCGGTGAGATAGCTCATGGTGCTTTCTGGCGTGTAGAACTGCCAGTTGGTGTTGGTCGTAAAGCTGGCGGCTGTGTTAAACGCCAGATCGGTCGCCACATTGGCCAGGTGCTGCGGATTCCATGGCAGCCAGACCTGCAGGCGCTCAATTGCGTAGGTCAGCACCATGGTGGCCGCGGAGAAGCCGAGCACAGCATAGGCGTACTGGCGCCAGTTCATCTCCTTCTCGTGGTTCACGCCGCAGAGCTTGTAGATGAATCGTTCGATAGGCCTGAACAGCGGATCGAGCCAGGTACGCTCGCCTTCGAACACCCGCGCCAGGTAGGTTCCTACCAGCGGCGTTGTGGCGAGCAGAACCAAAGAGTAAATGGCAAACTTCAACCAGCCATTGGCCGACATTTCAGAATTTCTCCGGGAACAACAGGGTAAGAGTGAGGTAACCCAACAGCAGGACGGAAATCACCAGAGCAACAGCGGTCACAAAGTCGAAGTGCATGGGTTTACCTCAGCTTCTGGCAGGCCTTGACATATAGAAAGGCCACGCCGAAGAAAACGGCTGTGAAAAGCAGCATCAATGCGTCTTGCATATAAAAAGCTCCGGCTAAATCGTGACGGGCTGGTTGCAAACGGAAAACATGTTGACGTTTCAGCCTGCGGCCCGCACACACACTATGTGCGAGGCATGCGCAAGGCAGGTTAAGCCATAAAACTTCATGCCGAATTCGATTGTTGCTGACGGAGGATTTGAGTCCCGAAAATCTTTCCTAAAGAATCTATAAAGATTGCTTCCTCCTGGCGCACAAGGCCGTGGAAAACAAGGATTTCCCGAGCGCCTGGTGAGAGATAAGAGAAAAGAGATCAGAGGACGGAGAATAGAGATCGGAGAACCCAGCTACTCCTGGTTGCCGGCCCAGCCCTCGGGCAGAAAACGGTAGCCCACCCACGGCTCGGTCTGGATGTACTGGCGTCCGGTTTCGTTTTCGAGCTTTTTGCGCAGCTGTCCCACAAATACTCGCAGGTATTCCGGCTGGTGAGCCGATTGCGCGCCCCACACGGAGGTCAACAGGGCACGGTGCGTAATCACCTTGCCGGCGTGGCGCGCCAGATGCAGCAGCAGGTCAAACTCTTTGGGCGTAAGGTGAATCGGCTTGCCCTGCACCGTGATGCTGTGGGCAGTTGCGTCAACTACAAAGTCGCCCGCCTCAATGGCTGAAGTACCGCGCTCGGGAGCCCGGCGCAGGTGAGCCCGCACGCGAGCCAGAAGTTCCTGAATGTTGAACGGCTTGGTTACGTAGTCGTCCGCGCCGGCATCGAGCGCTTCAACCTTCGATCGCTCGTGGTCGCGGACCGACAGCACAAGAATCGGCGTTTCTCCGCTGGCTCGGATGGCCCGGCAAACATCCACCCCGCTCATCCCCGGCATCATCAGGTCGGTAATCACCAGGTCAGGGGGCCAGTCGCGGAAGACCTGCAGGCCTTCCTCGGGGTCGTTGGCGGTGCGTATGTCGTACCCCTGAGCCGAGAGCGCGGCGCGTAGCACCCGCGTGATCTGCGGCTCGTCGTCAATTACCAGAATTCTGCCAGGCATGGCTTCCTTCTTCCATCCGAAGATTACATCATCCGGGAGCGCCAGGGCGTAATCCGGGGAGCACGCGTATCATTCCGGTGAGGACGAAATGCAGATACCCGGCTTAGCGCAAAGGGCTTTAAAGTGGGCCGGAGCCACTGCACTTGCCACTGCCGCCGCGGCAACGCTGGTTTGGCTGCATGCCGACTCCACCACGGCCGGCATTGTCTTTCTGGTGCTCGTGGTGTGGACGGCGACCCAGGCCGGAATGCGGCTCTCTCTCTACGCGGCCGCATTGTGCGCCGTCTTTTTCGATTATTTCTTTCTGCCTCCTTACCGAACGTTGTATCTAACCGGGGCCGGAGCCTGGGTGGCGATGGCCGCCTTCCTGGTGAGCTGCTTGATCGTGGGCCGCGTCGCTGAGCGGGCGCGGCGCGACAGCCGCGAGGCCGAGCAGCGCCAGGCCGATGTTGAGCGACTCTACGCCCTCAGCCAGGAGATGATGCTGTGCGAAGGCGCCGAACAGCTCATTCGCGAGCTGCCGCGGTATATTCATCGCGTTTTTTCGCTCAATGGAGTGGTTCTCTACGTCTGCGACGATGAACAGTTTTATGCGTCGGTGTCGGAAATTCCAGCCAGCGTGCGAGCGTCGATGATGGCAACAGCCCAGGGCATGAATCCAACCATGAGCGCCTTTGGCGGTTACTCGAACATGGCGCTGACTCTGGGACTGCGGTCGGTGGGCGCGCTGGCGTGGCAGCCCGATACGCTGTCGCGCGAGGTGGCGACGGCGGTGGGTGCGCAGGTGGCGATTGCCGTAGCCCGAGCGGTGGCGACCGGGGCCACTGCGCGCATGGAGGCGGCGCGCGAAGGCGAGCGACTGCGTTCGGCGCTGGTGGACTCACTCACTCATGAACTGCGCACGCCGCTCACCTCAATTCGCGCGGCCGCAACAACACTGCACGAAAATGGCGAACAGCTCGACACCGACGGGCGAAAAGACCTTGCGGCCATCATCGACGAAGAAGCTTCGCGGCTCGACCTGCTGATCGGCGAGGCTGTGGAGATGGCTGAGATCGATGCGAACGTGGTTGAAGTGCACCTGGAGCCGCACCATCCGCGGGTGCTGCTCGACCAGGCGGTCGACGGGTTGCAAAAGGCTCTCGCATCGCATCGCATCAGCATTTCAACCGTAAGCCCGGATGACTCCGATCCCGACAAGCCGGCGTGGTTCGATCCGCATTTGCTGGGCCGCGTGCTGCGCCACCTGCTTGAAAATGCCGCCGCATACACCCCGCCAGGCGGCCGCGTCAGCCTCAGCAGCCGCAGGGTCGGCAACCGCCTCGAGTTCACAGTTGAAGACAACGGCCCCGGAATCGACGCAGTCGATCTGCCGCTGATCTTCGAAAAGTTTTACCGCGGCCGAAGTGGCAGCAAATCACGCAAGGGATCGGGGATGGGCCTGGCAATCTCGCGCGCTATTCTCTCAGCGCACGGCGGCGGGATTGAAGCTACAAGCACACCGGGCAACGGCGCGGCATTCCGATTCTGGGTGCCGTTGATTGAGAAAGAGCCGGGCGGAAAGGCTCAGGAGAAATAGCTGAAATGTATCAAGTAGTTATCGATACGAATGTTCTGGTTGCAGCACTGCGATCCAAGCTTGGGGCCTCGTTCCGGCTGCTGGGTCTTTTGGGAGACGACCGCTGGAGGCCGAATATTACTGTCGCAATGGTGCTGGAGTATGAATCAGTACTCAAACGCGAATGCTCACAATTCGGCCTCACAGAATCGGAAGTAGATGACGTAATCGACACCATTTGTTCCCAAGCAGGCCTGCACCGTTTGTATTTCCTCTGGAGGCCCGTTGCTTCCGACCCAGATGACGATCTTGTTCTGGAAGCGGCGATCGCAAGCCATAGTGATTTTGTCATTACCTTCAATAAGCGCCACATGGCCGAGAGCCTTCGATTCGGAATCCGCTGTTTAACGCCACGAGAATTCCTTATACTGTTAGAGGAGCATCCATGAAGAATATCCAACTTCCCGACGACATCTACCAGCAGGCTGCGCAGCTTGCCGAGCAGGACCATGTGTCAGTGGATCGCTTCGTTGCAGCTGTACTGAATGAAAGCGCGAGAGGCTGGAATCGCTTGAAACAGCGCTCTGAGCGCGGATCACTTGAACGCCTTCGTGAAGTGCTTGCGAAGGTCAGCGACACTCCCCCGGCAGAGGAAGACCGGTTGTAGCAATTCACTCGAGCCCGTCAAATTGCGTATTGTGCCGGCTCACCGCTCCAGTCGCAAGCAACTTCGCAGCGTTTTTCTGTGCTCTCTTGCGCCCACTCCAGGATGCGCAAACCGCGCCATGCGTCGATAGCTGCGACCGGCGCAGGCTCTTTTCCCAACAGCGCATCGCGGATGCCTGCGTAGTATTGCCGGTAATCGCCGCGATCTGGCTCGATAGGTCTTGCCACCTCGCCGCCGTCGATGCCCACGTGCAACACGCCCCAGTTCGCCGCAGGTTCCCGTCCCCAATTCGGATCTTCGATGCGCGTCAGCCTGGCCAGCGCAGCCTCTTGCTGGTCGAGTCCGTTCTTCCAGTAGTTGCCACTTGTGCCGCGCAGGTGAAAGCGCAGCGACGGCGGAAGCGTGAGACTGTTCGCGCCCAGCTTGACCATGAATTCGGGGTAGCGCAAACGAATCTCAAAAGAGTCGTTGGCGGTGAGCGGGTTGCGCTCCGGGCGAATGTCGGCGCTTACCGCGAGAGGCTTGCCGAAGAGCACCAGCGCCTGGTCGACGAGATGGCTGCCCAGGTCGAGCAGCGCGCCGCCGGCCGATGGGTCAACCTTCCAAAGCCGGTCGGTGGGCAGGGTCGGCCGCCAGCGGTCGAAGCGCGATTCAAACTCGACCAGCCGACCCAGGGGATCTTCATGCAGCAGTTTCTGAATTGTCTTGAAGTCGCTGTCCCAGCGGCGGTTATGGAATGGCGCGAGCAGCAGGTTTTTCTCCGCAGCCAGGCGCATCAGTTCGGCCGCCTCAGTCGAGGTGACAGCCATCGGCTTGTCGACCACCACGTTGCGGCTCGCCCTTAGAATCCGGCTCGCCAGCTCAAAATGACTGCCATTCGGCGTAGCTACTACGAACAGATCGAGCGAGGCATCGGCCAGCATCTCGTCGAGCGAGCGGTAAGTAACAATGCCCGGATAGCGCTCAGCAACTTTGCTGGTGGTGCGTTCAAGAGCCGCAGCCAGTTCGAGCCCTTCGACTGAGGAGATAAGCGGCGCGTGAAAGACGCGCCCGGCGAGTCCGAAACCGATTAGACCAACGCGAATCATAATCACCTGGACCGGCCGACCCAATCCCGCCGGTTAGCCTTCCAGTTTATATCGCGTTTCTGCCAGCCGGTAGAGCCGCCGCCATACCAGGCGGTTCATCGTCACCACCATCAACGAAATCATGATTGTAGCGAGCAGAATGATCGGGAAGCGTCCGCTATCGGTGGCGGAGCTGATCTCGGAGCCGAGGCCGATGGTCTGCAGCGTGCTGTCTTTCAGGTGGGAATACTCCGCGTAGACCGAGGCGTTCCAGGCCCCGCCCGAGGCGGTGACCATGCCGGTGATGAGGTAGGGAAAGATGCCGGGAAGGATGAGTTTGGTCCAGCGCTGCCAGCGCGTGAAGTGGTAAAGAGAGCTGACCTCGCGCAGGTCGGAGGGGATGGACATGGCGCCGGCGATGACGTTGAACAGGATGTACCATTGCGTGCCCAGCAGCATGAGCGCAATGGAACCGATACCGAGCCCGCCGCCGATCTTGACCAGCCCGATGAGAATGATGGGGAAAAATGCGGTCGCGGGAATAGAGGCCAGCACCTGCGCGGTGGGCTGAACGATGCGCGAGAGCCGCGGATTGAGTCCAATGGCAACGCCGACGGGGATGGTCCACAGGGCGGAGATGAGCAGTGCAGCGTTGACTCGGCCAAAGGTGGCGGCGGCGCCTTCAAGAAGCAGCTTCATGTCTGGCCAGGTAACCGTTCTGAGCATGACGATGGCCTGCAACGCGCCCCACACAACCACCGCGACTGCCGTTGCCGCGAGCGACCAGAGCGCAAGCGAAGGCTTGGTAGATCTGTCTTCGTCGACGGGCTGAACGATGCGGCACTCTTTGGTGTGGGAGAGACGGCGATAGATGGGCTCTTCTACGCTGGTCCACACCCGGCCGGGAAGAGAAACGAGCAGATTAGAGCGGCGCAGCAGCGTAAGAATGGGCGACGTGACGCGATCGGCGGACTCGACCTGCTCAAATTTGAATTTGTCGCTCCAGGCAATCATTGGCCGCCAAATGAGCTGGTCGGTCGCCACCACGATAAGAATCACCGTGCCGATGCCGAACGCGAGCGCCTTGTAGTCTCCAGAGTTGGTGGCCACCTGCAGGTAGCTACCCAGGCCGGGAAGCTGATAGGTGTAATTGGCGAACGGTGAGATTTCGCAGGCGATGAGCGCGAACCATCCTCCCGCGACCGAGACAATCGAGTTCCACACCAGGCCGATGGCGGCAAACGGCATTTCAAGCTGCCAGAAGCGCTGCCACGCTGAGTAGCGGTAGATGCGCGAGGCCTCGGTCATCTCGCGAGGAATCGACTTGAGCGAAGAATAGAAGCTGAATGCCAGGTTCCAAACCTGGCCCGTGAAGATGAGCAGGATTACAGCCATTTCGATTCCCAATTGATGGCCGGGAATGAGGGCGACCATAAAGAGAACCACTGGAGGCAGAAAGCTGAGCACCGGTATGGACTGAAGAATGTCGAGGACGGCGACCATCCAGGGCTCGACGCGCGGATTATAAGCAGCGATGTACCCGTAGGCGATGGCGAAAATCAGGCTGAGCAGGTAAGCCAACCCGATGCGGACGATGGAGTAAAAGGCATAGACGGGAAGCGCGCCGATGGAGTGAGAGATCTCGACAATGGGAGCCGGCTTGCTGAGCCAGTACTTGCCGGTGCTGACGATGGCGAAAAAGATGGCCAGCCCGCATGTAGCCACACCCAGGTCAATGACGAAGGGCCACGTGCGGGCGGTAACCAGCGTGCGCGAGAATGTCTGCTCGATCTTCACACGTCTTCCCCGGCCGGTGAAATCTCCTCATCCCGAGCGTCGGGCAGCATAAAGCGCCGCCGGGCTGCATCAAAGTCAAACAGCTCGGCATAGCGGCCCCATGCCACCGCGGTCTCCATTTGCCGCTGGCTTTCTTCTTCGCTGAACTGCTCGTCGAGCATATCGAGGAAAAACTCTTCTGAGATGGTGTGGTCGCTCTTGGTTTCAAGCGCGCGCGTAATTTGCCTCAGCAGCAGCACGTTGCTTACCGCCGCGTCGCGGAAGAGCTCCTTTTGCCGCAGAATCTCGGAGTTGGCAAACTCCGTGCCGGCCGGCGTGATTGCGGCGTCTCCTTCTTCCACCTTCAAGTAGCCCAGCAACTGCGCCGCATCCACAATCGGCAGCAGGTCGTCGATCTCAAACGCCAGGTCGTCGGCCAGCCGATAGATGTCGTCGCGGCCGCCTTGATCGAGCAGCAACTCAAGCAAACCGGCCACGCCGCCGGGCCTTGAATGGGGCAGCATCTGGTACTTCATCTGGCGCTGATCGCGCACTTTTGCCGGACTGGGATGCTGATGGTCCGGCGCCTCGGCGGGCGAAACGTCGGGCCGGGTAAGCACCTTGTAGATGTAGTCCACCAGTTGGGTGAACCCCTCAGATTTGCGGTCGCGCGGATGAGGCAGCTGCACCTTGAAATCGGTGCGGATGTGCCCCGGATTACGCCCCAGCACGATGATGCGATCGGCCAGCAGCACTGCTTCCTCAATGTTGTGCGTAACAATGAAGACCGCCTTGGTGGGCATGGTCTTGTTGGCCCAAAGCTCAAGCAGTTCGCTGCGCAGATTCTCGGCCGTCAGAACGTCGAGCGCTGAGAACGGCTCATCCATGAACAGAACTTCAGGCTCGACGACCAGCGCGCGGGCAAAACCCACCCGCTGCCGCATGCCGCCCGAAAGCTCCTTGGGATACGCGCCCTCAAAACCGTCGAGGCCCACCGTGTCGAGCATGCGCATGCTGCGCTCGCGGCGCTCATCGGGTGGCACGCCGCGAGCCTGCAGCGGAGCCTCGACATTTTCAAGCACCGTGAGCCACGGGAACAGCGCAAAACTCTGGAAGACGATGGAGACGTTGATCTCGGCCTGCGAAATGGGCTTCTCGTGCCAGTAAACCTCGCCCGCCGAAGGCCTTGAGAGCCCGGTCAGCATCCGCAGCATGGTTGACTTGCCAGAACCCGAGGGGCCCAGCAGCGCCAGAATCTCGCCGGGAACGATGCTCAGATCCGTCGCTGAAATTACCTGGATCCGGTTTGCGCTGGGCTGCGCGTAGTACTTCTCAATCTTTTCGGCGCGGATGATGGCGTCGGTGGCCGAGGCCGGAGCCGTGGCCGGATTGGGGATCGCGGTATCCTGCATCTGTTTCTCTCCACTAGCTTTATGGCTGATCGAGGCCGCTGGCAGCGCTCTCAGAGTCGCCACGGGTAATGCGTTTTTAGCTTTGGCTGTGGCTCGGCTGCTCGCAGCGAAGCACAGAATGTTGGGGCGCGGAATTAGAGGCGCAAAATTTGGGATTGCCGCTCGGGTGATGGTTGCCGCTTTGCGACAGGATTCCCCGGTCCGGTTCCGCCATAGTTCCATGAGCCGCTTGATCTTGGCAAGTCTAAGGCGATTGCGTTGATTTCAGATGAATTGGGGTGGGAGCGGCCAGCCGGAAACTTCCTTCTCCGGGCAGGGTTGACAAGAATCTGGGAGCCAGTCCCCGCTTAAGGTTATCATTTAGATAGATGTCCGACACAAGCGATGGATACCGGCTTAAGCCTTCCAGGCACCCAAGTCAAGCCCATCGTCAAATTCAAACGCCCTGAAAATATATGACCGACACGAAGACCAGGCACAAAGTTCTTGTCGCCGACGACGAAAGAGTGATCGCTGACACTCTGGCCATGATCCTGAATCAGAGTGGCTTTGAAGCGCGCGCCGTTTACTCCGGAGAGAAGGCGCTTGAGCTGGCTTCGACCTTCGAGCCGGACATGCTCATCTCCGACGTGATCATGGCCGACCTCAACGGCATCGATGCCGCCATTCGCATTCGTGCGCTGCGGCCCGGCATTAAGATCCTGCTCTTCTCAGGCCAGGCAGCCACCGCAGACCTGCTTGAGAAGGCTCGCACCCAGGGCTACGAGTTTGAGATACTCGCCAAGCCCGTGCATCCGCAGGACCTGTTGAGCCGCCTGCGAGCTTGAGACAGGAATCTCGCTCAAAACTACGTTTGTCATCCTGAGCGACCGAAGCGCAGCGTAGGGAGTCGAAAGCATGCCCTGAGCGGAGATTGCGAAGCAATCGTAGTCGAATGGGGACCTGCAGTTGCATTTCAACGAACTTCGGGTACACGACCGTGGGGCTTGCATTTCACCTCGGCTTGGGCGTTGCTGCCGATTCGCCCACGCGCAGATCTTGCCCTGAGCATCCCCGACCGGCGAAATTAGATACACCATGGCGCAGGCATTTCGCTCGCAACGCGTGCTTACTCCCGACGGCCTTCGCCCCGCCACCATAGTGGTTGAAGGCGAACGGATTGCTTCGATGCACGCATGGAGCGATGTGCCGGCCGGCGCCGCACTCAATGACTACGGCGACTTGGTGGTGATGCCGGGCCTTGTCGACACTCATGTGCACATTAACGAGCCCGGCCGCACCGAGTGGGAAGGCTTTGAAACAGCCACGCAGGCCGCGGCCGCAGGCGGCGTAACCACGCTGGTCGATATGCCGCTCAACTGCGTGCCCGAAACCATTAACGCCGAGGCGCTCGACGCCAAGCGCGCCGCTGCACAGGGCCAAACTTGGGTTGACTGGGCCGCGTGGGGCGGCGTGGTGCGCGGCAACGCCGATTCCCTTCCCGGCCTCGTCGCCGCCGGTGTTCCCGGCTTCAAGTGCTTCATGATTCACTCCGGCATTGACGGCTTTGCGTGGGTAGATGAAAACGATCTGCGGCTGGCGCTCGAAAAACTGCGCGGAACGGGTCTGCCGCTGCTGGCGCACGCCGAGGTCGCGGGGCCAATCGACGATGCGACGAAGAACCTGGGACCTTCAGCGAATGACTGGCGCAGGTACTCAACATATCTTGCGTCCCGCCCGTCAATCGCCGAGAGCGACGCAATCATGATGCTCACCACGCTCGCCCAGGAATTCCGGACTCCGGTACACGTGGTTCATCTCTCCGGCGCAAGCCCCACATTGTCTCTTCTCAAGTGCGCGCGGTCGCGCGGCGTGCCCATCACGGTTGAAACCTGCGCCCATTATCTTTGCTTCATCGGTGAGGAGATTCCCGACGGCGCTACCGAATACAAGTGCGCCCCGCCTATTCGTAATTCCGCAAATCGCGAGTCGCTCTTGCAGGCGCTCGAAGACGGCGACATCGATATGATCACCACCGACCACTCCCCTTGCCCGCCGGCCATGAAATGCCGCGGAGAAGGCCGCTTCGACAAAGCGTGGGGCGGAATTGCGAGCCTTGGCCTGGCGCTGCCCGCGGTGTGGAAGGTGATGCACCGCCGCGGCGTCAAGCTTGAATCGATGGCGAAGTGGATGGCCTCAGCACCCGCGCGGTTAGCGGGCTTCGAAGGCCGCAAAGGCGCGCTCGTCGCCGGAGCCGATGCGGACCTGATTGTCTTCGACGATGCGATCGAGTGGACGATTTCAGAAGCTGACCTTCGTTTCCGCCACAAGTTATCGCCCTACGTTGGCCTCGCGGCACGCGGCCGCGTCCGCGAAACCTGGCTGCGCGGCGAAATGGTCTTCTCCGCTGGAGAATTCTTTGGCTCACCGCGCGGCAAAGAACTGGTGTGCGCATGAGAGACCGCGCTCAAAACGCAATCGCCGAATGTCTCTGGCTCGCCGCATTCACTCAGGAGCCCGGCCGCATCACACGCCGATTTCTGACCGAGCCCATGCACGCCGTTCACGACCGGCTGCGCGAGCGAATGACCGAACTCGGCATGAGTGTGACGGTTGATGCCGCCGGAAACATGCGCGGACTTTGGCAGCCTGAGGGCGCGAGCAGAACGCGCCTCATCATTGGCTCGCATGTCGACACGGTTCCCGACGCAGGCGCTTATGACGGCGTGCTCGGCGTGTGTTTAGCCTTGGAACTCGTCCAAATCGCAAAAGAGCATGATCTTACGATCGCTATTGAGGTAATCGCTTTCAGCGAAGAAGAAGGTGTGCGCTTTGGAGTGCCGTTCATCGGCAGCCGCGCCGTTGCCGGCCGTTTCGACCCGTCGATGCTTGCGCTCAAAGACGCCGACGGCATCACGCTTGACCAGGCAATCCGCAACTACGGACTCGACCCTGCGAAGATCGCCGACGCCGCGCTCGACGAAGACGTCGCCGCCATGCTCGAGATCCATATTGAACAGGGCCCGGTGCTTGAATCCGAGAACCTGAGCGTTGCCGCCGTCACCGATATCGTAGGCCAGACGCGCGTGGGCCTGCGCTTCTCCGGCCATGCCAACCACGCCGGCACTACGCCGATGCACCTGCGCCACGATGCGCTGGCCGGCGCAGCCGAGTGGATCGCGGCCGTTGAACGGCTGGCCCGCGAGTCCGATGGCCTCATCGCCACCGTGGGAAAAATCGACGTTGAGCCCAACGCCGGCAATGTTGTTCCCGGCGTGGCCGCTGTGAGCCTCGACCTGCGCCACTCCACCGACACCAGGCGTGCGGCCGCTCTCGAAACGCTGCTCGCAACCGCCAGCGCAATTGCCGATCGACGCGGCCTTGCGCTTGAATCGAAGCGCCTGATGGATCAGCCCGCCGTGCCCATGGACGAGCGGCTTACTGCCTACCTTATTGAAGCCATGGAAGCGCACAATCTGCCGCCCAAACGCATGCCCAGCGGCGCGGGCCACGATGCCATGGTGATGGCCGCGCAGGTGCCCACAGCGATGCTCTTTTTGCGCAGTCCGGGAGGCATCAGCCATCATCCCGATGAAGCGGTGCGCGAAGAAGATGTTGAGAATGCGCTGCGCGTGGCCTTCAGGTTTGTTGAGCGACTGGCCGCCGATCTCAAGTAGAATCGTTGCACGTCGGTAGCTCGATTTCCCCTTGTTCGAGGTCGCAATTGTCACGTCCGCATCTCCATCATCTTGGCGCAACACGCAGCAGCCTCAAGCCTGACCACATGCTGCAAACGCCCGACACCTTCATCCGCACGCCGTTGCCCGGCGCTGAAAAAGTGGACTTCATCATTCATGCCGCGCCGCAGCTGGGCGCAGCATTTACGCAGATGACTGCCGAGTTCTCCGCCGGCGGTTCACTTGGCCCCACTCCGGCACAGAGATTTGTTTATGTGCTTGACGGCAAGCTCAAGCTGAAGGCGGCCGGCAAAACGCACACCCTTGCCGCGGGCGGCTACGCGTACCTGCCGCAGGGCGCGGAGCATACCGTCGCCGCAATCTCCAAAGCCCGCGCCGCAATCATCGAGAAGTCGTATCAACCCCAGACCGGCTCGTCTGCTCCAGAGATTGTCGTCGGCGATGATTCAAAGGTTGCCACAGTGCCGCTGATGGGCGACGAAGGTCTGCGCGTTCGCTCGCTGATGCCTGACGGCCCCCCTTACGACTTTGCAGTTAACACCATGACTTACGATCCCGGCGCAGCACTCAGCATGATTGAGATTCACATTATGGAGCACGGCCTGCTGATGCTCGAAGGCGGCGGCATTTACCGGCTCGGCGACGCGTGGTACCCGGTCGAGGCCGGCGACTTTATCTGGATGGGCCCCTATTGCCCGCAATGGTTCGGCGCGATCGGCAAGCAGCCTGCAAAGTATCTCATCTACAAAGACTGGCGGCGCCATCCGCTGGGAACGGTGGGCGCATGAGCACTCCACAACCCAGTCTCACAATTGACCGCTTGATCGGCGAATTGCAGGCGCTGGCGAAGATATCAGAGTCGGAACCGCCGGTTGTCACGCGCATCATTTTCAGCGAGGCCGACATGCGCGCCCGCGCCTACGTTCGCGAACTGTGCGAAGAAGCAGAACTCACTATCTCGAACGACGCTGTCGGCAACACCTTTGCACGCTGGATTGGCTCCGAGCCAGATCTCGCGCCCATCGGCACCGGCTCGCACATCGACGCGATTCCCAACGCCGGCCTTTATGACGGCTGCGTGGGAGTGCTCGGCGGACTTGAAGCAATTCGTGTGCTGCAGCAGCTCGGATTCAAGCCGCGACGGTCCATCGAACTCGCAATTTTCACTGCCGAAGAACCTACGCGCTTTGGCATTGGCTGCCTGGGCAGCCGCATGATGGCCAACGTTCTTACGCCCGCGCAGGCATGCGCGTTGCGCGACAAAGAAGGCCGCAGCCTTGAGGAGTTGCGCGCACAAGCCGGCTTCACCGGCGCGCTTGAATCTGTCGCCGTTGCGCCCGGCCGGTTTCACAAATTTCTTGAGCTGCACATCGAACAGGGCCCGTATCTCGAGGCGGAGAGCCTCGACGTCGGCCTGGTAACGCACATTGCCGCGCCAGCCAGCCAGCGCATTGTGATTGAAGGCGAAGGCGGCCACGCGGGCGGCAAACTGATGCCCGGCCGCAAAGACGCGCTCGCCGCCGCGGCCGAGCTGATCCTCGCGCTTGAGGCCGCAGCCAAATCCACGGGCGTAATTGACACTGTGGGCACCGTTGGCGTTTGCGAAGTCTTTCCGGGCGCAGTCAACAGCATTCCCTCGCGCGTCTCGATTACCACCGACGTGCGCGACGTTGACCGCGCGCGCCGCGACACCGTGCTTGATGCACTGCGCAAAGTCGCTGACGAAGTGGCAGCGCGGCGTGGCGTCAAGATCGCAACCGAGTTGATCAACGCCGATCCGCCAACCACCTGCGACCCCGAAATTCTCTCAGCGCTGGAAGAATCGGCCGTCGCAGCGGGCAAGAAATTCAAGCGCATGGTGGCCCGCGCCTATCACGATTCGTCTTTTGTCTCCTGCTTTGCGCCAACAGCAATGCTCTTCATTCCCTGCCGCGGCGGCGTGAGCCATCGTCCCGACGAATATGCATCGCCCGAGTGGATTGGCGGCGGCGTGCATGTGCTTTCGCGCACACTGGCTGCGCTGGCATCGTGACTGTCTCTTTGATTCTTGTGCGCGGCGTTGTATCCTATGCCACAACCCGCGAGTGACCATTGTTCACCTTCCGCTCGCGGCATTAATGCTTCCCAGCCATGAGCACAACCGCGAAAACACGCATCGTTGGCGAATCTGTCCCCCGCAAGGAGGGCGTCGACAAGCTTGTGGGCCGCGCCGTGTACGTTGACGACATCGCGCGCGAAGGCATGTGGTACGGCACTACCGTACGCAGCACCATTCCCCGCGGCCGCATCGTTTCTATCGAATTCGACCCGCGCATCGACTGGGGCGAGTTCACCATCGTCACCGCTGCCGACGTGCCCGGCAAGAACCACATCCAGCTCATCGTTGCCGATCAGCCCTGCCTCGCCGACGGCATGGTCAATCACTGCGATGAGCCCATCATCCTCCTCGCCCACCCCGACAAGCACACATTGCGCGAAGCCGCCGCTGCCGTGCGCATTGACTACGAGCCGCTGCCCGCAGTGCTCAGCATTGAAGAGAGTGAGCGCCTCGACCCCATCATCTGGGGCGAGGACAATCTGTTCAAGTCGTTCCTGCTTGAGAAAGGCAATGTTGACGACGTGTGGACGCAGGCGGCGCACATCGTGGAGGGCGAGTACCGCACCGGCGCGCAGGAGCATCTTTACATTGAAAACAATGGCATGATCGCGGAGTGGAGCGCGACCGAAGGCCTCACCGTTTGGGGCTCGTTGCAGTGTCCGTATTACGTGCACAAAACGCTCAAAGCCGTTTTCGACTTGCCCGATGAAAAAGTGCGAGTGATTCAAACTGAGACGGGCGGCGCGTTCGGCGGTAAAGAAGATTACCCATCGACCCTCGCATCGCACGCTGGCCTGCTGGCGATGAAGAGTGGCCACAAGATCAGGATGGTCTACGACCGCATGGAAGATCTGGCCGCGACCACCAAGCGCCATCCGTCGCGCGTCCGCCATCGCACCGCCGTCGACAAAGACGGCAAGCTGCTGGCCATGGAGATCGATCTGGCCACCGACGGCGGCGCTTATTCCACGCTCTCATCCACAGTGCTTTCGCGCGCTACGTTGCACTCCTGCGGTCCCTACGTCTGCCCCAACATTCGCGTGCGCTCGCGCGCGTGGGCCACCAACATGGTTCCTTACGGCGCCTTTCGCGGTTTCGGCGCGCCCCAGGCCATATTCGCCATGGAGCGCCACATGGATGAGATCGCCGCGCAAATCGGCATCGATCCAGTCCAATTGCGGCGCCGCAATTTTCTGCATCAGGGCGACCAGAACGCGACGGAACAGCAGATGCGTGAGCCGGTGATGCTCGATGAACTGCTCGATCGCGCGCTGGCCGAAAGCGACTTCTACGCCAGGCGTGAACGATTCGCGCGCGAGAATGCAACCAGCCCCGTCAAGCGCGGCCTCGGCCTCGCAACCTTCTATCACGGTTCCGGTTTTACAGGCTCGGGCGAACTGTACCTCAACTCGCTTGCCGGTGTTGAAGTCACCGCCGACAACCAGGTCCGCGTGATGGTTTCAAACACCGAGTTCGGCCAGGGCACCAACACCATCCTCACGCAAATTGCAGCGGAAACACTGAACCTCGCATTCGGCGACGTTGCCATGGCGCCGCCTGATACAGCCGTAATCCCCAACAGCGGGCCCACCGTGGCATCGCGCACATCGATGGTCGTAGGCCGGCTGATTGAGCGCGCCAGCCTGCAACTTCTCGACATACTGCGCAACCATGCGGGTCTCGGCGCACACGCTTCGCGAGAAGACTTTTTCGCGGCCTGCCATCGTTATCGCGCTACGCACGGTGAAGTGATATCCCTATGCCGCTACGAGGCCCCGCCCGGCATATATTGGGATGACAAAACCTATCACGGCGAAGCCTATGGCGCTTACGCATGGGCAGTTTATCTCGCGCAGGTCGCGGTCGATACGCGCGACTATTCCGCCGAAGTTGAAGAATTCTGGACCGTGCAGGAGGTAGGCCGCGTGCTTCATCCCGTGATGGCCAAAGGGCAAATCGAAGGCGGCGTGGCCCAGGGCATTGGCTACGCGCTCTACGAAAAAGTTATCTGGCAAAACGGGCACATGGCCAACAACCAGATGACCAACTACATTATGCCCACCGCCGCCGACGTTCCGCCGATTCAAGTGATTTTCGAGGAGATTCCGTTCAAGTACGGCGGCTACGGCGCCAAGGGCATTGGCGAGCTGCCGCACGACGGCCCCGCGCCCGCAATCCTGAACGCCATTCGCGACGCAACCGGCGTCAGCTTCAACGCCATCCCGTTGTTGCCTGAAGATATTTTTGCCGTACTTGCTGCGCGTGAGATAGCCGAGGAGCCGGCAATCAAATGAGCGAGTGTTGGCCCTCAATCACGATGCGGGTGAACGGCGAAAGCCGCACTGTACACGTTCCGCCCATGAAGAGGCTGCTCGATGTGTTGCGCGAAGATCTGCGCCTGACCGGAGCGAAGGAAGGCTGCGGCGAAGGCGAGTGCGGCTCATGTTCGGTGCGCATGGATGGCGAGCTTGTGAACAGTTGCCTGATTCCGGTTTTGCAGGCTGATGGCGCTGTGATTCAGACCGTGGAGGGCCTGCCAACCAATGGATCGCTTCACCCGCTGCAGGAGTGTTTTCTGGCTTGCGGCGGCGCGCAGTGCGGCATCTGCACGCCGGGCATGCTGATGGCCGCGGCCCAGTTGATCGAGCGCAATCCACATCCTTCGATGGCAGAAATTCGCGAAGGACTGGCCGGCAATCTCTGCCGCTGTACAGGTTTTATGCGCATCTTTGAGTCGGTACTTGCCGCGGCATCGCAAGCTCAGGACTCCGAATCCGACAAGGCCTCTCATGCGCGGTAATAGCGAAGCGCATCAGCTCATCGCGCCGGGCAGTCTGCGCGCCGCGCTCGAGTTGCTTGCCGCCGAGCCTGGCATATGGACTCCGATTGCCGGTGGCACCGAGATCATGGTGGCCCACGCCGCCGGCCGATTGACCGCTCCAAAGCTCGTCAACCTCTGGGGCATTCGCGAGCTGCGCTTCATTAACGTGACCGCCGATAGCGTCGCCATCGGTGCGGGCTCAACTTTTGTTGACCTGCGCAGGTACGCGGAACTATGCGAATCGTGGCCGCTGGTGGCGCGCGCTGCAAGCTGGATCGGGTCTATCGCAAACCAGAGCCGCGCCACGCTCGGCGGCAATCTGGTAAATGGATCGCCGGCCGCGGACTCTTCCCCGGCGCTGCTGGTTTACGACGCAGAGATCGAGTTGATCTCGGATCGCGGCAGCCGCAGAATTCCCTATAGCGAGTTTCATACGGGCTACAAACGCAACGTGCTCTCCACAGACGAGCTGGTTTACGCGCTGCATATGCCGCGGCGGTTTTCGCATCACGAGCAATATCTGCGCAAAGTTGGTACGCGTCGCGCCATGGCAATCTCAAAGGTCGCGCTGGCCGGTACGGCGCTCCTCGAAAACGGCATCGTAAACGAAATTCGCCTCGCCGCGGCGAGCCTGGCAGCTTACCCTGCGCGGCTATATAAGACTGAGGAGTCCGTGCTGGGGCGGCCAATCACGCGCGAAACAATCGCTGGCGCGCGCACAGCGCTGATGGCTGAGGCCGCGCCAATCGACGACATTCGCTCCACTGCCGAGTATCGCAAGCGCGTTGGCGCAAATCTTGTTGCGGAATTCCTTGATGAGATCGGCCGGGAGGTTGCGAATCCATGAGCGCCATACTCGCCGCATGGAACGCCACCGACGAAGCCACTGCGCTTGACGCCATGACCGCCTGCTGCGGCGCGCGACGGTGGGCCGCGGCAATGGTTGCGCTACGCCCTATTGAGAGCCCGGAAAAACTCGGCGCCGCTGCCGACAAAATCTGGTCCACAATGGATGTGCCAGACTGGATGGAGGCCTTCGCGTGTCATCCGCGTATTGGCGAGCGCAAGGCTCCAGATGCAACGGCAAAGTCAAGGGAGTGGTCAAAACAGGAGCAATCGTCCGCGGCTGCGGCCGACGCCGGCATTTTGGCTCGGCTGGCCGAGGGCAACGCAATTTATGAGGCGCGTTTCGGTTTCACATACATCGTGTGCGCCACCGGCAAAACTGCCGAAGAGATGCTGGCGATCCTCGAACGGCGGCTCCAGAACGATCGCGAAACCGAACTGCGCAAGGCGGCAGAGCATCAGCGGCAGATTACCAGGATTCGTTTAAGAAAGTGGTTGGCAGAATGAGCGCAATATCCACACATATTCTCGACACAGTGCAGGGCAAGCCCGGCGCCGGCATTGGCGTGCGTCTCGAACTCATGCAGGGCGGCGGATGGATTGAGTCAGTAAAAGACGGGGAGCCCCATGAGCGGGTGCTGGATTCGCCCGGCGGATGGGTTGAAGTGGCCACCGGCACCACCGACAGCGATGGCCGATGCCGCAACCTTGCTCCAGATGCATCCGCGGGACTGTACCGGCTTACATTCGACACTGGCGCGTATTTTCAGCGAAGCGGACGTGCGAGTATCTATCCAGAGATCGCAATCACCTTTCGATGCGATGGCGAGGCCCACTACCACTTGCCACTGCTGTTGAGCGATAACAGCTATACAACCTATCGAGGATCCTGACGAATGGCCAGACTGGGTGAGAATCGCTACGGAAAGTCGCGCGTGCGCCTGTCGCGCATCGCGCGGCTTGAAGATCGCCACGAATTCAACGAGTGGACAGTTCAGGTACTGCTGGAGGGCGACTTTGAGGCGAGTTTCACCGCAGCCGACAACAGCAAAATCCTGCCAACCGACACCATGAAGAACACCGTCTACTACGTTGCGCGCGGGTCGAAGGCAGCAACCATCGAAGAATTCGCAACGGAGTTGGGCGATTATCTGCTCACCAACAATCCGCAGGTCTCCGGCGTCCTGGTTGAAGTGGAGGAAAAATCGTGGGAGCGCATGATTGTGGATGGCGCCCCGGAAGCGACCACCTTCAAACTCGGCGCGCCCGAGCTACAGACAGTCCGCGCCGTGCGCGACCGCGATCACGAGGAGTGGTCGGTTCGATCGGGCGTGGATGGTCTGACGATCCTCAAGACCACCAGGTCGGCTTTCACCGGCTACATCAAAGACAAGCTCACCACCTTGAAGCCCGCGACCGACCGAATTTTCGGCACCGCGGCCACCATTACATGGGACTATTCAGACCCGGCCCCTGACTACGCCACCGCGCGCGCGCGGATCATTGCCGCGCTGCTCAAGACCTTTGCCGATCACCACAGCATGAGCGTGCAGCACACGCTCTTCGATATGGGCAAAGCCGCTCTGGACGCGGCTCCAGAGATCGCCCGGATTCACCTCACCATGCCCAATCTGCATCATTTACTTGCAGACCTGAGCCCATTCGGGCAAGATAATCCAAACCACATCTTTGTTCCCATCGACGAGCCGCACGGCTACATCGAGGCAACCATCGAGCGATAGCTGCCGCACTTTGAAAGGCAAATCTGCGTTGAGCCAGACCAGCACTAAAGCCGAGGTGTACACCAACCAGGAAGCTGGAGAAAAGTTCGATCTGCACGCTGGCGTGCTCGGACCGATCGAAACTCTCGCGCAATCCGTCTCCGCGATTGCGCCATCCACTTCGCCGTCGCTCACCATTCCGCTGGTGTTTGCGCTCGCCGGGGGCGCAACGTGGTTCGTCTATCTGCTCGCCACCATCGCCATCTTCATGATCGGCATCTGCGTGAGCCGTTTTGCGCGGCTCTCGGCATCGCCGGGCTCGCTCTACACTTACGCGGCAAGCACTTTGCCGCCGGTGTTTGGCGCAGTCGCCGCGTGGGCGTTGCTGCTGGCCTACATCGCAACCGGCAGTTCGGTCGCCGGCGGCGCAATCTACTACTCAAGCGTGCTTGGTCAGCAATTAGTTCAATGGGCTCCTCCGGCGCTTCCTATGCTGGTTGTGGTCTGCATTTTGGCCGGCATTATTGCCTGGCGCGATGTCAAGCTCTCGGCTGAAACCATGCTTTGGATCGAGGCCCTTTCCGTCGGTCTCATCTGCATCGTTCTTATAGCGCTGCCCATCAAGCTTGGTTTCCGCTTCGATCCCGATCAGTTCCAACTTAAGACAATCCATTTTTCCGGCCTTGGTCCCGCGCTGGTGCTTTCAATCTTCAGCTTTGTCGGTTTTGAGAGCGCCACTACTTTAGGCGGCGAGGCGCGCGAGCCGCTGCGCACCATTCCGCGCGCCGTGTTGCAGTGCGCTCTGCTCTCGGGCGTGTTCTTCATGCTCTGCTCTTACGCTGAGGTCATGGGCTTTCACGGTGAGGCGAGCGAGTTGAGCAGCTCAACCAGTCCCCTGCACCTGCTCGCCAACAAGGCGGGCATCTCACTGCTGGGCACGGCGGTCGACTTCGGTGCGGCCGTAAGCATGTTTGCATGTGTATTGGCCTGTACCACCGCAGCGGCCCGCGTGGTCATGCGCATGGCCCGCGGAGGCATTCTTCCACGCGCTTTTGAGCGCACCAGCCGCAAGCACGGAACGCCGGTCGCGGCCATCGTGCTCTCTGCCGCTCTCATCCTGCTGCCTGCCGTGGTTATGAGCCTGCGCGGCTTTGCCGGCTCTGACATGTACGATCTGCTCGGCTCGCTCTCGGTTTTCGGTTTCCTTACCGCCTACGGCCTGGTCGCGCTCGCACTTCCATTTGCGCGCCGCGCCGTGGGCCAGCACTCGCACCTCATCGCCGCGGTCAGCATCGCCACCGTCATTATCATCCTGCTCATCGGCGTCTTCGACCTAAGGTCAGCCACCGACCCGCTCCACGCGCGCATCCCCTACATCTATCTCGCTTACATCGCGCTGGGACTCGTCTGGTACGCGGTCGCACGCAAGGTGCCGCGACTCACCGGAAACTGATCACGAGTCGAGTTCACTCTCGCGCTGCTGCAGGATTAGAAACACAATTCCCACCACCAGGAAATTCCTGGCAGCCGCCGTTTCCCCGTTCCACACAGACGACTGCCACATCAGGAACCACTCGCCGCCCACAGCCAAAAACGCCGCCAGCCACAACAGCAGCGATAGCGTGAGCCCGGCCAGCGAAACCGTCTTTGCTCGATCGAATTCGCGCGCCGTACTGCGTAGCCCTCGCATCAACCGCGCGGCGCCCCACCACAACAAGAAGCTCGTGGCAATCTCCCACCCAATTATCGACAGGTAGAAGAGGGTGTGCATCGCCGGCGAGTTGATGGCCCTCCACATTCCATGGTTGCCGGGGAAGGTGGTGTCCATCATCAGCACATGTCGAACGAACTCATAGTTTGAGTCGTAATCGGTCAGGTTATTAAACACCACCAGTGTGCAGTACAACGCAGCCCCCGCAACCAATGCAATCTTTGCCACTCGCAAAATCATGCCTGACTCCTTTGAGCCCGTACCCATCGACCCGACCCACTGGACAAAGAATCTCCTGCCTTGGTCCCTCCCGCCCCTTTTCGCAAGATGAACATGGACTTGTGACTCACGATGTGGAAAACCGGTCCCATATGCCAGTTGCCAATTTTTCCACCGAGCTTTGCACAGGCTCGTATTAAATTCTTATAAGAAATTTATGGTTCAACCATTAACCTTAACCTACCCCGTAGTGCGAGCAGGATAAGACCGTTGAACGAGCCGGGCTCGTAGCGGTACCACTTTTCCGGTTTTCTTTTGCACCACCCCGAGTTCCATAACACCCTTCTGTACAGCAACTTAATTCTGCCCTGATTGAAGCAGTGCAGCAATCGCTCCATTCCAACTTTTGGTTTACTTTGAGGCATCCGATGCTAAAGCTCCAGAAACTTGTTCCCAGCCTGCTCGCCTCACTTGTGGCGATGGCACTCTGTTGCAGTCCGCTGTCAGCCCAGCAAACCCTCGGCGCAATCACCGGCGAGGTAGCCGATTCAACGGGCGGCGTAATTCCGAACGCAACGGTCACGGTGACCGACGAGCAGACTTCGTTCACGCGCTCGACCACCAGCAACGGATCAGGCAGCTACACGTTTGTGAACCTGCCCATCGGCCTCTACACCATCACCTACACCGCGACGGGCTACGAGGTTCAAAAGACGCCCCACATCACCGTGCAGGCTGACCGCACGGCCACTGTGAACGCGACCCTGAAAGTAGGCCAGACCACCACCACCATCGAAGTGGAGGCCGCGCCGCTGATGAACGCCGTTGATACCACCAACGGCTATGTCATGGAAACGACGCAGATTGCCGCGACGCCGCTGCCTACCGGCAGCTTTACCGGTCTAGCAATTCAGTCGCCCGGCGTCAACGCCGAACTGCCCGGCGGCACGGGCGCCAACTCCGGCCTCGGCAACGCACCCATCTGGGCCAACGGCCAGCGCGATACATCAAACGCCTTCCTGCTGAACGGCGTCGACGCCAGCAACCTGTTCAACGGCAAAACCACCAGCCAGGTGGATTCTTTCCGCGTGGTGAACAACACTGGCCAGGCCAACAATGCGGCCGGCGGCGTGGTTCCCAGCGCGGCGTCGGTGTATCTGGCCATCGGCAACGCCATTCCCACCCCGGCGCCTGAAGTGCTTGAAGAAGTGCGCGTCAACGCCTCAATGTACGACGCGCAACAGGGCTCAAACAGCGGCGCGCACATTGACATGAGCACCAAGGGCGGCACCAACGATCTTCACGGCGGCGCCTATATCCATCGCGGCACCAACTGGATCAATGCCGCCCCGTTCTTCTTCAAGAAAGACAACAACATTCCGGCCAGCGACAAGAATCCTGAATTGCATCGCTACACCCTCGGCGGCGACCTGGGCGGTCCAATCATCAAGAACAAGCTCTTCTGGTTCGTCGGCTATCAGCACCTGCACATCTCTGACCAGGAGACCGGCGACGAACTTCTCGACGTGCCGCCGGGGCTCGATCCCAACAGCCGCAGCGTAGCGAACCTGACCGGGGTGGCAAACAACAACTGGACGTCAAATATTGGCTACGAACAGTACCTGGGATTTGATCCGACCTACGGCGGCACTTTCAATAACTTCAATTCGTCGTCGCTCGGTTACACACTGCTCACCATGAAGAACCAGCCCGGCGAACCAGGAAACTACCTCGTTCCAAGCCCGCTGGCGACTGCCAGTCCCAATGTCTTTTCGCCTTACAACGCATTTCTGCCGGGCACGGCGCGCTTCACCGCCGATCAGGGTGTGGCCGACATGGACTGGAACGCCAGCCCCAAAGACATCGTCTCGCTGAAGTACTTTTACCAGCATGACCCCAGCACCTCGCCTTACGCCTACTCGAATGTGCCTGGATTCGATGCGCACATGGACACTGGCTCGCAGGTCGCCTCAATCAACAACGCCCACACCATCGGCTCCACGCTCAGCGTCACTGAGACGGTGGGCATTTTGCGTGAAAAAGCTTACGCCACCAACGATCAGCCTTTTGGTCCAACCGACGTGGGCATGGCGTCAGGCTTCGGCAACTACTTCCCCGGCTTCACCATCAACGACGCCATCGGCGACGCGTACGACAGCTCCACCGGACCGCTGTATGGCCTCACGGCGCCATCGCTTTCAATCGGACCCAGCGCCGCGTATCAAGCCTCGAACACCGGCGTCTTCCAGAACCGCATTATGCCTTCTGCAACGGCAATCTGGTCAAAGGGCAAGCACGCGCTCAGCTTTGGCGGAAGCTGGGCCAATACGCAGTTGGATATCCGCGACCGGCGCACAGGCACGGGCATGGTGGCCTCGCCTGACTACGTCGGGTTCCTCGATGATTGGGTGACCCCCTATTCCACGCAGAACTTTACCGCAACCACCTTTCTGCAGGGCAATGGCAGCCGATACTACCGCGCCAAGCAGACCGGGCTATTTGTTCAGGACAAGTTCCAGATGAAAACCAACCTGAGCATTACCGCAGGCGTGCGCTACGACTGGAATGGCGGACTCACTGAGAAAAACGGCGACATCTTCAACTTCGATCCGAGTTCGGGCAATCCCGACAGCTGCACTTCCAACACCAAAGATCCCAACCAGTTTTCGTATTGCCCTTCAGCCACGCCATACGCCGACAGCTGGATGCACACCGGGTTCATTATTGCCGGCAACAACAAGAACGGCACCAGCGGAGTAAGCAACACCACGCTCACCGGCCGCCAGTGGGGCGTTGCGCCGCGCCTGGGACTCGCCTGGCAGCCTGAGGCGTTCCACCAGAAGATTGTGATTCGCGCCGGCAGCGGCCTCTATTACGACCGCGGCGAGCTGTTTACCTACCTCTCGCCCGGCTATGCCGCTGGTGAAGTCGACGGCGGTCCCATGGGCGTCATCCAGACGCCGCCCTTTGTGAGCCAGCAGCACTGCCCCTACAGCTCTTCCTACAACGCCGCCGATCCCACCTTCCTGTATCTTGCCTACATCCCCATCTGCAGCGGAGATTACTTTACTCCGCCATCAGGTGGCGCTGAGTACACTCTCGCCACACCATGGGGCACCACGCTGGGCGCGCCTCCGTCGAATCCAAAAGCTTCAGACATCAACAGCTACCTGCCCGACGCCGCACAAATCATCGATGGAACTGTAAATGCCAACAACGCCGGTCAGCCCTTCACGCTCGGCGTTTACAACCGCAAAAACAAGCTGCCGTACAGCATCAACTTCACTTTCAATGTCCAATACCAGCCGCGCAACGATCTGATGCTTGAGATCGGCTACGTGGGCAACCTGGGCCGTCACGAGGTAATCCCGGTGCCGTTCAACCAGGCACAGATCGCCACACCCTCCAATCCCAGTCACAATACGACGCCCAATCTCGCGACGCAGCAATACAGCTACGGTTACACGGTTCTCGACCCGAACACGTTTTATCCCGAGTGCGTCAACCTTGACTCGAGCTGCACCTACGGCACCATGCTCAATAATTACGAGGGCGGCAACATCGACCTTCGCGTGCCTTATCTTGGCTATTCGTCCGAGTCGTTGTCTTACACCGCCGCGGGCATCTCGGCGTATCACGCGCTTGAGGCGCATCTTGAGAAAAAGCTCAATCACGGATTCCAGGCCGCCGTGTCGTACACCTTCTCTCACTCAACCGACGAGCAAAGCGGGCTGGGGCTCTTCTACAACGGCAACAACCCCAATCACCTGCGCGGCGGGTACGGCTCCTCCGACTTCGACCGTACGCATGTAATCGACATCACCTACGGTTACACGACGCCCAAGCTCGCAAGCGGCACTACCATTCTGGGTAAGGCGGTAAACAGCTGGGGCATTCACGGTTCGGCCGTGGTGCAGAGCGGCCAACCCTACAGCGTTATCGACTACTCAGGCGCGGTTGGAAGCGTCTTCTACAGCACCTTCGACGGCATCATCAATCCAATTCTTCAGCTGTCGTCCACATGCACAAAAAAGCAGGCGCTTACCGGCCAAAGCGGCGCGTTCTATAACTTGAACACCGGTAAAGGCGCTGCCCTCAATCCCACCTGCTTCCAGATTCCTCTCATCCCGGTCGGCACGATGGGCGTTCCGCAGGGCGACCCGTACGAAACCAACTTCACCTCCGGCGAGCGCAATATCTTCCGCCAGACATGGCAAAAACGCACCGACGCTTCGCTGGTCAAGGAGATCCCAATCCACGACCAGGTCGACTTGCGTTACACCTTCGATGTCTACAACGTCACCAACACGGCCAGCTTCGATATTCCGCAGAACAACGTGAATCAGAACCAGCTGTTCAACAACGTTCCTACCGGCGGCACCACGCCGCTACCCACCAACAACTGCCAATCGAATACCGGCGTCAACACGGGGTTTTACAACTGCCCCGTGGGCCTCGGCATTACCAAGCACACCATTGGCGCGCCGCGGCAAATCCAGATGTCGCTGCATCTCGACTTCTGAGCTGCGTGGGCTTAAAGACAACAAGGGCGTCCGGGATTCGGACGCTCTTTTCCTTTTCCCATTCCGGCACACATCAGCCTGCCCAGGAAATGAACGCGACAAACACCGCGTCGCCGTGCATACAATCTCAATATGTTTGTCGGGGCCGGCACCATTCGCGACCTTCGCGCTGCGCTTGCAAGCGGCGTGCTGAAGCCCTCTCAGTTGGTTGCCGAAGCTCTCTCCCATTGCAATTCGAACGCCGGACGCAACACATACCTATGGCAGAACGAGGTTTGGACTCTCGCTGAAGCCGAACGGTCTGAATCCATTCCGGCCAGCACTGGCGGCCTTTTCGGCGATGGGCGCTCGCCGCTGTGGGGCCTGCCCATTTCAGTCAAAGACTGTTTCGACCTCGCCGGCGCGCCCACCAGCTGCGGGACGAAATTTTATCGCGACCTGAATGGCAGTGCGAAGCGCGACTCGTGGCTGGTAGAGCAGCTTCGCAAGGCCGGAGCAGTGATTACCGGCAAAACACACCTGCACCCGCTGGCCTATGGCATTACCGGCGAGAATCCCGACTTCGGCGACTGCGTTCAGCCCGGCAATCCAACCGCCCTCACCGGTGGCTCTTCAAGCGGAGCCTGCGCCAGCGTGCTTGAGGGCTCGGCCGTTGCGGCCATCGGAACCGACACGGGCGGCTCGATCCGCGTGCCGGCAGCGCTCTGCGGGCTGGCCGGCTATCGAGCCTCGCTGTGCCGCGGCGATTGGCGCGGCGGCGCGCATCTTGCTGAATCGTTCGACACGATGGGCTGGCTGTGTCGCGACCTGCGCGACGCACCGCTGCTCGCGTTCCCTTTCGCACCCGCAGACGCCGCGCCTCCGCGCCCCTTCACCCGCTTCGCCTACGTCGCCGACAGCTTCCTCGCCGACTCCGAGCCCGAAGTTGTCGCCGGCTTTCATGCGGCCATTCGCGAGCTTGAGTCGCTCGGCCTTGAGGGCCGCGCTATCGATCCCGATTGGTGGCGCGAGTCAACGGAGATCTACTCGCCCATTCAGGCCAATGAGGCCGCCCGCCTTCACGCCGGTAACTTCGAGCACATTCAGCCCGGCATTCGCGAGCGCCTGCAATGGGGCGCGAGCATCAGCTCAAGTGAAATCACCGCGCTGCGCAAGCGCTGCGCGGAGTTCTGCGCCCGCATGGACGAGTTATTCGCTACCGGCGAGCTCATCCTGATGCCGTGCTCGCCGGTCGCACAGCTCACTGCAGGCGCAGATCACAGCCAGACCCGCATGCGCCTGCTGCGATACACCACGCCATTCAGCCTCTGCGGCGTCCCCGCAATCACAATCCCCTGCGCACACAGCGGCGTGCAACTTGCAGCGCCACTCGGCGAAGATGAGTCGCTACTCGCGCTCGCAGCCCAAATAGGTGAGCAGAGTGCCGCAGGCGTGGATCGTGAGTCGTGACGCGTGAGTCGCGAAGCCCAGGAAGGTGAGTTTCTGTTCCCTGTTCCCTAGTCCCTAGCCCCTAGCCCCTGTCTCCCCGATGTCCTCATTCCAAACATCGGGCCTCGCCGCGATAAACCTTTCCATCAACTCGCGGCACTCCTGGCTATCCAGGTCGATTACGTTCACGCCGTTCTCGCGCAGCCAGTCAACACCACCGGCAAATGTCCGGCTCTCGCCCACCACCAGCGTGCCAATCTGGAATTGCCTCACCAGCCCGCTGCAATACCAGCAGGGGGCGAGCGTAGTTACCATGACTAAACTGCGATAGCTGCGCTGGCGGCCGGCGCGCCTGAAGGCGTCAGTCTCACCATGGATACTGGGGTCGCCCTGCTGCACGCGCCGGTTACGTCCGCGGCTAAGCAGTTTGCCGTCCTGCGTAAACAGCGCCGCGCCCACCGGGACGCCGCCTTCTTCAAAACCCTGGCGCGCTTCCTCCAGGGCCACGGCAAGCATCCGTTGATAGGCCTCAAGTTCGTTCAACATTCGCCTCGACTGTTGTTGTGATTGCCGGCTGGCCGGCGAGTATCTACGGTCTGTAGCAGCGCCAATTGAAGCGGCTGAAAGGCCGGCGCATCCCGAATTCATAATACGGCAGCAGCTCTGGCCTGCCGTTGATATGGCGCCGCCTATTTTGTTTGTGGCATCGCCTCTTTTGCCGGTTTCATCCGGGCTTTTCTCAGCAGCCTTCTAACCTTTTTAGGAGAGATTGACAATTGAGCCGAAACCCTGCTCACGTTGCGGCCAAGATTTTCCCACACTCGCGGAATCACGATCTCGGCAAATTCCTCCTGCACCTGCTGGAACGTCTTGCAACCAATCTGTCCCTCAGACCAGCGCCGCAGCGTATCTTCCACTTCGACGGACCTTAATATCTTCTCTTTTAGCTCCCCGAGCTCCTTGAACAGATGGTCCCGATCGCCTTCTCCAAGAAGCGTTGCAGCCTCTGATGCGCACGACCGCGCCATTTGTACATCGCAATTCTGCTCGTCAAGCGCCGCAAATCCCCTGGCAATGTAGGCCTCGGCCAGCAAGCGGCGGTTTTCTGTGTTCTTGGCTATTTCAATTGCCTGGTCTGCCAGCTCAACGGCCAGTTTCGCATAGACAAATGTGTCTTCGTCGCCATCAATCTGTTCCTCGCTCCTGGCACGGTTCACCGCGCTTTGCAGGGTCCGCGCGCGAGTCATCAGAATCAAGTCCTTTTTTTCTTCACCGAGTGCAAAGGCCCGATTGGCTTCAATCGAGGCCTTCTCAATATCGCCGCTCTCCAAATGAAGAAACCCGGCGTTCATAAGCACCGCCCCGGTGCCACCCTGGTGATGATGGTCGGCATAGATTTCGCCAGCCTGCTTCAGCAGGTCCAGAGCTTCTCGAATAAGTTTCAGGTACTTCGAATTCACTGAACCACGCGCCTGCCCGCGGTTCGTCCCCGCTCTCAGATCCAGGGCCATCAGCCGCCTTACATAGGCAGCGTTCACCATGGCCCGGGCAAGATTTGGATGATGCGAGAAATCCTTCTTATAGAGCTCGATCGCCCGTTCGAAATGCTCCAGCGCTTCCTCGTATTTGCCTAACCGCCGAATAAAACGTCCCCGGGCCGATTCAATGTTCCCCAGTGACAAAGCATGTCCAATCGGCTTGAGCTCTTTCTCGGCTTCATCCAACAGTTGCAATCCCCGCTTCAAATCCCCATTTTGGAAAAGAAGCCAGCTCTCGTGAATCTTGGTGACTGCCGCGAGCTTTGCATTTTCAAGGCGCTCGGCCGAGTCTTTGGCTGCCTGAATATGTACAGCGGCGTTCTTGTAATCCCCTCTTTTCCGGTGCGCCCGCCCTTTCCAAAAATGGGTCAGGAAAATCAGGTATTCGGGCATCAATTCTGTTCCGGCGATGGATGTCCGATCGAGAAGCGCAATCGCTCTGTTCACGTCTTCACCTGAGAAGCAGGAATAGGCCTCAATCAGGTTGAGCTGCATCACGTCGAGAAATGGCATCCCCGGATGGCGCCTGGGCAGCTTGTCCATCACCATGTTGAAAACGGTGTGGTCGCGGTACCCGAGATCCATCCATTGAGCCAGGCACAGCGCGAGCGGAATAAGGACGGGGGCGCCGATCTCGCATTCCGACTTCAGCTCCCGGCGCAATTCGTCGAGCAGAGCGAACCCTTCCCGGATTTTGCGCGACTGGATCAGGGCTTCGAGCTGGACCAACAGGTCCGGTATGCGGCGGATGCGAGCTTTCATCAGCAGGAATCATACCGGGGGCGGGCATGGTCCGTCACGTCGAAACGTCCGATTCGGACGGATTGGCTTGCACGCGCCTCATTCCGTGACTAGATTATCAATGTTCGCTGCGGATGGTTGCCCGCACCCCCGGAGAAGACACTATGGATCTGAATGAAGCCAGAATTCAGGCAGAGAACTACGGGCCCGGCTACGGGACTGCCTACGGGCCTGGCTATGGGCCTGACCACGTATCTGGCTACGGATCTGAATTGACCAGATTGGACGAATGCTTCTCGGATCCAGCTTCCGGGTTAAATCACCTCGCAGTTAGCGAACCGGGACCCGTCCTGCTGCTCGGCGCGCCAGGTGTAGGCAAAGGAACCCAGGCGGAGAAGCTTGCCGAACTCTGGGGCGTTCCAACCATATCGACCGGAGAAATACTCCGCACGAATGTCGCAAACGGAACCCCGCTGGGCATCCAGGCAAATCGAATCATGAAGCTCGGCGGCCTTGTGCCCGACCAGATCATGAACGGCATGGTTGCCGACCGGCTTGGCTTTGCCGATACCGCATCCGGTTTTATCCTCGATGGCTTTCCCCGCACAGTCCACCAGGCCGAGTGGCTGGATAGGTACCTCAGCGACCACCGCGAGGGCGCCGTTCTGGGCATTATCAGCATGCACATGGATTTCAGGGGAATCGTCGAGCGAGTCGTCAACCGCAGGGTCTGCCCGCTTTGCAAAACCGTATACAACACCCATCTCATGCCGCCGGTCCGCGTGGGAAGGTGCGACAAGGACGATGTTGAGCTGATTCAAAGAAGCGACGACAGGCTTGAAGTTTTCGAGACGCGTCTCGAGGTTTTCAAGCGTGAGACCGAGCCGCTGATCGAGTACTTCCGAGGCCGCGCTCTCTTCATTGAAGTAGACGCCGAAAAACCGCCCTCTTCAGTCACAAGAGATATAGTTGCCGGCCTGGTAAGCTCCCGCATGCAGATTGCGCGATAGCAGGGCCGCTAGACGGCCCTGTAATGCATCTATGAGCCTTGTTTTCAGCCATTCACAGCCCAGCATTTCAGGCTGTACAGGCCAATTTGCATTGTGTAACATATATAACAACGCTAATAGATACGAACGTTACAGAGGCAGAAAGTGAGGGTCTCAGGCATGGCCCAAGGCAAATTTGTTTCGTATTTGAGAGTGAGTACGCAGCGGCAAGGCAAGAGCGGCCTTGGACTCGAAGCACAGCGCAAAGCAGTTTCCGATTACATGAACGGTGGCGATTGGCAACTGGTCAAAGAGTTGGTTGAAGTTGAGACTGGCAAAAGCAAGGAGCGCCCGAAGCTGGCCGAAGCTCTCCGTCTGTGTCGCATCTATAACGCTCGGCTGTTGGTTGCCAAACTTGATCGACTCGCCCGGAACGTTGCATTCATCAGCGCACTCATGGAGGCCGGTGTTCATTTTGTTGCCGTCGATCTTCCGCAGGCTAACGAACTGACAGTACACATTCTCGCCAGTGTCGCCCAGTATGAGGCAAGGGCAATTTCAGAGCGGACCATAGTTGCTCTGGCCGCTGCGAAGGCCAAAGGCAAACCGCTAGGCGGTGTGCGCGAATTGAAAAAGCAAAAAGGTCAGTATTGGAATCTCGCGTCTGTCTCCGACAAAGGCCGTGCCGTAGCCATGAAGGTTCGGCAGGATGCAATGAAGAAGTGCAACGACGATCTCCTGCCGCTGATCGAAGCAATCAAGAGCGAAGGCGCAACGTCACTTCGGCAGATTGCAACTGTTCTTAACGAACGTGGCACTCTGACAGCACGGGACTATCACTTGCAAGCAAAAAGAAAACATCAAGGAACATCGGTGCAAATGCAATCGCCAACAGAGAGACGATACGAGTGGACAGCGGCGCAAGTTCAGCGTGTGCTGAAGTCGCGGCCTGCATAGCTACTCAACCGGATACGGCCCAAGAAACCGCTCGCCGTTGAAGTGAATCAGGTGCGAGGGCGCATCGGCCACCCAGACTTCGGTTTCCCATGCAATCTCGCCAAGGTAGCGGCCCATGATTGCGCGGTTCGGGAACGCGGTCACATAAACAAGGCCACTCCGTGAGCCTGCGAACAACTCGGCCAGTTCCGCGTGGCGCTTGCCGTCTACAGGGCCATGACTGGTGACTGACTCAATCAGGAGCAGCCAGTTCTTATCGGTGTAGTGTAGAACCACATCGGGCATCTTTCCGTGTGCATCGACTTCTACACCCAGGTCCGTCAGCAGCGGCTTATCGAAGTATCCCCACTTCTCGCCCGTGTCGCCTGCATAGACCAACACACTGCCCGGAGCGAAGCGCGGCGCAAAGTCTTCAATGATCGCCCGAATCAACTCGCTATGTTCGCCCGGGCTAATCGTAATCAGCTTGCCCGGTGCAACCCCGACGGGATCAGATTGCGCTGGCGCCCCTTGGCGTAGCGAGCAGGTAGTGTCATGCGTATGTGACTCAAGTGATTGCAGATCCCGGCGACAATTTCTTTTCGATTTCGAGGCATTGGTATTTCCCCACTCATATTCGTGGTGAACAGTACTACCCGAAGTGACCCTGGCAGAAAACATTCCCAACTCTCGAATCTGCGAATTAGAGCTACGGCGGATGCAGGGCCATCCTGATCGATAAGAACCTTGCCGAAGCGAACGACAACATGCTGAGCGTCTAATCCCGAACGAGAAAGGCAATAGAGGTCCCCACCCCAGCGCTGCTGAATCGCAGATGCGAGTATCCAGCATCCGCCATCCGACCATCCACAAGTTCTCGCCGCATCAGATTTAGACCAGAGAATGTCGAATGACGCGTCAGTTCGGCAAAACCGCCTTACTGCTCGTCCGAGCGCAACCGGGGAAATCTGTAAATCCGTGGCTATGACGAAATCCATCTCGCATACCCAAGGGAATCATTTCGCTTGCACCTCGGGGTCGCCCTCCATCCGCGCCCCTGAGATGGGGCCGCTCGCATCTCTTGGGCATCATCGCTCGCGTGTACAAACGCTATCATCATACCGCTACTTATCGTCTGCAGACGAGACCCGCCCGCTCCCCTACAATCTTCTTCTAATGGATCGAGTGATCGCATTTGGAATCCGTATGAAGGCGATTAGGGAGGATCGCGGCTACTCGCAAGAGTCGCTAGCAGATTTGGCACACCTGCACCGGACCTATATTGGCGGGATTGAGAGGGGAGAGCGAAACCTCAGCCTAATAAATATATGGCGGATTGCGGACGCGTTAGAGGTTCCCCCGTCTTCGCTCTTCGCGGATGCACGCGATGCCATTTCGCCGACCGGTTTGCCAGCCGCCAAGCGTGGAGCGGGGAGAGAACGCTAAGTGGGCGACGGTACGGAGGCAATACTGGAAACAGTGTTCGCTGAGGCGAGCCGCAATCAGACCGCTAAGAAGGCGGCGCGGATTTTGCTTCAGAGCGGGGCAGGATTTCTTGTGCCAACAGCCAAACAGAAGCGGTTCCTGCTCGTCGAATTCGCGAGACGAAATCTGGTTGTATACGGCAAAGCATTCGACGTAGTGAGGGTTGCCGGGAATCTGAACCTAGATGATTCCGCTGAGATCGCGGCCAAATTGGACAAGATCGTCCTCTGCGAGGTGAAATCGAGTAATCGCAAGCTACCCGAGAATTTCAGAGGTTATTTCTTCGCGTTGACCACCGCTGAGTTACTCGTGGCTCAAAACCTTAAGGAGCGTTTCAAGTTCATCTTTGTAAACACAGTCACAGGCACATTTATAGAATTGACTCTTCAAGAGTTATTTGCTCGTGCTAGGGGAATTTACCCGACTTGGAGCATCATGTTTTGAAGAATTCGGCTCGGGATGAGAGACAGGGCGAGCGCAACGAACGCAGAGTACAGATTCACGGTCTCAATGCCCAGAGCACGAAGTTCATGCCGATGCGCCGAGACGCTATTGATCTTCTTGTACGGCGGATTCAGAATCGCGTGTGTGTACTCTGTCGCCTCATGGAAGAGCAACTGATTCGATGATGAGATGAAGTCCTCGCCTGAAACGTGCGCCGTCACGCCTGCATAGGCCGCGAGATGGTCGGCCAGATGGCCTCGAAGTTTGTCGTCGATCTCGTAGGCGTAGGCTTGCACGTCTTGAAAGTCAAAGCCGCCACCGATCCAGCGGTCAACAAAGGCACACGACAACGCGCCCACGCCAGCGCCAGCGTCCAGCAGGCGGCACGTCTTCAATGTGCTCGCCGGGAACAGAGAAGCCATGAACCGGGCCGTCTGCAATGGAGTCATAAATTGGCCGAGTTCAGATTTGCGCCCTTTGGCAATCCGAGGGGCGACTTGACGGCGAACCTTGTCGGCGAATTCAAGTTGCTGAAGCATAGCTGTTATTGTAGCGACCGAAAGTTCCGGGCAACAGGTCAAGATTGTAACGCCTTCAGCGGCAGTGCCATTATTTCAAACCTATTCCCGGTACTGGTGCCGGTATCGCCTGCCCGTGGCTTGCCCCGTGGCCCTCAGACTGGCCTTTGCCGCTGGTGGGCAAGCTGGCCAGCCCTCAGGCCGTCAATCTGCCCAGCCCTGCACGGCCTCAAAGACGTGCAAAATATCGCACTACGCGGCCCGTAGGCGCGTTTCTGAGGGGCTAGTGAGGTGTGTTGGGACTACCAAACCCTGCCAGCCCGTCAGAGGCGTAAAAACGGGCTGAATTCTAAAATCTGCTGACAAGGTGCTGACAAGCGATCAAGCATCGAAGCGCGTTCGCTTTCGCGCCGTCGAATAAGTTATTCATTTTCTATGGTTTATTTGGTGGGCAGTGAGGGATTCGAACCCCCGACATCCTGCGTGTAAAGCAGGCGCTCTAACCAGCTGAGCTAACCGCCCTCGCCGTTTCGACGCGGCATGGCCGCCAACTCTCATTCTACCAGCGAACTTGATCCGTTCGCTCCATCTCCCCGACAAGCCCGCCCTGTCACGGTCCCTATTCTCTTTTCTCTGTTCTCTTTTCCCTTGTTTCCTTCGCTCCCTCGCTCCTTGAAATTATCTTCCCGCCGTTTGCAGTTAATTTCCCCCTCCAGGCGCACAATCAATTCAGTACAAACCAGCCCTTCAATGCTTCTGAGTCACCTCGTACATCGGGTGGTGCAGATTTGAACTCGTAACTCCTTTGTTTAGTTGATTTTACTCAGCAACTCCTTTGTTTTCAACGGATTACGGCAACTGATCAAAGGTACAGACCGCTGAAAACAAGCCACTTAGCTTCGTTTAGAGAGGGGGAGGGGGGGATACCCCCGGTTGTCCGGGAAGGTCACCTCCCAGTCCGCCCTCACTTGATACACTCAGCCGGTGAGCCGCCTGATAGTAAATGCCGACGACTTTGGCCTGACCTCCGGCGTCAACCGCGCCATCTCCGAGCTTCACACAGCCGGAGCAGTCTTGAGCGCCACGCTCATGGCGCGCGCCTCGGCCACGGACGAGGCTATTGAAATCGCGCGCTCCACGCCCACCCTCGGTGTCGGCTGCCATATTGTTCTCGTCGACGGCGCGCCGGTGCTGCCCCCCGACCGGATTCCTTCGTTGATCGATAGCCGCACCGGCCAGTTTCGGAACACGCTCTCCGCATTCCTGCCCCGCCTGCTCACCGGCCGCATCGACGCCTCTGAAATTGAAGCCGAATCGGCCGCGCAGATCGCCCTGCTGCAAAATCGCGGCCTGGAGCTCACTCATGTCGACACGCACAAGCACACGCACATGTTCCCCGGCGTGCTGCGCGCCGTGCTGCGCGCCGCCCGCACCGCGGGCATCCGCATGATACGCAACCCATTCGAGCCGGCCTGGGCGTCCCATGCAACGGGCCGCGCATCGCTCATGCGCGTTGCTGAAATAGCAGTGCTGCGGCGCCTGCGGCCGGCATGCCTGCGCATCATCGCCGACGCCGGCTTTCGCACCACCGACGGCACAATCGCCATGGCCGCCACCGGCGTTCTCGACTCGGCAACGCTCTCTGCGCTCCTCGGCCGTCTTGCGCCCGGCACGTGGGAGCTCGTGACCCACCCCGGCTATAACGACGCCGACCTCGACCGCGTCCGCACCAGGCTCCGGGCCTCACGCGACCGCGAGCGCGAAGCACTCGCAACGTTGCGCCAGTTCCCTCTCGTCGAACTGATTTCGTTTCGCGACTTGGACGAACAACGCAGTAATTAACTGAAACGGAATGTTCCGGATGAATCTCAATCGATTCGATGGACGTCAAAAGAACGGGCACGCGGAGTGCGAGCAGGGGCTGGCTGCAGCCGCGTACCGAACATAGTTGTTTTCTGGTCGATGGGGACTTGCTCAAATGAAAATCGGAATCACATGTTATCCCACCTATGGTGGCTCGGGCGTTGTCGCAACTGAGCTGGGCATTGAGCTCGCCGCCCTCGGCCATCAGGTGCACTTCATCTCCTACTCGCAGCCCTTCCGTCTCACCGGCCGCGACGAAGGCATCTTCTACCACGAGGTCCCGGTCTCAAGTTACCCGCTGTTTGAGTTCCCCCCCTACGATCTTGCTCTCGCCTCTCGTATGGCCGAAGTGGCCGAGCTCTACGAACTCGACCTGCTTCACGTCCACTACGCCATTCCACACTCGGTCAGCGCGCTGCTGGCGCGCCAGATGCTCGCCGAACAGGGCCGCCGCCTGCCCTTTGTAACCACCTTGCACGGCACCGACATTACACTCGTCGGACTCGACCGCAGTTACCTGCCCATCACGCGCCACGCCATCCAGCAAAGCGACGGCGTAACCAGCATTTCCGATTATCTGAAGATGAAAACCATCGAGGACTTCAACGTCACGCGGCCCATTGAGACCATTACCAACTTCGTCAACTGCGATGTCTACACGCCCATTAAGGACGAAGAGCAGCGGAGGGAATCCCGCGGCCGCTTCGCGCCAAACAACGAAGCCATCCTGATGCATCTCTCGAATTTCAGGCCGGTGAAACGCGTGCTCGACGTGGTGAAGGTCTTTGCCGGCGTCGCCCGCGAGATCCCCACCCAGCTTGTGCTCATCGGCGACGGCCCTGACCGCTCCGCAGCCGAATGGCTGGCTCACGATCTCGGCATTCACTCCCGCATCCACTTCCTCGGCAAGCAGGAGCGCGTGAACGAGCTGCTGCCGCTGGCCGATCTTCTGCTGATGCCCAGCCAGCTTGAGTCGTTCGGCCTGGCCGCGCTTGAAGCCATGGCCTGCAAGGTGCCTTCAATCGCCACGCGGGTGGGCGGCGTGCCAGAACTCGTCGACGATGGCGAAACCGGCCTGCTGTATGAAGTGGGCGACGTGGCCGCCATGACCCAGGGTGCACTGAGCCTGCTGAGCGACCTCGCCCGTCTCAACACCATGCGCGAGGCAGGCCGCAAAACCGCGCAAAAGCGTTTCTGCTCCTCACTAGTGGTGCCGCAATACGTAAAGTTCTATGAGCACGTTCTGAACGGCGGCCAGTAAGGGTTCGTGAGTCTTGGTTCGTGAATCGCGGTTGGTGGATCGCGATTCGTAAATCGTTGGGCGCGGCCAATTGATCTCTGGCCTCTGCCTTCTCGCTCCCCTGCTACCTTGCTCCCTCGCTCCCTTGTTCCCTTGTTCCTTCGTTCCCTTGTTCCCTGTTCGTATACAATTCCTGCTGATGAGCGCAGCCAAAAAATCCGCCCCCTCCGCCCGCAAATCCTCCGGCCCCGTCACCCTCGCCATCGACATCGGCGGCTCCGGCCTCAAAGCCATGCTGCTCGATACCGCTGGCAAGCCGCTCAGCGAGCGCGAGCGCGTGGTCACTCCGGCTGTACCCACGCCGCGCGCCGTCCTTACCGCCCTCGACGCGCTCATCAAGCCGTTGGGGGGCTTCGACCGTGTGTCGGTTGGATTTCCCGGCGTCACCAAGCACGGCATCACGTACACGGCCGTCAACCTGAGTCCCGCGTGGGCAAACTTCCCTTTCGAGGCTTCGCTTGAAAAGCGCTGGGGCAGCCCCGTCCGCGTGGCCAACGACGCCGCCATCCAGGGCTATGGCGCCATCAAGGGCAAAGGCATTGAGATGATTGTCACGCTCGGCACCGGCATGGGATCGGCGCTCTATATCGACGGCCATCTTTGCCCTCTCGAACTCGGCCACCACCCCTGGAAAAAGAAAACCTACGAGGACTACATTGGCCGCCGCGGTCTCGACAAATTAGGTAAGAAGGATTGGAACAAGCACGTCCTTGAAGCCATCGAGCAGATTCGTTTCACCTTCAATTTCGACCACCTCTACCTGGGCGGCGGCAACACCAAGAAGATCGACTTCAAGCTGCCCAAAGGCGTCTCCATCGTGTCAAACGAATCCGGCCTGCTGGGCGGCGTGGCCCTGTGGCGGAACGCATAAAGCAGTGGTCAGTGGTCAGTGATCGGCATGTGAGCGGTCAGCGCCCCTACCGCTCATAAACCACCTTCCCATCCACAATCGTGATCTCGCACTTCAGGTTTTTCAACTCCGCAGATGGCATTGTGTAAGGATTCTGGTCCCACACCGCAATGTCGGCGCGCTTGCCCACTTCGAGCGTACCAACTTCATTTTCAAGAAACAGCTCAGGCGCCGCCCAGGCCGTATACGAGCGCAGCGCCACATGCACATCCACGCTCTCCGCTGTGCCGAACGGATGCGTCCCATCCAGCGCCTCGCGCTCTACTGAAGCCCATAACCCGTATCGCGGAGCCAGTGGCGCAACCCCGTAATCCGTGCCTGCGCTCCAGCGCACTCCGTGTTCCAGATACGTCTTCAGCGGCATGGTGCGCGCCAGCCGGTCGGCGCCAAGACCAGGCGGCAAACTATTGCCCAGCCACCACAAGAAAACCGGCTGCACCTCGGGATATCCGGCGTCATACAGCTTCTGGAGCGTCGCCATCTCCGCGACCGCATGATCCGTCGGCAAGTACGCGTGAATGATCGAGTGCCGCAGTCCCACCGTCGGGTTCTCTTTCTCGACCACGGCATAGGTGTCCACCACCCAGTCGATAGCCCGGTCGCCAATGGCATGCGTGCCCACCGTGATGCCGGCCTGATGAAACAGCCGCACCATCTGCCGGTAAACCTGCGGATCGATATCGGGGTAACCCGTATTTCCCGCATCCACCACGCCGTTCTTCATCCATGGCTTAAAGCTCCATGCCGTGCCGCTAATGGCGCTGCCATCCATAAAAATCTTCGCCCCGCACGCCGCCAGCCGTCCACGCTGGTATTCGCGCGGTATTGGCGAATCCTTCTGCAGTTCCGCCAACGTGCGCTCGGCCGAAGCCACCTTTTCCCCCGCGCGAAATAAGATGCACACGCGCTCGTCCAACCGGCCCTGCTCATTCAGGTCGTGCAAGGCCTTCCACTGGTCCGGCGTGGCAGTGTCTTTAAACGCGGTAACGCCTTCGCCGTGCAGATCGTCGATCTCCTTAAGAATTCCCTGCTCGATCTGCTCCGTAGTGAACTTCGGCACCATGGCACGGACCCGCATCAGCGCGCCCTCTTTCATCACTCCTGTCGCATGACCCGCCGCGTCACGATCGATCGTTCCATTGGCCGGATTCCTGGTGGCATCGTCGATGCCCGCCAGCCGCAGCGCATAGCTGTTCAGCGTGGCATAGTGTCCCGTTGTGTTGGTCAGGATTACGGGATTCTGCGGCGACACGGCATCGAGATCGGTGGCGTAGATATTTCGCCGCTCCGCCAGCTTGCCCGCGTCCCATCCACGTCCCTGGATCCACTCGCCGGGCTTGGCTGCAGCCACGCGCTTTTGAACGCGACTCACAATCTCGGCAATGCTCGACGCATCGCTCAGCCGTATGTTCAAAAGGTCCTCAGCCCCCGCCTCCGCGTAGTGGCTGTGCGTGTCGATCATCCCCGGCGTGGCCGTCCGCCCATGCAGATCGACTACGCGCGTGTTCGCGCCCACCAGCTTCATCACCTGGGCATCCGTGCCCACAGCCACAATCGAGCCGTCACGCACAGCAATTGCCTGCGCAACAGAATCCGCAGCATCCACGGTCAGCGCCGTGCCATGCACAAGCACCATGTCAGCCTGTTGAGAGAGCAGTAAGGTTGGGAAAAAGAGCGCCGTGCCCAGAACAATAACCGCCAGATTCCGAAGCATGGAAGGTCCTCTAATTCGTCGCCAGCTGCGGCGCCGACACAAAGCTCCTTGCGTGCGCGAATTCCGGTCGCGCTGAATCCTTGCCATCGTTTGTCGAATTCAGAAGCGCGGAATAATACGACCTGGCCTTCGACGCGTCGCCCGCCGCCTCGGCCGCCCGGCCTGCGTTATAAAGACCATTCAACCGGTTCGGGCTCAGTTTCAACGCCACCTCATACTCGGCCAGCGCCTCGCGCGCATGCCCGAATTCCAACTCCATGTCGGCCAGCATCTCTCGCGCGGGAATGTCCACTTCGCCCTGGCCCACCTTATCCTGCAAATCGGCCGCAGCTCGCATCGCAATCAGCGCATTCGCCTCGTTGCCCGAAGCAAACGCGGTCCACCCCACCATCTCGCCCCGTTCGATCTTTACGCCGGTCCCTTCGGCCACGTAAGCGTTCGGACCCTTCCGCACCTTGGCAATCAACTGGTCAAACTGCGCCAGGTCTGCTCGAGCTTCCTCCGATTGGCGCAACCGTCCATGCGCAATTGCCCGCGCCCAGTACACAAGAGTCGAAACGTCTGAAGGCGAATCCTTCACCGGCTCCAGCGCAGCCGCCGCCTTCCAGTTCCGCATTTCCAATTCATAAAATACAGGCAGCTTTACCCGAAAATACGGCACCATCCCCATCCTGTTGTGCGACCCGCTCGACATTGTCGCGATTTTGTCGATAGCAGCTCCAACCTGGTCCAGCACCGCCTTGGCCCGCACATCCTGCCCGCTCTGCAGATACGCGTACGCCAAAAAATCGTACGAATGCGGCTCGTCCATCACGCCGCTCTCACCACGCGCAGTCGCAGCTTCTGATGCTTTGATTGACCCCAGTTGCGAAGCAATATCCTGGGGCCACATTCCCAGCCGCGCATAAATGTGCCCCGGCATGTGGAACGCATGCGGCCCCGACTGCGCAATCTCACCATAGTGATTCGCAGCGGCCAGCCCGTCCGCGGCCATCGACGGATTGTCGCAGGCGTGAATGACGTAGTGCACCAGGCCCGGATTGTCAGGATACTTTTCGATGAGCGGCGTCAGCACCGCCATCGCCTTGTGCTCCTGCGTCAGGCTGGTGTCGTCAGGCGCTTCCGATGCCAGCATTGAAAGCGCATAAAATGCCCCCGCATCCACGTCGTCAGGGAACTGCGCGTAAAGCCGTCCCATCGCCGCCGAGTAGCCATCCGCCCGTGCCTGATACTCGCGCGCATCGGGGCGATAAAAATCGGCCAGCGCGGCAATATATCCGCGCTCCCGTTCCGTTCCGGCCGTGAGCGACTGCGCCTTTTGCATCTCCTCCCATCCGGCGGTCATGGTCTTTGCACCGGGCCGTTCCCATATCTCGTGGAACATGCTCATCGCGAATCCCCAGTGCGCCATCGCGCATTGCGGATCGCTCTTGGCAAGCCGTTCAAACTGGCTCCGCGCCTCCTCGTACCAGAAGTCATGCAGCAGCGCCACGCCGCGGTTAAACTCCGCCTGCGTCCCAGTTGCGCATGAAACAGGAAAAGACACCGTGCCCAGCCGTTCATTCGGGTCAATGGCGCCGGAACCCGTCGACATGGTGCTCATTGTCTGCGATGCGACCGGGATTACAACCAGACTGAAAAAGAGGGAAGCAATCTTAATCATGGCCGTGATTATATTTGAGCAGCTTTCAAGCAGCCCACAACAAAATTGCCGCTGGAGCGGCCCGCATTTGCTGACTTGTCGACTCACTGACTCGCTGACTTGCTAGCTTTTAGCCGGCGCCTTCAATCCCAATTCCTTCATAGCAATCTGCAGGTCCGCCCAGGCTTCTTTTTTCTGGCGCGGATCGCGCAGCAAAAACGCCGGATGATACGTAACGATCAACTGGCATCCGCGAAAGGCGTGCACGCGGCCGCGCAGGCCGGCAAGCGGTTGCCGCTGGCCTAAGAGATACGTTGCAGCCGTAGCGCCCAGCGCCACCAGCACCTGCGGCCGCACCACATCGATTTGGCGGAAGAGAAATGGCGAGCAGGTATTGGCCTCGTCGGGCTCGGGTGTGCGGTTGCCCGGCGGCCGGCACTTGACCACGTTGGCGATGTAAACCTCTTCGCGCTTCAGGCCCATGGCCGTAATCATGTTGTTGAGCAATTGCCCGGCGCGGCCTACAAACGGCAGTCCCTGCGCGTCTTCGTCAGCGCCCGGACCCTCGCCCACAAACATCAGGCGCGCGGTCGGCGATCCGTCGGCAAATACAATCTTGTTGCGGCCCTTGTGCAGCGCGCAACGCGTGCAGTCGCCAATATCTTCGCGAATCAACTGGAGCGCGGCAGTGCGTTCGGCCGGCGCGACAGCTGCGCCAATCTGCGGTTGTGCGGGAAAGCTCTTGCGTGCGGGGATGGCTGGTTCCTCTCGAGAGAAGTTTGCGTGCGCCGGCGTCGGTATCTGTTCTTGTGACGGAGTTTCCTCCCGGGCCCCCAAATCCGAGGTACCCGCGGCACCTACAGCTTCGGAACTTGGGGATTCTGGCGGCGTGGACGCTGCCAGTACAGCCGGACTGGAGTTCGGCGTTACAGGAGACGGGGCACCCATTTCGATCCTGGGAGCGAGGTCCTCACTTGCTTCCACCGGACGCCGGTAGAACTCCGTCATGCCCAGGTCGCGATAAAAACGCATGCGCTCGGTTAGAGCGTCGCGCAGTTCGGGTGTAAGCGATCGCGCCACGCCGGCTTACTCCACCACGAGCTGGCGCCGCGATGCGGCAACCACTATGGTCTCTTCATCTGCGCCGTCGTCGCTCTTTGCGGCCGGCTCATCGGCAGCCTGTTCGCCATCGAACTCCAACATCATCGGCCGGGGCGAGCGCAGAGCCGCGATCTCGTCCAGAATGCGGTCGGCCAGTTCACGCTTATCCATCTGCGGCAGTTCGATCGCCTTGGTAGCCGTCAGGAATGTGGCCGCGTTCTCATCCGCATCGATTCCAACTCCGCGCCCCGACACGTTGTTCACCACGATGGCGTCCGCGCCCTTCTTGAGCAGTTTGGCGCGGCCGTTCTCAAGTTCATCGTGCGTCTCAGCGGCAAAGCCTACGATGATCTGGCTTGGCCTGCGCCGCCGAACCACTTCGGCAAGAATGTCTTCAGTCGGTGAAAACTCCAGCGTGAGCGGACCGCTGCGCTTGAGCTTCTGCTCGCTCACCGCTACGGGCCGGTAGTCGGCGACGGCCGCGGCCTTGATAACCAGGGTCGCCTCATTGAGCCGCGAAAGCACTGCGTCTTTCATTTCGTCGGCGGTAATTACTGAAATAAGCTCGCATCGCGCGGGTGCGCGTAACGCGGTTGGAGCACTCACCAGTACCACCTTCGCCCCGCGGTTCTGCGCGGCCTCGGCCAGCGCGTATCCCATCTTGCCGCTGGAGCGATTACCCACGAACCGCACCGGATCGATCGCCTCGCGCGTGCCTCCCGCGGTTATCAGCACAACTTCGCCGGCCAGGTCGCGACGCCGGTTCAGTGTCTTCATCACCATCTCGGCAATGGCCTCAGGCTCAGCCATGCGGCCGGCGCCCACCATGCCGCACGCCAGGTCGCCGCTGCCGGGCTCAACCACGCGCACCCCGCGCTGCCGCAGGGTTTCAAGATTAGCCTGCGTGGCTACATGATTCCACATGTTCACGTTCATCGCGGGAGCCACCAGCACCGGCGCCTCGGTGGCCAGGTACATGGTGGTAAGAAAATCGTCGGCAATGCCATTGGCAAACTTGGCCAGGATGTTTGCCGTTGCCGGCGCAACAACCAGGGCTTCGGTCCACTGCGCCTCGGCAATGTGATCGATTCCGTTCTGTTCGGGGTCAGCGTCTTCCGGGCCGAGTTCATCCCACAGGCTGGAGATGACACGATGGCCGGTGAGCGCAGCAAAGGTGAGCGGCTGCACGAAACGCTGTGCCGATGCCGTCATGACCACATGAACTTCGGCGCCCGAGCGCTGCAATGCCCGCACCAGCTCGGCCGCCTTGTAGGCGGCAATTCCACCGGTGACAGCGACCGTGACCCTCATGAGTTGATTTTAGAACAGAGAGCGGTGTTAGCGGAGTTGGCGATGTTAGCAGAGTTGGGCGGAGAGCCAGTCAGTAAGCCGGCTGAACGATGACCGCCGACCTCCAACAACTGATCCCTGATCCCTGTTCCCTGATCCCTGCTGTTTTCAGCTCAGCAGAATCGGAATGGCGGGCCCTTCGACCAACGGCTTGGTGACCGCGACATCCGCCTTCACGTATGAAATCTTGCCGGCTTCAATCTCCTCCTGCGCAATGCGGCAGGCCTTGGTTGACTGGCTGGGGACTAAAGCGCGCGAGCCGCTTTGCAGCTGGCGGGCGCGCCGCGCAGCAACCAGCACCTTGCGATAATTGGAATCAAATCTGGTCTCAATCGTCATCGGGTTCGTCTCCAAAGGGAAGTTGCTGCTGGCCGGATTCGCCGTCGATCCCAAAGGCTTCCAGCACAGGTTTGAGCCGCTCCTGCGAATTCAACTGCAGGCAAGCCGCGGCGACCTCCAACACGCGGCGCTGCCGATAAGCAATGGCCTCGCCGTTCCGGTAAAAACGTTCTGCCAGGACAATTGCCTCCAGTTGCGCTACTGCCCTGTCAAGGATGTCGTTGATCAAAATATAGCTGTATTGCCTGTAATTCTCAATCTCCTTGCTGGCCTCGCTCAGCCGGCGGTACAGCTCCGACTCGTTCACCATACCCTCGGCGCGCATCCGGTTCCTGAGCCGGGTGCGCAGCACCTTGGGGTTGGGTGGCAGCACAAAAATGCTCACCGCCTCAGGCATTTTGTCTCTCACCTGGGCCGCTCCCTGCACGTCGATATCGAGCAACAGATCGTGCCCTTCGCTCCTCGCCTGGTCAAGTGATGAGCGCGCCGTTCCATACAGATGATTGCCGAATACCTCAGCGTGCTCCAGAAAAAGGTCTTCGTCGATCATGCGCTTGAACTCTTCGCGCGTCGTGAAGTTATACTCGCGCCCGTGCTCTTCTGAACCGCGCGGCGTGCGAGTCGTCCACGAAACCGAAAAGTCCACGCCGCTCACCTGCTTGCGCAGTTCGCTTACCAGCGTGCTCTTGCCCGAGCCCGAAGGCGCCGAAATGATAAATAGAATTCCTGCCACGTTCTCCTCGTGTTGCCAGCCAATAGCCAGCAGCTTCCCCATAGTCGCTAGTGCCTATTGCCTGGTCCCTAGTGCCTAGTCCGTAGCCCCTATCCACTGCTTCACTCGATATTCTGTATCTGCTCCCGCGCCTTCTCAATCTCAGACTTCATGGCCAGGCCCAGTTCCGTCACGCGGGTTCCCTTGCCGCTTACCCCGCTGGTCTTTGACAAAAGCGTATTGGCTTCGCGATTCATCTCCTGCAGCAGAAAGTCCAGTTTCTTGCCGGTCTCGCCGCCACCGTTAAGCAGTTCGCGGAAATGGCCGATGTGCGTAGTCATCCGTTCCAGCTCTTCCGAAACATCGCTGCGCTCCACCAGCACGGCAACTTCTTCGAGCACGCGCTGCTGGTTGAATTCGGGACCGACGGCATTAGCCAGCCTCTGCGCAAGCCGCTCCTTGTAGCGATCTTCAATCCCGCTGCGCAGCTCCGTGACTCCCGCTGTGGCTTCGGCCAGCCGGTCCAGCGTTCCATTCAGAATTGCTGCCAGCGACTGACCCTCGCGCGCGCGCATGGCCTTCAACTGCTCGAGCAGCGGACCAATCTGCTCCAGCACGCTCGCTGCCAGTGCCGACAGATCTTCATCGCCGCGGCTATCGGCCTGCAGTGCGCCCGGCATGCGCAGCGCGGCATTCAAATCGGGCTCGCCGCTCAGCCCATGTTCCTCACGCGCCGCTTGGAACGCCGCAAGGTACCCATCCACAAGCTCGCGATTGTAACCGGCCTTCTGTTGCGTGCTGCGATCGATTGAGAGCGTCAGCTCCACGTGGCCGCGCACCAGCGCCTCTTTCAAAACCTTGCGCAGCTCCATTTCCAGCGCATCCAGTCCGTTGGGCAACCTGAACTGCAGATCGAGAAAACGGTGATTCACGCTTTTCAGGCTCAGCGTGTATCCCAACTGGTCACTGGCCCGCGCCTGCACTCGCGCAAATCCGGTCATGGAATATAAAGGCATTCTTACTCTTCCTCGGCTGCGACAACCATAGTCTGCGCGGCCATTCTCGTGCCGTTGCCATTCATCTCCGGCATGTCGATAAATTGCAGTTGATACAGCTTCTGATACATCGGCGAAGTTGTCAGCAACTCCTCGTGGCAGGCGATCGCGGTAATGCGCCCATCCTCGAGCATGGCGATGCGGTTGGCCCGCCGGATGGTTGAAAGCCGGTGCGCAATGACCACCACGGTGCGGCCCTGCATCAGGTTGGCCAGGGCAATCTGCACCAGCGACTCGCTTTCCGCATCGAGGGCCGATGTCGCTTCGTCCAGAATCAATATTGGCGAATTCTTCAGGATGGCGCGCGCAATCGCAATACGCTGCCGCTCGCCGCCCGAAAGCCTGAACCCCTTTTCGCCGATCACCGTGTCGTAGCCCTGCGGCATGCGCATGATAAAGTCGTGCGCCAGCGCATTGCGCGCGGCCTCTTCGACAAGTGCGAGCTTCACATCGGGCTGGCCGTACGCGATATTGTTGCGCACCGTGTCGTTAAAGAGAATCGTCTCCTGCGTCACCTGCGCCACCTGCCTGCGCAGCGAGGCCAAAGTCAGATCGCGAATGTCGTGGCCGTCAATCACAATGCGCCCCGAAGTCACATCAAAGAACCGGGGTATCAGGTTGACCAGCGTCGATTTTCCCGCGCCGCTCGGCCCCACCAGCGCCAGCATCTCGCCCGCATTCACATCGAGATCCACGTTGTGCAGTATCTGGTGCTCGCCTTCGTCTGTCGAGTAGCTGAAGCCTACATTTTCAAACTGCACCGATTTGCTGAAGCTTCGAAGCGTAATGGCCCGGTGCCGCTCCTTCACGTCGTCCTCGGTATCGAAGAAAGAAAACATTGAGGATGAAGCGCCCATTGCCTGCTGAAAGCTGTTGTAGAAGTAGGCGAACTTCCGTACCGGATCGTAGAGCTTGAAGAGCAGGATGATAAACGCGCCAAACATGCCCATCGTCATGCGGCCGTGCATAATCTCGTTGCGCCCGATGAAAAGAAACATGGCAATCGCTACCGCTCCAATCGAATCCATCAAAGGCGAACTGATGGATTGAATGCGAACGTTGCGCAGGTTGGCGCGGAACAGCCGCCGCGCAGCGGTCTTGAAGCGAAGAATCTCCCACAGCTCGGTGTTGAAAGCCTTCACAATGCGATTGCCGGTCACCGTCTCGTGCAGAATGTTCTGGATCTCGGCCAGCTTGTCCTGCCCGGTGCGGGTGCGCGTCCGCACTTCCCTGCCGATCCTGCGCGAAGACGTTACCACTACCGGGATGAACAACAGCAGCGCCCAGCTCAGTTCCCCGCCGAGCCGGACGACAAAGACCAGTCCAACCAGGAAGGTGAAAAACTGCTGCAGGAACTCGCCAATAACCGAACTGACCGCAAACTGAACGCGGTCCACATCGTTGATGAGCGTCGAAAGAATCGTCCCCGTTGCGTGCTTGTGAAAAAAACTCGACGAGCGCCGCAGCGTGGCTTCGTAAAGATGATTCCGCAGGTCGGTAATCAGCCCGAAGCCCGCGTAATTCACAAGGTAGGTGCCGAGATAATCGCAAAGGCCCTTGGCCAGCGTAGAGAGCACAAGTGCAAACGCCACCACCACCCAGGCATTGTGCATGTGCAGAAAATGCGGAACCAGAAGCCTCAGATCGAAGTGCCATGCAGTCTTGGGCAGGCCAAGGTTGATAGGGCCTTCGGGTGCATCCGGCCTCAGAACCTGGTCGAAGATCGGCTGCAGCAGCAGTACGCGAAAGGTATCGAGCGCCCCAACCAGCGCCAGCAGCAACACGCCCGGAATCCACTCCAGCGTGTAGGGCAGCCCGTAACGCAATAAGCGCAGGAGGTTCTTCATGCCGGCATTGCCGCCAGACGCGTATTGGACCCGCAATCTGCGCAACCTGTTGCCGCGCGGCCCCGGCGCCGCGATAGCCGCGGACTCACAGGCCGGAATGGGGTGACAGGGTCCATCCCGATATTGTATCCGGGCTCGCCTGCCGCAGGCCGGTTAGCCACACCCACTCCGAAACCAAAGTTGCGGCAAACACTCTGCTTAGGTACGGCATCAAACCACTGGCGTTGTTATCATTACGTGGTATAGACACGCGGCGGCGAACCGAGTCACTTCCCTATGGCGAACGGCGTAAAAGTCCTGATTGCCGAAGACGAGCCCCACGCCCTGATGGGCCTTGCCGAGCTTATCTCGGGATGGGGGTATCGCACTGAGACCGCGCGCGATGGCATTGAAGCGTGGGAGAAGACGCTCGCCTGGGAACCGGCCATCATCGTCACCGACCTCAAAATGCCGCGGCTCGACGGCATCGGCCTTCTCACCAGGCTCGCTGAGGATGAATCGGGGCTCAATTCCAACGTGGCCGTGGTTATGCTCACCGCCATGGGCTCCATTCAGCTGGCAGTCGACGCCATGAAGCTGGGCGCGTACGACTTTCTTCAAAAGCCCGTCGACTCCACGCGCCTGCGCACCATCCTGGCCAATGCCACCCGCCAGCGCGACACCGAGATTGAGCTTGAAGTGGCGCGCCGCCGCCTGCGCGAGAGCGGCGTTCTCGGCGCCATGGTGGGCAGTTCCAAGGCCATGCGCGAAATCTTCGGCCTCATTGAGCAGATCGCCCCCTCCAATGTTTCCGTGCTCATTACCGGAGAAAGCGGCACAGGCAAGGAACTGGTCGCCCGCACGCTGCATGCGCTCAGCCCGCGCAAAGCTAGACCGTTTGTCGCCGTCAACTGCGCCGCCATTCCTGAATCGCTCATCGAAAGTGAACTCTTCGGCCACGAGAAAGGCTCGTTCACCGGCGCTGCCGAACGTCGCGCCGGCTGCTTCGAGCTGGCCATGGGCGGAACGCTGCTGCTCGACGAAGTAGGCGAGATGCCCATCGCCACCCAGGCTAAGCTGTTGCGCGTTCTTGAGGAGCGCAAGCTGCGCCGCCTGGGCGCTCGCACCGAACTGGATGTGGATGTGCGCGTGCTCGCGGCCACCAATCGCGATCCTGGCAGCGCAGTCGAACTCGGCCACCTTCGCGCCGATCTCTTCTATCGCCTTAACGTCTTCAACATCCACATGCCGGCCCTGCGCGAGCACATTGAAGATCTGCCGTCGATGGCCGAGGCAATGGTGATTGAGATGAACCAGAAGCACAGCCGAAAAGTGTCGGGGCTGGCTTCTTCAATGCTCGACCGCATGATGAGCTACGACTGGCCGGGCAACGCCCGCGAGTTGCGCAACACAGTTGAGCGCGCAGTAATCCTCTGCCCCGACGGAGCGCCCCTCGATGCCGGCCATCTGCCGCCTGGTTTTGGCAAGTCGCGGCTTCCCCTGGCCCAATGTTCCGATGCCGGCCTTGTGCCGGTCCACGTGGGCACTACCGTGGATGAAGCCGAGCGCATGCTCATTCTGCGCACGCTCGAAGCAACCGGGCAAAACAAAACCCGCGCCGCTGAAATACTGGGCGTGAGCCTCAAGACTCTTCACAATAAGCTGAAAGAATACAACCGGGCAGGGGAAGGCTCGCTGAGCTGAGGACTGGGCCTCGTATCTAAAACGGGTTCTGATTCATGCGCCTTAAAACCAAACTCGTGCTGGCCATCACCAGCCTGGTATTTCTCATCGCCGGACTCATCTCGTTCGTCTATGTAGGCCAGCTGGTCAGCGAGGCGGTGCGCCAGACTTACGACTCCAACCGGATGGAGGCTGAGCAGATCCGGCTGGTGCTGCAGAATGCCCTTCAAAACGGACTGAAAGACCAGAAGGTCGATCCCAACAATTTTCTCCAGCTTCGATATCTCGAGGCCCAGGCGGTTCGCAGCGACCCCTCGCTCCAGTACGCGATTGACTCGGCTATCCGTTATTCGCCAACCATCTACGACGTCAATATCGGCGACGCCCAGTCCACCATTCTGCTCAGCACCAACGCCGGCAGCCAGGACCAGCCCATGCCGGTTCGGCCCAGCTACGAGCGGCTGCTCGAAGACAACCCCGGCCAGCTACTGGATGCGGTCTTTGGCGCTCCCAGGGTATTCGACGTCATGGTTCCACTGGAGCGCAATGGCCAGCCCTTCGCCACGGTCCACGTGGGCGTGCGCACCACGCTGCTGGGCGCGGTATACAAGCCGTGGCTCAAGCAAACCATCTGGCTCATGGGCTTTGCGCTCAGCTTTTCTCTGCTGGTCGCATTCCTGCTCTCCAACTTCGCTCTCCGCCCTTTGGAACAGATAAGCCAGCAGCTCGACTACTGGACCCCGCCCGGAGACACTGCTGAAGACGAGCCTTCAGGTTCTAGGCAGGACATGGCCTCCCGCGTCTCCAGCAAGATTGAGAAGATCGGCCAGCGCATGCGTAATGTTGAAGAAGTGTTTTCGGCGCTCAAGGAGAACCTTGATCAAATCCTCGGCAACCTGCAGGATGGAATTCTTCTTTTCACCGGCGACGGTCGCGCTGTAATGGTCTCAGAGGCGGCTTGCCGATTTCTGCACACCGATCGCGACGCAGTTCTGGGGCGTCACGCGCGCGACATCTTCGACCGCAATACCTTGCTTGGCCGCTCGCTATGGGAGTCTGTCGATGCCGGCGTCTCCATGGTGCAGGAAGAGGTTCGCACTGAAAATGGCCGCCGCATCCGCGCCTCGGTCGACTTCATCCACGACGACGAAAATGGCCAGGGCCTGGGTGCGCTGGTCACGCTCCACGACATCGAATCGGCTGAAGTCATCGAATCGGAGCTCGAGGTCTCGCGACGCATGGCGGCCATTGGACGGCTCACCTCCGGCGTGGGCCACGAGGTAAAAAACCCCATCAACGCCATCGTGGTTCATCTCGAGCTGCTCAAATCCAAACTCGGCGATTCCGCCTCACCCGCCACGCGCCACCTCGAGGTCATCGACGCTGAAATCCACCGTCTCGATCGCGTCGTGCAGACCCTGGTCGACTTCTCGCGGCCGGTCGAGCTACAGCTCCGCGAGCAGGACCTGCGCGAGATCGTAAATGAAGTTGTGGCCCTGGCCAGCGCCGAGCTTTCCACGCGCGACGTTATCGTGGTCAGCAAAATGCCCAGCGAGCCGCTCATTGCCAATGTCGACGGCGATCTGCTCAAGCAGGCTGTGCTCAACGTCATCCAGAACGGCGCTCAGGCCATGCCCAGCGGTGGCCGGCTTCAGGTCAGCATCCAGGGCGACCGCTTGTCACCCCCCAACGACGACCGCTTTACCATCCAGTTATCAAAGGAAGCCATTATCAGCATTCGCGATGAGGGGCCGGGCATTCCCGATGACATTCGCGAAAAGATCTTCGATCTCTACTTCACAACCAAGACCGGCGGAAGCGGCATTGGATTGGCCATGACCTACCGCATTCTCCAGTTGCACCACGGAAGCGTGGAAGTACAATCAGTTACAGGGCAAGGTTCCGACTTCCGTCTGCGTATTCCTCTTGCCCCCATTGACTGGGGACGCCGCCACTTGAGAGCGGTAAGCAGTGTAAACCATGAGGAATCTGGGGAATGAGATTTCCTCTTAAGTGCGTTGTCTTGACGTTGCCTTTACTGCTGGCTGGGTGCCATCGCAACCAGCCAAAGGCGCAGCTGCCGCCGCTTGCGCCTGCGGAAACGGCAAATATCCCACCTCCGTCCAACGCGCCGCCGCCCCCCAACGAGACCATACCCACCAAGCCCACGCAGCAGGCTCCAACCCCGCCGCAGCCGGTCCAGAAGCCGGTGGTGAAGAAAAAGAAGCCCACCAAACCGGCCGATACCACCGAGCAGGCTGCCACTCCGGCTCCGAACCCTGAGGTGAGCGCCATCGGCCAGCTCTCGTCGGGAGATCCAGCCGACCTACGCCATCAGACCGAGGGTTCCATCGCTTCAGTCGAGCAGGGCCTTAGAAATATCAACCGCCCGCTCGACGAGTCGGAGCAGAAGACCGCCGACCACATCCGCGAGTTCATCAAGGAAGCCAAGGCAGCCCTTGCGTCAGGCGATGTGGATGGAGCGCACACCCTGGCCGGCAAAGCCCGAGTGCTGCTCGACGAACTGACCGGCAAGTAGAACGTTGCGTCGCAAAGCCGATCACACTCAAAAATGGGTGCCCCATCCTTCGGCGCCTTATGCTAAAGGGTGGGAAAGCACAAATCTCACCGCACGGGGCGTACCTACAGTTCGCCCCAGCTCAGCTTGATCCTCAGCGCCTCAAAGAATCCCGTCTCTCCAAGCCGCACAAGTTTCACCGTGAAATTCGACCGGTGACAGCGCACTTCGTCGCCGCGCCTGAGTTCCACCGCCACCTGCCCGTCCACGGTCAGCAGCGCCACTTCCGGCACGCCTTCCACGCGCACGTTCAGCGCCGCGTCCCCGCGCACCACAATAGGCCGCAAGGTGAGCAGGTGAGGACAAATCGGGGTTACAACCATCGCATCGACATCTGGCGTCAAAATTGGCCCGTTCGCGGCCAGCGTATAGGCGGTTGACCCGGTCGGCGTGGAAACAATCACCCCGTCGGCTCTGAACCTCGCCACCGGCCTGCCATCCAGCTCCACTGCAAACTCGCCCATACGGGCAATCTCGCCCTTCGAAACCACAATCTCATTCAGCGCCGTGTAGCTCGAGTGCTTTTCGCCGCCGCGCCACAGCTCCGCATGCAGCATGGCGCGCTCGTCGAGGTTGTGGCAACCATCGCACCAGCTCTCCAGCGTTGCATACAAGTCGGCCAGCTTCACCTCGGTCAGGAAACCAAGGAAACCCACATTTGCGCTCAAGATCGGCGTTCCATACGAAGCAAAAATCCGCGCCACTGAGAGCAGCGTTCCGTCGCCTCCCAGCACGATCACCAGGCCAGGGCCATGCGCTGGCAGATCGGGGCGATTCACCCAGGGCGCAGCGTCGGTATACTTTCCGCTCTCATCGTCAAGCAGCGGATCGTAATCGTGCTCGCGCAGCCAGGCAATCAGCTCAGGCAATAGCCGCGCCAGTTCCGGCTTGTTCGGCTTTGAGACAATCGCAACGCGTGTCATGCGGTCTCAGTGTAAACCAGCGGAGTTAGAGGTATGAGCAAGTCGCTGACTTGCTAGTGTCCTGAGTCTAAAATAATTGTCATAAATAGGATGGCTTTGAGCATCGAATACAGTAGAGGGTATCGATGCGTACAGGTCGTCCAGTAGCTGTTGTCACGGTCACCACCGAGCAGCG
>Ga0182016_10000161_pt1 | contig 79679 bp, 77 predicted proteins | sample 712S2MmetaG_FD_120491 | JGI IMG/M metagenome (GOLD analysis project Ga0182016, IMG submission 120491) | Permafrost microbial communities from Stordalen Mire, Sweden - 712S2M metaG | ecosystem: Environmental > Terrestrial > Soil > Wetlands > Permafrost | place: Sweden: Stordalen | collected...
ACTATTCAATTTTTAACGAACATGCCTCTTTTATTACACTTTAAACAAAGTCCCAAAAGCAGTTAGGTAATGATATACCCAAATACAGGTGTAAGTCAAGATAAATCTAGCCAATACTGTTGCGTTTCCTACATCATGTATAGAACTAATTGTGGTCTAACTTTATAGAGAGGTGCTAACGACTAAACGTCTTCTTTTTCGTCTGGGACTTCACTAACTTCAGCCGCTAACTCTTCATCATCCGCAACATCATCTACCTTATCGACTAGAGCTAGTGATACTACTTGATCGTTGTCATTAAGTCTCATAATTCTAACGCCTTGGGTGGCTCGACCGAGAGCCGAGATATCATTGATACCAAGTCGAATTGTCTGGCCTTGGCTAGATATAATAATCACTTCTTGACCGTCATTATCTGATAGCGTTTTAACGCCAATTAGTTCCCCGGTTTTAGTATTAACAACGGCTGAACGAATACCGACACCTCCACGGGCATGAGGAGTGAACTGAGAAACCTTGGTGCGCTTTCCATAACCAAACTTACTAATAACGAATATAGAAGAGTTTTGCTCAACTATGTCCATACCGATTACCCTGTCGCCTGCTCGTAGACGGATACCACGCACGCCCCTGGCAACGCGCCCCATTGGCCTTACGTCGCGCTCATGAAAGCGAATTGCCTGCCCCTGACTAGTAGAAATAAGAACCTCATTGTCACCGGTAGTCATACGGATCCACTTAAGTTCATCACCATCATCAAGGTTAATAGTGATCAAACCTGAGCTACGAACGTTCTTATACTGCTCGAAGGGCGTTTTCTTAACTACACCACGCACAGTACACATGATTAGGTTAGCGGTCGTATCATGCTGTTGTGAGACGTTTATAACGGCACTGACGGTCTCTTCGGGCTGAAGTTGCAATAGATTTACGATTGCTACGCCCTTGGCGCTCAGACCGGTTGCAGGTAACTCGTAAGTCTTTAGCCGAAAAACTCGGCCACGGTTAGTGAAGAATAGTAGATAATCGTGAGTTGAAGCATTGACAACATGTTCAATAACGTCTTCTTCCCTGGTGACCATACCGCGTCGTCCCTTACCCCCCCTACCCTGTCTTTTATATTCGGCAATTGGGCTACGCTTGATATAGTTGGCGCTAGTTAAAGTAACCACCACCTGCTCTTCAGCAATAAGATCCTCGTCACTCATTTTGCCCAGTTCACCTGCAACGATCCGCGTTCGACGTTCGTCACCGTACTGTTTTTTAATATCCAGTAACTCGTCCTTTATGATCTTTAGTATCTTTTTCTCATCGGCCAATATTGACTCAAGTCCAGCGATTACTTTAAGTAACTCAGCAAGTTCATCTTCAATTTTCTGTCGCTCTAACCCAGCTAGGGTACGAAGTTGCATTGCTAGAATAGCTTTAGCCTGTAAATCAGATAACTTAAATTTGGTTACTAAGTTAGCTTGAGCCTCTTCGGCAGTCGCTGAAGCCCGAATAATTTTTATTACTTCATCAATATGATCGAGGGCGATCTTGAGTCCTTCAAGAATATGGGCTCGTTCTTTAGCTTTGCGCAGTTCATATTCAGTACGGCGTCTTACAACTTGCTGACGGTGTTTAATGTGTTCATTTAAAATATCCTGAAGACCTAGAACTCTCGGCTGAATACCGTCAACCAATGCCATGGTATTAAAGTGGAAACTAGTCTGTAGGGGTGTTAGTTTATAAAGTTGATTTAATAATTTCTTCGGGTAGGCATCTCGCTTCAAATCAATAACTATTCGAACCTTACCCCTGGAGCTCTCGTCACGGATGTCACTAATCCCGGCTAATTTCTTTTCTCGTACTAAGTCAGCAATCTTAATGATAAGCGACTCTTTATTAAGCGCGTAAGGTATCTCAGTAATAATAATCTGGCTACGGCCTTTAGCGTTTTCCTCAACTTCAGCCACACCCCTTACGACTACACCGCCCCGACCCGTGGCGTAGGCAGTTCTTAGTGATTCCCGGCCGTAAACAATGCCACCGGTAGGAAAATCCGGCCCCTTAACATATTCCAATAAATCATCTAGCGAAGCATCGGGGTGATCAATCTGATGAACCGTAGCGTCAACCAATTCATTAAGGTTGTGAGGCGGAATATTCGTAGCCATACCAACCGCAATACCGAGTTGACCGTTTAATAATAGATTCGGCACCTTAGCCGGCAAGACTTCTGGTTCCTGGGTAGTGCCATCATAGTTATCCCTAAAGTCGACCGTCTCTTTGTCGATATCAGCCAATAGCTCATCGGCTAAACGAGCCATTTTTGCTTCGGTATAACGCATAGCGGCCGGTGGATCTCCGTCCATTGAACCAAAGTTACCCTGCCCATTGATTAACATATAGCGCATTGACCAGGGTTGAGCCATTCGGACTAGGGCATCATAGATCGATGCATCACCATGAGGGTGATATTTACCCATTACAGCACCGACGACGTTGGCACTCTTACGGTGCCTGGCGCTACTTCGCAGGCCATCGCTGTTCATGCTATAGAGAATACGGCGGTGAACTGGCTTTAGGCCGTCACGGACATCGGGCAAAGCTCGTTCGATAATAACGCTCATAGAATAGCGTAAGTAGCTGTCTTCCATGACATTTTCAACAGTTCTCAGCTCAATATTGCTAGCGGTATTGGCGTTGGCGAAAACTTCTACTTCTGGTGCCTTATCTTCAATTGGTACAACTACTTCTTCGTCCATTCTAGATATCCAAATCCTTCACGAATTTTGCATGCGTTTGAATGAAGTTTTTGCGTAATTCCACTTCCGTACCCATTAGTTTATTGAAAATCGCATCAGCTTTTTCAGCATCTTCAACGCGAACTTGGATTAAAACACGCTTTTGAGGATCCATAGTTGTATCAAATAACTGATCGGCATCCATTTCGCCGAGCCCCTTGTAACGTTTTTGCTCGATGAAGCCAGCCTGTCTGTAACGGTCGTCGTCTAAGCTGAACTTAATACCTTCAGTTTTACGCTTAGCGATAGCCTTATCTAGCTCAACTTCTAGAGCACTCTCATCGTAGATAAAGACGCTATTCTTGCGACCAGTTTTTACTAGTTCGAACAGTGGTGGTTTCGCCAGATAAAGGTGCCCACCATCGATTACGGGCTTTAAGAAACGGAAGAAGAAGGTCAGAAGTAAGGTGCTAATGTGTGATCCGTCAACATCGGCATCAGTCATAATAATAATTCGGCCATAGCGCAGGCCATTTATATCGAATGATTCTTCTATCCCCACACCTAAAGCTTTAATTAAACTAACAATCTCATTATTGGCGAGCATTTTATCTAGCCTGGCACGTTCGACATTTAAGACTTTGCCCCTTAGAGGTAAAATGGCCTGGGTTTTTGAATCCCTACCGCTTTTTGCAGATCCACCAGCTGAATCACCCTCAACTAGATATAGCTCAGAGTTATTAGGATCTTTAGATGAGCAGTCAGCTAGCTTACCCGGCATACTAGCTCCGTCTAGAATGCCCTTACGCAGGATATTATCTCGAGCGGCACGGGCAGCTTTACGGGCTCTAGCCGATAATAGAGCTTTACCAATAATTTTACGGGCTATCGCTGGGTGTTCTTCGAGATAGTAACCAAAGTATTCGGTCATTACCTGTTCGACGTAGCCACGAATCTCTGTATTACCTAGCTTACTTTTAGTCTGACCCTCGAACTGAGGATCGGGAAGTTTTACCAAAATTACAGCGGTAAGTCCTTCTCGGCAGTCTTCTCCGGAAAGATTCTCTTCTTTTTCTTTTAGTAGACCACTCTTACGGGAATAGTCATTAATTACCCTTGTTAAGGCTGAACGAAAGCCAGTTAAATGACTGCCACCTTCTGGGTTAAAGACGTTATTCGCGAATGGCTTGATACTCTCAACGTAAGCATCGGTATACTGAAAAGCTATTTCAACCTGCGCTTCTTTAACTTGCTTATCTACGTAGAAAATATCGTCATCAATTAATTCTCTACCAACGTTTAAGTGCTTAACGTATGATTGTATACCGCCTTCGAAATAAAAACTGTATCTTTCTTTAGTTACTTCATCAATAATTGAAGTTCTAACACCTTTTGTGAGATAAGCTTGGTGACGTAGCTGGTCTAGGATAGTTGCATAACTAAACTCGATTGTTTCAAAGATGGTTGGATCAGCATAAAAAGTAATCTCAGTACCGGTCTTATCGGAAGGTCCGACGACTTTAAGGGCGGCTTTAGGTACCCCACTAGCGAATTCTTGGCGATACATTTTGCCGTTTTGACAGACAGTAACTGTTAGGCTTGTGGAGAGGGCATTAACAATACTTACACCTACCCCGTGCAGGCCACCAGAAACTTTATAACCCCCACCACCGAATTTACCGCCAGCGTGGAGGACTGTAAGAACGGTTTCAACTCCACTTTTACCAGTCTTCTTAACTATGCCCGTCGGGATACCGCGGCCATTATCAGAAACAGTTACTCCACCGTCTTCTTGTAAAACCACGTTCACTTCTGTTGCATAACCAGCTAAGGCTTCATCGATAGAGTTGTCGACGAGCTCAGTAACTAAATGGTGAAGGCCCTCTACGCCAGTACTACCAATGTACATGCCCGGTCGTTTGCGGACAGGATCTAATCCCTCTAGAACCTGAATTTGATCAGCAGTATATGTTTGTTTAGCCACTATAGTAATAACCCTCTTTGTCTCGTAATTAGCTTCTTCCCACTCTTACCTTATAGTATAGAGTATTTTATCCTTATAGACAACCACTATTTAGCTCTTTTTAAAAACTGCTTAAGTTATTATTTATACCTTATGGTTCTTTGTAGTCACTCCGTAAATTACCATCTCGATCTATGTAAATAGTGTCTTCGTGTGATGCTCCCGTAGTGGAGCCGGCTGGAACCTTTGTTTCGTGTAAACGGGCTGGTGAACTAATTTCAGTTGGAGGGTTAGGTTTTACTGCCGGTTGGGTAATTGGCTGAGGTTTGGGCGTTGGGGCTGGTGGCAAAGTTTCCTTTTGGTTAGATAGTATCGGCGGTGCAACGATGGCTGGCTGAGGTGGCAACGAGCTAGCCGGCTGGTTAGTAGTTTTTGTCGGTGGTAGTTGGCTTTGTTGTCCAGAAGAATTAGCCTTATGTTTAGCCAACCATTCATCAAGAAACGAACTCTTAGCCGCTGGACTTGGAGAAGCCGGTAGTTGTCCGGGCACATTAGGTGGAGACGATAATGCCCCGCCCGGACCACTTGCAAGCCCGCTGTAAGAACTTGGGGGGTCCAGCTTAGTAACCAAGCGATCTGCTATTTCAGCCTCAACCTGAGCCCTAGGACGACCATATTTTGCAGCCGATAGTTGTTTCAGGGCCTCGGCTAACTTCGGATTTGGCGAACCTAGAGGCGGAAGCATAGACATACTAAAGGGTTGTGTCGGCACCCCACCTATAAGCGTTCGGGTGATAGTATTGTGGTTTGGTATACGAAGTAGATCATCAGCGTCAAAAGTCGGTTGGAAATATCGAGTCAAGGGATCAACATCATTTTGGCCTACCCTAAAGGCAACAATGGTACCCATGTTACCAAACACAGCATCACGTATTTCATCAGTCAGCTGAGTCGTGAACTGGTTGGCAACAATTAGATTTAAGTGATACTTCCTAGCCTCTGACATGATTGTCGCAAAAGAGTCAGTTGAAAAATTCTGGAACTCATCAACGTACAGAGAAAAATCAACTCGTTCGTCTTCTGGGATATTAGCTCGACTCATCGCCGCTGCTTGAAACTTCATAACAAAGATCATACCGAGTAGTTTGGAGTTAAGCTCTCCGGTTCGGCCCTTAGACAAATTAACCAACAATATCTTCTTGTTATCCATAATGTCACGTAGATCAAAAGCACTTTTCGTTTGACCAATTATCGTTCTCATCATCTCGTTTGAAAGAAAAGCTCCAAATTTGGATACGAACCAGCTAACTACCTCGCCAAACTCGTTAGATCTTTGACTGGTAGGCATTTCTTTCGTCCAGAACTCAATAACCGTCGGGTCAGTAACATGTTTTAGTTTTTGCTGAACATACTTAGGATCACGGAAAAGTTTAGGAATATCAATAAAAGTACCGCCAGCTGGATCAGCCATAACAGTTAAAGCAGCGTTACGGAATAGATGTTCGTATCTAGGGCCCATGATGCCTTGGTGCTGTGGGTCATAAAGCTTATAGAGCATGTTCAATGCTTCTTGGATCAGAAAGTCTTTCTGATCAGCTGTTTGAAACTCAAAGAGATTTAGGCCCATCGGATAACTCATATCAGCTGGACTAAAATATATAACATCTTCCGTTCGCTCTCTGGGTACCATGGCGAGTAATTTTTCGGCGGTATCTCCGTGGGGGTCAACGAATGCAAACCCGTTACCACTGAGCATATCTTGAAGTGCTAAGTTTTCTAAGAAAGTCGACTTACCTGTTCCCGTCTGGCCAACAACATACATGTGTCGCTGTCTGTCGTTAAGGGCAATTCTAATTGGTTTCTTAACCCCTCTGAAAACATTGTAACCAAGCAATAGGCCCTCTTCTGGTGCATTTCGAGGGCCATCTACTTGCTTTGAGTCCTGTCGCTTAAGCTGGGAGGTTGGGATGTTTGTTTGATCGGGGAAATGGAATATTGTTGCAAGTTCAACTGAATTTAGGATGTTAGAAGTCGATTTTTGTGGGAAAAACCGCATTATGTAGTTGGTCGCTAAGACCTCTGGGTCTTTAGCTGGAACAAACACAAAACCATTACGTCCGGGAGCATCAAAAAGGGAGAAAGCTGCTGTCATACTGGCTAGAATAGACTGTGAACGCTGAGAGATATTTGACGAAGCGACCAGCCGAATCAAAACTTCGTAACCCGGATATCTTGTCTTGTCATCTATCGAGTCAATAACCGATTGCTCTAGACTACTTAATTCAGTTTTTGATGAGTTGTCCTTACCCCGTTCTTCTATTGGTGCCTTAACTAAAGCTGTAGCCAGTTGGGCGGCGTAATTGATGGCATTATCAAAATTTGGCCCATTGCCAATGCCTTTCTTTTTACCCTTACGCCTGGAGCTGGCGATATTCGCAGCATTCTTTCGCCATTCGGGATTTGCCGGTCGTAGCAGAATTTGAATCGCCGCACCATCCTCTTTATCTAGCGTTGACATAGCGTTTAATAAGCCCTGTAAGGCATCCCTTTTAATCTCTTGGTAGGTTGCTATTGGATAGGCGTAGGATTCTTTGAGATTAAGCTCACCACCAGTGGTAGCGTTAATCTTCCCGACAGGATTAAAGATGTTGTGATCGGTCACCTCTTCTAGCTCAGCTGAGGGGTAAGCACTTACAATTGCCTGCTTTACAACATCGATGAGAGCAATTGGGACCGCCGCATAAAAGTGAATGAACCCGTCCCAACCAACTATCTCAAAGGCGATGTGCCGTTGGCCATAGAACTTCGTTTTTAGCCCCTTCTGGAGAGTGCTGGCGATAATATTGTAAATAGTTTGGGCCTTGGAAATAGTTTCTTCCGTTACATCTCTCTCATCCCTGCCATTACCTTGGGTATCTTCGCTGGGTGGAGGTAGATGTATTAACAGCGGTACCATTTTAAGCGACCGCTCGTAGTTTTTCTGTTCACGCAGTACGCGCTGTGATTTCGTGAATATCACTGGCACCCCAACAATAGCTGCAGCTGCAAAACAGATAAATACGATGAATAGTATTGTTGTCATGATCTACTGTTCAGCTACCTTAAGTTCTTTGTTGTAGCGTTTCTTTAAGTAATCTGCCCGAAAAAGGTTAATTTCTTTTGTCTCAAGGTGCGGATCGTGCTTAGTTTTTTCGACAATCTCCTTAGCTTTGGTAACCCATTCCTTCTCTATCAAATCATTATCATCGGCTATTTGCGGATTATTATTAGGTAGCGCAGATGTGACTGGTTGAGTAGGTGGCTGTTGGTTGTCTAGCAAGAGTGGGTTAGCCGATACCGAAGATGGTTGTTGGGGTAATACTGGAGGCGTAACAACGGGCTTGAGCTCACCTGCGGCAAATGATTCGGGGGTGTTGTTGGGTCGCTGGGTTGACGATTCAACTCTCGAGCTCGACAAATCCACCTCGGGCAGAGCAGCTTGAGGGTTTAGATCTGGCTGTCGATCAATGTTAGGTCCCATAATATAAGTTAATTATAGCAGGAGGATTAGCACGATAACAGTATTAACTTAAGCTTATGAATCTAGGCTGTAATTGCTCTATTGAGATAAAACCATAAAACGACAAATAACGCCGTTAGAGTTATAAAATCTCGTGACGAGAATTGGCCAACAGATTGGAGTAAAAAACAAACAACCGGGAAAGCTGATAATAAGGCTGCAAAAAAATCTAATTTCCTTTTAGGGGTTAGTGGGTAAAAATAGCGCATTAGCATTCGAAGAAGTAACCAAAGTAAAACAAACATAAGAATAAATGGCAAAATTAACACCGGTAGAGGCATTTTTTGAGGATTGGTCGTAAACAGTAAGATCGCGCCAATAAATATTATCCCGATAACGGCGCAGAGTTGTTTTTTATGATTCATCCTGGGCTAGATTATACGCTTTAAATAAATAGTGTTCAGGTTAATAAAGGGTTTTATAAAGTTCCTATAAAATAGAGCAAGGACGATAAATCCGCCCATAAAAATTATTGTAAAGCGCTTATCGTCCTTTGCTTGACTGACCGCTCTTCTACCTTTAGGGTAGTTGAGCGATATCGGTAGAGATCGTTTTTGTAAGTGATATTTTTGTTTTTAAACTTACTAAATCAATATACCGTAGAAACTACGTAAAGTCAAGTCGACTTGTTGTATATATTACTTTTTAATCTGTTAATTTTTAATTTTGTATATTGCACTAATTACAACGATGTATACTTTACTCTTTCCGAACCTAACTTTATTATCCAAATACTACTAAATAATAACCCAACCGTTTAAAGAACCCGCATTGATAGACTTGCTTATATTTGTAGATTTGTCGTAGCCGGGCTTCGTGATTTTACTTAGTAAAAATACAATAAAGTGCTGGTGCCATTGGGTAATTATTTTGTCTTTGCTGGTTCGATATTTTTTGTGCCTTAACATAAAAAACCATGCTTGTTGCAATCCAAAACTAAGGCCCGTAATTATTGGTAGCTATAACGCGTGCCGCATTTATAAAAATAGTTGTAGTATTTAAATGATTTAATCAATAATATTTTTTTCTTGCCCGAAATATCTAACCAGCGGCAAGCTACATCCCGGGTTTTGGCTTAAACATTTATTGCCGGAGATCATTAAATTGATAGTCATCTGTGGTTAGGCCAGGCTGATGCTACAAACTATCGAAATTCGCTGCAGTTTATTGTTGTTTTTAAGCAATTTTTTTCTAATACTTATTGCCAATACTAATAATTATTAAAAGTTATGCACAGGAAAATCAAATTTAAACTGATTATGCTCTTGACATAAAAAAACGCAATTTATAAGATATAGAAAGCACTTGAACAAAAAAAGTGCTCAAAAACAAAAAGCTAAAAGTAACAACGGCTTCTCGCAAGCCGTTGTTTCATGAATAAAATGAAAATAAAAAATTAAATAAACTAAATATATAAACTTAAAGAGTCCGCCAAATTAGCGGACTCTTTTAATTCCTAGGCTTGGCTGTTGCTCTCGATTGTTTGGTTCGACAATTATTTTTTTGATAATAATGCTCGGTAAAATAACCCACTAATTAACTAAAACCGTATTAAGTAGTTTAATCAATTATGTTGACCCCTGTTTATATCTTTGATACAATGTCATCTAGTTATTAATGTGTAGAAGGAGATAGTCTATCACTAGACCTACCCGCCTTAATGAGGCCATTCGGGCACCTCAACTGCGAGTTATCGATCAAGAAGGTAAGCAACTTGGAGTTCTTTCACGAATGGAGGCACTGCAGATCGCACAACAGCAAGGGCTGGACTTGGTAGAAATTTCGCCCGACGCTAATCCACCAGTGGTAAAAATTGTAAACTGGGGTAAGTTTAATTACCAGCGAACGAAGCAGATACAAAAGAATAAGCGAAACACTAAAGTCCTCGATCTAAAGCAAATGCGTTTCGGGCTAAAGATTAGTCAGCATGATCTGGATGTTAAGCTTAAGAAAGTAACTAGTATGATGGACGATGGCCACAAGGTTAAAATAACTCTTTTCTATCGAGGCCGCGAACTCGCCCATAAGGATCTAGGATTTGCATTAGCTACTCGGGTAATAGAAACGTTCGGTGAGCAAGCCATCGTCGACCAAGAACCACAGCTTGCCGGTAAACAACTAAGTTTTGTAATAAGGAGTAACACTAATGCCAAAGCTAAAAACGCATAGCGGCGCCAAAGACCGAATCAAACTTTCCAAGAACAAGAAGATTCGTGCGCGACACCCAAACATCAGTCACTTTATGCAGAAGAAAAGCGCAAGTCGTAAGCGTTCTTTGTCTGGTTTAGGCACATTGAGTGGTAAGGGTAGTAAAAATATCAAGAAGCAACTAGGAGTTTAGTAATGAGAGTTAAACGCGGAGTAGCCAGTCACAAGAAACATTTAAAAATTCGCCAAGCCACTAAAGGTATGCAGCGATCTCACCGTTCGTCTATTAAAAGGGGCCGTCAAGCAGTAACTAAATCTCTGCAACACTCTTACAGGGACCGTCGTAACCACAAGAGAACATTTAGGCAGCTATGGAATGCTCGTATAAACGCTGCCGCCCGGATTAACGGTACTACTTATAGTAAACTGATTGCTTCTCTAAAAGTTGCAAATATAACCTTAGACCGAAAAATCCTAGCCGAACTTGCCGTTAATGAGCCAAAAGCTTTTGAAGCAGTCGTTAAAACTGCCCAAACATAAATCGCGATTTATTTGTTATCAATATTGATCTGTTAATAAAATATAGTGCCAGATTATCTATAAGCCGGGTTCTGTACTCATAAAGAGCGCCGATCATCTATCTAGACTTACCGTTGCCGATAAATTCAAGCGGTTTAAATGATGAAACCTTAGCGGGACACTTTGAGCTTTAAGGCTCGAAGGATCCATCTCCTTGCAGCAGACAGGGTTTACCTATTTCTATCGTCACCGATAAAAATTGTGAGCTCTTACCTCACTCGTTTCACCTTTACCACTGGTAAACCAATGGAAGTATCGTTTCTGTGGCACTTTCCCTAGGGTTACCCCCGGTTGCCGCTAGCAACTGCCTATCCCTTTGCTGCCCGGACTTTCCTCGTACGTAAAGCACGCGATCAGCCAATAATCTGGCATTACTTATTATATACCACTAGAGTTAATTAGGTTATATGTTCGTCGAGAGTCTTATTAACCATACCGTCAGCGAGTTTGTTGTATTCCCTGGGTACGTGGGTATAATTTATTTGTTTGAATGTCTTGGATAATTGTTTTATGGCGTCATGAATTGGCCACAGATCACGGTTTCTGATTTTAAACTTACCGGTTAACTGATTAACGACTAATAAGCTATCCATATAAACGTGGACTGTATGGGCTTGAATTTTCTGGGCATCTTCTAGGGCAAACTTTAAAGCCTTATACTCTGCCTGGTTATTAGTAGTTACTCCTAAATATACCCCGCCCTCTAGGATAATATTGTCGTTCATGTCCAGTAAAACGTAGCCGCTGGCTGACGGACCCGGGTTGCCCCTGGAACCACCATCGGCATAGAGTTTTATCTCTCTAATTGGTGATGTTTTTTTATCAACAACATCTGACGTTTTGCTGGGGTAGGGGACACTATCAATTGCTTCTGCTAGCTTGTGATCCCTGCCCGTTACAGTGTCTCCTGCGTCATGCGTAGATAGCCAAATTTTTACTGTATTATATTCATTTAGCCAACGCGGATGATGGTTTTGCTCTTCCGCAATAACGGCAACTGCCTTCATAAAATCAAAGGCTTCTGTAAAATCTTTGAAAACAAATTCTTTAAATAGTTCTCTGTTTGTTTGATGCCACATCTATTTATTCTAACATGGCAAGGTGTTGTCTTTAGAATTTACTGCCTAGATGGCTAGGTATGACCTAGCATTTAGGGCTAACTCCTTAGTGTCGGATATATTTTGGCCTAAAACAGTTATATGCCCGATCTTCCTCGCCTGACGGGGAGATTTACCATAAAGATGAAGGTGCGTGTCCGGTAAAGCTAATATTTTATCAATGCCCTCTAAGGATATGGGTTCTTCTCGTTTACCCAAAATATTAATCATCACGGCCACCGGTGAACGCATCACCGTGCTACCAAGAGGCATATTTGTAACCGCACGTATGTGTTGTTCGAACTGGGATGTCTGATTTGCTTCAATGGTATGATGGCCTGAGTTGTGAACCCTAGGCGCTATTTCGTTAACCAAAACTTCTCCGCCGACCACAAACATTTCTATTGCGAAAACGCCAGCTCCATCTAGTCGTTTTAGTGTTTCGTTTGCGATATCATTCGCTTGCTGTAATAGTTTATTTTCCACTTCGGCCGGTGATATGACCATGTTACAAATACTGTTTTCGTGTATTGTTTCAACAGCTGGGTAAGTAGCTACATTACCAGACTTATCTCGGGCTGCAATTACAGCTAATTCTTTCTCAAACGCCACTGCTTTCTCAACATATACTGGTATATCACCAAAGAAATTACTTATAGCCTGCTTATCTAGAGTATCTAAAACAAGATTCCCACGACCATCATAGCCACCTTTGCGACTTTTTACTACATAAGGGCCACCCCCTAAAAAACTAGCACCGCTTAAATCTGAGCTGAAATCTGCTACCGGTATCCCAGCTTCTCTTAAGAATTGCTTCTAAGTAAGCTTATCTTGAATCATCAAGAGAGTAATTGGCGACGGTTGGACGTCTTTTCCTCCCTCTACTAAGCTAATTAAAAAATCTGCCGGTATATGTTCTATTTCCCAAGTAATTACATCTGTTGAGGCTGCTAAGTCTGCTATAGCGTCAATGTCTGTAAGTTTTGCCTGAATTTGATCAGCCCCAACCTGGGCGGCAGGGCTGTTCTCGTTTGGATCGACCACTAATACCTCAAAACCCAAAGGTTTTGCTGCTTGGGTCAGCATTTGGCCTAACTGCCCGCCACCTACAATCCCAATTCTTTCAATCATTGCCCTATTCTGTATTATAAAGGGTCGTTATAGCAAGCATAAGTGTTATGGTCGGGGTGACAGGACTTGAACCTGCGACCTCACGGCCCCCAGCCGTACGCGCTAGCCAACTGCGCTACACCCCGATATATTAAAAAGCCGGGCGCCGAATTTGATTAACCTGAGAGAAAACCCAGGTGGGTGTTCTCACGTATAGACCACGGCCTATACAAATATTGAACTCCCGAATGATTAGTATCAGATAATCATTTATTCGGACTTAGCCCCAGCCTATAGATATTATAGGACGTATGGATATAAGTAGCCAAGTAATAAATGACCAAGGCTTGACTCGAGTGATATAAAAACTGAAGAAAAAATAAAAACCAGTAAGAATACTACGCCGATAGATGCAAAGCCAAGTCCTTCGATTTGCTCCATCACTTTCCGGACTGGGTTTGGGGCGAAAGCATACAATATTCTTGAACCATCAAGCGGTGGTATTGGTATCATATTAATGACAAACATCGCTATATTGATACCGATAAAAATTGCTATATAGCGAGCCGTTGTTATGGTTAGCGAATTCGCTGATAGTCGTAGATATATAGAGCCGGCTGTAGCTAGAACAAGATTGGTAAGGGGGCCGGCAAAGCCAACTAATGCCGCTCCAAACTCATCGAACTTCAGTCTAGTCGGATTAAATGGTACTGGTTTAGCCACCATTATCGGATAGTGGAACAATGCGATCGTAATCATCGGTAGAAGTACCGACGTATATATATCAATATGTTTTAAAGGGTTCAGGGTCAACCGACCAGCATCTCGAGCGGTAGAATCACCAAGCCAGTTAGCCATGTACCCATGCATAGCCTCATGTGCCGATACTGACAGAACTATGCTTACAAAAGCCACAACTATCCCAAAGCCAGTTATATCTATAAACATTCTCCATAAAGTATATCAGCTATCAATTTACGATTGACGAAAATGACTAAAACAGCTACAATAACACCTTAAGTAAAGGATTGGTCCATGCAGAAGTGTGAAATTACCGGTAAAGGCAAACAATATGGTAGCAATGTTAGCTTCTCGCAGCGCCACACCAAAAAAGTCTGGAAGCCAAATCTTCAGACTAAAACTCTTATAGTTGACGGCAAAAAAGTCACCATGAAGATAAGTACTCAAGCTATTCGTACCCTTAAGAAAAAGGGACTTCTTGTAACTGCTAGCAAATAGAAATCTGTATCTGTTAACTTCGCTCTAGAACAATAAGCTGTAAAGCATCAGACAAATCTGATGCTTTTATTTTTAGTCTCGTGACTGTCTCTTTTGGCTCCATGGCTAAAATATTTAAGGCTTCATCTAAAGATTGCTGCGGAACTGGATATTTTAATGCTTTATCAGCGTAATTCGTCGGTATAACAACTTTTGGTTCTATCTTCTTTATAACACTGAGGGCTCCTGCTGCATCAACAGTATAGCCATTGCCACCAATGGGTATACAAAGAATATCTACTAAACCAATGGTTTCAAGTTCCTCTTCGGAAAGCTCCGGGTAAATATGACCTGTTATTACAAGATTAAGATCATCGGCAATAATCTTATATAAAGTAGCAGTCTTTTGGTCTGCAGCATCCATATTGGCGCGAACACTCATACCTTTTACGGATACGCCAGCAACTTCATATTCGCCGGGGCCATCTATGACTAGCTTCGCCTCAACCTTGGGTTTCTCTGTTGGGGTAGTAAAAAGAACAAGATCACCGGCTTTAGTCGGACTACTGGCTCCAAGACTAGCTAGATTATCGTCAATAGTAATGCGTAGCTGTTTGGTGGTAACCACAAAACAGTTTGCTCCAAAAAATTGTATATCCATCAATGCTCCTTTTAAACCAATTCTAGATCAAGAATATTATTTTTATCAATCAGTACTTGTTTCTTAGAAATAAGAATACTACTAATAAAACGATCGTTGATTTGCCGTCTATAGGTAAACTCGGTAACCGGCATTAATGTGTACCGTATCTCATGACCTTCTTCAGTCTCGAGATCACTAATAAATTTATCGAATTTGGTTTTATTTACATCACCAACCACCATAATATCAACTCCACTACGATCATCACGGGTAAATTTACCTGTATATATTGCTAATTCAATATTTCCAAGCGCTTTTAAGGGGCTAGACTTACTTGACTCAGCAGTTTTCGCCTCTGTTTTTTCGGTTGAAGTACCTCCCCCGAAGATTGTGCTAAGAGGCTTATAAAATTCATACTTCTGGCTTACTTCATAATATAGTCGATTATTGTTAGTATCAGATGAGATTAAGCCTATACTTAGTAGATTACTGAGCTCGCGCCTGACAGAATTAATCTGTTCATCAATTTTGCGGGTAATCTCACGGACATAAAAAGATCGATTTGGATTAGAATAGAATAATCTAAGGAGTTTGACCCTTGTTTTTGACCCAAAAAGTTGCTCAATCATGACCCTATTGTAACAGATTTAGGAATTCAAATAACATTATTTACCCAAGAATGTTGTTACTAACTCAACAGCCTTTCTCTGATTATTTACCCAATGAATACTTTTATTGCGCTTGAACCAGGTGTCTTGTTTCTTAACTAATTTCTTGGTCGAAGCAATAATAATTTCCTTAGTTTGTTCAATGCTTTGATTATTATTGAAATACTCTTTCCACTCTTTGTAGCCAATTCCTTTCATTGGCTCACAATTCCAGCCATAGATTTTTTGCAAAGAATTGACTTCCTGTTCTAGCCCGTCGCGTATCATAATATCGACGCGTTTGGCTATTCGACCCGCTAAATCTTCTTTATCTACCTCTATACCGATTATAAGAGTGTTTGGTCTCAATTTATTTTTTGTAGGCTGTTTGCCGTCGTTCTCTATTAATCTGATGATGCGTCTTTTATTATTGGTATCAATGTTACTAATGTCAAACCCCTGTTCTAGGGTAATTTTTAGCAGTTCTTCTATACTCAGAGCATTGAGTGATAAGCGGTTGTATTTATCGTGTTGTGGTAAGAAGCTATAGTCAAATATTAAACTATCGATATATAGGCCAGTACCTCCAACAATAATCGGTAATTTATTCCTAGTCCGTATATCATTAATAGCTTTGTTAGCCAATGTCTTAAAAACAGCCGCACTAAAACCCTCCCGCGGAGTAGTTACATCTAGTAAATGATGCCTGATAAGCTTTTGGTCATCGATACTTGGTTTAGCGGTACCAATATTAAAATCTTTGTATACTGTCCAGGAATCTGACGTAATAATTTCTCCATCAAAAAGAGTGGCAATTTCCATAGCTAATTTCGATTTACCAGAAGCCGTTGGTCCGACTATTACAACAAGAGGCGTTTTCAACTTGGATTCCATAAAAACTTGTCTATGTCTACGGTCAGGTCATCAGATACGCTCATACCCTCTGCCTCCAAGGCTATTTTATGCCCTTGCCTGCCTCCTGGGTAACCACTAGCTAGTCCACCTTTTTTGTTAACAACTCTCTGCCAGGGTAAGTTCGGATCACCAAAGTGAGCAATACCACCGACAATCCGAGCTGCCTGTGGGTTACCGCAAATAGCAGCAATCTGACCATAGGTCATTACCTTCCCCCGTGGGATGCTGGCCACAACATCCTCGACAAGTGTAGTGAACAGAGGCGAACTATCTTGCATTGGTTTTAGCTTAAAGCGTGCTCTTTGAACTACGCGATTGCATTTCGTTAGCTACGGTCTTTAGGAAATCGTCTATAGTAAGTTCAGTATTATCTGTTTTGGAGGATAAATCACCCCTTATTCGAGGGGTAACTTGGTCACTTTCAATCTCTTTTTGACCAATAACCAGAGTGTATGGTACTTTCATAATTTCTGAAGCGCGAATCTTCTTACCGACTGATTCACTGCTAATATCAACTAGTCCCCTAAGATTTAAGTCCTTAGCCTTCTTTAAAACTCCGGCCGCGAAGGACTCGGTTGCTTCTTCTTGGTTAACGGTAATCAGTCTTATTTGTTCAGGTGCACACCAAACCGGGAATTTACCATCAGTATGTTCAATATATACGCTCATAAAACGTTCAACTGACCCAAGCAACGCTTTATGAATCATCACTGGCCTCTGTTGTGAGCCATCACTAGCTGTATATTCTAAGCCGAAACGTTCTGGTTGGACGAAATCTAACTGAATTGTGGCACACTGCCATTCCCGCCCTAATGAATCCTGAATAACAAACTCTATCTTAGGCCCGTAAAAAGTTGCTTCGCCTTCTTCGATAACATAATCAAGCTTTAACTTGTCGGATATAGAGGTGATAGATTTTTGGGCCGATTGCCAAAGCTCAGAACTCCCAAGATATTTATCGCTGTCATTTCGGAACGCTAAACGCACCCTAAAGGACATCCCGAAAACATCTCGGTACATAATCTTTACCATGTTAGCAATGGCTTCAAATTCATCTTCGATCTGATCTTCCCGACAAAAAGCATGGCTATCATCTTGGGTTGCGGCTCGGACTCTGCTTAAACCATGTAACTCCCCCGCTTTTTCGTCTCTGTAGACCATGGTTGTTTCCATATATCTTACTGGTAAATCTCGATAACTGCGTGCTTTGGAGGCATATATCTGAGTGTGGTGGGGACAGTTCATCGGCTTCATTAGAAAAACATCATCACTTTCTTCACTGGTTACAGTAAATCTTTCGGAAAACTTTTCATAATGACCCGATGTTTTATACAGATCAATTTTAGCAATATGCGGAATCGTGACTGCTTCATAACCTGCCGCAGCTTGGAGTTCTTGTGAGAGATTATTAAGTTCATTGCGTAGGACAGTTCCTCTTGGGGTAAACAACGGCAAGCCTGAGCCGACTAGTTCTGAGAATGTAAATAAGTCTAGTTCTTGACCAAGTTTACGGTGATCGCGTTTCCTAGCCTCTTCAAGTTGGTCTAGATATTTACTAAGCTCTTCCTGGGTAGAGAAAGCTACTCCGTATATGCGCTGCATCTGGGGTTTATGTTCATCACCACGCCAATATGCTCCAGAAATTCGAAGTAGCATGAACTTACCAACAGAGGCGGTTGATTTAACATGAGGCCCTCTACAGAGATCGGTAAAATCTCCATTACGATAAAAAGATACCTCGGTAACTTTGCTATCTGTCTCCGTTTTAACACCTAGCTCTTCTGGATTAATGTCATTAGCGACCGTTGTCCCGGACCTCTGTAAATCATAAAGTAACTCAAGCTTATAGGGCTGATCGTTCTGTTTGGCCCAGTCGATAGCTTCTTCTATGCTTAGATCAATTTTTTCGAACTGCTCATCAGTCTCTATGATCCGGCGCATTTCCGCTTCAATACGAGAAAAATCATCTTCAGATAGTTTTGTATCGCCAAGATCGACGTCATAATAAAAGCCATTTTCTACGACTGGTCCTACCCCGAATTTAACCTTTGGCCAAAGCCTCTGGACAGCGCTGGCCATAATATGAGCTAAACTGTGGCGCATTGCCACTAGATTATTGATATTCTGGCTCTTTTCATCACTCATTATGTATCATCATAACATCTCTGTTATAGCTTATAAATAAAAAAGGGTTTAAAAGCCTCTCGCATTGACCTTCAAACCCTTTACCGTGTGGTGTAAACACATCGCAAAACTTCACCTGTAACGACAAGCATATCAGTAATAGTATCATTAGGCTAGTATTAGGAGTTGTCTTTTCTACAAAGATCCTGTGGATACAAAAAAACAAATTGATAATTTCTATACCACGTGTGAGATAAATAAGTAATAAATAAAAAATGACCTCTTTGTCATTTAATTGGTGGGCCCTAGAGGACTCGAACCTCTGACCTCTTCCACGTCAAGGAAGCGCTCTAGCCAACTGAGCTAAGAGCCCATTTTCATCTGTTAACTATACCTTACTTTGTCATATATACAAAGCTGCTTTAGTGATACTTGTGGCTATAGGCAGTATTGACACTATTTAACCATTCTGCTACAATCTCCAGGTTAAACGAGGTGTTTGGGTGAGTAATAATCAACCAAGCGCGCTTGACGGTTTCAAAATGTTTTATGAGGACTTACGTTTCATAAAACCTAGCGATCGTATCAAGCGCCCAGCTTCTGGTATTGCAACTAAATAGCATCAAGAAGTCGATTTTACCCCGAGTGAGAACTCGGGGTTTTATTTTGATAAACGTTTTTGAAGATACAAAATTTACATATGAACAGGTTATCCACTAGATTTTTTGATAGCCATATGACAATATGTAGTCATGGTTTGTATATATTGTCAGTCAAAAACCAGGGTGGTAAACTCTCGTTCACAAAAAAGATCTAATACAGTCTGGCGCCGAAGATTTTGCCCTCAATGTAAGAATACATTTACTTCTATAGAGGCTCTTAAGGATTTGTCGTTTATGGTTATTGATCCAAATACCTCTCCTAAGCCATTTTCGCGTGATAATCTATTCGTAAGCATATATTTAAGCTGTGGTCATCGAAGCCACCCTATAAACGACGCTACGGCTCTTACAGACACTATTGTTTCCAAGATATTATTATCAATTAGGGACGGATGTATCGCAAAAACCGATCTACTAATGACAGCTGAATCTGTTTTAAAGCATTTTGACCCTGTCGCCTCAACCTCTTACAAAGCCTATTACGCACCAAATCTCTAGATTACTGTTTGTCTGTAGGCTTGAAAACGACTTTTTCGGTAGTATCAAACTTGGTCAGATATCTACCAAACATTAGTCGAGTCTGGGAATAAATAGCTGCTGCTGATCCGTATATAAGCGGAGTAATGAATAAAAAACACCATTGGATTAGCACTAACAGAGAGCGGTGGGGCTTATAGTGTGCTGGCCTCGGTGGCAATAGCTTTACAGCTACATACAAAAGAATAACAAAACCAAGCAAGCCAAATCTTTCAATATTACTGATTATCAGGGGAAGTTCATTAGCTACATAGTTCCGAGGGTGCAACAGAGCCGGGACAAAGGCTGCAAGCAAAATAATAAGCGGCCCAGTAGCCCAAGTAACGTGTGATTCAAGAGTTCGAAAGAATTTATTGGCCACATTCCACTTAGATATTTTATTCTTCTTTATAAATCCGTTGTATCCGATATATGCAACGTCACTGGCACCATAGGTCCAGCGACGAAGTTGTACGAACTGCGCTTTCAGCGTCCGAAGATAGCCCTTAGCAAGTACGGCATCTTGGTAAACTGGGATTGCCAAAGGATATACTCGGTAATCACCGTTGTAGAAAAAATAACTCCTCCAGAACTGGTGACCGTCTTCAACAATTGTTCTAACACTCCAAAAATCCATATCTATCAGAGCACGCATGCTTTGGGCATGTGCCGAGAAGTTTCTCTGGAGGTGGGGTCTTTGCGTTAACATCAGATAAAAAACATTATTCCCCGTTGCTATAGCTCTCATCGGGGCTGGAACATCCCAGATATTGTTTGTAAACATCGGTAGTGGTTGGTAGGAAACACGCACTGGATCTGGGCTAAGAGTGTATAGATAACTCAGTCCTGCAAAATAGTTCTTATCCGGACGATTATCAGCGTCAAGAGTTGTTACTATGACTCTAATTGGATCAATCTTCTGATCCTGCAGATATTTTTGCAACATTCTACCGGCATAAGTTATGTTTGGTCCCTTACCCAAAACTTCTCCTGGTATATCATTCGGATGACCAATAGATGTAGCAAAATAGAAGTGATCTTTATACTTGCTAATCAGATCTTCGGCAAGTTCTTGGGCCCCCTCAGCTCTAGTCTCATAGGCTATAACTAATATTATTTTTTGGGTATTAAATCTGGCGTCCACAATTGCTTGAATTGTTGGCTCCATAATTTCTCTACTTTCTTTATATAACGCCAAAATAACGGCGTGGATTTGGTCGTTTGGTTTAACAACAGAAGGCTGAGTGGTCAGTCTCTTTAGGTTATCGAGGTGCCACTGTGGGCGATCAATTTTTTTATCTGATACTACCCCCGCCTGAACTTCGACTAGTAATTCTTGCCAATCGAGTTTTGCATAGGCTCTCATTAACCTATAGCCCGCTAGTATCCGGATATCGAACGCAACTGCCCTGGCAAAATATATAAGAATATATATAAAGATAAAAAGAGCCGCAACGGTAACATTAATAAGGCTTAAAATTGCTGGGGTTAGAAGTAAAAGGTATGTTAACGAGCCCGGTAATATCTCAAAAAAACGATACCAGCCGTGACGATCTTTCTCGTAAGGGATTTCAATTGTTTTCATAGTTAACGTAAGACAAGAAGAGAGTTACTCACTATCATCGTGATGATTAATAAGAAAACGCTCATCAGTAATATGACCACTGATAGTTGGCGTCTGATAGGATAAGTTTTAAGACTTAAGCTAAAATGAAAAGCTACAACTAAAATTGCGAAAATAATAAAATATATAAAATCAAGGATGCTACCCGTAGTGAAAGCTCCGATACCCACATCTCCGCGATACTGTGAGATATAACTTGAGCCTGAATTAGCAATTATTCTAGAGATAATTACAAATACTGTCGCACAAACTAGAAAAAAATTTAAACCAATTAATAACAAGATAATTTTATCTTGAAAAAATTTGTGAGACGACGGCATATTATCTTCCATTGTAGATGTAAATCTCAATCCCGTAAACTCTAATAAATCAATTTATCGGGGGTAGCTAAAGGTTTAGGTCTGGCCCATCGATGTTAACACGATCGCCTGGTTTAATCTGACCACTTAGAATTTCATTGGCCACAGGGTCTTCGACAGCATGTTGTAATACCCGTCTCATTGGTCGTGCACCAAGTCTAGCATCATAACCAGCAGCGACAATTTTAGCAACTGCAGCGTCAGTTAACTGAATAACAATTTTTTGATTGGATAAGGTTTGATTAACCTCCTGCATCATTAGCCCAACTACTTGAGCAAGTTCACTCTCATTAAGGGGTCTAAATAATACGATTTCATCAAAACGATTCAATAGTTCGGGTTTAAATTGATTACTACTGATTAGCTGATCAATAAACGCCGATTCGAAAGTTTCCAGTTCTTCACCCCTAGCAATATGTTCTCGTATCTCCTGTGAGCCAGCATTTGAAGTAACAATAATAATACAGTCTTTAAATGAAGCTGCCCGCCCATCAATATCCGTAAGTTGACCTTCGTCTAATAGCTGAAGAAGGAGATTCAATATATTAGTATGAGCTTTCTCGATTTCATCCAACAAAACAACGCTAAATGGTCGCTCACGAACAGACATAATAAGACTCGTATTATCTGTCGACCCAGCTAGGAGGCGTTTTACGTCATCTGCTTGTTGATATTCACTCATGTCTAGTCGAATAATATTGGACTCATTCTTGAAGTATGTTGCTGCTATAGACTTAGCAAGCTCAGTCTTCCCAACACCAGTCGGTCCCAAAAACAAAAAACTACCAATCGGACGCTTAGGATTAGCGACACCAGCCCTAGTTCTCCTAAGGGCACTAGCCACTACACTTACTGCTCGATCTTGGTTGATCATCCTTTTATGGATCTCGTCTTCAAGATTCAGTAATTCATCAGCTTCAACTGGTGCGGCACTTCCAGCTTTAACACCGCGAGTTTGTTCAATTGCTTGTTGTATGGATTCAGCTGTAACGAGCCCATTATTAGCATAAGGCAAGGCTTCCTCCAGTAGCTGTATGGCTTTACCGGGAAAGGACATCTCTTGTTCATAACGCCCGCTTAACCTGTAAGTCTCACGAAGTGCATCGTAAGTTATTAATACTCCTCTTTTATATTCCATACCTAGTGTAGTATCTTCTAGGACTCGCATAACAGACTGCTCGTCAGGTTCCGCAAGCACCACCGGTGTAAGCTTTGCTGCAAAAGCCGATTGATTAGCTTTTAATGATTGGAAATCATTGGGTGACATTGCAAATATTAGTTGGAGGTTGCTATCTTGTAAAACCGGTAATAGCACCTGTGTTATATCAAAAGAACCTAGTCCTTCGTGAAAGAATAACTGGGCATCATCAAAAAATAAAATTATGTGACCTGCATGAGATGCTTCACCCATTATCGTCATTAAGGTATGTTCAATTTCTCCACTTCCTTTTGCCCTCGACAGAATCATCGAAGGGCTAAGACTAATGATCTGTTGATGTCGGAGATTTCTATCTTCGTCTTCTTCTGCAAGCTCATTGGACAGTGCTGCAATATAACTTGATTTTCCAATACCGGGAGGTCCGATCAATGCCACCCCAGCAGCACCTTGAGATAATGCATTCTTGATTGCGACAACACCAGGTGTTTTTTGGAGCCAATCGAAGTGATCGCCACTATTTTCAGTAGTGTTACTCAGATTCTTACCAAACTCTGATAAATGGGGTGTAAAGCCCGTTGTCCAATCTCGGCCTATACCACCAAAATATGGCTTAGGTGCGTGCGAAGCGTCTACTGTCCGCATTAACCAAGCTAAAACAACTTCAATATCGTCTTTTGATAATTTCGACTGAGTAAATATAGTTTGTAGTTGTGGTGAAGTTAGTAATAAAGCCGCCACAACATGGCCAACTTCGATCCCTGGGCTAGTTCGCTCACTTGCCAGTCGTTTGGCTTTATCCCAAATCACAGGCATGTCAGCACTTTCACCACTCAGGTTTTGTTCTATAACTTGTGCTGCTAGTAAGAATCTATTAATAAAAAACTGAGACTGCCAGTTTGAGCTTAGTGATATCCAGACAGATTGTGGATTTATATGTCCGGTTTTTAATTTTCCTAGAATTTCTTTAGTTAATTGGCCGTCAAGAGAATCGTCGGTAGACTTCAAAACTAACAGGTCTTGCCTATACCACATGACAAAAATAGCAACGGCAAGACTAATAGCAGATGTTAGATAGGCAATTCTGTCTAAGCTTGCAAAGAATAGGAGTGCTGATAGCACAGCAAGCCCTAACATTGTTATTATTATCACACGACTACCGCTTCCGCTTAGCTTAAGGGCCAGTCTAGCCTTTTTAGCGCGGAGTGATCTGAGGTTTAACATATCTTGTTCTTGCACTAAAAGACTCCTTTTATAAGTAGGGCAAGCGCAATAAAAGGCAGTAATGGCCAGATTAAAGCCAGGCACGTACCTACAAGGGTGATAAATATCAACGTTATCCCGGAAAAAATAATAACGATTACGCGAACAAAAAAACCAATAAGACGACTAAATAAATTATCAACCATGGCCTTAAGATGATTACTAAGACCGGCTCCAGGGTAAGAGATTATCCTTCGCCAAGGCTCAAAAAGTGTTCTTGCTAAGATGCGGATCGAAAATGCTTGAGTAGTCTTGTGTGCGTAAGTTACTATCCCTTCCCATCGCCTTAACCACCCTTGACCGTACCACCAAGTTAAAAATTCTAATGCTAACATAAGATAATTGTACCACCCAGATAGCTTACTCCGTAAAAATAGAATCCGATGGTGCGGATACTGGGAATCGAACCCAGCTCTCAGCCTTGGGAAGGCTGCATATTAGCCACTATACGATACCCGCATGGAGCCACCTCGGGGAGTCGAACCCCGGACCCCCGCTTTACGAAAGCGATGCTCTAGCCATCTGAGCTAAGGTGGCTTATCTGAAGAATTATACCAAAAAAATAACAGAGCCAACTATTGCTGGCTCTGTTAACGCTAAAATTGAATCGGTCTTATTATAGCTTATGACTCTCGAACATTTTTCGATAGAGCTAGTAGCAATGGACCAGTGACTAGGGCATATATACCTAGGATCCAAACGAATGCTACTCCTGAACTTGACGGTTGGAACAGTAAAACTATACCAGCCACTACAGAAACAAGCCCCAAAAGCATGCCGAGGGTGTTACCGCTAGACATTCCATCCATTAAGAATGGTGCTACTAACGTAAACAAACCGCGAACGATTAGGACAATTGCTGCCAATAGTATTAATGTTGAGAATGATACTGCAGGGTGACGGAACAGATAAACACCAATGCAAACTTCAACTAATGCTACTAATACCATTAGCCAAGTCCCCATTGAGTCGCTCTTCGCACCACTAAAACTACCAATTAGACTAAGTACTCCCATTGCTAGTATGTATCCACTAAATAGGTATACTAGTGTGCCTAATGTTAGGTGTGGCCAAAAAACAGCTGCTACACCAAACACCACCGCGAAAAACCCCTTTACAGCAAGACCGTCTGCCATAGAGGACATGTCTGATTTACTCATACACTCTCCTTTTATTGTTATCAGACTTGTTATACTGCTATTAAAAGAGACTGTCAACTAAGTTATCCACAAAGTGCTTTCTTTAAACAACAGTTTACATAATTTATTAGATAGAAAAATACAGGTTCAATTATTATTTAAACACTACCTAGGCACTAAGGCTTTCGGGTAAACTGTGTTTAATTTATTTGGGTGGCGACGGTTCTGCAATTTCGGCTGGCTGTAGAACGTAACCGATGTTCAAGGCAAGTCTTTTTAAGCTGTCATCAGCATTTAACTCACCAAGCGGTCTATACCAATTAGCACTTATACCAAGGTTATGTTCAATAGCGCCTTCTGGGTTATCGGAATATCTAAAACGCTCCGTTACTCGAGATTCAAATGGAGTTAATAATTCATCTAACGGAACTGCATAGTTGGTTTCTAACGGTTGCTCGGGGTCTTCTCGGTTAACTAAGTGTCTGATAATAGCTTCGTAATAGCGAGTTTTCTTATCTAAAATTAATATTTCACCGTGTCTTTTTCCTTCTTTGACAGTATCTCTTTCTATAGCGCGATATGACATCACTAGGTTAACGGTTGCAAGCTTAAAGCCAGGTATACTACCTCTCACTTGATCGTATGGACGAAGCAATGGCGGATTACCTGGTTCCAAAGAGTCTTTAAGAGCCCTTTTGAAGCTTCCACCGGGTGCAGAAGTTACAATTTCGGATAATGTGTCTCCAGAATCACCATCTCGGGATTCTCTTTGGCCATCAGCTGAAAATATTGCTCGGCTTGCCTGCAGAACATCATCTAATCCCAGGGCTTGGGCGGCATTTAGTTCAATTGGATATATTTTTAACAGTTTTTCCATAATTTTTCTCTCTAGTTCGTCAATTTTCGAATTGCGATAATAAAAGCGGCTTCTGGAAGATTAATAACGCCTGGTTCTTTAGAAACTTTAACCAAATTACTAACAGCCCGTTTCATATAGTCGGTTAACTGAGTGTTAACCTCGTCTTCATCCCAATGTTCGTTCTTTTTATTCTGAAGCCATTCTAGATAGCTAACGATTACCCCACCTGCGTTAGCGATAATACCGGGGAGAACACTCACTTTCTTTTTAGCGAAGTAGTCTATAGCAGCTTTATCTACTGGACCATTAGCCATTTCAATTATGTACTTAGCTTTCACTTCTAACATATTATCTTCTGTAATTGCATCACCTAAAGCTGCCAGGACAAGAATATCAACATCTAAACCAATAATATCTTCACTGCTAAGCGTCTTAATATCTTCAGCTTTATAATCTGAAAAACGACCGTGAGATTCTTTAAATTCCGCTAGATTATTGGCATCAAGACCATTCTTACCATAGATAGTTGTCGCCGAGTCGCTTACTGCCACTAATTTCCAGTTAGGATATTTCTCGGCGATCACTGCAAAATATGAACCGACATTCCCATAACCCTGTACCGCAAAAGTTAACTTTTTATCAGATAGGCCGTCGTATTTTAGCAATTCACTAAGCGCAATTACACCACCACGCCCAGTTGCAGCATCACGTCCAAGACTACCGCCATTTTTTATACTCTTACCTGTAAAACTAGCTCTGCTAGTATCTCCAGTTATATTCTGATATTCGTCCATCATCCAGTCGATAATCTGTGAATTAGTGTTAACGTCTGGGGCCGGCACATCTTTATCCGGTCCTATAAACATATGTAGGCCTTGAACATATTTCCGACTTATTTCCTCAAGTTCCACTTCGGTAAACTCATTTGGGTCAAGTGAAACACCGCCCTTGCCTCCTCCTAGAGGTAGGCCAACAGCTGCAGTTTTTAGGCTCATCAATGTTGCTAAAGCCCGAGCTTCATCCAAATCAACGTCAGGGTGAAAACGAATGCCGCCTTTATAAGGTCCAAGCTTATTATTATGCTGGACTCTGTAGGCATGTAATTTTTTGCCACTGTTTAGCTTAATTTCAAATTGATGTTCGGCATCTGTAGCCAATAATGCGTCAATAGAAGACTTGTCTAACCCAAGTTTTTGGGCGGCCTCTGTAATTAACTGATGGGCAGTCTTGAGCATATTTCTCTCCTTAAACGTTTACTAGGTCAATCTTTATTGATAAATGCCAACTTACATCCTAGCAAAAAAACCATAAACAATCTAGTACAGTGACATGTCGCTAAAAATCGCTAGATAGTATCTTACCTATTCAACGTTAAGAGTATGGTCTAGCTGACCGTTGTCTCATCTATAAGTCTAAATAATTGCTCTGAGACCTGATGTAAATTTTCTTGATAAGTTTTAAAGGCACTCTTAACGTCCTTTATTTGTCCATTATCATCAGATATATCTTTGTTAACCACGAAAGCAGGACTAGTTTCAGTTAATCTCATTTTGAGACGCTCGCCTACTTGCCTGAGCTGTGCTGAGGCACTCGTACCACCACCAATACCATAACTAATAATCATCAGTGGTTTGTTCTGCCATTCATGATAGAGATAATCAATGGCGTTTTTTAACGAAGCCGGATAGCCAGCATTGTATTCAGGTGTGAGCCAGATGTAAGCGTCTGCCTCGCTGACCTTCGCACCCCAGGCTTTAGTGTGTTTGTGTTGGTACTGATTTATTGAAGGGTGGGCAGCTTCGTCGAATATCGGTAAGCCCCAATCTTTTATATCAACAATTTCATAGTCTAGCCCAGGTTTTTTTGGAAGATTATCAACTACCCAGGTTGCAATCTGCGGACCAACTCTACCAGGTCGAGTACTGCCAATTATTAGTTCTATCTTCATGCGCACTCCATTGAATTATTATGTTAAGGCCGTTACTATATAAAGTATAGCATAGATTTTAAATATATTTATATCCCGCTTGAGCGAGCTGTTTTACCCTAACTAACCTGCTCGATGAGAACTCTGTTACCTAGCTCTACCTGATCATTAAACTCGGGCACTTCATTAACTAAGTATTGTCGGGCCTCACTATCCTCAATATTAAAGGCGAAGTTGCCTTCTTGCGGCAAATTAGTAACGATGTTTTGCTCAACTGAAACTTTTTTGAATTCAGCGTTCTTAAGACAATAACCCACAGCTTTTGACCAAATAGTGGATATCATCGTAGTATTTAGCCCAAATCGAGTGTACAAATACATATTCGCAACACTAATAGCGGTTTCTTTGATAGCTGCAGGTCTAGTATTTACTTTAATCCAGTCTGCTGCTTTAGCCCGCCGAGTCCGATCGTCTGTATCTTCTGGGGTTTTTGTATTTTCTAGCACTCTGCTATATTAGCATAAGTATTATGCGTTGTCAATTAACTAACCTCTGTAATTCAAGTAAAATATCTGAAAACTATGCTGCTTCCATTAATTCTTTAAGTGGCCCTAGGTAGTAGACCTCCCAGCCATTATTTATGTCGTCAAACTGGTCATCTGGCACATTATCTTGAGTTAAGTCGATTGTTGTAATGTCATTGTGTTCACTTAGCTCAAAGCGTACGAATGACGGCTTTGCAAAGTCACCATCTGACCAGTCTTGTTCTAAGAGTTTATTGGGAATAATTTTTGTATTTTCACCATAAATTTCTTCACCCCACAACTTAAATTCTGTACCCACTTTATCGTCCATTATGGCTGGATTTTTACTCCATTTACTAATAATATCTGGGTCGACTAACGCCTGCCAGACTTTCGATATTGGTGCTTTAATCTGATAAGACTGTTTGATGCTTTTCATGCCAATATTATATCAAGCAATATCTATAAATTACGCTTAGCGCCATAAAGATAGTTTATCTGTTGGTTTGAGGATGATTATATATGTAGTTGCTAGCTGCTAGTAAACCTGAGGGCGTGCCGCCATCCATATATACACCTTCTATCTGATGAACCTGGAAAGTTTGACCGCTCGTAAGGGCAGCATTAATTACGTTTGTTATAAAATGCTCTTCGTTGGGTAGTAAAGTCCGAGCCATCTCTTCGTCAATAAATGGCAGGATTGCCTCACTCAGTCCATAACTACTGATATTCACAATCGGATTATCGGAAATTTGTTCTATTGGTGGCTTTTCGTTTATGCCGATCAATTGTTGATCGTTATTAATCTCGAGGACCCCGTATTTTGTAGCTTCATCTTTTTTGACTGGATTACCCATAATTACATGGTCAGTACCAGCATTTTCCCAAGCGGCGATTGCCCGCTTAAGCTCAGATGAACCGTCTTCGTTATAGCTGAAATCATCTCCACCGACCAACATGAATCTATTTTCTCCTTTAAGATGGTCCTTGGCTAGAAACGGAGGGAAAGCGGTGCCATAGTGCCCCTGGGGTTGAATGATATATTCATAAGTTAGTCCGTATGATCGACGGCGTTCTTTTTCACGCTCGATTATATCGTGTTTAGATAAGCCTTCAAGTTGAGTTTCAAGTTCCGGCCTAAGAGTCCCAAAATAGCCTTGCAGGGCAATTTTCCCATGTTCTGAGGTTACAAAGATGACACGCTCTATACCTGCACCTACGCAATCTTCAACCATATAATCGACTGTTGGCCTAATATCTCTTCCGTATATGCCCAGCATGAACTTGTCTTCTGCTGAAGTTAGCGGGAATCCACGGGTACCGGAACCCCCAAGGGGCATAACGGCAGTTTTAATACTCATGTCTTATATTATACCAGTTTATGTGTTATAAGTCAATATGGCGGACCGTAGCGGAAGAGGTTTGGAATTATTATACAGTTTCACAGAGTCTATGTGCCTACTACTTGCCTACAGTTCGGGCTGAATCTTCTTTAAGCGCTGCCTCGTGAATCAAGCCTTTGTTTGCGCTATAGTTGTCTTTAGCGTTATACAAAGCGGCCTTTCTAAGGATTAGTGCTGTATTTGACGCTTCGCCTAAAGACTTAGCTTTATTAAAATACTCTACAGCGGCAGTTGCAACGCCGTTACCCGTTCTGTCTGCATGTTCTTTTATAAGATCGATGTCAACACCTCTCTGGTGGTTTTCTGGGCTGATTTCGGCGGATATTGACTCCCTCAAAGTATTGCTTACATCTATAGCTGCCCTAGTTTCTAGTCTAACTCTGTCTCTATGGTCCTCTGTTTCTAAGTATCTACTTCTAAGCTCTTCATTAATACCTGCAGCATCTTCAGTGGTTGGACTTGGATAATCCCAACCACCATGACCAAGCTCTCGTTGCAAGTTTGCTGCGTTTTCGGCTATAGAGTTTTGTATTTGTTCACTCATTTTGATTTTTCCTATTTTTGTTTTTTTTAATTTTTAACCTTAAACACATACTAGCATAAGATTGTTAATTTGTCAATATAATGGCGGACCTTAGCGGAAGAAGTTTGGAATTATTTCGGTCAATCTAAACAAGTATTTAACTCTGCGCATCAGTAGTATTACGTGTTGATTTCAACCAATTTGCAGCCATTTCAAGTTGACGAGTACCAGCATTACTCATTATAGCCGAATGACTCGCTCCCTCCATTGGTGTTATTAGGTCATCACAGCCTACTTTACCAAGTGTTGCAATGATTTCTGATAATCGAAATACTGGATCGTCTTCACCTACAAAAATATTGATTGGGTGATCTTCATCGCGTAGTTTTGAAACTGCACCAGCTAAGCTTCTAGATAGAGCAAAGTCAAGTTTTGGCCCCAAACGGTGAGCTCCGACGTCATTTATCAGCCCTTTTATTGCTTCATACTGTCCAAATACATTGCCCATATCTATATGCGGACTCTTAAAGTGAAGAGGCATCTGACCACTTTTAACAGCATTCTCAACGGCGAAACGGTACATGAACTTCAGCCGCCGTGTAAAATCGGTACTATCATTAACGTCACCAAACGCCTCTTGATTTAGACCTACAGGGGCTCTTGCGGCAATAGCATCGAAAAGCTCGGGTGTTTCATTGGCGGTCATTATTACTGCCCCTCCACCCTGAGAGCTACCAAATAAGTCTACTGGTGAATCTTCTTTCTTACCCGATTTAATATTCTGGTGAGTCGCAAAAGAAACTGGACCTTCTAATATAACTCGTTCAATATTGGCTGGTGTCGGTTCAAGGTATTGGAACGGCAGGATAATTGCACTCGCTGGCATTTGCAAGCCATCTAACACTTCCATTGCATGAATTGCTGCTCTACCCTCTTCTCTAATCCCAGCGTAAACATGAACCTGCTTAGCAGTTGGATTACGCAAGGCTTCGTTATTGACTACAAAATCAAGTGGAACATACTTCTCTACGCCATCAACGATAGGACGGAATTCATCAAAACGCTCGACTGTTAGGGGTTGTTGCTGTGTTTCTGACATTTTTATTTTATTCCAACATAAAAATACTACCATAAAAGTAGTATTTTGTAAAGCATAAGCTTAATGGCGGGCCCGACCGGATTCGAACCGGCGATCTCCTCCGTGACAGGGAGGCGTGATAGGCCAACTTCACTACGAGCCCATATGACCATTATTAGGTTAGAACAGAGGTCATGATAACAGTCTATTGGTCAAAAAGCAACGCGGAGACACTATATTTTTTGATTTATATAGATATATGGAGTTTCTGACTTAGAAAGAGGTTGGATATAAGTATTTATACTTTTAAAGTTGAACAGAATATGTGCCGCTTGGATCTGACCATTATCATTTGATATTACAGTGTCTATCTCCAGTGCATTACCAAGATTTATGATATTCGATACTCCCCCGACTTTCAAAGACAGTAATGTTTGTAAGGTTTGCGGAGCAATATTGGTTGTATCGGCGGTAATCGTGAAACCAAACTGCCCTCCGTTACTTTTTGTAGCTGTGTCATCTGAGTATTGAGCGGCAACTGTACTAAAAGCAGCACCACCGCGCAGTGCACTTAGGGCAACTTGAGCACGTACGTGAGTAGCTGTGTCTAGGGTTGAAACGACTTTCTGGGCAAGTAATTCTTGTTTCAGTTCTGTCTGAAAATCATTGATTGACCAACCCCAGAATTGATTTAAAACAGCTGTTAGTTCTTTATTATTACTCCCTAGTCTGTCTTCACTCCTTACAAGATCTATCTCATTAGTTACTTCTTGACTAGAAACGCTAACGTGATTTTTTGAGGCCAATTGTTTGACGTAAGCATCGGTAATAATCTCTTGCAAAGCCTCTTTCTTATAACTAGCTAGCTGCTCCTTGCCAGCCACTGAACTAAAGTTTACCTGCTGTTGAGATTCATAATAATGCATATAATGCCTTAGTTGAAATAAGTAGTTCTCATATGAAACATAACTCGGTCCAACTTTTGCAATCGGAAAAGGTATAACCCTTGTAACCCCATAGAGAAAACTATTGTTTGACTGAAACTTATATAAAGCTAAGCCGCAGTATACAAAGAAAACAACGACAAAAACTGCAAACAAACTACTAGATACTAGAACTATCCTATGTTTTGAGTGTTTGAGGGGATAAATGTATTTACGAGCACTCGAGAGCACGTCCTCGCGGTGTTCGGCCAAGGTGTCATCGGTAATTTTTGGCAAAGTTTTAATTGCATCATTAAACCTCTCAGCTACGTCTTTTTTCTTGCGGATAAATTTTGGTTTTTTGGGAATTAATTTCTTAAGTTTATTCTTCACTGTCGTCCTCTGATTCTGGTTCCATAGTTGAACTTGATCGTTCGGCTAATGTGTCTGAACCATAGCTTGCAGCTGAGACTCCATTATCGCGTAGAACCTCAAGTATTTTTTTCTGAGTTTTTGCCGGATGATGTACGTCATGAATGACTAGATCACCCATATAGGTTTGCATAACAAGCGTACCGAAGCCTAACATTGTTTCCTGTAGACCTGCAATCTGGTAATTAACCATCTGTATCTGAGAAAGCTGCATATCAACTACGGCTTTGTTGAATAACCCTTTTTGAGTTATTTGAATTAAGCGTTGGTCAGAAAGAATAAAAATACTGTAATACCAACTAATCCATGACGGCGAAAAGAAAACTAGAGCAACCACTAAACCAATACCTATACTCCCAAAAAACCAACCAAAACCGAGTGTTGGCTTAATGGCAACTGGCACTGTGCTAAGTAAGATAATCAACATGCCAATAACGAGCCCTTTGCGCATAACTATTGGATGTTTTCGAAAAACATATAGGACTTCTTCGTTATCCATTTGGTCAGCAAAATACTTATGTGCCATACCTTACTATTGTACCTTTTTAGTGTAAATTATCACTAGTATCCTTTGGTGGCCCGGGAGGGAATCGAACCCCCAACACCCACCTTAGGACGGTGGTGTTCTATCCATTGAACTACCGGACCAGATATCCCGCTATTCACGGACTTAAGATTTACGTCTTTTTGCCTGAGTGAATTTCTCATGAGTGGCAGTATATTCAAAAATTTCATTATCCTCAAACCAGTGAGCAATTTCTTCTTTGGCTTCATTTTCATCTCCAGAAGCATGAATAATATTTGGTACTGCAAGCCCTTCTGCGTTAGCAAAAGCAAAACTAATATGCGAATAGTCACCCCTAATTGTACCTGGTAATGCAGCTTTTGGTTCTGTAGTCCCTACCATTTTTCTCACTAAGGATACGGCTTCAACCCCCTCTAGTACTATAGCAATAACTGGGCCTTCGCCCATGGCGTTAACCGTAGTATCGAAAGTATCCTTACCTCTTCTAGAAACCATCTTCCCAATGGTCTCATAGTGGTGGTAGAAGTGATCTGAATCTGGACGTGACATCTTTGCAGCTATAATCTTAAGACCAACTTTTTCAAAACGGCTAAGAATTTCTCCTACTATTCCCCGTTGTACTGCATCTGGTTTAAATACTACCAAGGTTCGTTCCATGTAATTCCTTTTAATTTATTTAATGTCTATTTTAACAGATACTAACGCTTAAGGCTAACTGTTTTAACGTCGCACAATGTTATACTAAGCATATGCAGTTTTCTAAAGCTAAAACTGATTTTCTAGAATATCTCGAAATTGAGCAAAATCGCTCGCAAAAAACAATAGCCAATTATGATCATTATTTGACTCGCCTGGTGGATTTTGCAGGTGACATCAAGGTGACCGATATTGACGCAGAGCTCATTATAAAGTGGCGACTATGGTTAAATCGACTAGGTAGTAATGTATCTGACGAATTAGAAAAATCCACCCAAAATTATCATTTAATAGCTCTTAGAAGTTTTCTAAAATTTTGCGCTAAACGTAACATCCCTGCTCTGAGCGCCGACAAGATAGAGTTAGCTCGGACTGTTCGAAAACAGGTTACATTTTTATCAGAAGAAGAACTTGAACGACTGTTTACTGAGACAGATACCTCCAAAATTACAGGCCTAAGAGACCGGGCCATACTTGAACTACTTTTTAGTAGTGGTCTGCGTGTTTCAGAGCTTATTGGACTAAACCGTGATCATATCAATCTTAAACGACGTGAATTTATGGTTCGAGGTAAAGGTCAAAAAGATAGACCAATTTTTATTAGCGAGGAAGCGGCTGAGTGGATCGATAAATACCTCCACGAGCGTAAAGATACGACTAAACCACTTTTTATAAGATATAGTGGTAAAAAAACCGTAGATTTAAGTGGTAATTTCCATAGATTGACCGCCCGGAGTGTTCAGCGCTTAGTGGCTCGCTACGCTTTGATGGCAGGAATTACCAAGCACGTTAGCCCGCACACCTTGCGCCACAGTTTTGCGACTGACCTATTGATGAATGGTGCAGATCTTCGTAGCGTCCAAGCAATGCTTGGCCATAGCAATATTGCTACCACTCAAATATACACACATGTTACAGACCCACATCTAAAAAGTATTCACGAACGTTTTCATCACAAAATTAAAAACTAGTAACCGTATAAGGAACAATCGCCAGTATTATCAGTGCCAAGTAACGATGGTTGGGGCCCTGTTCCGTCGGGATCACCAGGCGAACCAGCTGGAATTATATAAAATCTCTTACAAATATCTGTAGTTGTTTGAATGGCGTATCCAGGGATATTGGTAGCTTGTATTATTGGTACGGCAACCTGAACCCTTCTTAGAACCCCCGCTGAACTGCCGGTAGAATCTATAACATATTCGACTCCCGATAAGGCTACTGCAGCACCATTGGTACCGGTAGCCGACAGATTTAAAACGTTAGAGCCACCGTAAATTGTATTAATCCGCATATAGAATTCAGTAGTCTTGTCGTTCGAGGGGATATTTATTGATGCCTTACAGCCAGTCGTCGAGCATGAATATGATCCGTAGATTGGATAATTACCTGAGGTGCTATTTTGTGCAAAAGCTATACCACTGGCACTACCTGCGTTATTTGGGAGAATAAAAGCCGACATCGTATTTGTTAGTAGATCGTTCTCGTTTATTTGTCCGGCCGCTACAGGTACAAGATCAATCCTAAGAACACTCAGACCACAATTCCAGGTAGTACTGGATTTAAACTGTGGGCTCACAGTCGGTAATACGCAGTCAGAATTCGTGGTACTCCAGGCTGTTTCTGGATTAGAGGTTGTGCTCGGATTTGGATTATTCCAGGTAAGGTTAAGTGAACTTATGGGTATGCCTTCACTATCAATTGGAAGAATTTGAGAGTTAGAACTTACATCAGTAACAATTTCGTTTGGCGAAGGGTTAATCAACAAACACGAATAGCTCGTATTCCCCTCTCCGCTCGTACTATTGAGTACACTGTAATTAGTTGAACTACCACTATAAAGTGAGCCATATATTGATGTGCCGCCAGGATTACCGCAAGTATTTTTGGCATATGAAGACGGGGGTAGATTTGGATTATTCTTAATTGCATTTATAGCATCATTTATGCCTGATTCGGCTGCATAATACGCTGTGGTACTGAGTTGGGTTTCTAGGGCATTACTCTGTTCACGAGTCGAAACCTGGGAGAATCCAAGTACTATTAGTGTAATTACCACCGACATTATAAGTACTACAAGAATTGAAGCCATACCATTTTGATTCAGTGTTATTTTATTCGGTGATTTATAATTTAAATTTCTCATGCTTTAATCTCCACTATGTCATAGATGTGCTTAGTTAGCAATACGAGACTCCACTACTGTTTGGAGACCAGCTGTTGCGCAAAAATCTTGTCCAGATTGACCACTACATATAACTTTACTTGAGCCCTGGTCATAATATAATGTCGGGCCACTCGGCTGTGTAACGCCAATTAGAAATGTATTATTAACACTGTAGACGACCCTTACATTGATTACGTAGGTATTGTCCGGTCCTGGTGTAACACTAAAGCCTGTTAAGCGCATATTTGGTCCAAGAAGTTCTTTACCGTCAGGATATGAACTGGTAGTCGCAGTTAGTGGGCAGGCCGTATCAAGCGGACTTTCGACAAGAGCATCTGTGGTTTTCGACACGCTTTGCCCCAGCTGATATACAAATATATCATTGTCAGCACAGAACCAACCGTCAGGTATGCCTATATAATTTGTATTAATTAAGTTGGGGTCACCAAATTGAATTGATTGCGATATTGTATTAACCACATCCCTTGCTGTGTTCTGGGTTTCTGCCACCGTAAGTCCTTTAGTATAACTCTGCGATATAGATAAAAAACCGAACATTAACATCAATATGGCTCCAGAGGAGATCGCCGTAGCAATCAATAGTTCAAGTATTGTAAAGCCTTTATCATTTAACCTATTTTTAGAACACATGTGTTTGATTATCATTTAGTTGACCCTATATGGAACAATTATTTGATCTGTTGAGCCACCGGTTAATAAGCTTGGCCACTTAGCGCTAACTTGATAGATTGGAGAAATGTTCGGATTACTGCTTGAGGCTAGTTTGATATTCAAGCTATATTGGGAATTACCCGCTAAGTTCCCTTGCACCATGCAATAAGACGACGTTCCACTCCCAGTATTTAGTTCTGGGCTCAATGTTGCTGGTGTTGGAGTGGTAGAAGAGTACATACAACCAGTTTGGTTAGTTTGGCTAAATGGTAGTGTCCCTGAAGGGTTAGAGATCATATAGGCTCTAAGTTGTTCAATCTGGCTCTGAATGAGTCCGAGAGCGTAGCTATGCTCCTGGGCGTCTTGTTCGTCAATAATACTGTGGGTTACAACAGCATAGGCTCCGGTAAGAACAATACCAATAACCACCACCGCGAACAAAACTTCTACTATCGTATCTCCTTTTTCCTTCAAGGTTTTAAGTCGTTTAAGCACAAGTACCCCCTCCCATAATTTGTGAACTGACGGTTGCTTGAACGCCACTACCGCTTAAAGTAATTAATCCGGACTGATTTGTTGTCGCACTATCGTAACAAAGATCTATTTGATTGGCTTGCAGTAGTGAACAGGTAGTTGATAAGAGAGGTGCGCCACTAGACGGTAGATTACAGGCAGTAGAACATGTCGTTGAGCTACCGGCTATCGGGTTGCAGTATACATACAAACTGAGTTGCAAGGCACCAGGGCTTAGAGTATCAATCGCTGTGGTAGCCGATGCTTGTTGAGCAGGATTAATCAAAAAACCGATAACTGGGGGTATTTGATTGTTGTTGAAAGTAACTTTAGTGCCGTTAACATCAGTTATAGTTGTTGAAACTAAGCTTATACCGCTTAGGAGAGTCTGATTTGCCTGTGTACTGGTTGAAGAAGGTAGAATATATGGGTCTGTAGCTGGCCAGGTGGTGGGGTTGCTACAAGCAGCAAAATTAACGCTATTGCTGGTACATTGTTGACCAACGACGGTATAGACCGTATATGTTTGATTTGTCGCTGAAGGTTGAGCGAAACTATTAAAGCCAACTACGCTGCCAACAAACGTACAACCATAATTACCGCCCTGTTGAGAGCTACCACTTGAGTTTATAGTGACAGTTCCGCTAGTTAGACTACAGGTAAACTTACCCTCATTAGGATATGAGCCGTTCGATGCATTATCTATTACTTGCTGGAAGCTAGTTCGCGCTCCATTTATGCCGGAGTTGAATTGGGCCTCACTAGTCTTCCCGCCAACGAGGAACAACACACTAAGCAACAAAACTCCTGTTACTCCAAGAACAATCAAGGTTTCAATTATAGTAAACCCTGCGGTGTTAAATCCACCATTCATATCTTAAAGTATATCATAAACTTTGAGCCATGCTTATGTTATTAATCGACTATACCACGATATTAAATCACTACCGGCGAAGAAGACGATAATTGTAGCCAATATTAGTAACGGACCGAAGGGAATTTGAATATTTATCGTTCGACGTCTTAGGAGCAGCGGGATGGCTATAATAGTACCAACTAATGAGGCAATAAAGATTAATAACACAGCATGTAGTGGGCTCCCCGCTATCAAGCCGAGACATATAGCGAGTTTAACGTCCCCACCACCAATCCACTTACCGGCAGATAGCTGAAACAAAACATAAAAAGTCCCAGCGATTACAATCGCTCCAATTAATCCTTCCACGAAATGACCTAGATCACTAGACATTAGACTCACGACGATCAGCTGTATGAAGGATATAGTGGTTAGAGGAAAGACGATTTTATCCGGTAGGGTGTACCATCTAAGATCATAGACAACTAATATCATGAACCCTGTCAAAAGTATTAACCAGCAAATAAACTGGAATAGTCCTAACCCATGGAATAAAAAGGGCCAAAAAATATAAGACAAACTAAAGAGTGAGGCCGTCGCTAGCTCAACCAGAGGATACTGCCAGCTTAAAGACTTATGACAATATCTACATTTACCACCTAAGACAAGCCAGCTAAACACTGGTACCAGATCCACGGGAGATAGAACATGGTGGCAATAATCACATTCAGAACGACCTTTTAGCCAATCTTTGTGTTCGTGGAAGCGCCAAGCAAAAGCATAGATGCTACTGCCCAGTAGCAAACCAAGGACAAAGAAAATTATAGGCATAATCATTTACCGATAGTAGCAGATCCAAAAATTAAATAATATACCCCTGGGGTTACTCGGGGATGTATTATTTATAATTGTTCAGTTCAAATTATTACTATGATCCAGTACAGACCCATGAAAGACCGGAACTTGTTTCAATAGCATAAACAGCTGCTACTGAACGGCTTCCAGCACCACTAGCTGTTGCAATATTACCATTACAAATCGCGCCAGTAATGATGTTGAGTGTATCATTTACGGTGCCAGCAGCAGGAAGCCCTGCAGAAGCAGGAATGATATTTATTTCTCCCGCTGTTCCACTAAGCGTAAAGTCGACTTTGCTATAATAGCCAATCTTAACGGTTGTTTCAGCTTCCGTTGTCGGCGCACAAGGGTTTTTCAAACAAAGAATTAAGTTTGGAGGAGTAGCGAACGTAGCAAACGATGGCAACTGACCAGAGTTGTTAGAGGCATATTCACTAAAACCAGCTATCACTGCTGCAGCGTCATCTTTACGCTGAGTGTTGCGACTACTCCTGTTAAGTGCTGTTACAGCTAAGAATACGACCAGGAAAATTGCGGCTGCTATAGCAAGAACAATTAAAGTTTCAATTATTGTGAAACCTTTGGATTTATTTAGTTTTTTAGATTTCATTTTGCAAGTGCCCCTTTGCTTAATTTACGTACTTATGCTTTTCATATTAGTTGATAGTATAAATAATTGCAATAGTAGTAATTAGATCAATTTCTACGACGTTAACCACCAGATAGACTCGACTGATTTGCTAAACCATAAATGGGTAGTAAAACTGCTACCACTATAAGTATTGCCGCAATCCCAAGAATTACCATAAGTATTGGCTCTATTAGGGCATTAATGTTATTGACCTCTTGATCTACTTCCTTTTCGTAGTATATCGCTACTTTATCCAACATTTGCTCAAGTGTGCCCGATTGTTCTCCAATACGGATCATGCTTGGGACAAGAGGTAGAAAATTAGGGTCTTTACTAAGAATGTCAGATAAAGCCACGCCCCCTTTAATTTTGGTAGCTGCTCTATTTAACGAATCCTGTATATGAACATTTGATACCGCTTCGCCGGTAATCTCTAATACTTGTAGTAATGGAACCCCGCTACCAACTAAAGTACAGGAAGTACGGGCAAATCTGGACATATATATTTTCATAAATAGTCCACCAATTGGAGGGGTGCTCATTTTTGCTCTATCGATAACTTTTCTACCACCAGTACTCTTACGCCACCTGAGGAACAGAAATATCAATGCGGCCAAAACTATAATCACTATCCACCAGGTATGGGTGGCGAAATGAACCATAGTGAGCAATATTCTAGTAATAAGCGGTAGTTGAGCGCCAGGAAAAGTACTATAGAGGTTTTGTACTGCTGGTAGAAGTTTAATAACCATAAATGCAATAACCCCAAACATAACTATCAAAACAATTATTGGGTAAAGCATCGCTCCACGAATTTTACTAATTATGTCGGCGTCTTTTTCTTGTTGATTGGCCAAACGCTCTAAGGCTTTATCTAAAGTACCTGACGCTTCACCAGCAGTAACTAAACTTACATACAATTTATTAAAGACATCAGGGTATTTCGCTACCGCTGCGGAAAGTGATGACCCACCCTCAACACTAGTAATTATTCCTTCAATGACAACTTTTAGCGGTTTAGATGTAGTTTGATCGGCCACATTACGCAATGATTGTATTAATGGTAAACCAGCATTTATTAGGGTGCTTAATTGTCTCGAGAAAAGGATTCGGTCTTTCATTTTGATACGATTGAAGTATTTACCAAAAGCTATAGATCCAGCATTTTGATTAAGTTTAATTTCAACTGGTACTAGACCTTGTTTCTGTAATACTTTGGCAGCCTCAGTCTCGTTTTGGGCTTCTACGGTTGCTTTAACGGTTTCACCAGTAGTTGGATTATGCGCAACGTATTTATATAAAAGCATAGCTAGGCTCTCATCAACCTATCTAATTCTTCTAGATTAAACCCGTGGTTTCGGGCTTCTTCATAAGTAATCGTCCCATCCTTTATCAAGCCAACCAAGGTCTTGTCCATTGATTGCATCCCAAACTCACCACCTGTTTGAATGACGGCCTCTAACTGATGGCTTTTACCTTCTCTGATTATATTGCGCACGGCCGGAGTAGCAATCAATATTTCAGCTGCAGCAACTCTACCGCCACCAATAACTGGTACTAGAGTTTGTGAACAGATAGCCATTAAAATGTTAGATAATTCACCACGAATCTGTTGTTGTTGGTGTGGTGGAAATACATCAATCATCCTATCTACACTTTGACTGGCAGAGTTTGTATGTAGGGTGGCAAAAACTAAGTGACCAGTCTCAGCAATAGTTATTGCACTTGCAATAGTTTCAAGATCGCGCATTTCACCAATTAAAACAACATCGGGGTCTTCTCTGAGAGCAGAACGAAGTGCCGCACTAAAAGAAAATGTGTCATAATGCACTTCCCTCTGTACGACTATCGATTTTAAGGATTTGTGAGTATATTCTATGGGGTCTTCAACGGTGATAATATGTTTTGCTTGATCTTGATTTATCTTATGAATCATGGCAGCTTGAGTGGTTGATTTACCAGAACCCGTTGGACCGGTTACAAGCACCAAACCTCTAGGAAAATTCGCAAAAGTATTCACGATTGCTGGAAGGCCTAACTGTTCAACGGATAAAATATCATTAGGTATCAAACGTAATGAAATAGCTAAATTACCACGTTCGTGGAAAGCATTTGCACGAAAACGCCCTAGATCGCCAAAAGCAAAGCTAAAATCAAATTCTTTATCTTTTAATAAAATCTGCTTTTGCTGTTCATCAACAATAGAGAAAATAAGTGCCTCTATAGCCTCTTCTGTAATTGGCGCTAAACCAGATATTGGTGCCAACGCACCATCGACACGGAGCATCGGGGGCACCCCGACTTGAATATGCAAATCCGAGGCTTTCCGTCTGAGAACCTCTTCTAGTAAAATTTCAATTTTTGGCTGATCTTGCATTTCCACCCTCTTCTTATTCAGCGTCCGCTGAGGCTACACGATTAATCTCTTGTATGGTTGTTCGTCCACTCAACGCTTTAAGGTAACCATCCTCTCTCATTAAGACCATACCTTCTTTTTGAGCTATCTCTTGTATTTGAGCGCTTGTCGCCCGCTTTAAAATTAGCTCTTGGATTTTAGGGCTAACTTCGAAGGTCTCGTATATACCCATTCGACCTTTAAAACCTTGGGATGCATTGGTTTTCCCTGCAGGCTTAGTTAAAGTATAAGCATTTTCGTTACGAACTGGCAAGTTTGAAAAGCCAAGATCTTCACTAACTTTAGCAACATCGGCTTCACTAGTCGGTAATAAATGACCGATGGTTGAATTAATAGCGGCAGTTTCAACTGGACTTGATTGATAGGTCTCAATCTTTTCCCCGAGGGTTCTTACTAAACGCTGACCAATAACAGTTCTTACTGTGCTGGCAATTAGAAAGGGTTCAATACTCATATCTAAGAGACGTGGCAATATACCGGCTGCAGAGTTAGTGTGTAGGGTGCTAAAGACTAGGTGACCCGTTAGAGCCGCCTGAACAGCAAGTTCAGCGGTTTCGTGATCTCGAATCTCACCGACCATGATTATATTAGGGTCTTGGCGCAAAATTGAACGTAGCCCAGTAGTAAAAGTTAAGCCAACATCTGGGTTAACCTGTATCTGATTGATGCCGTCCATTTTATACTCTACTGGGTCCTCAAGAGTTACGATATTTACTGTTTCACTCTTTAGCTCTTGGAGTAATGCATAAAGTGTAGTAGATTTACCTGACCCTGTCGGTCCGCTTGTTAGTACCATCCCGTTTGTTTGAGCTATACCGTGACGAATGACCCGTAGGGATCTTCCACTGTAACCCATATCTTCTAAATTAAGGCTCGTGCCAGTCTTATCAAGTAAACGAATAACTACTTGTTCCCCCCAAATAACTGGTGCAATAGCGATTCTTAGATCAATCTCCCGATTAGCTACGACAATGGTAAATTCCCCGTCCTGCGGAATTCTATGTTCATCGATTTTTAAATTCGATAATATTTTAATTCGTGATATTAGAGGTGGTTCTAGGCTCTTTGGTAACTTCATAATTTCTTTTAAAATGCCGTCTATTCGACAGCGAATCACCAACGAATCGGCGTAGGGTTCAATGTGGACATCACTGGCCCTATTGGTTGCAGCAAACTCTAAAATTGTTGATAAAGCTTTACTGATCGGAGAATCTTGAACAATAGTTTTAATATTCTTACTAGCTACAGCGATAGTCTGTGGTTTATTCCCAGCTTTATCGACTGCCTGAGCGTCATCTACACCCGTCTCATCAGCTACTTCGTTAGCTACATTTGGGTCTAATTTAACATTGTATTGTTTTAAGACTTGCCTGATTCCCTCTTCGCTAGCTGAGTAAACCTTAAGTGATCGTCCGATTCTTTTTGCCAAGAAGTCGATAGCTTGGACATTATCGGCATCTAACATAGCGACGACTAGGTGCAGATCTATTTCACCCAGAGGTACTGCCATATAATGCTCGGCTATATCTTTTGGTAAAAGCTCTAATATAGACGGATCAATCTGAGCATTACTCAGGTTAACATAAGGAAGTTTGTTGGCCTTAGCAGTATATTTAGTTAGGTCTTCGACTGATATATGGCCGTCGCTAACCAACATACTCATAAAAGGTACGTGTTTAGTCTCAGAATCGTTTAAAATCTTATCTAGATCGCTTTTAGACAATAGGCCGTCGCTAACCAGGTTATCACTGATCTGATTTTGTATGGTCGCAGATAATACGCTCATTTTTTGGCTATCTTGCCTTTACTGTGAAGGACTGCTAAATGGGTTATTATTTGTTGTTGTTCCAATCTGAATTAACTGTGTTGGATCAATTGATTGGCTATTAAAATAGGTTGAACTCGGTGTTGGTAAGTTGGCAGTTATAACTGGAACAACCTCTACGGCTTGTTGCCTATCAGCCGCGGTTGTAAAAATGTATTTTGAAGCGGTTAGTGAAACCAACCCTGCTATAACAACAATAATAATTAAGGTTACAATATTATTTTGTTTCATCGTACTACCTCTGAAGTTATATCAAACACTTTTTCTGGTTGATAAAATGTCTGGGCGGTGGCAGTTAGTGTCAGAACTGTCTGATTTGTCGAGGTATTAGTGCTAGCCTCAATAGCTAGAGTTTGAAATTGAATCGGTCTAGTTGATCTTTGGAGAATATTGAATAGTGTTTGGATATTTTGGTAAGAGCCACTTACTGTAAATTGAAATACCATGGGTACGGGTTGTGGAGTTGGACTGGTTTGAAGAGATTGCTGCGTTAGTTGGTTATCAATACCACTCATACTAGTGATTGTTACGCCAGCTGAATTAAGCAAACCGTTAAGGCTTGTAATCATAGCCGGAAAATCATACTTACTAGGCAAGGCATCTAAAACAATTTGTCCATTGTCGCCACTGTTGAGTGACCCTGGGGTAATTGAGCTACCCCCAATTATGTTGGTTGTCGGACTAACGAATGATTGATACGAATTAAGTAGAGAGTGTTCTGAAGAGAGATCGGTTGTAAGTTGATTTAGGGCAGTTTGTTTGGCTGTAGCCAAGCGGTTCTGGTAACCGAGCTGTGATATTAGCGCTTTGCTTGCAACAATTGAAAAGATTACCACGAAGGCAGCTACACCGGCAAAGGTTAACATCCTTCTGTCGGCTTTGTCTATCAAAATTCTTTTACTTTTACTGGGTTTCTTCTTTGGCATACTAGTGACTCCCCGATGATGTTCCCAGAAATAAATCTGTTGGTTGCTGGGTAATTGATCTCGTAGTAATAATATTTGGCACCGAAAGGGTTGCTGGATTGGCTTCGTTAAAGATTAGAGGGTCATATGAAAAACTTATTGTATAGCTAACGCCTGGTGGAGTTGTAGTTACGGCAAAAGTCGATAGAACAACGTTACTAAATGCATTTGTACCCTTGCTGCTGCCGGTAGTGTAAGTGGTAAATTTAAGGGTATCGACAAAGGTGTTAATTGTGCTGAGACTATCAGCGTTACCTTGAATCGAACCAGTATCAGCCGTAAAACTTACGTTAAGTGAAGATATAGTGGCAGTAGCCGGAGTTAGTTGGTTAACAAAGGGTAGTAATTCGGTTGTTGCCGGTCTTGCCTGATATAGTGCTGGCAACGATTCTAGCTGATTTTGAATTGTTAATACCTTATCAAGATTTGAACCACTTGATACCTGTTGAGTATTTGAGGTTATTTTATTAGACAGACTATTTAAGTGTTGTTTTTGAATGATTGATACATATATATAAAGTAGTACAAAAATTGCAAGAAAGGCAGCTATCAGAACGATAGATACAAATATAACTAAGTCCTGTGTTCGTTTGGACTTTATATACTCGAGTTTTATGTCGGGTAAAAGGTTGAATTGGGTCATTCTATCCTCTCAGCTAGGCCAACCGCGGTGCTGAACTGACTAGATAGGGCTAGTAGTTCATTTTGCCGAGTTGTAGCATAGGACACATTTCGCCAGCAATTGCCTATTTCAACATTTATCCCGAATTTATTGGCAATATATAGTGGAAATTCTGGTATCTGGGCGGCAGCACCGGTTACTATGACTCGTTCTAGTTTGACACTAGGGTAGCGTGAGCTAAAGAACTTTATAGACTTTTCTATTTCACCGGCTAGTGTGTCGATAATATCGATGATAGACCTGTAAACCTGGCCTTCAAGCTTATCTTGGGCCAAACCGAACTTAAAGACGTATTGGTTTGCTTGATCATTATTGATATTAAGATTCTGCATAGCAGCATGCACAATTGCTTGTGTACCGGTGTTAATATTACGTGTAAGATGAGGCGAAGTATTGTTGTATATTATTATATTCGTCCCCATGTAGTCCATATCTAATATGATTTGTCCCTCTGGGTTGTCGCCAGCGATTAGGGCTCTTGAGATAGCCATTGTGTCAGGCTCAAATGCAATAACATTCAAGCCAATCGATTCTAGCATCTCTAGACGATGTTCAACGTAGTTATTAGCCACACTAGACAGTAAAATCTCTAGTTTATTATTCCCGGCTGGAGAATCTCCAAGCAACGCCCAATCGATTTTTGACTCTGCTATCGGGGTTGGTATCAACGAATCTGCTTGGTAACGAATCGATTTTGCTAGTTCATTTGCTGGCAATTTATCTATATCGGCTACCGTGGTAAATACTTTCCGGGACGGTAGACCAACGGCCACATTATTCGTTGACATTTTAGCCTCGGTTATTAATTTACTAATAGCTCTTAGTAAATTTTGCTGATCAGACGGCCCATCGCTGATAGATAACTTTATATCTATTGGGACGTAGGCGTATTTAATTAGTGTTTTTGGGGAGCTGGAACCATGTAGTTGGACGATTCGTATAGCCGTGTCACCAATATCTAGCCCAAAAAAATCCGAAACCCCACTCAAAATGCTCATATTAATCAAATTATATCATAAGCGTTACACAAGTTTACCTAAATAAATTCTATAAAACAGGTGGCAGGCTAATTACTGAGTTATAGTTATCCAAACTTGTATTATTACTGGTTAGGCCTAGCCAAATAACCGGGTTATAGTTAAACACCTCCGAAGCGAGGCTGTGGTGCCAGGTTCCATCTGACGTAGGTACTTGAGTGTCGCCGCTACTTTGATAAAGCGAATTACCAAATCGCATCAGATCGACATTTTTACCAATAAAAGATCCGTTAACTACCAACTGATTATTACACGAATTAAAGTATGAAGAACCTAACTCAGGACCGATCGATGTAGCACAATCGTAGATCGTGCCTCCTTGGGCAACATAGATTCCGTCAAGATTTGTTACGCCAGGATCAACATATATGTTGCCTTGTACTATCAGCTCAAATGAAGGTATATCACTAACGCTTCCCCATGACTCTCCTTTAGTTGGCGTGGTAGTGGATCCCAGATAAATATTTCCGCTGATATACACGTTGCCGTTTACGTAGATAACTGGATGTTGGCTGTCTTGTACATTGCCGCCGCTAATCGTTAAGTCACCATTACTATAATAGGACGTAGACGTTAGACCGTTTACTGTCGGTATGGTCGTAGTTGGACTCGCCGGCATTGTGCCATAGAAATCAGGGGCGCAATTTACCTGACCAAAGCCTCCTCCAAAAATTTGCCCCGATGGAGCGGTCGTCGTATTAGCGAATGACAGGCCTATAGCGGTAGCTGTGCTTGATGCCTGGTTTGTAGCAAAACCATCTATCTCTCCAAGTCCATAGGCTGCAAACTCATCACCTGAGCCACTATAGGAGGGTGGTTGTGGCCAATTCCAACCTAAGATACTCGATGTCGGTTCTGTACAATCCGTTTGTGCGCCAGAATTAAAGCCACTCCCAGCCATAACATCACCACCATAGACTTTCATGTAAGATTGATCCGCGATATTTACACTTCCCGTTGGGCATGGAGCAGGATTTGTCGCAACAGTTATCCAGTAGGTTGTGTCTGTGCTCATGGTCGTAGCAGTAGTAGTGGAAGTGGTAGGAGAACCTGGTTGAGCGTTTGCGGGGGTATACTTTTCTACTATAGGCGGGATGGTAGTAAATCTATAACATGTCGGTGAATTAGGAGCAAGAGGGAACCAGTTAGGTGAGCAAGTGTAGATAGTCGGGCCAGCAGTTGTTATTGTATTAGTATATGTATAGATCGTTGTAGCTACTTCAGTAGTGTAATAGGTGATAGTTGGGGCAGAACCAGCAGAAGTAGTGCTAAAAGTAGGACTTCCAGGTGCAGGTGACGAAGTTGGTGTACCGCTATAGCCGACAGGTGCCGGTGGCATTGGAGTTTTTACTTCAGGTCTGGATGGATTTTCATTTACAGTTACTATCTCGGCAGAATAATTAATTGAATCTGTGTACATGCCGGCAGTGTTAGTTATTGGAACTGTAGCTATATCTGGGTCGCTACCAGTAAAATCAAGTGGGCCTTGCGACGCCAAACCAAGTGAGCCATTACCGGTAATAGTTAGTGAGGAACTTTGGTTTTGAAATGGAGCAAGGCTAAGGCCATGATTAGCATCCGAGTCAAAGCCACCTGATGAGTAGAAACTTATACTCGTACCTGGATAATCTGCACCAATGAAACCGCCTGTTGGCGGAGGATTTGTACTATATTGAATGTTATAGGCGCCTCCTCCATCACTACAGGTGTAGCCAGGAGATGGTCCTCCGCCAGGCGACGAGGGCCCAACCGTAACAGTAGTTGTACAAGGTGTAGCAGCCGTTACTGTGCCGGAAGAATTAGCAAAACTAAGCGTGGCAGACACAGTGTAGGTTCCAATCGCGCCGTAAGTATGCGGGACGGACGTTACCGTTGACCCGGAGTTTGTCCCAACTGCTGAGTTAGGGGTGCCATCACCCCAGTCAAAGGACACGCTTTTGTAGCTAACTCCGCTAGCTACAGTGTAGGCTGCGGAAAGCGTGAATGTCGGACTTGTACCAGATGAGGAAAGAACGGTACATATCCCCTTACCTGCCGGAGCCGTAGAGTTAACGTATGTAAAATCATAGTCATTATTTGATGCAACTGTCTCACATCCCGCCGAACCTGGTAATGATTGTGATTTTCCAACTATTTGCGACTCATAGTCTTGGGTCTTACAGTTATATGCATCCGAAGTCACAGTGAAAGCTGCAGCCCCTTGGTAATCGTCATATGGACCCGCATACCCAGTTGGGACTGTAACGCTCGAGATACTAATATTTACTGTGTCTCCGACAGGCACTTTAGGGATAGAATAAGTACCCGCTGATATAGTCCCAGTATAAATGTTGCCCAGGTTGTTAGGGTTGATAGGGTTGCTATCATCTATAACGACAACTCCAGTTGTAACATTAGTCGCAGTTCCACTAGGGAGAACTTTTGTCTGTACTGTGCCACTAATAGTAGTAGTTGGTTGTGGTGTCGTATATGTAAGTGTTCTGTAGGTTGTAAAGCCGTTTGGTGGAGTGATTGTTAATGATGTCCAGGTACCTCCTGATGGTGCACCGTTCGGTGTACCCGTACCTGTCACAGTAAACGTGCTTGTTGTATTACCAGCTGAAATCAGTTGGTCACAGTCAAGCACATAGTCACCCGGACTAGCATAACCACCGTTTTCACCGTCAGCCCCATCTGTATAGGCTAAGACGACCGGGTCATCATAAGTATTGTTGCCGTCCAGCGTTTCACAGCTATTACCCGTTTGGGGTAAGGTCACTGAGGTTGAACGAGGATGGCTTGGAACGCTCCATTCAACTACATTATTCAAACCATAGGTTGAACCGGCGGGCGCAGTTGCGGCTTTTATAATCGCACTGACACCATGTGCGGTCTGATCTGTCGTAGGGTCACCGTCTGTACCCCACTGCATATAAATAACGACTCCGGCATAATCAGCTACATTGCCAGTGTTAATGCCACAGTGCACATTATTTGCCGCATGAACTTTGTTAGAGCCAATATTGAAGACAAATAGTGACATCATCAGAATAAATGCGAATGAGGACAGGAACAGAAATATTTTTGAATGGTTTCGGTGAGTGATAAATTGTGTGTTCTCGCTCATTAACTAACTCCGTAATACTTAACTTTAAGTAAATTAAGGTCTTGTTTAAAGATAGTTGCTGAGGTACCGATTCTGTCAATTTTTACAATATAATAATAAGCGTTGGGTTTTGTTACAGTTGGGTTCTTGACGGTTATTGTACCTGTTCTTATGGCACTTAGCCCTGTTTTATGCTGTGAACTAACATAATTTATCACATCCTGATAATACACCTGGTCTATCCAGGAAATTGAATTGTTAGTTCCGAAATGGACACTTGTATTACTCGTAGAATTAACTTCTAGCTGAGGGTTTATACTAACCGCACTATATACTTGGGCGGCGGTCATTTTATTAGCTGTTAGTTGAGAATAATAATAGTGAGCCTGGTTTAGGGCGTAAGTTTTATCGTTAGAATATATTGACTGGTTGCCAGCGTTAGGGTTTGTATAAGCTGGGCCTACTTCAACAGTATTACCAAACCAGAAAATATAACTGTAGCCCTGGTAGTAACCATCACTATATTGTGTACTTAATTCATTCTGTATGGCCAGATCAAGCGACACCAATCCTGACCATGTTTTATATGTAGTAAGGGTACTATAACCCGAATATTCTTGATTAAGTGTCGCCTGTTGGGTATTTATTTGATCGCTGTCAGGAGTTATACCGAGTTTCGCTGCGACGGTTTTGTATTCCAACATATTAAGGAGAAGTTTGTACTCGTTATTAGCCGGTTCACCTAGTTGTTTGATTGGGAAAGAAGCTAGTGGCAATATATAAGACTGATTGTAGGCCGTTCCGTCTATTGTAAAAACGGTTTTACTATTATGCCTAGGCCAAAAAACAAAAATCAATATTATTATGAGTATTCCGGCGCCAATAGACATTACGAGTGTTCTATTATTAGTACTAGCGGGTTTTCCCATCGATACGATGGTCGGGTTTTCTAGATTTTTATTGGGTTGTTCTTCCATTAAAATACCACGAGTTTATTATAACTAATAATACCATAAGCGCTACCTCTATATTTACAAAATTAAAGTCTAGCTAAGTAACGTTCTATTCGTTTAAGTAAATTTATTGGGTTGTGGGGTCCCAGTTTTGTCCAAGAATAACTACAAAATTGGCATTATAACCCTGTGCTTCAGTTGCCTCTGCTGGAGTAGTGGTAGATGTTGTGGTTGCTCCTGGGTAAAGTTGCTTAAGAAGCTTTAGAGTGTTAGGATCAGCCCCATTGGAATTATCAACAATCATTGTTGTTGGATATTCTCTTGTAGCATCGGCAATTGAGGCAACATCTACGCCCTTATCCACCAATACGGTTTTCTGTTTTGCGGCGAGTCCAACAACATCACTTCCATTGAGAATTGTTACGCTAGCGCCTTCTTTAACTATTGTATTACTCGATGTCAGCTGCTCGTAATACTGCGTCAGAGCAGCAAAGTTTCCAAGACCAGCGGTTGGGATTATGGCATCCTGTCCTGAAGGAGACGTGTAGTCAGTTAGTATTGGATTAGATCCCCCTGTTAGCGTTGAACTAAACGAGTATGATTGTGCGCTAGCCGGGTTTATACCTTTAGTAAGTTGGATGAGTGCTAGGACATCAGGTAAAGACAGATCGGTTTGAACGTTATTACCAAGTGCGCTAAATAAATCGCTAACTTTCGCGGGGTTAGTAATAATACCTAGTGTTTTAGCTTTTTCAGCAACGGCAAGAAATAATTCCCTTTGATCTTTAGTGCGTTGAAAATCTGAATCCGCGAAACCGTATGAACCATACGGATCACCTCTGGCCCGAGCTAGATCAAGGGCCTGCTCACCATTTAGAGTGTGTTCACCATTACTAAGATCTACGAACATTTGGTGATCGGTATAGTCGTAGTCTGCATCGTAAAGACCGCGGGGGTCTGAACTTTGAATATCAATCGTTACACCACCAACGGCATTAACGCTATCACGAAATGCGCCGTAATCCATCAGGGCATAATAATCGATTGGAATTCCTAAATCGGTCTCTATAATTTCCTGTAGTTGACCCATCCCTCCACTTGGATAACCTGGTTGGTTGAAGCTTGTAACATCGTTAGCTGCATTAATCTTCTGGTCTGAATTAAGCCCGGGAACATAGACCCACAGATCTCTTGGGATGCTTAGTAAAAAGACCGAATGATTTTGGGTATCAATGCTGGCGATAAGGATTGAGTCGGTTAAATCAGCCCCACCATGACCAGGATCGTCAGATGAATCACCGGCCAGTAAAATGTTAATTCGACCGTTACTTTCACCCTTCAGGGTAGTAGTTGAACCAAAAAGTGCCTTGGCATCAGAGAATATGTTGCCATGAAAAACTTTGTCGATATTTCCAATAATCCGCGACCCGTAATAACCCCCGACTCCGAATAAGGCTAGAAAAATAAATAATACGGTTATCCAGGCTTTTTTGCGTCGAGACCATTTCTTCTTAATTTTCTTTTTTCGTATATCTTCCCTACTATTCCTGCCCTTCCTATCTCTGCCGACTCGTCTGTCTTCTCGGCGAACTCCTTCTTCAGGACTACTAGCCAGCGATAAGCCTGGCGTACTTAGGGTCGGTATTAATGCTGGCAACGGTCTGCTAGCAGGTGGTGGTGGGTTTCGATAAACTCTTGGCAACGCAAAACCATCAATACTTTGTCGCTGCCGAGAACGAAGCGGTCGACCATTATTATCCATAAATACTTTTAAGCTGAACCATTGTGTTACTCCATTTTATAATAGCCCTAGCCGAATAAAAAATTATTATTCAGCTTTTGGTTGAAGGCTTAAGCATAATAATTATTTTGCATAAATTTTATTTAGTTTTAAATAATTATTTGCTTATGTAGCTACGTTAAACAAAAAAAGCTCAAATCAATGAGCCTTTACGTAGTATATACGACTTTAGCTTAAGTTTGCCTGAAATATTGTTTTTAAGAGGAAGTTGGCCGTTAAATTACTCTATTAGTTGAAGTTGGTAATATTCAATAAATCTGCAGTAATAAGTTTTACTATAGAGTATAATTATGACTAGTTATTCAAAAAATAAAAATTTTATCAGATAATTATCATGCATCTAGAACCGTCACGTAATTACGCCCGAGCCCCACTAAAACCCAAGAAACGTTTGTCCAGACGCTTATTATTTTATGTGATATCGATTGTTTCAATGTTGTTAGTATTTAAAATTGCAACTTTCCATATTTCATCTGCTATTCCAGAGATTAAATCTGGTATTGATGGTTATTGTCTCGATGCTCACGGCGACAGTTCGGCATTAAATGCAACTATCGACAGTTGGTCATGCAACGGAACTGATGCCCAACACTGGATCGCCACGAACTCTACCCTAGTACATGATAAAAAGTCTTGTTTATCGGTTTTGGGTAATGGCACTGTGTTGGGCGATAAGATAGTCTCTAGTCCCTGTAGTGGAAAATCTGGGCAGATTTGGATTGCCTCAGCTGATGGGTATGAAAACCCTGTCAGCGCTGATTGTTTAGAGATACCAAGTAGTCAAACAGACATTCAACTACTTCTCGGCAGCTGTACTCACCTCACTGAGCCCAACGAAGCATGGATGCCAGCTACCTATAATAAAAGCTCGGCTGTTGGTGCTTACTTGGGCTGCCGTGGGACAGAGGGCGAAAAAGTAGCCTGTATAGCGGCTCAGCAGTGGGCACTTTGGCATTCTGGTTCAATTAGCCACAGTAGCTTACTTAATACCTATTCTTTTGGTAACGGTTACGAGGAGTGGTGTGCCGATTTTGTCAGCTATGTCTATAAACAAGCTGGTTACCCATTCTTATATGGTGAACGTGATGGCTGGGACGAATATTATGCCCCTAACATTCAGAACCAAGGCTTTATTTACCACTCAGCTGCCAGCTATATACCGCATGCTGGGGATGTTGCCTTCTTTGATTACAATGGTGGCCATGTTGAGATTGTTGCGGTCGGTGGCTCTAAACCAATTTTTATCTACGGTGATTCCGGAACTATAGATAAAACAACTGGCAACGGTGATATGGCTGAGAATACTATTACTAACGACGGCTATGCAGGCCAAGTTATTTATTATCTTTCACCAACCTAGAATACCCATAACAATTACTACTATAAGTTAGTCCCGACAGTTGATTTGTAAAACCAAGTCTTGACTGTATCTAGAATAAATATGTAGAAGATGGTTACCGCAATGGTTATTGCTAAAATTCCAATTGGGAGTGAGCTAAAAGAAAATAATCTCTTGGTTACACCAATATAGATAGTAACAATAGAAATGAAAGTAACTACGGCAAACGATAATCCCATGGCTCTAGATAATTTTGGGGCTCTCCAAAAGTGGTCTTTATTACGAACTGAGAAAATTACGATGAGGCCAATTAAAGTTAGAAACAGGTATAAACCCGTTTGGGAAACGCCGATTGGTTGATTTTTGATTATTGCGTAGTACATTACCTCAAACAACGCTGTTATGGTGCCTAGGAACATAGATATGAACATTAGCGAGTGGACATTAAACTTACTGGGCAACACCAGCTCTGCAGGGCTAACATTATCGGTCGCAATTGTTATACACGGTAAATCGGTTAAGAGATTGGTTAAAACAAGCTGAATTGGTAGAAGTGGCAAGTTAGCTCCAGCTATAAGATAAAGGGTTGATATAGCGAAAAAGTTACCAAAATTACCAACAAGAGTAAAGCGAATATATTTGTTGATATTACTAAAAATTGAGCGGCCGTAACTTATTCCATTAATGATCACTCCAAGATCACTCCTGAGTAACAATATATCAGCACTATCTTGGGCTACATCAGTGGCATTATTAACAGCAATGGCCACATCAGCTAGTTTTAGCGCCGGGGCATCATTGATCCCATCACCCTGGTACCCAACCACGTTAGTTAGTTTAAGAACTTCTATAATACGATATTTTTGTTCGGGGTTTAAACGGGCAAAGGCATTATTGGCTTGAACGGCACGACTAAATTCTCCCTCAGACATTTTCTCAAGTTCATCACCGGTAAAGACTGTCTGTTTTGCATCTATCAGGCCAACCTCCCTTGCCACGTACTCTGTGACCTCTTTACTGTCGCCTGAGAGTATTTTAATCGCAACCCCAAGTTTCTCTGCTAACTCTATAGTGTGTTTAGAGGTTGGACGCAGCGGGTCTTCAAGTGCTACAAAACCAACGAACTTGAGATCTTTCTCATGTTTAATAATGTCAAAATCGTCTTTGTTGGTGTAAGTTATCTCCTTATAGGCGATCCCTAGATGTCTAAGGCCATTTTTACCATCTTCACGGATAATTTTTAGATATTCATCTCTCTTTGATTCTTTTGATATCACTAGTAGTGTTTCGACTGACCCAACTTCTACGAGATATACTTTTTTAGCATCACGGTATATGACTCGTCGCCTTCTAGCCGACGGGTCAAATGGTAATTCTTGAAGTCGCTCATAGCCTTGCACGGTTTTTTGAATATTAGCAGGTACATAGTCAAGGAAGGCTTTATCGAATGATGATTGAAATTTCTTGCGTTTTTCATCGAGCGATTCAAGGCTTGCTATTGCTAGTTTCTGGAATAGTTCCTTGTCATCAGCTATTAAGTTTTTTACGGTTTGACGATTCTCAGTTAATGTACCAGTCTTGTCGCTACATAGAAGTGTAATGTTGCCTAGATCCTCAACGGCTGTTAAGGTTTTAGCGATAACATGTCGTTTAGTTAGGCGCATAGCACCTGTTGAGAGAGTTACAGTAACGATAACCGGCAGGGCTTCTGGCACTACAGTAATCGCAAGAGCAACGATAAACAGCCCAAGTGTAGTTATATGTGAGGCATCATGTGTAATTATCAGTTTAAGGATAAACACAATGGCTAGAGTTAAGAATGTAACCTTTACGAGAAATGCACTAAATGCTGAAAGCGATTTCTCGTATTGAGTGGTTCTAACTGTAGTCGAAGACAAATGGGCTATCTTACCAATTTCGGTATTCTTAGCCGTAGCATAGACTATCCCCTCCGCTTCCCCGCGTTCAACAATACTACCAGCAAAGGCCAGCGAGTTGGTACCATGATTGAATTTAACTACCGGAGCAGACTCGCCAGTTAGCTGTGATTCATCAACGCTTAAATCACTGACATGGATTAACTTAATATCGGCCGGTACCACATCACCTTCTTTCAGGATAATAATATCGCCTGGAACGATTAAATGTTCGACTATGAGAGTTTCATTGCCGTTTCTTTTTACTAAAGCTTCCTTGCTAACCAGTTTCTGTAGCTTTGATACTGCATTTTGTGAGCGATATTCCTGATAAAAGCCAAGCCCAGTATTAATAATAAGTATCGCTAATATGATAAATCCGTCGCTATAGTCCTTTAGCAAGAATGCAAGAATAGTCGCAAGGACAAGCATATATATAAGAGCATTTTTAAATTGACCGGCTATCAGCTTAATGACTGTTATCTTAGCTTCGTTCTTCAAAATATTGGGGCCGTACTTCACTAGCCTGCTCTTAGCCTCACTATCCGAGAGACCATCGTCGGATGACTGCAAGTTATGGAGCAGTTCTTCGGCTGTTAAATTTTCTATATCATTTTTAGTCAGCATGAAATAAGTAATTTATATTGCTTATGCTTATTATCGCAGTCTTATCCGATTATTGCCACAAGATCAGTAGATATGAATAGGCTTATTATTTTTACTTATTTTATTTTTGGCTTAGTATTTCATCTATTTTTTTAGCAATCGACTCGGTGTCAATTTCAGTTTTTACGTAGTAATGTACTACGCCAGAGGCTGCGGCTCTATCTCGATCTTCTTTTGCTCCCAAGGCAGATAACATGATTATCGGTATTTCCTTTGTTTCGATAGTGTTATGAAGAATGTCTGCGACGTCAAAACCGCTAATCTTTGGCATCATAACATCTAGCAGGATTAGATCTGGCTTGTACTCTTGCACCTCAGCCAACGCATCTTCACCATTGTTAACGCGTTTTGTTGCAAAGCCTTTAATAGTTAAAAGAGCAGTATACATCTTAGCTATCTGGTCATCATCGTCTACGATTAGTATGCGTTTTTTATCATCCATTAAGTTAAACCTCTATCTTCATAATTTGATATCTTAATTCTACCACTTAAAATAGCGCGATAATAACAATTTCGCTAGGATTTGCTATCAGGTTGAACAATTTTATCTTTTTTAAACCTAAAACCAAAAGTACTACCAATTCCCTCTTTACTTTCAAATATTAGATTACCACCCAGTTCGCTTATAACCACTTTTGCTAAATATATACCAACACCAGTTCCGTTAGGTCTAGCTTCTTTAGCATTTTTAGCTCGATAAAATTTAGTGAATAAATACTCTTTTTCGTTCGGCGGTACACCAATACCATTATCTATGACTTCAAAAATAATATCATCTTTACTAGTGAGCTGAACGTTAATTTTAGCTCCCTTATCTTTAGAGTAATGGATAGCGTTGTCTATAAAATTAGCAACTACTTGTCTTATTTTTTCTTCATCTAGCATTAATATTGGAAAGTCTTTAGGTTTTTGGAAGTTTAACTCTATATTCCTCTCTTTGGCCATGTTTGTTAATTGTTGAGTTTCATTTTCTACAATATCCGCCAGATTAACTGGGTTAGAATCCACGCTGAATTTACCTGAGGTTATACGAGAAACATTTAGAAGCTCAGTCACAAGTCTTACCATTGTTTCCGAACTAATCTGAGCTTGTTCAAGAAATTCCTTTTGCTGTTTACTGATCTTGCCTGCATCCCCATGAACAACCATATTTACGTAACCTTTTATTATAGAGAGGGGCGTCCTTAATTGGTGAGATGCCATACTAATGAAATCATCTTTTGTTTCATCAAGTGCTTTTAGCTTTTTATTAGTTATCTTTAGCTCTTTAGTTGCCTCATCAACTTTAGCTTGCAGAGTCACATTAAATAACTCTATCTCTTCAAAGCGTAGGGCATTTTGGAGAGCTATAGATAATTCATCCACGAGAATATTGATAAGTTGTTGGTCTTGAGGTAAGTAACGTTCACCCGACTTTTTATACCCTAATAACAAAACGCCTATTGGTTTTTTAAGTGATGAGTCGATAAGCTGTGCAAATGCGGATATGTTGTATTTCAAGCATAATAATCGTAAATCCTCAGTTATCCCTTCAATATCATCAACAAACAAAAGTTTCTTATGATTACCTTTTAACTCGTTAGTAATTGATTTTAAAAATTGCTCATCAAAGACCTCTTCCATGTCACCAAACGTTCTGTGAGTATCGTCAGGATCGTGGACTACAAAAGAGACATTAGTAACTTTTATGTATTGTTTCAACGTCTTTATAGTAGCGTTCATTATTTCTTTAGCGCGAATCGTAGAAACAAGAAGTTTGTTAAAATTGTTCAGTACATCCTGAGTTTTATATGCGTCTCTATAGAACAGCCTCATAGTCAACCTATCAAAAATTTGCTTTGCGGGATTAAGTAAAATCGCAAACAGTAAAGAAAGTAACGCAAAATAGATGCTGTCTATCTTTATGGGTACATCGTGTTTACTGGTTATATAACCAAGATTAAGTAAAGCAAAGAATAATATCGCGCCTATTAAGCCAAATGAAAGCACATATCCAAGTGAACGAATGATCACTAGCCTAATGTCAAATAATCTATGTCGTATAATTGCATAAGCTAATACCCCAACAAATACTAGAGTAAAAATAGGTCCATAATTAGACGAGCTCCAGTTATTAACTAAAAGTGGGAGGACTACGTTAGCGCCAATAGCCAATATGGCATAGATAATTACGCCAAGAGTAATTATAGAAAGCTGTTTTTTCGCAATAACTGTACTAGCATGTTGACGTTCATAGATCATCATGCTGATGACGTATATGAACGCGAAGGCCAGATAAACTAAAAATATGACGTAGCCAAAGCCAGTATTGATTGACGAACCAGCGTTACCTGGACTTTCAGAGATTACAAAAAATGGAGTTAAAGAAAGTGCTGCTACTAAATAAGAAGAGACTTTGAATATTGTTATTGATTTTTCAAATTTAATGGACTGGGCACTTTTCATCGATACAATAAACTGAGTAACTGTATAGAAGATTAATACTCCACTCAGAAAAGTTAATCGTAATAGCCATATATTCGTAGCCCTAACTTCAGATAAATAATTAGAGAGTGTCCATGATACAGCCGCCAAAGAGAAAAAACCGTAAGTACGATTTGTTCTGTTCGTGGGATCGCGTAAAAAGATAGTTAAACCAATAAGTAATATTATCGGGATGCATACAATAACTATCCAAAGATTGCTAGCCAAAGAACATACCCCCCTCATTATCTAATAGCTACATTATAGAAAAGATTCTAAGGCAAATACAATCTGATATTTTATTGTTTTTTATATACTGTATATTTTTTCAAAAAATGTACTGGGTAGAATGACTCTTTCGCCATACGCAAACCCGGTAACCCTAAATCCTGTTCCCAGTTCATGGACTCAACACCCATATCTCTTAGCTCAATCGCGACAAGATATGCAACATACGAGAATATATTATCATGCACCTTAATAGCCTTCTCGAAATGGCATAGACTATATCCTCTCCAAAGAAGTTCATTAACAGAGAAGGCAATTGTTTTATTATTGTGCTTAATCAAAGTAAATAGACAATTTAAACCACGAGAATTATCAATAACACGCTGTAAAGCTATTCTCTCCAGTTCTATTTGTTGCTTAGACCTATCATTATCTTCTGCCCATTTTTGGAATACTTCGATCATGACCTTCTTCTCGTCATCATCTGGAGACATTGTATGTACTATCTCGAGATTATCTATAAGATAACTATTTACTTTTTGTATCTTATTTCTCTTCTTCTTATAGTTACTACCCGCCATCTTCGTGACATCTTCTACTCTGTATACATAATCAAACGCGTCTCGATCTTCTTCAAAAATAAAATTATCACTAATTGATGATTTACGAACAGCCTCAGGTACTAATCTTAGTTTATCGCAAGAATTAAGAAGAGTCTCCAAAGTATCGTCAATTTTATTTTTACCGCATAAACTGTAGGTATCCTCACCAGTTATATAGTCTTTTAAATGAAGTACGAGGTTCCCGTTTAGCCACGATATTGATAACCCGCCCTCTTTAGTCCAGGCAAATATATTCGTAAAATTAAAATCTGAATATGAGCCGAACTGTTCCATGAACGACATAAGTTCAACTCGATCAGAGAGTACTAAAGATTGGAAATTTGGGTATATTAATTTTTTCATATTTTTACCTCAGGTAGTAACAACGATTCCATAGATTTGAAAAGGTCAAAGTTCGCTTGATTATACGGAATAAAAACAGGCTCAAACTTTCTCCCGGATGCTTCTTCTTTTGTGACAAAATCTGTTCGCCCCATTAATGGTTCGTACTGTAGACCAAAGTTTTTGAAAGATATTATCGAATCTATGTTGATGCTAGCAAAGGCTCCTGCCGTAAACATCTCGGGGTTTCTTTGAAGCAATCTATGCATCATGGCCAGATATGCAAGATCTACAACCCTTACACCATTTAGGGCGGGAGTCTTGTCCCCAATGCGAAAATTAGTCTCGACACCAATACATTTGGTAACATCAACACCCTTATCTATGTAATATTGATAAAATTGTCGGTGAGAAAAATTTCCCATTTCTACAAGATCATCTATCACAACCATGTCTGTTGGTAACTCGTTTTCTCTTTTAAACTCTGTAACTCCAGTAATTGTTGCAGAGTGCGCTGCGCGATGTTTGCCGTCTCGAGTATCTATGACTAAATAGAACTCTGAGTTTTGCTCTACGCTTAAATCAACTTCGTTCGCCTCTGGGAAGTATTCATTCTCATAAGTTCTAGATATATTGGCGTAAGGGCTATCGTAAGGTACCCATAGACCATATAAACCAGGTCCATCTGGCCCATATTGCTTAACAGCTAAACTAGCCAATTCTGTTTCCAGCTCTCCTCTTTCTTCTGGAGATAAATCATATCGTATTGTTACTGACGGGTCATATGTTTCAGTCATCTTTGGTATCTCTTTTAAATTTTTCTCTTGTTCGACGTAGTGCATATAATATACCCGTCAATGCCACAGCTGATGGTGCTGAGACTTCCCAGTCTGTTATGTAGTGAACTGCCTCTGAGCCAAAACTCCCCTCAGTAAAAGTCAAGCCAGTTAAATAGGCCGTAGCAACCATACCCCGTTTCCTCAACTCTGGCTTCGTTATCTCTGGCTTTGCTTTTTGGGCACCGTAGAGTTGTATTGATGTCCCTAGATATGTGGCTATAATACCTTCCCTCACTATCGATAACTCTTTGTTGGATGGGAAGAGATACTTTAGCGGGGTTTTATCTATGATTCGAGAGAGTTTTTTCATAGTCTTTTCGCCCTTTTCAGTTGTAATGAGATCGGCAGCCGCATAACTGGCACTTCCCTCTAATATGGCCGTTGAACCGGCATATGCACTAGCAGCCAAAAAAGGATTTCTCGTAGCGGCATAGGTTGCTCCGAGTAAAGCGTATCTAGAAGTTTCACTTACAAACGGGTTCACCTCAATACCCACTATAAGATCTTCTACTGCACGTTTTCCGACAAGCATAATAGAGTTCATTCTTGAACGTTCGTCTTCAGGAACTGTGTAATATTCTGGTGATTTGTTGTCTGTCATAGTTGATTAAGTATTAAATAAAAGAAACACCCTGCGAACAAGCCTAAAACCTGTCCACTGGGTGTTGTTCTGATAATGTACAAAATTACTATTATATTATACTAAATTGTCATATAAATGTCAAGTAAATATAAGAAGTATAAAGTTATATAATATTCACGATGAAACAAACACTAGTTGTCATAGAAGACGACAAACCTATTAGGGATATGTATGTTTGGAAACTTAAGGCTGAAGGCTTTATAGTCTTTAGTGCTGAGAACGGCCAAGCTGGTATTACTGTTATAGAAGAAACTCGGCCCGATTTAATACTTTTAGATATCCGTATGCCCATTATGAGCGGCGATGATATGTTAGAAAAACTACGTGGCACAGATTGGGGAAGCTCAATTCACGTAATCATTCTTACTAACTTAAGCAAAGATGAGGCACCTCATAAACTTCGTTTTCTTAACGTAGATAGATATATAGTAAAGGCTCACTCAACTCCAGCCCAGGTATTAAGCACAATTAACGACGTGCTTGGGATAAAGAATTAACTTAGAACAAATCTTCCTAAAGATTAAAACTTATACAGCCTCAGATAATCTTTGATTCTCTTCAGCCATATTTTGTTCCGTTTCGATATGGTACTGGCTTAAAGCATCTTTCAAAGCCGAAAGCTCATCTTGGTTCAAAACCTTAGTTAAAAGGTCACGAGTATTCTGACTATTAATTAAGCTATCTATTTTCTTCATTGCACCAGGGAGATTAAATCCTCTAATAAGTTTTATTTCTTCAGGCCGTTGCTTCTCTAGATCATGTAGCCCTCTGTCGGGGTGATCCATTTTTATATGTGCCTGTGTTTCTGTAAAATCCCTAAATCTGCCGATTATTGTGGCTATAATTAACCCACATTCCTCAACTTCTAGAACTCTAGTTTCGCCTACCCTATTTTTGTCGCGTAATTGTCGTAATTGATCGGCAAGTTCCTGAATCCGTTTTTCATTACCATATTTAACTAGTCTTCGACCACCTTTTAGTATGTCTCTGGCTTCAGTTACTAATCCACTAAATATCTCTGGGTCTGTCTGTTTTTCGGCTAGATTTTTTCTCTCTTCAGCCATAGATACTTCACTCTCATTGAATTCGAACTTAATAGATTGATTGAATTTATAACGCTCTTCAGAGCTGAGGTTTGCCCTAACAATATCTGCCGCAATGTTAACTCTTTCCCGAACAAATTCTTCACTGAGCCGCAAAACATTAATTTGGTCACTATCAGGATTACTTTCGCATAAAATTCTTATGTTACTCATCGCAATTTTTGCTGTTTTTATGGTTGATAATGCAAATAGATATTTTTGTCGATCTATTGCTGCATTCAATAGATCGTAGGATTTTTTACCATCCTCGATAGTTCTAAGTACTTGCGTATTTAATTCATCAGAAGATTTAACTAAATTTCCTATGTCAGCGATGAGGGGATTATTTAAACTATCGGTAACTTCAGCGGCTCTTTCAATTATGGCTCGCTGAATATACATGGTGTCCCCGCTGAGCAATCGATCTCCGTCGGGTAATAATTTGCCTTCTGTTTTGAAGTAATCATGGACTTTGCCAGAAATCTGCTTTAACACCGAAGGTGTTTCGGAACCGGGTAATCCGCTAGCTATGTCCGTTAATTGACCTGAAATTTCCTGGAATTGTTGGGGTATCAATGTAATCGTATTTTCATACTGAAAGTTGTCAACATCTTCCGCCTTGAGTTTTGAATCACCTACGGGCGATAAGTCGAGTACGCGACCTCTAATCACACCTAGATCGTTCACTCTCTCGACTAACAAATTTTTGGCTGCGTTACAGGTAGTTTGGGTAGCCCTTGCAAATTTAAATAGGCGTCGTACCTTGCTAGCTCTAAATATCCCTTTTTTAGCAGATTCCAATCGAAATGGGTCTGGCGTATCACGGAACTCATTAACCAAATCAGCGGTTTTACTATCAACAATAGACAGGTCGATAGGATTTTTTACACTTCCCATAAAGGGATTTTCTATCTGGCGAAGCTCTTCGTAAAAATCGATAAAGCCTGTATCTGATTCTAGTGTAATGGCACAGTCTACTCCAATTACATCAATTATTCTCAATGCCTCATCCGTCAACGGCAAAGTGTCGTTAAATTCTTGGCGATGCGGCAATATATCCCCAAGTGTTTCAGTACTACTCATAGAATAAATAATATATCCTAAAAATTAGTATAAGTCAATAAATATGATAGTCTCTTAAGTTACACTTTTTATTAGTGCATTCAGGTAGAATATAAATATGAGTAGTTTAGAGATTGGCATTGTGGGTTTACCCAATGTTGGTAAATCAACCTTATTTAATGCCCTAACAGATAGTAATGTCCTTGCGGCAAATTACCCTTTTGCAACAATTGAGCCAAATATCGGGATAGTACCTGTACCTGATGAGCGCTTAGACAAACTCTCAAGGCTATACAAGACCGAAAAAATTATTCCCGCAACAATTCAATTTGTTGATATTGCGGGACTAGTTGCCGGAGCCAGTAAAGGAGAGGGTTTGGGTAATCAATTCCTCGGTCACATAAGAGCCTGCAGCGTAATTATCCAAGTTGTTCGAGCATTTAAGGATAGTAATGTTACTCACGTAGATAATGACCATAGCCCCAGCAAAGATATTGATGTTATTAACACCGAACTTATCCTAGCTGATCTCCAAACCATCGAAAAACGCTTACCTCGTTTAGAAAAAGAAGTAAAAGCAAATCCAAAGCTCAAACCCATGCTAGACAGCCTTAATCATGCTCGTGATTATCTTGATAAAGGTAACCCCCTTTGGAGCACTCCGGAGATAAATACTGAAGAACTTGGTGATTTAATGTTACTCACTTCTAAAAAAATAATTTACGTATTCAACGTTGACGAGGATGCTTTAAATAATGAGGGGTCAAAGGATCTATTAAGAAAACTCGTCGCTCCTGCTGATGCATTGTTCATTTGCGCAAAACTTGAAGATGAGCTAAAAAGCTTAGAGATCTACGATAGAATTGAGCTACTAGAAAGTTATGGACAAAAGGACTCTGGTCTTACGCAACTGATTAAGGCAGCTTACCACGCCCTTGGACTACAGAGCTATCTTACAGCTGGTCAAAAAGAAGTTCGAGCTTGGACAATCCCTAATAACGCTACCGCGCCACAAGCGGCCGGCGTTATCCACGGTGACTTTGAACGCGGTTTCATCGCGGCACAAATCGTTGATTACGATGACCTTATCGAAGCCGGGTCTGAAGCCGGGGCTAAAGCAGCTGGGAAAATGCGCACTGAAGGTAAAGACTATATTATGAAGCCTGGTGACGTAGTTGAATTTAGATTCAATGTTTAAAAACTGTAACTGTTCTTATGAGTCTTCTGAGAAGTAACGGTGGCGAGTAAACGGTAAGCTAGTAGCTGAATATATGCTTCCTGTTTTGGGTGCCTCTTGAACTGTTGCCGCTAGAGCATCAACTACAGGGGGTTCGGTTGTAACCGCTTGGGTCGTAGTAGAGTTTTGATACGGAATAGCTGTCTGAGGATAGTCGTTGGCGTATTCTGGGCGACCATATCCACCGTAAGCTTGGTTTGGGCCTCTCGCGGCTATCATTTTTTCCTGAGCGTAAGCTAAGATCTGTCTTAAACGAATTTGGTTCATACTAGTAAATTTTATGTCTTTACTTGGTGATGATATGCACAGGTTTGAATTCAATAAGCGATGGTTATATTCTATTTGACCTATCTTGTCATACCAGACAGCCTCAATAGTTAAAAACATTGGTTTTTGATCAACCAATAATAGACGTTGGTTAGTGGCTAAGAGCATAGCGAAGCCGTTCTGATAATATCCATTAACACACTGTAGAATTACTTCATCATCGGCTAGAATCTTACAAAGTTCCTTTACCTCACCTTTCCCCCAGCCGTGAGTCCTAAAACCAATCTCATGTAGTTGTTCCTCTATTTTGAGTAAACTTATCATTTTTTGGTCCCCTCTACTTGTTACATTCATATCTTAATATTAGTAGTGCCCAAATGCCGTTAGTTATGTCACATCAATAAAGCGACATTAATCACAAACCCCTTTAAATTAAAGTCATTTTTGGCTGATTAGGTGGAGTTGTGTCATAATTACCACATGTTGGCCGATAAAGACCAATCACTGTCTCTAGAGGATCTGTTCCAACAAGGGACAAAACTTACTTACAAGAAAGGTGAATTTGTAATCAGGCCTGGCGAATCTCCGCCAGGTGTTTTTTATATTAGCGAGGGTTTAGTTAGAGCCTATGATATCACAAAATATGGTGAAGAAAACTTACTGGTTATTAGAAAAAGTGGAGAGTATTTAGGGCTTACTCTGACCATAACCGGTGATGATAAGAAAATTATCTATCAAACATTGACGCCAGCCACTCTCTGGTTAATGAAAAGTGAAGTGTTTACCGGACATTTAACCAAGAACCCTGAAATAGCCCTGCCCCTAGTTGACCACTTAATTGAGATGTACCGTGTTCATTCAGAACGAATACTGAATTTAGAATATAGATCTGTTCGTGAAAGACTTATTTCTTTTTTACTAACAACGGCTAGGAGATTCGGTGAAGAGACTAAGGATGGTGTCCTTATTAAGGTTCCCCTTAGACATCAGGATGTAGCCAGTTCAATTAATTCATCTCGAGAAACAACAACTCGCGAGATTGCTTATTTAGAACGCAATAATCTTATCATCAACCGTCAGTTGTATTTTACGCTTACCGATGTTGATAAATTACAGGGTTATCTAGCCGGATAGACTCATCACTTCTTAATAAGTAAGTGAAATCGCTCAACATTACCTTTCGCACCGGCTACCTTTGAGTCTGCCTTCGATTGAATCACAAAATTAAGCCGACACCAGTTTTCGAATTCTTTTAGTATCTCCCTACGCATATGGTCATTCTTGATTACCCCTTTATGTTTTAAGCCTCCGGTTATTGCCTCGAATTGAGGTTTTACCATCGCAACAATTAGCGTATCGGGTTTAGATAGTCGGCTAACCGCAGGTAAGATTTCCCGCAACGACACAAAGCTGACATCAATAACTACAATATCTATCAGTTCATTGGTTATAAAATCACGAATATCTGTTTTCTCGTGTAGGTCTATGCGAGTGTTACCGCGCAATTTTGGGTGCATTTGGTTAGTTCCAAGTTCAACTGCAATTACTCTCTTAGCACCTCTCCTAAGAGCTAATTCGCTGAACCCTCCGGTACTACTACCTACATCTAGGACTATCTTATCTTTAAAATCCAACTTAAAAACCTCGACAACTGAATTTAGTTTTTCCCCTGCCCTAGAAACAAAACTTTCATGGGAATCTATAGTAATTTTGATCGCGGCGTCTAAGAAAACACCCGGTTTGGTTAAAACTACATTATTAGCACTTACAAAACCTCTTTTTACTAAATCTTCGGCCTGGCTTCTAGTTGCTACAAGCCCCTGATTAACTAGTAGCTTATCGAGTCGTATTTTATTCATACATTCCTCATTGGTGCCATCGTTATATTTTAGGTCTTAACTCGGTCTAGGTATGTACCGGTACGTGTATCAACCCGTATTGTGTCGCCGGTTTTTATAAACAGTGGGACTTTAACGCTAATTCCGGTCTCCAGCTCAGCATTTTTTAATACGTTAGAGGTTGTATCACCCTTTACCGCATGCTCTGAATAAGTAACCTTTAGTGGCACGTTCTTCGGTAATTCGACATTAATAACTAGGGAATTGAACATTTGCGCCTGGACTTTATCACCTTCTTTCAGATAACCAGCTTGGTCACCAATAATGTCAGCGGCAATATCAAATTGTTCAAAATTATCCTCGTCCATAAAGTGAAAATAGCTTCCGTCATTATATAGGTATTGGACGTTCCTATTGGTAACATCTGCCCCTTCTAACTGTTCATTACCCTTAAAAGTTTTATCGAGTACTTTACCATCAATTAAACTTCTAATACGGACATTCACGATTGAACCCCCACGCCCCATAACCTTCTGGTTGTAGTCAAGAACTTTATACGGTGTTCCACTTAGTTGCAGTAGTGTGCCTTTTTTTAGTTCAGTGATATTTAATTGCATAATTATTTTCCCCTTAGAGTGTGTTTTCCATAATTAGACTGAGTTGAGCTGATATTTGGGCGACATCTACAGCACTTAATATATTATATTCACTAAGTTTTAGAATGTTTTTTAAAAGATGGTTCAAGACAAGTTGAAGTTTAGTAGCAATATCCTGTTGAATCATCCGTGTCTCGCTTGATTCATAATCCCGTATATACAATCGGCTATCAACTAACTCATTTTTTATTCTGGTTATAAGTCGCTGTTCAGCTGCAGGCACCTGATAAACATCAATTAATTTTATCTCCCCTAAAATAATATCTTCCACATCTTTCAGTAGCCGTTGTGGTGAAATATAAGTCACTTACGAACCACTAATTATTTGCAACAAAAGGCAGTAGTGCAATGTGTCGAGCACGCTTAATAGCTACCGCAAGGTGTCGTTGTTGGGTTTCGGTCAATCCAGTTTTTTTACGAGTCTCAATTTGGCCATAAACGTTTACGAAACGTTGCAAGGTCTTAACGTCCTTGTAATCAAAATATGCTACATCTGTGCGTTGTTTAAATATTTTTGCCATATATTCTCCTTAAAATGGTATATCGTCTAAGTTTATTGGTTCATCGCTAATATCTTCAATGACAACATCTTCTTGGTCTTTCTTCTCTGAAGAGTCTTTAGAGCTACTCTTTTCACTAGGCTTAGGTGTTTTTGCAGTGCTATCTCCATTTGGGTTACCATCTAAGAAAGTAACGTCACTGGCTAATACTTCAACTTTATTACGTTTTTGGCCATCCTGTTCCCAGCTACGACTCTGTAAACGTCCTTGCACTAGGCAACGTCGGCCTTTAGTTAAATATTGGGCAACTCGTTCTCCTAGTGCCGCCCAAGCAACTATATCGATAAAATCGGTTGCTTCCTGCCATTCACCGCTTGAATCTTTATAAGAACGGTTCAGCGCTAAGCTAAAACTACAAACACTTTGCCCACTTGGTATTTGTCTAAGTTCAGGATCCCGGGTTAAATTCCCCATCAAAGTTACTTGATTTAAACTCCTAGCCATTTAATATTCCTCGCTTATCTTAGGTTAATTGTACTACTCTTCTTCGGTTTCTGAATCGTCAGATCGTGTGTCTTCACCCCTCTCGGCAGCTCGTTGAAGCTTTTCAGCTTTAGCGGCTTCAGCTTTGGCGATTGCCTTAAGATCTGGCCTTGTAATCAAAAATCTGATGACTTCATCAGTAATATTAAGTGTCTTTTCGACTTTAATGATTGATTGAGGCGGAAACTGCAAGCTATAAATACTATAAAGGGCAGCCTCGTGCTTCTTTATAGGATAAGCGAGTTTTCGTTTACCCCAGTTATCGACTTTAATAATTTTTCCACCATTATCGACAAAAATCTTCTCAACTTTTTGAGTAGATTTTTCAATGTCTATCTCAAGATCTGGATCAAATAAGATAGCAATCTCATATTCATTCATAAGTTCTCTCCCCTGGTTCTTTGCCCACACGCCTTCAATAGCTGTGAGCTGAGTTATTATTACTACCTATTCTAACAAATTTACATCTGTTAGTCAAAGACTCTACAGACCCTCAGACGAGTCGTCACCTTCGTTCATCGGAGACTCAACGACAGGATTATCGTCACCAGTGTTAAAAACTTCATCCATACTGCTAACTAGAACTTCCCTGGGCCTTGAACCATCGGCAGGACTTATTATGCCCTGTTCCTCCATGGTCTCAATTAAACGAGCTGCACGGCCATAACCTATACGCAGGCGACGCTGTAGTAAACTAGTTGAAGCTTTGCGGGCCTCGAGAACCACATGCACTGCATCACGCCACATCTCATCATTGACATCATTAGACCCGTAATCACCGCTACTACCACCCTTACCGTTAATCTGAACTGGTTGAGAGATAATCTCTTGATTGTATTGTGGAGGCCGTTGGAGGCGTACAAAGTCAGTAACTTTAGATGTTTCACTTTCATCTATATACGCACCTTGGACACGCTTAGGTTTAGGCATATCGGCAGTTAACAGCAGCATGTCACCTTGACCTAGTAGTTTCTCGGCGCCTACTCCATCAATTATTGTTCTTGAATCTACTTGGCTAGCTGTAGTAAATGAGATACGGGCTGGTATATTTGCCTTTATAAGACCGGTAATAACATCTACGCTAGGTCGTTGAGTCGCTATTACTAGGTGTATCCCGACCGCACGTGCCTTTTGAGCGATTCGGACAATTAATGATTCAACATCACGCGAAGCCATCATCATTAGATCTGCTAACTCATCGATGACAATAACTATATATGGCATACCCTCTTCTTTTTTGAGAGCATTATATTCGTCAATATTACGTTTACGGATATCAGCTAGCGCCCTGTAACGTCTTTCCATTTCAGCTACAGCCCACTTCAATGCACTAATACATTTTTCAGGCTCTGTTATAACTGGTGTTAGTAGATGAGGAATATCATCATAGGGTTTTAGCTCAACTTGCTTTGGGTCGACTAAGATAAGTTTTAAATCGCTCGGGCTATTCCGGTATAACAGACTAGTTAGTAAGGTGTTAATCATTACTGATTTACCGGACCCAGTTTGACCAGCAATTAAAATATGGGGCATTTTACCAAGGTCAGCAACTACCGGTTTACCAGCAATATCCTTACCAATAGCAAAACCCAGTGGGCCACTTAGTTCTAACCATTCTCTAGATTGAAAAATAGAACTTAGTCTAACGGTTGCTGCCTTAATATTTGGCACTTCAATCCCAACGGCTCTCTTACCGGGTATTGGTGCTTCAATTCGAATAGAATGAGCTGCTAAATCTAGGGCTAAGTTATTCTCAAGGGCGGTAATTTTTGTCAATTTTACCCCTGTTGGAGGCTTAAGGGTAAACTGAGTAACTCTTGGCCCGATATTTGCCCCTTCCATTTCGACATCGATATTAAAGTTCTCAAAAGTATTATGAATAGCCTGGGCATTGCCCTCAACATCGCCGGCATCAGCCTTATCCTGTTTCTGGTTTAGTAAATCAATGCCTGGAAATTTCCAATCTGGGTCACTGGCTATCGTCAAAGCCTGATTATTTTCTGGAACTCCAACCTTTTGAGCGGCGTTTTTAAACGGTGATAATCGAGCCTGTCCACCTACTGAATGATGTTCAACTGGCACGCCTTCATTCATCTGAAAGCTACTTGGCTCGGCTTTGCCCTTAAGTGTTGCAAGCTCACTATCGCTTTCACCGACTTTATTCTTAAAGATATTGCCAACCTTTAGAAATACTTTAGGGGAAATACCAACAGCAAAGCAGCCTGCAATAACTGTAAATACAAAGAAAATGAGTGAGGCCGGAAATTTATCTAGAACATTAAGTACGCCTTGGCCTATCAACTTACCTAACGCCCCACCGTGACCATTGGTGTAACTACCACCTATATCGCGCGAAGCAAAGGCTGTAAATAGTAAGCTACTAAAAAATAGTACTGCCGCTAGAGCGCTAATAAATTTACTGCGCGGGATTTTTTTATCCTCGGCTGAAAGCTTATAAATTCCCAGTACTATAAAAGCTGGCGATACCAGATAAGCAGCCCATCCGAGAGCCCAGAAAGCTCCGTGAAATAGACCCTTTGGTAATGCGCCACCTGTGTGGAAACCACCTAGCAATAAGAATAGAGCCAGAACGAAGAGAAAAATCGCGATAAATGTCCGCCAAAAATTAGGCGATAAGGATTTTTTTTCCTCGTTTGCCTTGGAATTGGATTTTTTCTTGGATTTTTTCTTTTTTGCCATTCTATTTATTGCCCATTATAACACTTTGATTAGTTACTGTAAGTACCCTAAGATCGACAGTAATTGTCGTAATCTATATTATAGCAAATATTACAACTTTTGTCCAATCAATCAACGCGCGCGTCTTGAGTTAGTAGTCGTTCTCTCATCTCTTTAAAGCGGCGCTCTTGTTCTTGGGCTATATCTTCGGGCGACTGAACTGCCTTGGGGGGTACCGCAGGGTTACCTTCGGTCTTTGGATTTGTTCCTCCACCAACGACATTAATTACTGGGATTACAATTGGACTTCTTTGTGTCTGCTCGAAAAGGAAGTGCGTAATATGGTCTTTTAACTCAGCCTTGAATCGGTCAAGATCTATCCGCTTAAAGCGCTGTTGTACTGCCCTACGTAATTCTTGTCTTAAATTATTCATTAGTTCTTCGTTATCGCGCATATATATGAAGCCTCGGCTAATTATGTCCGGACTGGTCAGCAAAGCGCCATTTTTCTTATCAATTGTCAGAATGATTGCTACTAGTCCCTCTTCAGACAATAACACTCGGTCTTTAACTACTATATTGCTAACTATCGCCCCAGTTTGATCAACTAAGACAGTCCCATGTGGTACTTCCTCACCAGTCATCTCCATTTTGCTGTCTGTAAAAGATATTACCGAACCGTTTTCAGCGTTAACCGTACCGGCTCTTGGAACTAATCCCTGCTCGATAACGGCTTCTAAATAACGCCGCTTTGATCTAAATGGTCCATAAATTGGGATGAAGAATTTTGGTTTAGTTACCTCGACCATCTCAAGATACTCGTCCATACTTGCATGCCCGGAAACGTGCAAAGGACCAACCCCATCCATCTCATGAGTTATATGCTGGAAAACATGTACTCCCTTACGCATTAAATCATCTACCATAGCACCTACAAGAGCATCATTCCCAGTTTCTGGGATTGGTGATGAGCTAAGTATGACGGTATCTTGTTCTTTCATCTTAATGTGGCGGTGTTCGCCGTTAGCCATACGCTGCAAGGCAGAGCTCGGCTCACCCTGCGAACCAGTACAGACCACGACTAACTGGTTGTCGGGGATAGCGGCTGATGAGGCAATCGGTACGAAAGTCCCCTTTGGTATTTTCATAAAACCGTGCCGCACTGCCATCTCCAGTGTGCTCACCATGCTTCGGCCATCCATAGCCACTTTCTTATTGTGGTGTACGGCGGCATTAACAATCATCTGAATTCGGTTCATGTTTGTCGAGAAAAGTCCTATGAAGATTCTCCCCGGAGCATGTTCCATGATATCGACAAAGCTTTGTTCGAGCGTACTTTCACTAGGAGTTCGTCCGGGTCGTTCTATGGAAGTACTTTCACTTAGTAAAGCCAATACCCCTTCATTACCGAGCTCTTTTAAACGCTCCATGTCGGTACGTTCGTGGTCAAGTGGGTTTGGGTCGAAACGGAAATCACCGGTGTTAATGATACGACCAACAGGCGTGTCGACAACTACGCAGGTGCTACCAGGAATGGAGTGTGTGACGCGCACCAATTCAACGAAGAAATCTCCGATTTTTAGCCTTTCGTGGGTATCTTCATTCATTGTTACAGTTTTAAGCTCAAACCCCTGCGGCATTGGTAAGCCGAAGTTTTCGAAAATTTCCTCAACCCTACCAATGGTAAATTTACTTCCATAAATTGGTGCTGGGTAAAGTGGAACAATATGGGGTAAACCACCTATGTGATCAAGGTGCCCGTGAGTGATAACGTAGGCTTTTATCTTATGTTTTATCGACTCCAAATAGGTTGTATCGGCAATAGCGTAGTTTATCCCAGGGAGATCAACCCCAAGATCATTACCGCAGTCAATTATGATGGCGTCGTTTTTGTACTCAACAAGTATCATGTTCTTGGAGCCGGCACCGTCCATACCTCCGAGGCCAATGATACGTAGCCTTGGGCTATCATCAATTACATTTGCCCTTCTTGGGGCTTTATCGTTTACTGGCGTAGCTGCAGCGTATTGATTGGCAACTCTTTGAGCATCTTCCATGCTTCGTCGTTGGGCTCTTATAGCTGCCCCTCTGGACGCGCTCCTACCAGTATTACTCTGGGTGCTGATTTTTGGTTTATTATTCTGATTTTTTGGATTCATTTAAATCCTCCTTATATTTACTTTATTAAAATGTTTTCTTTATCTGATTTGATTGTATTAATAATGGCTGGTATTCGCCGAAAATCCTCCATGAGAGTTTGGCGCATCGAACCGTTATATAAAGCCGCAGCTGGGTGAAATAGTGGCAAATAAACTCTTCCCTTGTACGGCTTTGGCTGACCGTGCACCTGGCTGATAGAAAGATCTGGCAAAAAACAGTTTAGGCTATGTCGCCCCAGGGTAACGACCAAGTCTGGTTCAATTACGTCAAGCTGTGCTTGCAGATATGGTAAAAATGCTGATTTTTCATCAGGCAGAGGGTCTCTATTATTTGGCGGTCGGTATTTAACAATATTAGTTATATAGACATCTTGTCGGCTCAGACTTATAGATTCAAGCATTTCGGTTAATAATTTACCTGATGCTCCTACGAATGGTTTACCTTGTAAATCTTCACTTTTACCGGGTGCCTCACCTATAAATACTACCTCAGCGGCTGGGTTACCTTCCCCAAACACTAGTTGAGTAGCAGTAGTAGCTAACTTGGTACAAACCTTGTTGTCTACAATAGATGTTTTAATTTCGTCAAGCCTTTGTTGTTTTGTTACCATTAAAAAATTTTCCGATAAACCTAATAATATTTTGGATTGTACCAACCAATAATATGATTGTTAAAAGATACCACCACAAATTACCTCTATCAATTGATAGACTACCAAAAAGGTAGGCTAGGATGAGCTCAACTCCAGCAAACACTAGCAGACCTATTTTGGTATGATGCCACTTCTTGATAGTTTGGGTTTTCATAGTCGTTATTTCTTATCGAGTTCGCGGGCAGCAGCTTTCATGCTTAGCTGCAAACGCCCACGGTCATCGATTGCTACTAGCTTAACAGTAACATGATCACCTTCTGTTACGACATCACTGGGTTTATTGACACGCTCTTCACTCATTTCACTAACGTGGACTAAACCTTCTTTACCGGGCAATATCTCTACGAAAGCTCCGAAGTCTAAGACGCTAACTACTCGGCAATTGCGGTAGATTGCACCAACTTCGGGTTCGGCTGTTATATCCCAGATCATCGCTATAGCTCCGTCGATTGACTTCTTGTCTGGGCTAGCAATATAAACCATGCCATCATCCTTAATATCTATTTCGGCACCTGTCTCGGCGATTATTTTGTTAATAGTCTCTCCGCCCTTACCTATAACTTCTCGAATCTTCTCCGGATTGATCTGGATAGATTGAACTTGAGGGGCAAATTCACTAATTTCCTTATGAGGCTGAGCGATAGTTTTTAACATATGCTCCAAAATGAAAGCTCGGCCTTCTTTACCCTGGTCTAAGGCCTTCTTCAAAACAGCGACCGGCAAACCATGAACTTTCATGTCCATCTGGAGCGCTGTAATACCCTTAGTCGTTCCTGCAACCTTAAAGTCCATGTCACCGGCAAAATCTTCGGCATCAGCGATATCGCTCAATATATATTGTTTATTCCCTTCAACCATTAGTCCCATAGCGATGCCGCTGACGGGTGATTTTATTGGCACTCCAGCATCCATGAGGGCTAAGCTACTTGAGCAAGTTGCAGCCATTGAAGTTGAACCATTTTGACTCATAATTTCAGTAACTGAACGAATTGTATATGGGAAGTCAGCTTCACTAGGCAAAACAGCCATAAGAGCTCTCTCGGCTAGGTAACCGTGGCCAATTTCACGTCTTCCCGGGCTACCTAGGCGGCGAACTTCACCAACCGTATAACCAGGAGCATTATAATGATGCATATAACGTCGTTCATCACTGCGTTCCATAGTGTCGACTAACTGAACGTAGCTTAGTGGAGCTAGCGTAATTATATTTAAGGCCTGAGTCATACCACGGGTGAAGATGCTCGAACCATGAGCTCTAGGCAAAATTCCGATTTCACTACTAAGTGGTCTTATCTCTGTTAACTCTCTACCGTCGGGACGTGAATTATCTTTAATGATACCTTGTCTAACATCTTTATGTAGGGCCATCTGGAAAGCTTCAGCAAACTCACCTTTCAATGAATCGTAATCGTCGCCGTATTCTTCTTTGAAGTGCTCATCCATGGCAATGCGCAGTTCTGAGATAATATTATTTCGCTCTGGGTAGGGTTTGCGAAGTTGTTCGCCGAGTTTACCGCTAAGCCAGGTTTCTACGCGCTTGGTAACATCTTCATCGGTCAGTGTTAATTCGTAAGCTAATGGTTCAACACCTACTTTTTTGACCAGTTCTTTTTGAACAGCTACAGCTGGTTTAATGGCTCCCTGCGCAAACTCGAGGGCTTTTACAACCTCTTCTTCACTAACTTCATTGGCACCAGCCTCAACCATCATAATGGCATCAGCGGTACCGGCTACTACTAAATCAAGCTTACCTTTATTTAGCTCATCAGCACTCATGAAGGCTTTATATTTGCCGTCGCTATCGATTCCGACTCTAACCCCGGCAATTGGGCCGTCGTAAGGTGCGCCAGTTAGCATGAAAGCTGCACTCATAGCTATCATAGCAATCATATCTGGACGGAAGTTTGGATCCATGCTAAGAACTGAGGCCACGCCTTGAACTTCGTGTCGATAGCCTTTGGGCCATAGAGGACGGATCGGTCGATCAATTAGCCTGCCAATCAAAATTGCATCGTCACTTGGACGACCTTCTCTCTTAATAAATCGGCTTCCGCTAATTTTTCCGGCGGCGTAGAACTTTTCCTCATAGTCAATGCTAAGAGGGAAATAATCAAAACCTTTAAGGGGTTGGCTGCCAACCATCGCTGTACCAAGCACGACTGTGTCTCCGTAAGTAACTAAGACACTGGCGCTGGTTCGAAAACCAACTCGGTTGACCTCTAGAGTTAGTGTTTTACCACAAAACTCTGTTTCAACTTTAATAATTTTTTTACCAAAAGGATTTATGGTTTCTCCCATTTGATCTATTTAAAACCTTTCTTGTTTGAGAAGTTCACAGACACAGTACAAATATAAAGCAGTTTACCCCTTGTGCAATATTAGGGTGCAATATATCTGTCCTTTGCCTGCGAATATTAATCTCAGACGGTTAATGTGCACAAGCTTAACGGCCTCGAATTTCGAGACAATAGTCTGAGCACTAGCGACGAATACCAAGTTTCTTAATCAAATCTAAGTAACTCTGGCTATCTTGATCGGCAATATACTTTAGCAACTTCTTCCTTTTTCCAACTAATTGTAAAAGCCCACGGCGAGCCATAAAGTCATGTTTATTGGTCTGGAGATGTTCGGTTATCTCTTTGATCCGCTCTGTCATAATCCCAACTTGAACAGCCGAACTACCGGTATCGGTTTTGCTGGATTGCAGACCTTTAATCGTGGCCTGTTTTTTCTCACTAGTTATCATCTGAACAACATTTTAGCACAAATCCATCTGTTATGCAACAAAAAATTTAATTTTTGTCCACGTCTTCAGCTAGTAGCCGTTTGGCTATTCCAGTTGAACTACATTTGAGAACACTTATAGCATCTTTAATGTCATAGTTCCCTATTTTTGTTCTTCGTAGATCGGTGGTATATGCACCGACAGCTAAGGCTTCACCAATATCCTCAACCAGTGACCTAATATAAGTACCGCTGGAAACACGACTAGTGAAATGAACTAAAGGATAGCTATAGTCTAGTAGTAGGTTTTCAAAAATAGTAATGGCCCTTGGTTCTAATTGAACGGCCTTCCCAGCCCTTGCTAGATCATATGATCTTTGTCCGTTAATCTTAATAGCAGAATAGGCTGGCGGTCTTTGCATCTGCTTACCACTTAATTTTTCAAGAGCAGTTTCTATTTCGGATGTGCTAGGAATTCTATCAGAAGTTGATGCTTTTTCACCTTCCGGATCTCCGGTAGTGCTATGCTCGCCAAGCTTCAAAGTAACATCATAGGTTTTATCTAATTTAGTAAATTCTTGAGCTCTTTTAGTATAACTACCCAACAGAATAATGAGTAAACCGCTGGCGAAGGGGTCTAGGGTGCCACTATGACCAACTTTTATTCTTTGTTTTTGACCCGATGAAACAATGCCGCGTATCTTTGCTACAACATCAAAACTAGTCCAATCAACAGGTTTATCTATAAGAACAATACCGTTAAACATGTCTAGATAGTACTATAATTTTGTCTTAATATTCTTATATAGACCCTGCAGAGGGCGAAAATGGCACCATTGGAGGGGGTACCGGAGGTGGTAAATTGTTAGTTTCTATTTCACTAACTACGCCGGGACCAGCAGGAGGTTGGGATGATAGCGGCGTAATGCTAGGCATCGGCATATCCATAGTGTTTTGAGGCTGATCCTGTAATACAGGTGCTACAGACGCTCCGGTAGACGGATTAATCGAGCTACGAAATTGTTGATCAAGAAGTTGTGGCATACCGTAGGCCGGTTCACCGGAGGGTCTTTCCTGATCTTCGTTGGGGGCATCAAATAAACTATCGTGTGATTCAAAAACTGGCTGGGCATTTAAAGCAGCGATCGGAGGTAATGCCGGGTTCAGCTGACTGTCCATGGCACTTTCGACAGCACCGCGGGCATTTCCAAGATCTGGCATGTTAGTTGGCGAGTTAGGAATTACCGGTTCTGGCGTACTTGGTGTTGGTAAGGCGGGTTCGGCTGGAACTTGTGGTGACAAATCTGGTACTTCGTAATCGTCGGAGAACTGATTGTGCAGTGTACCCGCAGGATCAATACTGATCTCTGCATTATTATCTTCTTGGGGTAGTTCAGCCACTACTTCTGGTTGTGCGTCATGGGAAATCTGTATGGCACCATTTACAGGTGGCTTTGCTGTAACAACTGGCGGCTGAGGTGACTGTGTATTTTGTGGTGGCGCGGGAGGGGGTGGCGGTGGTGATTCTTCTAATTTAACAGCTACTAATTGCTGATTTGCGCCAGCTGACATTAACTTTGCACTAACACTCATAGTCACTGGTGAAGTTTTACCATTACTAAAGCGATCTGTTTGTGCAACAATTCCCGTCAGTAGTGCGGTAGCGATTTGAGCATCAAGTACCGGCTTGCCAATCTGACCATCGAACTGAGTAATTAGTTCGCTAAGACTGCTAGAAGTTTGATCTAATAGATTTAGTGAGCCAAGACTGCCGTTAGCGGAATCATTAATACTAATCACCGTCGCATCGTGTAGAATTCGGCCATGAGCGGAAATCGCTTGATCCAATTGGCCTTGATCGTGTACGCCAAGGGCAATAATCAAATCTACGTTAAAGTCCCCTTCACTAAAAATTAGATCTTTTTCAGATATTGATGTCTTGTAAGGAGTTATAAATATCTTAACGACTTTGTCTTCGACTTTATATCGTAATTTGTCTGCTTTAGATTTATCCAAAGATATTATGAAATCGCGTAGCGAATCAGTGTTCTTTTCAATCGTTTTTTCAGGCTGTAAGAATTCCAATATTGATGGTGTCTCGCCACTATAAACAGCAGTGGCGTGTTTGCCGAGTTTATTTAGCATTAAGGTCAGTCCAATACAGGCAGCTAACTGATCGAGAGTCGGGTTGTTACTAACAGTAACAAGGACATTAGTGCCCTGTTTTATGCGTTCAATAATTTGCTGTTTTACATTATCCATTTATTTGTTTTAGATTTATAAGGTAAGTTTACCACAAACACTTATAGTTGTCGATAGCCTGAACGAGATCACTACATGCCGTACACTTCAGCAGCTAGTTTTTAATGCTCTCATAATACCTACTCGGTGCTTTTAAGCCAAGTGATTCATGCGGTCTAATGTAGTTGTAAATGTGA
>Ga0182016_10000162_pt1 | contig 79638 bp, 56 predicted proteins | sample 712S2MmetaG_FD_120491 | JGI IMG/M metagenome (GOLD analysis project Ga0182016, IMG submission 120491) | Permafrost microbial communities from Stordalen Mire, Sweden - 712S2M metaG | ecosystem: Environmental > Terrestrial > Soil > Wetlands > Permafrost | place: Sweden: Stordalen | collected...
AGAGCTCTCGGCAGCTCAGGCCGGCGTCGACGAGGATTCGCGTGCGTCCTCCTGAAACGATCGCGCTGTTTCCCTTCGACCCCGAGGCCAGCACCGTGAAACGGACCATCTCTTGAGCATACAACTGCCCACAAAAACTGAGTTGAGGAACGCTCGCCTAAGTTATATTGGGTACTAGTTAACCAATCGGGTTCCCCCAATCGATTCTGACGACGACTCCGCGGCACGTCTTCCCCGGATCTCGCCAGCAAGTCTCGCAATCGAATCTCGCGATCGAGACCATCGATACCCCGTAAAGAATCGAATCCTCGCACCGCCCATCGTGTGTCCATGAGGCTGTCGAGGAAAGGAAGTGTGAGCGCATGAAGTACATTGCCCTGATCGTCGCCATACTATCGGGCTGGGTTATCAGTCAGTTTCTGCTGGATGGCGCAATCGGCGCCTATGTTTCTGTCCTGTTCGCGTACCACTTTTTCCTTGCATTCCTCCTGGGCTACATGGACTGGAGCGGTGGACTCAAGATACCCGTACAGCGCGCCGCGACCGTGCATGCGGGAATACTGGCCTTCCTCCTCGTCTTTATCGCCGGCCGTGCTTATATTCCCGCGTTCGGCCTGGTTGCCGCCTTTGCGCCGTTGATCGGCTTTCTTGAAGTGGAATGGATCTTCGGAAAGCAAAGGAAGCAGCACGAGGTCGAGACAGTCCCGGGTCTGCCCTACTCTGCGAGCCAGAGCGATTACAGCGATTTTCTGAATTATCTGAAACAGCCGAGTCGCCAGTTCGCCAAGGCGGGGAGGCCGGTGCAGGAGGAGTATGCCTTCTGGCTGGCGGAACGGAACAAGAAACGGCCGGCCAATCAGGGCCGGGGCAACACCGCGGCCGGCGAGGCACAAGCCCCGTAGAAGCATCGATCGCGGAGATCCGCGGCGAAAATCAGTCCTGCATTGCTGGTCGCGGCAGATGCGTTTATCACGCGGCCGGGCGCGGCTTCTCGCACATCAGCTGGATGGGATGACCGTCAGGGTCGTTGACTCCTGCCAGCCAGAGATCGTGATCGGGCATTCTGGCGACGAGTTGCGGCTGCTGGGCGATCACAACCCCGCGGGCGCTCAACGCGGCGCAGGCCTGATCGATATCCGCCACGCGAAAGTAGAGGATGACGCCGCCCGTGGCAACCGGCTTGTCGCTTGCGCCGATCAAGAGCCGGACGTTGCCGCATTTGAAAAACGACATGGTTCCCGCATCGAAGAGGTGCGCAAGACCCAGCGCCTGGCCATAGAACTCTTTCGATCGCGCCAGATCGGTGACATAGATGGCAATCTGGCCGATGCCCTCGAGTTTCGCGCCTGCTTCGATGGATTGAACTTCGCTCATGCTGCCTTCTTGCTGTGCCGCAGAATTACCTCTATCCCGAGCCGGGCAATACGGCCGGGATTTCGATTGAGACCATGGTGCCGCGGCCGGGGTTGCTGACCACGTGAAAGCGCGCCTGATCGCCATAGAGCACGTCGAGGCGCTCCTGCACATTCTTCATCCCGATGCCTGCGCCGGCGCGGTGCAGCGCGCCTGCGGGGCGATTGCCCATGCCTACGCCGTCGTCGGCCACCTCAATCAGAACGCGGTCGCCGTTGAGCTGGCTGCGCAGCGTGACCGTGCCGCCGTTGATGCGCGGCTCAAGCCCGTGCTTGATGCTGTTCTCAATGAGCGGCTGCAGCAGGATGCTGGGCACCAGCACCGACAGCGTGCGCGGGTCGATCTCCTTTTTGACCTTCAATTTCTCTGCGCCGAAACGGACGACTTCGATATCGATATAGTCGTCGGTAAAACTCAGTTCCTCGCTTAGCGGAACATAGCTGTCGTGATCTTTGAGGAGGGCGCGCAGAATGTTGGCGAGTTTTACCGTCATCTCGCGCGCCAGCTCAGGCTGGCTGCGCACCAGCGAGGCAATTGAATTGAGCGTGTTGAACAGGAAATGAGGGTTGATCTGCCGCTGCAAAGCGTCGAGACGCGCCTCGAGCACCAGGCGCTTTTGCTCTTCAAGGGAGAGCTCGACGCGCAGCGCATTCCACACTTTGAGCGCAATGCCCACCACGATGGGCGCGCTGATCCACACCAGCGGCTGCAGCCAGATCCGGTTGGCCAGCAAGGCAAAGAGCCGGTGCGGAAATTCATGAGCGACCCAGTCGCGCGCCATCTCCATTACCACGATGAGCACCAGCAGCAGAATCTGGGGGTCGACGCCCGGCTTGCGCAGGTTGCGGCGAATCCATCGGTAAATGCTGAGATCGATGAGCGGCGTGAACGACCAGATGTTCTCGGCTCCAACAAAGCGGCCCATCACGCCCGCCGCCAGCCCGAGCACAACATCGAATGGCAGGGCGAGGTACTCATGATGCAAGACTGCCGGCGTTGAAAGCACTGCGCCCGAGAACATGGCCCAGCTTGGACCGACCAGCAGGCCGAGAAGAATAACGGCCTCAAACGAAATGTCGGCTGCCTTGAAGTTGGGAACGATGAACCGGAAATAAACCCCGAGAGTGAGTGGAACCAGGAAAAACGCCAGCAGGGCGAGGGTCTGGCGACGCCGACGGTGCTCGGCAAACAGCAAGCGGCGGAAGGTGCTGGCGCGCGCCAGCACACTGGCCACTGAAGCCACCACTCCGAACTTCACCAGGAGCGTGATGAGCAGTATCCGGTAATCCACCCCACAACTGTAACGCGCCGCGCGAGTAGACAGCCAGACGAATGAAGCAGGTTAGAATGCGATGCGAATCAGAATTGGTTGGTTCTCCGACTGCGAAACAGAAGTTTGCGTCGCCGGAGCGGCGGGACTTATGCACTCAAAGCCCATTTGGCGATAGAGCGCCAGCGCCTCGCTCATTTGCGGCATGGTGTCGCCCACGAGCGCGGAATAGCCGGCGGCGCGGGCCTCGTCCATCACCCACTTGAGCAGGGCGCGGCCCAGTCCGTGACCACGCCAGGCAGGGCGCACATAGAGACGCTTGGGCTCGGCGCGGCGATCGTCGACGCGGCGCAGCGCGACGCATCCGGCCGGCTCGTCATTCATGCGAACGAGCGCCAGCCGACCCGTGGGAGGAGCGTATGCGCCGGGCAGGCCAGCGAGTTCGGCGCCAAAGTTCTGAAAGCAGGGCGTAAAGCCGAACGAGTTCCAATACTCTTCGAGAAGCACACGAACGGCGGCGAGATCGTTCTCGCCTGCGACCGGACGTATCTGCCAATTTAATTGCATCGCTTCCCTTCTGCCCTTTGTGCTGATGGTAGTTGCCGTCCGCCCGCCGTCACAAATCGGCGGTACGCGCATCAAGTAAAATCGAAGTATGTCGACACTGGCCGCAGTCAAGGTTGCAGAGGCGGATTTCCCCACGCGCTGGGGGAATTTCCGCATTCTGGGGTTTGAGGGCGAGCCCGATATTGAGGTTGATTGCGGTCCCGCGATGACTGCCAAGGCGGAGCCTGAGGGGCTGGTGGCGCTGGTGATGGGTGATGTTCACACGACGCCGCCGCTGGTGCGCATTCACTCGCAATGCCTCACCGGCGACGTGTTCGGTTCGCTGCGGTGCGACTGCCGGCTGCAGCTCGAGATGGCGCTGACCATGATCGGCGAGGCCGGCGCCGGGATTCTGCTGTACGAACAGCAGGAGGGCCGCGGAATCGGGCTGATGGCCAAGCTGAAGGCCTACGAGTTGCAGGACCAGGGGCGGGATACAGTTGAAGCCAACGAGGAGCTTGGCTACGCCGCCGACTGCCGCGCCTACAACCTGCCTGCGGCGGTGCTTAACCTGCTGGGTGTGAATCGTGTGCGGTTGATTACCAACAACCCCGAGAAAGTTGCGGCGCTTGAGGCGGCTGGGATTGAGGTTGTGGAGCGCGTGTCAGCCGAGGTTGAGCCGCAGGAAAGCTTTGCCGGATACCTGAAGACCAAGCACGAGAAGATGGGACACATTCTCGAGTCGTCGTAGCTCGGCCTTGGTATTGGTCCTCCCCCTGGAGAAACCAACCGGTATTCTCCTCGAACCGCCTCGTTTGCCCAGATAAAAAATTGGCCTAATCCAGGTGCATTGCAATCCCATAACCTCTAGGCTTTGGCCTGAGCTGACGATAAAGCGTGCAGGAGACCGCAAGCGGAGTTCCATCCAGCGGTACTGGCTTGGCTCGATTCGGCTTAGTTCGGCTATTGTCGTTTTGGCTGGTCATCACGGCCACCATGCAGGCGCAGCAGTATGTCTTTCGCGCCTACCGACAGGCGGAAGGGCTCAAGAACCTTGCAATCAATGACTTGGCCAAGGATCGCGAAGGGTTTCTGTGGGTCGCTACGGAGAACGGGGTCTATCGGTTTCTGGGATCGGGGTTTGAACGATTCGGCCCGGAGCAAGGCATTGCCGATTTGAATATCCGTGCTCTGATTGTGGATCCGAACGGCACAGTCTGGGCAGCTACCTACGAAGACCTCTACCGCTGGAACGGTCAGCGGTTTGTGGCTGCCGGAAGCCGCCCCATTGCCATCAACGCATGGTACGACATGGTTGTTGAAGATGCGCACCATCTGCTGATCGTCGAAAATGGACATCTTTACCGATTGCAGCACGACGACCTGGGCCGTATGACTTCGTATCTGCCGGTGTTTTCCTCACGCCAGATAGCCGCCAACGCCGCCCTTGAACAAGTGTCGAGCGTGAGCCGCGTGAACGACCCGGTCAAGGGTACGGAAATCTGGGTCGGCTGCCAGAAGAAGCTCTATTCCTGGGTGGAGCGGGACGCGGGCGGCAACGCGTCTGTGGCCGGCGCGCTGGTCGAATGGGGCAATCGGGAGGGGCTGGGCGACGATGAATGGGAAGGCGTCTTCCTCGACCATGCGGGCACGATCTGGGCCGGGGGGCGGTTTCGAATTGCGGTTCTGGCTCTCCAGGCCAAACGATTTGCGGATCGCAGCATTCCCGGCTCAACGGTTGGGAGCACTTACGCACACGCGCCATTTATTGAGGACCGCGAAGGCCGGGTGCTGGCGCCTTCAGAAGACGGGGTTGCGCGGTGGGATGGAACCGGCTGGCGAAACATTGGACGCGCCAACGGACTGGAACTTACCGATCATGTTGTCAGCATGGCATTCGACACGGCGGGAGACCTGTGGCTCGCCAGCCGGGGAGACGGACTCTACAACTGGGTTGGATATGAAGACTGGGAGGGCTGGAGCGATGCGGCCCGGCTGCCTTCTCCGGTTATCTGGTCGATTGTTTCAGTCCGCCCCAACCGCATCGTCCTCGGGACTGACAAAGGGCCGGGCTGGATCGACCCCACCACCGGTTTGTCCGGTCCTTTATCGTCATCCCGCCCCTGGACCTTCGGCCAGCTGGACACGCTCGGCCTCAACAAAGATGGCACGCTGTGGGGTGGAACTTTTTCCGCCTCCGTGGTCCGCATCGATCCGGTCACCGGGGACACGAAACAAACCGCAAAGCTGCCCGCATTCATCACCAGGAGCGTAGCGGATTCTTCCGGGCATGTCTTCTTTACTACGAATCACGGCATCTACGTCCGCGATATCGCGCAATCGACGGCCGCTCCGCGCCGGGTTACCGCCGCGGACCCGCTCCTTACCGGATCAAGCATCGTTTTTACGGGCTGCCAAACACCGGATGGAACGCTGTGGTTTCTTACCAAAGACCGCTTGATACGGCTCCAGAACAACCAATGGACCAAGCCGCCGATCGACGGAATGCCCCAGCCATCGGGATTTCTGCTTGATCTTTCCTGCGCATCGGATGGCTCGGTCTGGATCACCGGGCAACAAACCGGCACCTGGCGGCTGAGGCCGCATCGAGATCGAATCGAAGCGTGGCAGCTTCCGCTTCCCATAGAAGCGCAGACGCTTACGCCGGTGGCCATCCTTGCGGATCGGCGCGGTTGGGTCTGGCTGGGAACAGACTCCGGTCTGCTGGTATGGAACGGGCAGGCATGGCGCCAGTTGACGCAGGAGAGCGGGCTCATTTGGAACGACCTGAACCAGGGGACATTGATGGCCGCAGTCGACGGCTCCATCTGGATAGGAACCAGCGGTGGCGTGGCGCATCTGCTGCATCCGGAACGCGTTTTCGATTCAGTTCCGCTCAATGCCGTGGTGTCGCAGGTCCGCCGCGGAGATAGTGCCTACTCGCTGGCGGAGGGAATCAAGCTGCCTTGGTCGAAACTCCCACTGAGCTTCCAGTTGTCGTCGCCGGCCATGCGCAACCGCAGCCAATTGGTGTTTGATTTCAGGATGGACGGCTTACATACGGACTGGATTGAAAACCAGGACGGCGCCGCGGTGTTCTCCAACCTTCCTCCGGGTACGTATACCTTCACGGCCATGGCCCGTAACCTCGGCCTGAATTCCACGTCGCCCACCATAAAAGTGATGGTGAAGATTCTTCCGCCGTGGTGGAAGACCCCGTGGTTCACGTTTTTGTGCTGCGTGGGATTTCTCTTTCTGTTTGCGGCCGGCGACCAGATTCGCGCGAGGCAGTTGATTGAACGAAGCCGGCAGCTTGAAATTCAGGTGAAAAAGCGCACCGAAGAACTTGAGGAACGCATTCGCGAGGCTAAGGTGGCGGAGGAAAAAATCAGGAAGCTTGCCTTTTACGATCCCCTGACGCATTTGCCCAATCGCCGGCTGCTCTCTGAAAGGCTGAAGCAAACCCTGGCTGCCAGCGCGCAAAGCAACCGCCGCGGAGCGCTGCTGTTCATCGACATCGATAATTTCAAGGACTTGAATGACACTCTCGGCCATAAGACCGGCGATCTTCTTCTACAGGAGGTTGCAAGTTGCCTGACGGCCAGCGTGCGCTCGGGCGACACGGTGGCTCGATTGGGCGGCGATGAGTTTGTGGTGATTCTCGAAGAGTTGAGCCAATCGCCTGATGAAGCTGCGGCGCAGGCAAAGGCGGTGGCGGAAAAAATTCTCGCCAGGATTTGCCGGAGCTATCAGCTGAATGGCCGCGAATGCCTCAGCACCTCAAGCATCGGCATCACGGTAATTGGAGAACAAGGCGACAGCATCGACGATGTTTTGCCGCGGGCCGACATTGCCATGTACCAGGGCAAGCAGGCTGGCGGCAACTCAGTTCATTTTTTTGTACCGGCCTTGCAGCATGAGCTGAATGCGCGCGCCGCGATGGAAAGAGAATTGCGCCGCGCGTTGATAAGCGACCAATTTCTGCTTTATTTCCAGCCACAGTTAGACGCTGGTGAACTGGTAGGCGCGGAGGCTCTCATCCGTTGGCGTCATCCAGTCCGCGGTCTTCTGTCTCCGGGTAAATTCATCCCTCTGGCCGAGGAAACCGGGTTGATTCTGCCTTTGGGAGATTGGGTGCTTGAAACTGCCTGCGCGCAAATTGCCGCGTGGGGCAAGCGCGAAAGCACCGCCGGTCTCACACTGGCTGTAAATATCAGTGCGCGGCAGTTGCGCAAGCCAGACTTTGTTGAACAGGTGCTGGCCATTTTGAAGAAGGCGGGCGCCAATCCGCTCAACCTCAAGCTGGAACTGACTGAAAGCATGCTCGTCGAAAACATCGAGCAGGTGATTTCAACCATGACCGAAATCAAAAGCCACGGCATCGGCTTTGCGCTGGATGATTTCGGCACCGGCTATTCATCGCTCTCCTACTTGAAGCGGCTGCCGCTGGACCAGTTGAAGATCGACCGCTCGTTTGTTCGCGACATTGTGGAAGATGTGAGCAGCAGGGCGATTGCGCAATCGGTTATATCGCTGGGCCAGGTAATGAATATGTCGGTAATCGCCGAGGGTGTTGAGACCGAGGAACAACTGGAGCACCTGACCGAACTCGGCTGTCACGCATTCCAGGGCTACCTGTTCGGCCAACCCATGCCGGTGGACGATTTTGAGCTCATGCTTCCTGTATTCAGAAACCTCCATTCGCCCTCTTCCGCTCAGGCGAATGCCGGGATTGCAGATCGGCATTCCCGCCAGCGCTCGACGGTCTAAGGGGCGTCTGATTCTGGATCGTCAGCAATCTCCACAATCGCCAAAGCACCACCGCCAGCGCTGCCATTGCAGCCCACCACAACGCCAGCGTCAGATTGCAGGCCCACGGGGGCGCTTCTCCAACGCGGCGAAGGAGAAACGGAAGAAAATTCCAGCAGGTGATGTGAACGTAGTCCCACGGGTCGCGGCGCATGGGCGCGTTGACGAGGCCCCATGAATCCATCTTGCCGAATGCGAAAGCCGCAATGTTTTTGAGGCGCAGCCAGACTACGAAAGTGGGATGACCGAGGGTCTCTTCCTGATAGAGCTCGAGGGAGAGCCAGAATGCTACCGACGCTGCCTGGACAATGGCGCTTGCAACCACAAGCACAGTGCCGAGAGTGCGGAAAGCGCGGCCCAGCCGGCCCCACAGTTCGATGAGAAGCGGAACAGCGAGCAGCGCCGCGAGCTCGACCGTGGTGGAGACGTAGCGGTCGCCCCATGCCGAGTCGCCGGCAAAGGTGAAGTAGCGCGCGTAAAAGCTGATATCGACGAGGAGCATTGCGGCCGTCGCAATCAGGTAAGCCTTGATGGCGGGCGTGAAGCGGCGCCAGGTAACCATGGCGAGCAACAGCATGAGGATGAGCAGCGGATCGAAGAGAAAGATGGATTTTTCAGGCGCGAAGAACGCGCCGAAGAATCCTGTATGGAATGGCGCGCTGAAGGGAAACGTTGCCGGCAAATTCGGATTCTGTGCGCGCCACTCGCGCGCGGCGATGCCGGCGTAGGTATTGGTGAATGAGCCGAAGCGGTAGAACTGGTAGAGCCGGTCGAGCAGGATGAAGAAAGCGTAGATGGGCAGCGTGACAACTGCGTAACTTTTGGCGCGAGCCCGCAGCGCGGAGCGTCGAATGCCGACCAGCCAGACCACAAGCACAATGAAAAGCGCGCAGCCGAGCAGATCGACTCCTGTGGTGAGGCGCGTGAGCAGGTTGAGGCCAAGCGCGGCTGAGCCGATGAGCAGCGCGCGCCGGCTGCCGGTCTGCGCCCACTCCAGCTGCCCGGTGAAACCGGCCAGCGTGAGCAGGCAGATGTAGTTGTTCTCCATCATGTTCTGCGTGTAATGCAGATGCGTGGTGAGCAACAGCAGCGCGAGCACTCCGGCGACGGACTGACCCGTGGAGAAGTTGAAGCGGCGCAGGAAACGAAAGCAGATCAGCGCCGTAAGCACATTGAGCAGTATGTTGACGCCGTAACTGACCACGATGTTGCGCACGCTGGGATCGACGCCGTTGTAGTCGTCGAAGACGGGCAGGGGTTCGATGCAGGTGCCCGCAATGTCGAAAGGCAGCATCAGCAGCGACTGGCCTATGCCGTACCAGGTTTGCAAGGTGCCGTTGCGGCCGTGAATGCCGAATTCGGGATACTCGTTGGCGAAGACTGGCGGGTCGCTGGTCCAGAAGGCGTGCGCCGCGTTTTCGCGATGCTGTGTATCGGCTGATCCAAGCTCTCCGGACTGGACCACAATGGCAATGAGCGCGGCGGCCAGGGCCAGCAGGACCATTGGATTTTGCAGCCATTTTCGCACCGATCGAAGTATCGCGCCCATGCTTCGATGATAGCGGCCAGCGACGAGCAGATCAGCCTCGCAGGGCCTTGAGCACTTTCACCGTTGTCACCACCTGGCCTACATGGCGCTGCGTGTGGTCGGCTACGTGGATGAGCGCGCCGCCGATGGAGGTGGGCAGTTGCTTGCGACCCACGAAGCGCGGAGTATTGAGGTCGGCGGTGGCGAGTGTGCGAATGCGATCAGCGGCATTTGAGAAAGAGATTTCAACTTCTGCGATGAGTTCGGCGAGAGATTCTTCTCCGGCTGACTCTGCCTTGAGCGCGGCAAGTTGCTCGGCGGTCAGCTGGTTCCCTTCAGCGTAGGTGAGAATGCGATTGTTGGAGCGCGCGATGTGGCGCAGATGATGCGCGACCGACGTCAGGCCGAGCGGCTGCGAATGGATTTCGGCGTCGGTCAGGCCGGCAGTCCACTTGGCGATGTCGTCGAGAGCAAGATCGAGCGCGTGCAAAACGGCGCGCCCCGCCGCGGGAACGTCCGCAAACGTTCCTCGCAGCCAGGGCTCGGTGTAGGGGGTCGGGGCGGGAGAAGTGGTCACGGCCAATTATCTCCCGGCGAGGGCTCCGCGCGGTAGACTCTACCGGCTCTCGAGTTGAGGCGCCAACCGCCCCTTGCTGATCCGGTCTACTCGGGCACCACTTGCAGGTTGTTCGTCACAGAAAATACGCCGGATACGGTGTTGGCGCGAATATTGGCGGTATCTTTATCGGTGGCGTTGTCGACTACGCCCTCGAGCGTTACATGACCGCCGTTCACAATGATGCGAATCGGTTTCTGAACGCCGAGAGCATACTTTTCGAGGGACGGAAATCCGTAGATAGCGCGGAATAGCTGCATGCGCAACCCATCATCCATGGGCGACGGCGGAAGAACCTCGATGTTATTCACAACTTGCTCAACGCCTTCAATGTGCTTGACAGCATTTTGAGCGTCGGACTTGAGGGATGGCCGGACAACCTGGCCCATCAGGGTCACGTTTCCGCCCTGAACCTGAAAGGCGATGTTGTCGAAGACGCCAAAGTAGGGGAGCATCAGGAGTTCGTGACGCACCTCTTTCTGGATCCGGAATTGGGCGGGGTTTGGCGCTTGCTGCTGCGCCGAAGCAAGGGCTGTTGCGGCGAAGATGAGCGACAGTACTACCAGGATTTTTAGTTTGCGATTCATGGCTGCTCCTTGAAAAGGCTAACTACGGCAACTCTTATGATGCGAGTTGTGAAGGAAAAGCCCATTCATGAATGTGGGCATTTTGCCGGGTGGCTGGGGTAGCGGGGATGCAGTCACCAAGTGGCTGACACTTTTCTACCTTGCACAGTCATGAACTCAACAAAGCCAGGTCGGACCGTCAAGGTTGAGGTCACGGGACGGTCTGCTCCTGGTGGATCAGGATCGTCTAGGAGGCCCATGCAGGGCGGATTCACGTCGCCGATTGGAAAGGCTGGAAGCCGTGGCGCATGCCAATCCCCGCAGTAGATCATTGACTGTGAGAAATCTTCTCCAGATACCCGGACGAGATATGACTGGCCCCTTTTTGAATCCGTGCGCGTGATCATAACAGCGGAGCGCGACCAGTTTGTGTGCAGGTAGCCGCCCCGCACGCCGTCAACGGTGACGTGACCGCCGGACATGAGCCACCACTCCGTATATCCGCGAGCGGTCGAGTACGTGACAGGGACGGCGAGGAGCGCGGCGAGCACGAGCAGCGAGACACATACGCGCTTTGCCAGTGTTTTCATGGAATCGATTTTAATCGCGGCTCAGTTGTGGGCGGATCATCTGCAAATCGGAGACAACAACGAAATGCAACTGCAGATCCTTCGGCTGCGCCTCAGGATGACGAACCAAATATCTGGGCAGATCCGCCTCTACCCCGCGCTCTTCACCCTGACCACGGTGATCTTCTCGAAGCCTTCTTCGAAGAGCGGTGGTTTCAGCTTCTCGGCCATCTTGCGCATCACGTCTTCGCTCACCGAGCGGTCGCGCTGGCGATTGCGATCCAGGCACACTTCAAGCGGTACGTCGAAGAAGACGGCCTGCACCTCGTAGCCGAAGCTCTTGGCCATCTTGATCCACTGGCGGCGCTCGTGGATGGAGAGATTGGTGGCATCGACGTAGTTCCACGGCATGCGCGCGATGAGCCTGGCCCGCAGCAGCGAGCGCAGTGTGGAGAAAACCAGCCCCTGGTAGCGCTGCTCCTCAACATCGTCGAAAAGGATGTTGCGCAACAGGTCTGACGAAAGCGGCGTGACGCCGCGGCGGCCGAACCACGTGGTTTTGCCGGAGCCGGGCAGTCCGATGGCCAGCACCACGTAGCCCTTGGGGGCCTGCGGCGTGCGTTCTGACTGGATGGGCTCGCTTCCTGCGGCCGTAGGCATCTCGGGCTGGGTTTCAACCTCGAGGCGGCCTGACTTGGCCTGTTCGTTCCAGTCGGGCCGCGGCTGGGGGTGCTGCCGTTGCTGGCGCGGCGCGGCCGGCTGGCGCGGTTCATTGGACCGTTGTTCGGGAGGCCGTTGTTCAAGCGGACCGGCCTGACGGCCTGGACCGGCTTGACGGTCAGCGCCGGGCTGGCGTTCGCGCGCCCCCTCGTACGGATACTGCGGCACCAGCGGAGCTGGCTGATTCTGTGGGAGTTCCTGGCCGATTTTGCCTGTCGATTCTGAAGTGTTAGGTGCTCGTCTTGAACGTCTTCTCATTCCGCCTTCAACCCTGGCCTCTCAGTTTCGATTTTGGGCCATCCCTGCAGTTTTGCGAGTAATCGTGTTGTGCAGTCATGCCGGCAATCTTCGATTGCACTCCTGCATTGTATTGCTGCATTGATACCCGAATACCATATTTGGCGATGGCGCTGCAAATTCTGTGCATTCCGTCACATACAGTCCCATAGTAGGCCGGGCATCCTACCGGTGGCGGGATTTGTGCCCGTTTTGGCTGCCGCGCGAACCATTTTCACTACGTTCAAACGGCCCGGATGTTAGGATCAAGAGTTTGGTAGAAACGCTTTTTGCTGCACTCCAGACATCGCACCTGACTTATTTTGACCGATCGCCACACCGTAAATCGACACCGGAAGAACAAGGAGAAACGAAACATGGCAGTTAAGGTTGGAATCAATGGTTTTGGCCGCATTGGGCGCAACGTTTTGCGCGCCGCGCTTGGCAATAGCGAAATTGACTTTGTTGCCGTTAACGATTTGACGAGCCCGGCCATCCTGGCTCACCTGCTCAAATACGATTCGATTCTGGGCAATCTTAAGAACGAAATCTCGCACGGAGAAGACTACATCTCGGTGGACGGCAAGAAAATCAAGGTGTGGGCCGAGCGCGACCCCGCGAAGCTGCCCTGGGCCGATGTGGGCGCGCAGATCGTGGTTGAGTCTACCGGTCACTTTACCGATGGAGCCAAGGCCAAGGCGCACCTGGGTGCGACCGTCAAGAAGGTCATCATCTCGGCTCCGGCCACCAACGAAGACATCACCCTGGTGCTTGGCGTGAACCAGGACAAGTACGATCCGGCCAAGGACAACATTATCTCCAACGCCAGCTGTACCACCAACTGCCTGGCGCCGGTGGTCAAGGTGATTCTGGAAACCACGGGCCTTGTCTCCGGCATCATGACCACCATTCACAGCTACACCAACGACCAGGTCATCCTCGACTTTCCGCACAAGGACCTGCGCCGCGCCCGCGCTGCCGCGCTGAGCATGATTCCCAGCTCGACCGGCGCCGCCAAGGCATTGAAGCTGGTTATCCCTGAGACTGCCGGGAAGCTGGACGGGTTCGCAATCCGCGTGCCAACGCCGAACGTCTCAATCGTCGACCTGACCTACATCGCCGAGAAGCCCACGACAGTGGAAGCCTTGAACGCCGCCTTCACGGCAGCCTCAAAGGGCGAGCTGAAGGGGATTCTGGGGGTTGACTCCAATCTGCTGGTCAGCTCGGACTTCAAGGGCAATCCGCTGTCTTCAATCGTTGACGCGCCGCTGACCAAGGTGGTGGGGCAGAGCGTGAAGGTGCTGAGCTGGTACGACAACGAGTGGGGCTATTCGAACCGCGTGGTCGACCTGATCGGCTTCCTTGAGAAGAAGGGGCTGTAACAGCAGTTGTCAGGGATCAGGGGTCAGGGATCAGTCCGATTGTGCCCGCGCGAGCGATGGCGACTGATTCCTGAATCCCGATCTCTTCATGCAGCTTACTGCGCTTCGACCCTGGACCCCTGAACCCTGACCCCCGGAACCGTGCATCAAGGAAAACTCTCATGCCCAAACTCTCAATCAAAGACATCGATCTGACCAACAAGCGCGTGTTTATCCGCGTCGATTTCAATGTGCCGCTGACTGAAGACGGGTCGACCATTACCGACGACACGCGCATTGTGGCCACGCTGCCCACTATTGAATATGCCCTGCGGCACCGGGCGAAAGTGATTCTGGCCTCGCACCTGGGCCGTCCCAAGGGCAAGCCAAATCCGAAGTACTCGCTACGGCCGGTGGCTATCAGGCTGCGCGAGCTGCTCGACAAGCAGTTCAGCGAAAGCATCAACGTGGCCTTTTCGCCGGATTGCGTGGGCGATATTGCCAGCGAACTGGCGCGCCAGCTTGAGTCGGGCCAGGTGCTGCTGCTTGAGAATTTGCGCTACCACGCCGAGGAAGAAGCCAACGATCCGGCGTTCTCGAAGGCGCTGGCATCGCTGGCCGAGGTTTATGTGAACGACGCGTTCGGTTCGGCGCATCGCGCGCACGCGTCCACCGAGGGCATTACGCATTTCCTCAAGCCTGCTGTTGCCGGCCTGCTGATGGAAAAGGAAATCACTTATCTGGGCAAGGCGCTCGAATCTCCGGAGAAGCCGTTTGTGGCCATCATCGGCGGATCGAAGATCTCGGGCAAGATCGACGTGATCCAGAACCTGCTGGACAAGGTGGAAACGCTGGTGATCGTGGGCGGCATGGCTTACACGTTCTATCGCGCCAAGGGCGTGACCACGGGCAAGTCGCTGGTTGAAGAAGACAAGATCGAGCTGGCCAAGCTGACAATTGAGAAGGCGACAGCCAAGGGCGTGAACCTGCTGCTGCCGGTGGATAACATTCTGGCCGACAAATTCGCCGACGATGCAAAGACGCAGGTGTGGGATACTTCGGTTGATTTCCCGGCCGAATGGCAGGGACTCGACATTGGCCCCAAATCGATTGGCGCGATTGAAGATGTAATTTCAACGGCCAAGACGATTGTGTGGAACGGACCTGCCGGCGTGTTCGAGTTTCCGCATTTTGCAGTGGGCACGAACGCCATTGCCCAGGCCGTTGCGGCCAATCGCACGGCGATTTCGATCATCGGTGGGGGCGACAGCGTGAGCGCCATCAACCAGGCCGGTGTTGCCGACCAGATCACCCACATTTCGACCGGCGGCGGGGCTTCGCTCGAGTTCCTTGAAGGGAAGAAACTGCCTGGCGTGGAAGCGCTGACGGAAAAGCAGTGAACGGTGGACAGTAGAAAACGCATCCGGCTTTCAGTCGGATGCGTTTTCTGTTTTCTTCAGCGTTCTGCATTCAGCGCTTTGAAGTTACCTTTTCTCGCAAGGTCAAGCAGCGACCGATCAGCTGTGACAAGCGTTGCACCGAGATGGCGTGCGGTGGCAACAAGTATCCGGTCGGCCGGATCGGGATGCATATCAAAAGGCAGGCGGGTGCTGGCTACTGCGATTTCTGGTTCCAGTGGTATCAAATTAACTCCTGTCTTTGCCAATGCCTCGCGAATCCAATCCAGAACATCCTTGTGTAGGTTGATCCGTTTCTTGCTGGCCAGCAGTCCTATCTCCCAAGCGGTGCTGGCCGAGATTGCCAGCCGGCCATCGCGCGACGCGAGATTAATGGCCTTCGTTGCCTGCCGCCCCAGGCGCGCCTCATCGAGTGTCGACCAAAGCACTACGTGGGTATCCAGAAGTAGGAGACCTCGTGCTGGATCGATTGCTCCTGCCGTCACTTCATCGCCTCCCATTCGACGTCAAGCGGCGAAATGATGTCGCCAAGAATTTCACCACTTCCGCGCATCGAACCAACGAAGTCGCCTACCTGGGGAACTGGCGACAAGCGGGCCACGGGTCGCCCGCGCTTGGTAATCACCAGCGTCTTGCGATTCTCGGCAACCTCGTCGAGTATTTTCAGACACTTGGCTTTGAATTCGCCGGCGGGGATGGTTGCGTTCATGGCGAACCTCCTATGGTCACTGACCATGGTCATATTGTATCATTGGATCGATTAATCATAGGCGAAAGCCCCTTCGAGCTACCAGGCATTAGACTCAAAGACTGGAGCAATCCAGCAGGAGATTATCTGTGGCCTACTACACGCGGGTCTTGTCGAAAGACGAAGAGTTTCCTCCTTTTGATGAGCTTGCGCAGTTTGTTCGGGACGGGCATCCGGAGTTCAAGCTCACCATCGAGGAAGACGGCGAAGAGGGATGGGATGCTCTTCTGCTCTCGGGACTGGATGAAGTTGAGGTCACAGTGATCGAACGCAATCCGGTCTTCGATGGATCGGTCGGGCAGGACGAGATTGCGGACTTTATCGAGGACCTTCAGGATTGCAAGCCGAATAGCGGGGTTCAATGGCTTGAGGATTACCTTGAATCAGTCAAAATGATTTACGCGTTTCAGCACCTGCAAGGCTCAGAGACGGTCAGCGGGAGCAACGCGCTCCACGCACTGCGCTCGAAGCTGTGGGAGCGCGGAGACGCTATTCTGCAGGCCGATGGCGAGGGCTTCACGAATGAGGAGGGGTTCCACATTGTGTGGCAGTTCTCTGACTCGGTCTCAGGCCCATGGAACATGGCCGTGCTTCAGGATGGCGTGTGGCGCCCATTTTCGATGGATCTGGGCGATCCCGATCATCGGGCTGAATTCATGAAGGGCTCGGTGCCCAGGGATTTAGGCTAGGCGCGCAGATCGGACTTGGAGCTTTCTGCGTCACCACTTCCGATCCGACGGGCGTACCTCGTTTCGCTCTGTGCCCGCCATCACCCGGACCACTGAAACCAATCCTCTAAAATTGAATAGAGGAATCCAAAAGAATGTCTCGTAAAGCACTGATTGCCGCTAATTGGAAGATGTACAAGACGCCGGCCGAAGCCAAGGCGTTTGTCGATGCTTTTTTGCCGCTGGTTGCCGGGCACACTCGCGATGAGATCGCGCTGTTTCCCTCGCCGGTATTGCTGCCGACCGTGATTGACGCCGCCAAAGGGTCGAACGTTTTGGTCGGCGCGCAGAACATTCACTTTGCCGAGGAGGGCGCGTACACTGGCGAGACTTCCGTCGGGCAGCTCATCGCTGTTGGCGGCACGCATACGCTTATCGGCCACAGCGAGCGGCGCCAATACTTTGCCGAGACCGACGAGATTGTGAACAAGAAACTGCACACGGCGCTCAAGCACGGAATTGTACCGATCGTTTGCGTTGGCGAGGTGCTGGAGGAGCGAGAGGCAGGCAAGACGGCGAGTGTGCTCAAGACACAGATCACGGGCGCGTTCGCCGGAATCACGCCCGAGGCGGCCGCGCCCATCGTGATTGCCTACGAGCCGGTGTGGGCCATCGGCACGGGCAAGACGGCCACACCGGAGATTGCGGCCGATGCGCATCGCGTAATTCGCGCCGAAGTTGCAAAGTTGCTGGGCGCAGACGTCGCCGCGGCCATGCGGATCTTGTACGGCGGCAGCGTGAAGCCAGACAATGCTACGTCGCTGATTGGCCAAGAAGAGATTGACGGCGCGCTGGTGGGCGGCGCAAGCCTGAAGCCGGATTCGTTCGAGAAGATTGTGAAGTATTAGAGAAGCAGCGAGTCAGCGAGTCAGCAAGTCAGCGAAAGGCCGCCGGGAGCGTGATGCTTCGGGCGGCTTTTTCGCTTGACGTTTAGTTGTGACCAATTTCTTTGAGAAAGTCAGCAGCTAATTTCGGTTCTCCAGGAATGTTCGGGCCTCGGAGCGCGCAGAGCTGGAAAAAACGCTCGCAAGTTTCATTTTCTAGGCCGAACTCCAACCGCATAGTTTGAATCTCCAGCGCCAATTGCTTTAGCCGTTTTGCCTCGGCCCAGCCCCAATACGTTCCTTCAGGATCGAGACGGTCATTCTGCCCGAATAGCCCATAACGGCCTCGCGCACATTCGCGAAGGCAAGTAACAAGAAGCGCATGAAACTCCGCCTCGAATTCGGCTAGCCTCGCCTCACGAATTTTGTCGCTCTTGGCCATCCTGCAATTTCTTCGAGGAATAAAACATTTTCCATCTACTTCACTCAGGCGAAGCTGGCGATCCAGTTTTGGAGGAGCGCCGGGAAGCAGCCCATGATCACAACCGCTGCGGCGATGGCGACGAGCACCAGCGTCGTGACGGGATTGGCCTTGATGGGCGACTCGTCGGCAGCGGGCATTACATAGGCGCGCTTGAGCACCTGCAGATAGTAGTAGAGCGAGACGGCACTCATAGCGATGGCCAATGCGACCAGCGCGAATGGAACTGGGCCCGCGCCGACGCTGAGCACGGCGGCGAACAAATTGAACTTGGCCCAGAAGCCGACCAGCGGCGGAATTCCTGCGAGCGAGAGGAAGAGCACGAGCAGCACGGCGGCCAGCAAGGGATTGCGCTTGTGCAGGCCGAGGAAGGAATCGAGCTTGTCGGAACCGGTAGCGCGCTCGACGACGCTGACAACGCCGAATGCGCCGATGGTGGTGAGGCCGTAGGTGAGGATGTAGTAGAGGACTGCTTCGGCGCTGTTGCCAACGGCGACGATTTTGTACACTGCCGAACTGTGATGGATGTCTTCCATCGAATAGTGAGGCAAGGTGGCGACGCCAAGCAGGATGTACCCCGCGTGGGCAATGGCGGAGTAAGCGAGTAATCTGCGGACGCTTGACTGGGCCAGTGCAGCAAGGTTACCGAAAACCATCGATGCAGCAGAAACCAACAAGATGACAATTGCCAGCTTGGTCCAGACCTGGCTTATCGCCTGAAGTTCAACCACGAGCCCAACAAGGCCGGAGGTTTGCCCCGGTACGAGCGTTAACAACTGCGATCCAATTGTAAGTATGAGAGCGAAGCTAGCTACTTTTGAAACCGATGCGATGAAAGCCGCAGCCGGTGCGGGAGCGCCCTCATATGCGTCCGGCGCCCAGAGGTGAAACGGGACTGCGGCAACTTTAAAACCAAGTCCAGCGATCACAAAAATCCAAGCGACGTATAGGAGTGGTGTCGGACCCGATTGAACGATCGCCGTCTGAATACCCGAGAGAGATGTAGTGCCGCTGAGGCCGTAGAAATAGCTGAACCCGAACAGTAGAAACGCGGCCGACATGCCGCCGAAGAGGTAATACTTCATGGCCGCTTCGGCACTCTTGCCAGATTTTTTTGCGAAGGCTGTAAGAATGTAGAGGCCGAGCGAGAGCAGCTCGAGGCCGATGAAGATTACCAGCAGGTCTTGCGCGGCGGAGATGATCAAGCCGCCGGCTGCGGCCATCAGCACCACGGCTACATATTCGCCAACGTGCTTTGTGAACTCCTCACCGACGAGCAGCAGTAGCGTAATCGCAGTGAGCACCAAGATGCCTATCTGCGCGACTTCTGCAATCCCGCCCGCGGAAAGAAGCAGTTGGCCGTCAATGCTGAAGCCTGCATTCCCCGCGACGTAGACGCCACACACGGCGACGATGCAACCGGCAACGCCCAGGAACGACGCGTTGAGTATGCGCGTTTTGAGCGCGGCTTTGCGGAGAAATCCGAGATCGGCAATCAGCACCAGCAGGGCGACGATTTCGAGAACGGTTTCAGGCAGTGTTGCGCGGAAGAGATCGGCGTAGTTCATTGCACTCCTCCGAGCAGGGCTTTCACGGCGGGTTCGATTTGATCAAGAAGGATGCGCGGGTAAACTCCGACTGCAACGGTCGAGATGCCGAGCAGCACCACGCCTGCCACCTCAGGCCAGGTGATGGGCGCGAAGGGATGAGCCTTCTCTTCTTCAAGAACGTGCGCGCCGGGAATGATGTCGCTGAAGAAAGCCTTTTGCAGCGCGCGCCAGGTGTAGGCCACGCCGACAATGATGCCGACGCCAGCGCCAATCGTCCATAAGGGATTTGCGCGCCACGCGCCGACCAGCACCTGCAACTCGGCGATGAATCCCGAGAAGCCCGGCAGGCCCATGGACGCGACGCCCGCGAAGACGAAGGCCCATGCAGCGAAGGGCATGCGTCGCGCGAGGTGCATGTGTTCAAGCTCGCCTAACTGGCGCGTATGTGTGCGGTCGTAGACAATGCGGCCGACGATGGCGAAGAGCAGGCCGGCGATGACTCCGTGCGAGAACATTTGCAGCACCGCGCCGTCGACGCCGATCTGGTTGAGCGTGACCAGGCCGAGCAGAACAAAGCCCATGTGGCTGACGCTGGAGTAGCCAATGACGAATTTGAAGTCGGTTTGCGCAAGCGCCACCAGCGCGCCATAGATGATGCCGATGACGGCGAGCAATGCGAAGACATCGCGCCACGAGGCGAGGCCAAGGAGAGTAAATCCCCAGGGGCCCAAACCTTGAGGAAACAGGCCGATGGCGACGCGGAGGCAGCCGTATGCGCCGAGTTTCATAACGACGCCGGCGAGCAGCATGGATGCAGCGGTGGGCGCGGCGACGTGGCCGGTGGGCGCCCAGGTGTGGAAGGGCCACAGACCGGCGAGAATTCCGAAGCCGACAAAGACCAGCGGGAAGCACCACATTTGAAAGCTGACCGGCAGTGCGCCTGAATGCGCGTAGGCGGCGAGGCCGGCAAGCGTGGTTGTATGCGCGCCCGAAGTTGCGTAGGCGGCGAGCAGGCCGATGAGCACCATGCCCGAGCCGACGAAGGAGTAGAGCGCGAGCTTCATGGCCGCATATTCGCGGCGCGTGGAGCCCCAGATGGCGATGATGAAATATTTGGGAACGATGGCGATTTCGTAGAAGACGAAGAGCAGAAAAAGATCGCCGCTCAAAAAGACGCCGTAAACGCCGCCGATGAGCGCGAGATAAAACGCGAAGAACTGGTTGGTGCGGTGATCGACATTCCAACTGAAGAGAATGCCGGCGACCGAAGCGATGCCGGTGAGCAGAACCAGCACGCGGCTGATGCCGTCGGCGACGAGCATAAAGTGGATGCCCATGGCGGGAACCCAGAGCTTGTCAACAAAAACGACACTGCCGTGCCCAGCTCCCGCGATGAATCCGCCAACTGCATGAAGCAGGCCGAGCAGAGCGACGCTGAGCGCAAACCAGCGCGCAATAGCGGGCTTGCGATTGGGCAGCAGCGCCGCAATGAATGCTCCGCCAAACGAAATGTAAATGCACCAGGGCAACATCTAAAATCTCCAGTGCGCCAGCAGGTATTGCACCGTGGGGTTGACGCCGTCCACAATCAGCTGGGGCACAAGGCCGAGCAGGATCATAAGCCCGATGACCGGCGCGAGGGCGAGCCGCTCGCTATGGTGCAGATCGGGAAATTTGGCCCAGTGTTCCGGGACCGGGCCTGAGAAAACTTTTTGGATGACGGTGAGGATGACGGCCGCAGTAACGAGCAGGCCGAGCACCGATACTGTAGCGCTGATCCAGGACAAGGGAAAGACGCCGCGGAAGATGAGGAACTCGCCGACGAAGCCGTTGAGGCCAGGCAGGCCGAGCGAGCTGAAGAGCGCGATGCCCATGAGGCCCGCGAAGACCGGGGCGGGCTTGCGCAGTCCGCCAAAGTCGTCAATGCCGCGCAGGCCACCGGTGCGGAACTGGATCATGGCGAGAAACCAGAAGAGCGTGGCCGCGGTGAGGCCGTGATTGAACATTTGCAGAATGACGCCATTGAGCGCGGCGGCCTGGCTGGCCTGTTGCGCCGCGCCAGAGGCTGGAATGGCGAGCGCGAAGATGCCGAGCAGGCAATAACCGAGGTGATTGATCGACGAGTATGCGAAGACGCGTTTCAAATCTTCTTGCGCGGCGGCGGCCCACGCGCCCATCACGATGGTTGCAACCGCGAGGATAAGCAGTGGTGTGCGGATGGCGGCGATCTGCGGGCCGAAGAGCGGAATGGCGATGCGCAGCAGGCCATAGACGCCCATCTTCGACATGGCTCCGGTGAGCAGCATGGTTACCGGCGAAGGCGCTTCAGCATAGGCGGCGGGCAGCCAGGTGTGGAATGGAACCAGCGGCACTTTGACTGCGAAGCCCGCGAGCACGCCCATTGCCAGCCACGGCATTACAGCGCCAAGGTGCGCCGTGACCATTTGCGCCAGGGTGCCATTGGCAGCCATCGCGGCAAGCTCGGTAAAATCCATCGAGCCGGGGTGGGTGGGTGTTGAGGTCGAGAGAAACACTGCGAGGAACGAGAGCAGCAATGCCACGCTGCCGGCCATGGTGTAGACGAAAAATTGCGTTGCCGCCGGGCCGCGCTTTGGCCCTCCCCAGAGCTTGATAAGGAAGAAGGCTGGGATGAGGCTCAGCTCCCAGAACAAAAACCAGTGGAAGAAATTGAGCGCGGTGAATGAGCCGAAGAGGCCGGCCTCAAGCGCGAGCACCAGCGCGTAGTAGAGCCCCGGCTGGTGATGCACGCGATGCGCTGCGTCAATCGACATGAGCGTGACCACGGCCGAGAGCAGCACCATGAGCGCGCCCAGGCCATCAACGCCAAGGTGATACTCAATGCCGAGCGAAGGCACCCAGCTGATTCGCTCGACGAGGCCGATGGAGCCGTCGGCGGGCAGGTGCATCCAGACAATGAGCGCCAGCACGAGACTGGCGAGAGCAGTGATGAGCGCAATGCCGCGCGCCTGCCTGGGAATGAACAGCGCGATTAGCGCGCCTGCCAGAGGCAATGCGGTAAGGAGCGTGAGGATGCCGAAGGCGTTCGTCATTTCACGCTCCAAATGAGAATTGCTGCGAGCAGAATGACGCCGAAGGCGAGAATGCGCAGGTAGGTCTGGGCGCGGCCGTTCTCGACGCGCGACACAATGCCGCCGCCGGTCGAGAATTCCTCGCAGACTTTGTCGAAGACGCCGTCGACCCAGTGCGTGTCGAGCAGGCGGTCGAGCTGCGCAAACATTTTGAAGACCCATGCGACAGCGGCAACAATTCCGCCCCACACGCGACGGTCGAGCCAGTCGGCGACGCGCGCCCACCAGTAGTAGAAGGCAATCACGGTGACACCATAGAGTTCGTCGACGTAAAGGCGGTCGCGGAGCGCGGCCCACAGTGGCGGCGCAGCCTTCTCAAGCGCGTCGGGCTCTTCGGCCTTTGGCGATTTGTTGCCGTAGAGCAGCCAGCCTAGACCGAGACCGAGGAAGACGATGACGGTCGATGTGGCGAGAAGCTTTGCGAAGTCCGCTTCGAAGAGCAGGTGCATGCCGCCGGTGGCCGCGTGGCCTTCAAGAAATGCGCGGAACCACGGCCATGCCGGCGTGCCGATTACGCCGAGGAGCACGGCGAATAAAGCAAGGATGACAAGGGGAACGGTCATCACGCGAGGGCTCTCATGCGCGTGGCCGTGGCCGCGCCACTGGCCGAAGAAAACATAGCTCACTTGCCGCGTCATGTAGAACGCGGTAAGCACTGCGCCGAATACCAGCAGATAATAAGGGCCTTTGATGAAGTCGGATTTGTGCGCGGCTTCGAGGATTGCGTCCTTTGACCAGAAACCGGAGAAGACGAGCGGGAATCCGCACAGAGCCAGCATGCCCACGGCGTAGGTGAGGAATGTTGCGCGCATTTGCGATTTGAGGCCGCCCATGCGGCGAATGTCCTGCTCCTCGTGGCAGCCGTGAATGACCGAGCCTGCGCCGAGGAAGAGGAGCGCCTTGAAGAACGCGTGGGTGATGAGGTGGAACATGCCGACTGCCACGCCGCCGAGGCCAAGACCGGCCATCATGTAGCCGAGCTGCGAGATGGTGGAGTAGGCGAGGATGCGTTTGATGTCGTTTTGCGCGATGGCGATGAGCGCGGCGAAGACTGCGGTGGCAGCGCCAATCCACGTGACCACGATGAGCGCGGTGGTGGTGCCTGCTGCCTCGCCCGATGCGGTGAGCGGCATGCCGGCCGACATGAGCGGGTAGACGCGGGCGATAAGGTAAACGCCAGCCGCGACCATGGTTGCCGCGTGAATGAGCGCGGAGACTGGCGTGGGGCCTTCCATGGCATCTGGCAGCCATACGTGCAATGGAAGCTGGCCGCTCTTGCCGGCAGCGCCCGCGAAAATCAGCAGGCCGATTGCGCCGGCCGCCGTGAGCCCCCAGGCTGCATGCTGCGCAAGCAAGCCGTTGAGCGCGAGGGCTTCCATCGATCCCGCGCCGTAGTTGTAGAAGAGCAGTGTGCCCGTCTGTGCAAACAACCAAACTATTCCAAGAAGAAAAAAAACATCGCCGACGCGCGTCGTGATGAAGGCTTTCTTTGCAGCTGCGGCGGCTGAGGGTTTTTGATACCAGAAGCCAATGAGCAGATACGAGGTAAGGCCGACCAGTTCCCAACCCATGAAGAGAAGCAGGATAGAGTTGGCGATGACTACGCCCAGCATGGCCCCGGCAAATAGCGAGAGGAAGCAGAAGAATCGCGTAAAGTTTTCGTCGTGGGCCATGTAGCCGGTGGAATAGATAAAGATGAGCAGGCCCACAAAGCAGACCATCACGGCCATGATGGCCGAGAGCGGATCGAGAATCCAGCCGAGATCGACTGCGGCATTGCCGAAGTGGAACCAGGTGAAGTTGACTGTCTCGCGGGTCGCAGCGCCGCCTGACCAGTTCGAGACGACACGCGCGAAGGCGAAGAGTGCGAGCAGCAGCGAAAAGCTAAGTGAGCCGATTGCGAGCGTGGCAGACAGCTTGCGGCGCGGCTGTTTGAGCAGCGCGATCACGCCCGACGTAACGATGGGAACGGCGGGGATGAGCCACAGAATGCCGGCTGCCGATGACGCGGCTTGCGGAAGGAGAGATGTTGACTGGTCGATCAAACGTTCACCCCTTCATCCTGTTCATCTTGTCGAGATCGGTGGTACCGGTGTGGCGATGGATGGAGATCACCAGGCCCAGTCCCACGGCGGCTTCGGCTGCGGCTACGGCGATCGAGAAAATCGCAAACATCATTCCGGTGAGCGCTTCGGGATGCGGCGAGTAGCGCCAGAAGGCGATGAAGTTGAGGTTGGCCGCATTCAGCATTAGCTCAATGCCGATAAGCACCATGATGGCGTTGCGGCGCACCAGTGCTCCGGCGAGACCGATCGAAAACAGCAGTGCGGCGACAACCAGGTAGCCGGTTAGTGGCGTGCCCATTACTTGGCCCTCTCTTTCTCGTGCAGGGCCACGATGACTGCGCCAATAGTTGCTGCCGTGAGCAACAGCGCCAGAATTTCAAGCGGAAGCACGTAGCGGCCCACTAAGGCGACGCCGATATCGTGCACATTCACTGCGGGGGTGGCCGTCTCCGATGGCAGCGCCTTTGAGCTTGCGATCACGGCCCAGCCGAGCACCGCAAAAATGCCTGCGGCAATAGGGAGTCCGACAAACCATGTGCGGCTGAAGACACCATCTTTGGGCAACTCAGAGCCGCGCGTCAACAGAATGGCGAAGACTACGAGAATGGCAACCGCGCCGATGTACACCAGGATCTGCGCAAATCCGGCAAACTGCGCATCGAGACTGAGGAAGAACAGCGCCAGGCCCCCGAACGCGACGGTGACGGCGAGCGCGGCATGCACCAGATGCTTGAGCGTCATTGCCGCCAGCGCACCAGCCAGCGTGAGAGCCGCGATGAGATAGAACATTATGCCCACCGGCCACGCATCCTTTCCTCGCTGAATCGGGGATTCGAGTTTTTCCACCCTAGCGACAAGAACAAAGACGTCGCGAGGATGGGGCACCCGATCATAAGGTGCTGGTCCGTTGGCCCCTTGCTCACTTGTTCCCTGCTCTTATTCAGCATAGCGATACGTCCTTGGCGCAAAGTGCTTGCGGTACATGCCTACGCGGCCCATGATCACGTATGTTCCGCCGAGAATGATTGTTGAGACCACCCAGCGCAGCCAGCCCTCGCCCATAAAGCGCCACAGCGCGGTCACCAGCAGGTCGAGCAGCGTGAAGGGCAACACAAACTTCCAGGCAAAATTCATCAGCTGATCCTGGCGCAAGCGGGGTAGAGTGCCGCGCATCCAGATGAAGACGAAAATCGACATCATTACTTTGCTGAAGAACCATATCCACGAGGGAACAAAGCTGAGGACCTCGAGCGGCGCAGACCACCCGCCAAGGAAAAGCGTAGTGCCGAGGCCGGAGATGGAAAACATGGCCAGGTATTCGCCAAGGAAAAAGAGCGCAAATTTAAAGCCCGAGTATTCGGTGTGGTAGCCGGCAACCAGCTCCGATTCACCTTCAGGCAAGTCGAAGGGCGAGCGGTTGGTTTCGGCGGTTGCGGCAATGGCGTACATGACAAACGCGGCCAGTCCCCACGGCGTGAAGATGTACCAGTGGGGCAGGCCATAGGAGTACTGATTCTGCGCGGCGACGATGCGGGTCAACCTGAGCGAACCGGTGATCATGACGACAGCCACGCTCGAAAGCAGCAGAACGACCTCGTAGCTGATCATCTGCGCAATGGCGCGCATGGCGCCGAGCAGCGAGTACTTATTGCGGCTCGACCAGCCAGCCATGAAGACTGAAAGCTCAGTGGACGCGCCCATGGCGAAAAAGAAGAGCAGGCCGGCGTCCATGTCGACGAGCACCATGTTGCGGCCCATGGGCAGCACTGCGAAGCCCATAAAAACGGCGACCACCAGGATGACCGGCGCAAGGAAATGCAGTACGCCATCGGCGCTCGCGGGGACTATGTCTTCTTTGGTGAGCGACTTGATGCCGTCGGCAATTGGCTGGAAGAAGCCGAAGGGCCCGGTGCGATTGGGGCCGATGCGATTTTGTATACGGCCGAGGCCCTTGCGCTCAAAAACTGTGGTGAGAGCAAACAGCCCCGGAAAGACGCACACGATTACTACAACGCTGAGAACCACATCAACCGCAGGCCGCCACGCCGCTGGCAGAAAGTGCGTAAGCCAGTCGCGAAGAATAATGAATATCTGGTCGAGATTTTCGACTACGGAAGACTTGACCATCGCTTACTGGCCTCCCGTGGCTGGTGCTGGCGGATTGGGCTTGGGCGCGGCTGCTGCGGCTGCGGCCTTGGTGGCAGCGGCCTCGGCAGCGGCTTTGGCCTTGGCTTCAGCTTTAGCTTTTTCTTCGGCCAGGCGGCTATCTACTTCCGCGGCCTCGGTGGGATGAATCGAATGGTAATACTCGTTCGACTTCGACAGTTGCTCGCGGTCAAGCAGCAGGCCGCCGAAGCGATCGTCGGTAGCCAGCTCGAATTGCGTGTCCATCTTGATGGCTTCAAAGGGACAAACTTCAACGCAGATCTGGCAGCTCATGCAGACTGAAATGTCGATGTCGAATTTCGCCGGATAGAACTGCGCCTTGCCAACGAAATCGGGCTTTTTGTCGGTCGACTTATCGATGTAGATGCACTTGGGCGGGCACTCTTTTTCGCAGATCTGGCAGGCAACGCAGCGCAGGCCGGCCTGCCATTCAGGCCCGTCGTAAACCAGGAAGGGGAATACGCGCGCATTCTCGACAGTGGGGATGCGCTGCTCAGGGTACTCGACCGTCGTGAGCCGTTCCGCGGAGACAAAGCTGCCGGCGAAATTCTTCGCCGTCTCCGCCATGCCCTTTAGTATGCCTTCGCCTAACAATGTTCGCTCCGCTAGTTGTCAGTTATCAGTTGCCAGTGAAAAACCTTCGAAGCTCAAATTGACCCTATGAGCCCGTAAGCCATCTTGCCAACTTCGTGCGATATTCTCTCTGCTTCATCGATTTGCGCAGAGCTTCCGAGATTCAATGCCCGGACAATCTCAAGTTGTGTTTGCAGCTCAAAGTTTGAACCTCGTGCAATCCCCAGAAACTGTTTGAATTCGCCAATACTGAGTCTGCCTTGCCCTTCGGCAATATTGCTTGGGACTGAGACTGCCGAGCGTCGAAGTTGATTGGTGAGACCATATAACTCTTCACGAGGGAACTCTTTGGTTATCCGATAGATTGCCACCGTCAGTTGCATAGCTCGCCGCCAGACCACCAATTCCCGAAATGATTGCGCCTTCAACTTCTCTTCCAACGTTCATCTCACTTCACTACCGGAGGGACTGACAACTGAAAACTGACCACTGACAACTCGCTTCTACCTGTCCACTTCTCCCAGCACAATATCGACACTTCCAAAAATCAAAACCACATCGGCCACGTTGCTGCCCAGGCACATGTCTTCAAGAACGGTCAGGTTGATCAGGCTTGGCGGGCGAACCCGGTAACGGTACGGATTGGGACTGCCGTCGCTGATGAGATAAAAGCCAAGCTCGCCCTTGGGCGCTTCGATGCGGCCGTATGCTTCGCCGGGCTTGGGCCTGAAGCCGCGAATCTTCGCCTTGGCGTCCATGATGGGGCCGCCAGGAATGTCTTTGAGAGCCTGCTCGATAATCACGATCGACTCGCGCATCTCAAGTATGCGCACCATGTATCGGTCGTAGATGTCGCCGTGGTCGCCGAGCGGCACGCGGAACTTGAAGCGGTCGTAGATGCCGTACTTGTCGACCTTGCGAATGTCGTAATTTACTCCCGACGCGCGCAGCATTGGGCCGCTGATTCCGGCATTGATCGCAAGCTCGGGCTTCAACACGCCTATGCCCTGGCAGCGCGCCATCAAAATTTCGTTTGAGGAGAGCAGCGCTTCAAACTCGTCGACAAACGCTGGCAGCCCGGCCACGACTTTGCGCGCGGCGTCGAGCCAAGTGGCGCTCACGTCGACGCGGCAACCACCAAAGCGCATGTAATTGCACATCATGCGCGAACCGGTGAGCGATTCAAAGAGGTCGAGAATCTTCTCGCGCTCCTTGAATGCGTACATGAGCGGCGTGCCGCTGGCGCCCATTTCCTGCAGCAGAAACCCGATGGACGATGCGTGATTCTGAATGCGCGTTAGCTCGGCGAGAATGACGCGAATGTATTGCGCGCGCTCCGGCACATCTTGCGCAACCAGCTTTTCAACGGCCAGCGCATAGGCCCAGTTATTACTGAGTGAGCAGAAGTAATCCAGCCGATCGGTATAGGGCATCGACGCGAGATAGGACGTGCCTTCGGCGATTTTCTCGTGATTGCGGTGCAGGTAACCAAACACAGGCTTGAGCCTGATCACGCGCTCGCCGTCGAGCGTAATATCCATGCGGAAGACGCCATGCGTGGAGGGATGGTGCGGGCCCATGGCAACTTCGAGCAGTTCGCCCTCGCCACCCGGCTCGATCACCGGTGGGCGGTTCCAACCTTCGAGCTTCTCGGTTCTTGTTTCCGTCAAGCTCATGCGGCCCCGGCCCCCTGATCCCTGTTCCCTGATCCGTGTTCCCTGCTCTTATGTTCTTGCGCGCGCTTCATTACGGCATCGTGCGGGGTGGGTTCGTATTCATAGTCGTCCGGGTCAACGTAGTCGCGGCGCATGGGGTGGTCTTTGAACTCATCCCACATCAAAATGCGGCGCAGGTCGGGATGGCCGGTAAACACAATTCCATAAAGGTCAAAGACCTCGCGCTCCTGAAACTCGGCCGAGCGCCATATCGGCGTGAGCGAAGGCATCTCAACCTGATCGGTGCGGTTCGCGGTGCGCATGCGCAGCACCAGAGGCCCATGACGGAGCGCGACCGAATAAAGATGGTAGACAGTCTCAAGATAGCCCGGCTCAACACGCTTGCGGATTTCTTCGACGGTTTCGTCAACTGTCTGCTCAGACTTCGTACCGTCAGGACCCTCTACGGTTTTTGTGACCGGCTTGGTGACCATCACCTTCTCGGTAATCTCTTTGTCGAGCCAGTCGATGCCGGAGACGTTAGAAAGGAAGTCGAACTGGAGCGCGGGATCGTCACGCAGAAAGGTAGCAACGCTGACGGCGCCAGCGGGGCTCAACAGCAGCGAGTGCTGCGCAGCAGGGCCGGGATTGAGGATCAACTCAACCTTAGCGCCCGGAACAGCCGCTTCAATCGCCGCTTTGATTTCTTCTGCCGTCTTCAATTCAGCTTCTAGCTCCTAGCTTCCAGCTGCTAGCTCTACGTGACCAGTAATCAGCTAACGCTTTCTTGCTCCCTTGTTCCCTGCTCTTTCACCTGATCGTGATCGGTATCGGCCACACGCCCTTGTTCGAGGTCGGTTCGAGATCGTGCGCGCCCTGCTCGGGCACCGGAAACTCGCCCTGCGCCCCGGCATCGAGGTGGCGTGGACGGCCTTCGCCGGTCAGGTGCTGCTCGTCAATCTTCTTCTGCAATGTCATGAACGCCTGGATCAGCGCCTCAGGCCGCGGCGGGCATCCAGGGATGTGCACGTCAACCGGAATGTAGCGATCGATGCCCTTGAGCACGTTGTAGCCCTGCTTGAACGGCCCACCTGAAATGGCGCATGCGCCCATGGCGATTACGTAGCGGGGTTCGGCCATCTGGTTGTAGAGCCGCACCACCTGCGGAGCCATTTTCTTGGTCACGGTGCCCGAGATGATCATCAGGTCAGCCTGGCGGGGCGACGGGCGAAAGACCTCGGCGCCGAAGCGGGCCAGATCGTAACGCGCCATGGTGGTGGCAATCATCTCGATTGCGCAGCATGCCAGGCCAAACTGCATGGGCCACACCGAGCTGCGGCGGCCCCAGTTATACAGCTCCTGGATAGTCGTCACAAAGACGCCCTGCTTGCCGAGTTCGATCTTCAGGTTCTGGTCCATGTTTCGCTTCGCTCCAGTGATCAGTGGTCAGTGATCAGCTCTTTCCGTGTTCATCTACCAGCTTCAAATAAGCCGAATTCCCAACTTCTACCAATAAGAGGCCGTCCCTCTTCACGCCAGCCAGCCTAAGCATTACGCACAAGCACGAACAAACTGACCACTGACAACTGTATTTCTCACGCCCACGTCAAAATCCCCTTCGCCCAGGCCCAGGCCAGGCCTTCAACCAGCATCAGCACAAAAATCAGCATGGAGACACAGGCCGCAGGGCCCAGTCCGGTAAACGCCACCGCAAACGGCAGCAGAAAGACCGCTTCAACGTCAAAGATGAGAAAGATGATGCCGTAAAGGTAATAGGCTGAACGGAATTGCACCCAGGCATCGCCCTTCGACACCAGGCCGCACTCGTAAATTGCATTCTTGATGGCGTTCGGTTTTGGGGGGGAAAAACACCTGGCCCACAGCCATGCCAGCCCCAGCGGGGCCAGGCCAAACCCCAGCGCAGCCACAAACAGAACGGCCAATGAAAAATAAGGATTTGCAGCCATCGTGGGAGTGAGATTTCCTTCTATTCAAGGCTAACAGTTCAAGGTGGTTTTTGGCCAAGGTTATGCGTCACACAACCGCAGTTCGGCCCCACTTTTTCACCGTTCATCTCATTTTGTGAACCGTTGGGGCAAGGCGCAGCCGCTCAACACACCTGTCGGAACCCCAGCCCCAGGAGCGCCGCTGTTTTGCCGAGCGTGGCAGCAACGTGGCCCACCCCAACCGCGCAATGGTGCGCCGGCCCCTCGGCGTTCCACGCCTCCGCAAATCCCCTCGCGCCCAGCGGGAACCGGTACCGGCTGTTGGTGTTGCCGATCTCGAGAATCGGCCCGGCCACGCACTCACCCTCGGCGACCACCAGTTTGAAGTGCGTATCGGCATCTTCAGCGATCGAAAGCAGCGTTACCGGTCCGTGCTTCACGCTCATCTCGACCGAGAGTCCGCGGCCCACCTTGCCGTGATACACCTCAAGCGGCCGCACCTTGGTTTTGCCCTCAGCAATGGCGATATGGCCGGGACCGTCGTGGCCCATCAAAACCAGGTCATCGTTCAAATCCATTGCATAGTATTCGGTAAACGAGCCGCCCGCGCCGATCAGGTCCATCATCTTCATGGCCAGGGCGTTTTTCACCTCGTACTCACCGGCCACGGGAATGTGGCGCGCCGTGAGCAGCGATGTGCCGAGAATGATGGAACTCATGGTGCCTTCATTGGCTGCGTTGCCCGAGCCCTTGTAGTAGTAGGCCAGGGCGTCAAGGCCGTGCCGCTCGATAAACCGATCGAGGGCCAACGAGGTTCGCGCTGCCCGGCGCAGTTCTTCCTTAGCGCAATCCGGCTGCACGTCGAATGCGTCATCGAACTCGGCGACGCGCCGCGCAATCTCAGACTCGCTCGCCTTGGCGCACAGCGCGCTCAGCTCATCCACTTCAAGCAGCTCAACGTGCGTGCCAAATGCGATTGACACCAGCGTCACGTCGGTCATGATGTCAAGCATGCCGCTGTAGTAATGGCCCATCAACCCCAGCCGCGATTCGGCAAGCGCAGCCTTGACACGCGCTGCCGCCAGCCACTCTTCAATCTCGCGACCCGTTTCGGTTTCGCCTCGGACGCCGGTCACCTGGTGAAACGGAATGCGGGCGCGGGCGAACAGATTTGCAATCTCCGGCACCGGGCACGCGGAGCAAAACGCAAGCCACTCGCCGGTCATGGCGGTGCGGTCTTTGAGCTGATTGAAAGCCTGGTAGTCGATGGCTGCTTCCGGCTGCAGATTCAGCACAACCACCGGAACACCCGCGCGCTGCACCAGCGGCAACACTGTGTTTGAAAGCGCGTAGGTAGTCACGTACAGAAAAAGCACATCGATATCTTCTTGCCTGCATTCGTGGCCGGCCTCGCGGGAGCGCAACGGAGAGTCGATGAGCCCGAGATCGACAACCTCTACTCCTGGCCGGCGCAGCCGCGCTGCCATTTGCGCAACGTAGCCTTTAAGGCGCTGCTCCAAACCGGCAAACTGGCTCCAGTAAGCATCGAGGCCAATGCCACAAAGGCCGACGCGCAATTGAGATTCGCTCTTCTTCCCCATCACCAGCTCACCACTGTGACCGCAAAGGGCTGAATCTGGATGGCTCCGTTTGTCACCGCCAGGTTGCGGGCCGGGCTGTCGCCCGATTGCTCATCGACGGTGACTGCGTGCGCGGTTGCGGCATCGGGAAGCGAGATGTCGACAACGCGATTGCGCTTATTCACGATCAGCAGCTTGCGGCCCGCGGATGTAACGAAGGCCTGCGCCGAGATGTCGCCCGAAGCCGCGGAAGTGTCAACCAGCTTGTCGCCGGCGTGGAAATTGTCTTTGATGAGCTTGAGCACCCAGAAGCGCGCGTTGGGCTGGTTGTTGGTCCAGTCCATCATGCTCACGCTGGGAAACTGCGTGGGGTAGCCGATCAGCTGCGACTCGCCGATTACGTCAATCTGAAGACGCGTGAGCTCGATAAAGAGATCGCCGTAGAGCGCGCCGGCAACATTCCAGTAGATCTTTGGCGGAGGGACTTTGTCGCTGGGGCTGTTGTCGCCGGGGAGAATTACGCCGAGTTCGTCAAGATCGGTGCGCGTCGCGGGCGAGAGGCGTTTGCGGATTGCCTCGGCGTAACGCACCGTGTTCAGAAATCCGGCCTCCTGATCGAAGAAGGTGTACTGCCAGGTGTCGGCGTTCTCTCCGGCACGGGGCGTCGCATAAAAATGGTACGAAATCATGTCGAGCGGAATGCCGGGCCGGTGATGGCTTGGATCGAGGAAGTACTCAAACATGCCCGGCTCGCCGCTGGGATTGGCCAGCGCCAGCCCGACAAATTTCGTGTCTGGCGAGACCGCATGAATAGCGCTCACGATATCGTCGTAGCGCTCGGTGTACTGCTCCGGCGTCATGTTGTGCTCAAAGTCGATCTCATTGAGCACCTCCCAATAGGGCAGGTTGTAGTGGTAGCCGGAGTTGTGGCGCACGCCGTTTTCATCGGTGAATCCGCCGTTCACGTACCAGCTCACCAGGCGCGCGTAATAATCGCCCAGCTCTTTGCCGGTGGGGTCGCGCAGCTCGGTTCCCTGCTCGTAGTTCCAGTCGTCGGTGTCAGCATCGGCCAGGTAGGTGACAGGTTTCGGCGTCTTGAAAAGCCACTGGGGAATGGTGCTGAAGTTGAGAATCGTGGAGTGGCCTTCAGTGGCCGCGAGAAAGTCCTTTGTCATGGGATCGATGAGCGAGAAATCCCACGATGTTTTTTGAGGTGTTGGGGGTTCGAGTTCGGCAACGGCAAGCCTGGGATACGGCAGCCACGGCACGTAGCGAACATAATCGGCGCCGAGTTCTTTAACGGCCTTGTAGGCGGCAATTCCGAGCGGCTGGCCGGGCCTGAGCGGCGGATTGACGACCACTTGATAGGTCGGCGTGGATTTTGAAACCAGCGTGACTTTATCCCAGTGGATGGTCAGAGGCGGCAACTGCTGCGCTTCGAGCGATGCAGCCACGAGGCCGATGAGGATGGTAAAAGACAGATAATGGCAGAAAAAAGTTGTTCGGCGGCAAGGGACGTTCATTGACCACACACTCCGGCTCACTCGATATCAATAACCGAGCAATGTTACCACCGCGCGCGCCTATGTAGCGCCGTCCGAATTTGTAGCGCCGGGCTCCAGCCCGGTTGTCGTACGGGCGTCCACGCCCGTAGATGTCGAGCAGCATCATGTTTACCGTTCCGGCCGCCTGTGGGGCAGTTGGCCGGCGCAGGATTTTGAGAACCGCGTTCAGTTGCGGTGATAGCATCCAAAACTAAGGTGGCCAATGCAACCGATCAAGACATTAATTCGACTGGTGCTGGTGTTGGCAACGGTTGGGGGAGGATTTGCTGGGTTCTCGCTGTCGTAGACACCTTCATGAAAACGAATATTGATAACGGCCGATTGTGGGGACTCCTTTGGCTCAGCCTTTTTATGTACGCGGCGATTACAACCGCCGGACTCAAGTTTGTGGTCACGGATCGGGTCGGACGATTCATGATGTTTGCGCTCGCCATCATGGTTCCCTGGGCGGATTTGCCTTGGGTCGCATATCACCTGACAACCGTAACGTACACAGCGATCACGTTCGGTCCGCCGCGCGGCGCGACGAGGATCGGAGCCTACATCGAGTGGAGCGCGCAGTTGGGCTCACTATTCCAGTTTCGAATCGGGGGCTCTCCGGACGGCGACTGGGATTTAGGAATCAACCTGTTTGCTATGCTACTGCTGCTTTTTGCCTGGACCTACAATCGGCTGCCGCCCGCATTGCCCTCTGGCGCGACAACACCGCCCTAATCGTCGTCATCCTTCCGCGCCCAGCTCTTGTCCTTCGCCATCAGCATTGCCGGAACCGGCGCATTGCCCATCGCGTCCTTCCACAAAATCACGTTCAGCTTCTCAACCGGCACGCGATCTTCGTGGGTAAAGTCCATCTTCATGCTGGCTTTTGCGCCTACTGCATTCTTGGCATTCGCCGTGTAGATGAGATTGTTATCGCGATTCGTGTAATCGGCGTCGTAGGCAGACTGGTCGCCCGGACCGGTGAACAGGCTGGCAATCAGCGAGCTGAATGCATCGTTGTTGTTCATCGGCGGCAGGCCGAGCAGCGACTCCATGGTGCGAACCACGCTCACCGTCGAATAGAAGCGGCTGTCGATAAACGGGGCGCCATTGGCTCCGTGCGGCGAGTACTTGCTGACGACCAGCGCAATACTGCGATGCGCGTCCACGTGATCGGCGCCGGCTTGCGCATCGTCTTCAAGAATGAAGAAGGCCGTGTCGTCCCAGAAAGGCGAATGGGAAATTGCTTCAACGGCGCGTCCCACCGCAAGGTCGTTATCGGCCACGCTGGACTTGGGCGTGGGTCCGCCGGGGCGCGTGCCTGCGGTGTGATCGTTGGGCAAGCGCAGCGAGATGAAGTTGGGCATGGTGTCGTTGCCGGCCTGGCGATCCGCGATCCATCCCTTCAAATGTTTCAAAAAAATCTCCACGCGTATCTGGTCGGGAACAGCAAGATTGAAGTCGGGCGACTCAGGAGCGAAATGACCCACCAGTTCCGGCTTGACGGCAATGTTGCTGGCAAGCACCGGAATGGGCCATGGCCACTTGTTCACGCCCCCGCCCCACTCCGCCGGCAGCGCCTCGCCGGGCGGGTAATCCTTGTGCGCGCACCTGGGCCCTGCGAGCACGGGACCAAGTTTCGGATCGGCGACGGCGGTCTCGTTGCAGAAAGTCGAGGAGATAAATTCGGCGAAGTGGTAGTAGGTTTTGCCATGCGCCGCCAGGTCGCCCCATAAGTATCCACTGGCCGGCTCATTCACATCGGGAATCTTCTGCAACAGCGGATAGCCGTTGGAGACCACGCCCTCAAAGTCGTAGCCGCGCTGGCTTCCCCGGTAGTTCTGCTGCCAGGTCTTCTCAAGGTAATCGGAGCCGATGGCCGCGTTCGACCACACGTGTCCGTCACCCGATACCTCGCCGGAGTCGAAAAAGTTATCGAGCACGCCGAATTGCAGCGCCAGCTTGTGTTCATTCGGTGTCACGGCTTCGCCGTACATTGCCAGATCCGGATTGCCGTTGCCCACCTGCTTGCCGTTCTGGCTCAGGTCGCCAAGAATCTGATCGTACGTTCGATTCTCTTTGATGATGTAGATGACATGCTTGATGCGGCTGGCGCTGCCGTCGCTGAATTTGATATTGGTTTGCGCGGCAATCATGCGATTTGAATCGAGCACAACAGCAGTATATTGCGGCAAATTGTTTTCAATCTCGGTTTCTTCAAGCGACGCGAGAGAGCCGTAAAGCAACGTCCCAATGTATGCATTCCCCCGTCTGCCATGGCCCGCCGCGCTCTCCACTTGCCGTTGCGGAAAGTTGTTGGGGCCGGTGCCCTTGCCCTTGTCGGTGGCGATAAACAGCTTTCCGCCCTGGGGCAACGGATCGAAGGCCATCGAAATCGGCATCCACTCGGTGGGCGCAAATCCCTCGGGCTCAACCATGGTGTTGGCGGCCAGCTTCGGCGTCAACTTGCGTGTATCGAACACAGCAATCGCATCGCTGCCCATGTTGGCCGCGTAGAGCCGCGTGCCACTCGCATTCACGGCCAAAGCCACCGGCTCCGCGCCAAAGTAGCTTTGATGCGGCAGCCGCGTGTCAAAATAGCCCTTCACCCTGAATTGCCCGCTGCCGACGTACACCGCGGCAACAGCGTCGCGATTGGCCAGCGCCACGTAGAGCGTGTTTCCGTCAGGCGATGCGGCAAAAGCGCACGGATGCGTGCCCGGCGCGACGGGATCGGTGGGTTTCAGCAATTCGAGTTTGCGGCCAACCATGCCGCTGGTCAGATCCACTTCCACAATCTCCGATGCATTCCACAGCGCGACATAGCCGCGCTTGCCGTCCTTCGAAATGGCCAGAGCAATCGGGTAAGTTGACGGCACGGCATTGCTCTCAGACAAATCGAATCGCTTTTCGATTGTGCCGGTCGCTGCATCGATCACAACCACAAAGTCAGACAGGTTGTCGGCAACCAGAATCTTTTCGCGGCCTGCTTCGGAGAAGACCGCAATGGCCGCCGGATACGGAGTGCCCATGACGTTATCAATACCGTTGGGCAGCCGTGTCATTCTTCCCGTCGCAAGCTGCTCCATGGGCATGCGGATGAAGCTCTCCGGCGCGATCTTCCCATCGGAGAAGCTGTAGACCACAATTCCGCTTCCCGTCGAATCCCTTTCCTTGCCTTCAGGATCGGTGAGCGACGCCATGCTGGCGTACACATGTTTGCCATCGAGGCTGAATGCAAGGCCGGAGTAAAGCGTCTGATTCGCTCTTAAGCCGGTGCGTGCGTCGGGAAAATCAGCGAGCGTGCCATCCCGCGTATCGAACACAGCAATCGACTGCTCATACTGCGACTCGAAGGTGCCATAGCCGTCGTTCACGGTCACCACGTACCGGCCATCGGGAGAAACGGCCATGGTGACAGGCAGGCTGTTGAGCCGCTGCGGATCTCCGGGCGTCTTGCCAAGCAGCTGCTTGCTCGAAGGCAGATCGACAAACGACGATGGCGTTTGGCCAGGCAACGACAGCGACGCACCGGCAAGAACGGCGCACAAAAAAGCAATCGCTTTCAATCTCATTCAGGACCTCAGCACGTTGAGATGCGAGCAGGAGAGGACGCGGCTACAACAATCCGCTGAAACCGGGTAGCGGCTCCAGATGGGATTTTACACGCGGGGTTCGACAGGAGATTGAATTCGAGTTCCAGGTTTCGAGCCTTCAGCTATCAGCTTTCAGCTAATTCGTGCGAGGACGAAGAGTTAAGCCCAGGCAATGAAGAAGCTGAAAGCTGACGGCCGACAGCTGGTTTACGGGTACACGCCGCGAATCTGCACGGCCTCGGCCACGCGGCTGATGCCCAGAATGTTGGCCGCGATGCGCATCGGCACCTTCTTATCGAGGTGAATCTTGAGCACGTCGCGGAAGGCCGTCTTCATCACCCGCTCCAGGCGGTTGTAGACATCCTGTGCCTCCCAGAACAGGTGCTGCTCATCTTGCACCCACTCAAAGTAGGAGACGGTGACGCCCCCGGCGTTGCACAGAATATCGGGAATCACGAATGCGCCCTTGCTCTCGAGAATCCGATCGGCCTCGGGAGTGAGCGGTCCATTGGCAGCTTCGGCAACGATGCGCGCGCGCACATTGCGGGCATTGTCGGCGTGGACCATGTTTTCAAGCGCCGCCGGAACCAGGATGTCGCAGTCGAGCGCAATCAGGTCCTGCGGATGAATAGGCTCGCTCTCAGGGAATCCATCGACGTGGCCGCACATTGCCTTCATGTTGATGAGCTCGGGAATGTCGAGCCCCTCGCGATTGAAGACGCAGCCCGTGGAGTCGCTGACCGCAATAATTTTTGCGCCCGCCTCGTAAAGCAGCTGTGCCGTGATCGAGCCGGCGTTGCCAAAGCCCTGCACAGCAACGGTGGCGCCTTTGAGCGGAATGTTCAGGTGTTCGCAGGCGCACTGGATGGTGTAGAAGACACCGCGGCCGGTGGCTTCGTTGCGCCCCAGCGATCCGCCCAGGCTGATGGGCTTGCCGGTAACCACGCCGGGCACCGAATAACCCTTGGTCATGCTGTAGGTATCCATGATCCATGCCATGGTTTGCGAGTTGGTATAAACGTCGGGCGCGGGAATATCCTGCTCCGGCCCGATGATGGGCAGAATCGCGCTGGTGTAGCGGCGCGTCATGCGCTCAAGCTCGCCCTGCGACATGTGCTTGGGGTCGCAGGTAATGCCGCCCTTGGCGCCGCCAAACGGAATATTCACCACGGCGCATTTCCATGTCATCCACGTGGCCAGCGCCTTTACCTCGTCGAGAGTCACCTGCGGATGGAACCGGATGCCGCCCTTGGCCGGCCCGCGTACCGAGCTGTGCTGCACGCGATAGCCTTCGAACCGGCGAATCTTGCCGTCGTCCATGCGAACCGGCACAGAGACCGTGAGCATGCGCTCGGGATACTTGATCATCTCGCGCGTATTGTGGTCGAGCCCCATCGCATCGGCGGCGGTGTCGAAGTTTTCCATGGCAACGTCGTAGGCGTTGTCTTTTCTGATTGTCGTTATCATGCCTTTTTTCCTCCTTGCCATGGCGAAGAGGCAGGCGAGGCAGTAATTTTTCGAGGGCTCATCGCAAGGAGTTCAGAGAGATCGGGCCAGCATATTCAGCAAAATTTCGCGCCCGAAGATTCCATAACTCGTTGCCGCGCCATCCGAACTGCCGTCTCGCGAACCTCTTTCCGCTCAGGCAACACTCGTGTGCTCCAGCTCGACCACTTTGGCCGTCGACTTCAGGAGCGTTCCGTAAACCGGAAGAACCCAGTCTCTGTACTCGGCAAGGTGCCCGTGCACAATGTCGGAGTACAAGGTTTGCAATAGCCGCGTCCATGCGCCGATGGCGCCGCCCTTCACCTGGCGATGATCAATGCGCACCACCGGTGCAAGGCCTACCGCGGTGCCTGAAAGAAACAGCTCGTCGGCGATGTAGAGTTCGCTGCGATCGATGGGCCGTTCCAACACCGTGAGCCCAAGCTCCTTGTGCGCAAGTTCCATAATCGTGGAGCGTGTAATGCCTTCGAGCACGTTCTCACTCACTGGCGGCGTGATCAGAACATCTTTGCGCACCATGAACAGATTGCAGGTCGCGCCCTCGGTCACATGGCCATCTTCATTCAACAGAATGGCTTCGTCAAAGCCGGCTCGCCGTGCGTCATCGCTGGCCAGCGCGCTGTTGGCATACGCGCCGCAGATTTTTGCGCGCACTGGAATGGCGGCATCTTCAATCCTTCGCCATGAACTCACGCCGGCGTGAATTCCGGCATCGCTGTGCAGATATTCGCCGAAGGGCAGCGCGGCGATGAAGAATGAATTCTCGTCGTCAGGGCAGACGCCGATGCGCTCAGCAGATTTGTAGGCAAGCGGCCGCACATACAGATCGGTCTTGAAACGATTGCGGCGCATAAGCTCGACCGTGATGGCGCAAAGCTCATCGGCGGAGAGGCCAACGTCGATGCGCAGAATGCCGCAGTTCTGCTTCCAGCGCTCGTAATGATCCTGCGGACGAAAGACGTAAAGCTCCGATGAATCCTCGTTCCAGTAGGCGCGAATCCCTTCAAAAACTCCGGTTCCATAGTTCAGCGCGTGGGTCAGGATACCGACACGCGCCTCGGCCAGCGGCACATATTTTCCGCCGAAATACACAATCGTGTCCGGTTCCACAGCGGACTTCATCTTATGCCTCCACCAGATTTTCCTTGAGAGACTCCTTCATCAGTTCGCGTCCGCGGGCGATGGCCTTCAGGTCGAGCTGCACCCAGCGGGAACTCTTGATCAGCCCCCGCAGAGCCGCCTCCACGCTTGCCTGCGGCAACACATTGGTCCGCTCAAGCAGCGCGCCCAGCATCACCATGTTGCATGCGCGGGAATCGCCAAGCTCATCGGCCACATGCAGAAACGGAAGGGCCAACACATGCACATCGTCGCGACGGCAATCCTCGGGAAATTCATCTCCGTTATAGAGAACCCAGCCTCCGGGCCGCACGCTCTTGTCGAATTTGCGCAGCGACGGTTCGTTCATCGCCACCAGCACTTGCGGCCGCGCCACCAGCGGCGAATCAATTGGCTCGCTCGACAAACGCACATGGCAGTTCGACGTGCCGGAACGCATCTCAGGCCCGTATGATGGCAGCCACGAAACTTCAAGGCCGGCGTCGAGCCCGGCTTCAGCCAGCATTTCGCCCAGCAAAAGCACACCCTGCCCGCCAAAGCCGGCAATGCGAACCTCGAGATCGACCTTGCGGAAATCGAATGAACAGCCTTCGCAACAACCGTCGGCTTGTTCAACTTCTTCCTTATGCAGGCCCAGCAGCCGCGGCAAATCTTCAAGCGGCGGCGCAGCTTCCTGCACGGTTCTCGGTACACGTTCCTTTGTCCTATCGCAGAAGACCCCCAGCGGATAGGTCTTCTCCATCACGTCCTTCACCCACTTCTGCGACTGAACCGCATCCATCTTCCAGATAGTCGGGCATGGCGAAAGAATTTCGATCAATGAAAATCCGAGACCGTTCACCTGGTTCTCGACCGCGTGGCGAATGGCGCGCGCAGCTCGGGCAATCTGGCGGTTGTCGCCCAGGCCCACGCGCTCAATGTATGTCGGCCCCGCAAGCGCAGAGAGCAGTTCGCTCACATGCAGCGGATAGCCCTCGGTGGCCGCTGTGCGGCCGTTCGGCGTAGTCGTAGTCTTTTGGCCCAGCAGCGTTGTGGGTGCGCATTGGCCGCCGGTCATCGAGTAGACGGCGTTGTTCACAAAGATCACGGTGATGTTTTCGCCGCGATTAGCCGCGTGCAGAATTTCGGCCGAACCGATGGCCGACAGATCGCCGTCGCCCTGGTAGCCGATCACCACGCTCTCAGGCCGGCTGCGCTTTATGGCCGTTGCCACCGCGGGGGCGCGCCCATGTGCGGCCTGCACATTGCCCACGTCGAAATAGTTGTACGTAAATACCGAGCAACCCACCGGCCCTACCAGAATCGTACGGTCCTGGATGCCGAGTTCATCGATCGCCTGGGCCAGCATCTTGTGCACCGTGCCGTGGCCGCAGCCGGGGCAATAGTGCGTTACGTGCTTCAAATCTTCTTTGCGGTCATAGCGCTCGTAGAAGGCCTTGGCCCTTGAATGCGAGACCTTGTATTCCGATAGCAGCTCGTTAGACATGTGCCATCTGCTCCTCTTGGAGATAACGCTTTGCTTGGCTTCGAACAAATGCAAAGACCTCTTCGTGCGACGGAACGTTGCCGCCCATGCGATTCAGAAACTCCACCGGGCATGAGCCGTTCAGCGCCAGCCGCACATCGTCCACCATCTGGCCGTTGCTCATTTCAACCACAATGAATGCGCGAGCGCTCGACGAAAGACGCTGGAAGTGCTCCGATGGGAAGGGATAGAGCGTAATGGGCCGCAGCAGCCCAACCTTCATGCCGGCAGCACGCGCCTCGGCCACCACCGCTTTCAGAATGCGGCCCAGAATTCCATAGCCCACCAGCACAATCTCCGCATCGTCGACAAACCACTCTTCGGCGCGCGTTTCATTTTGCTCGGCCACCTTGTACTTGGCTTCGAGTTTGTTGTTGAGCGCTTCAAGATCGTCGAAATCGAGATGCATCGAGCTGACGAGGTTCTTTCTTGTCGCCGCCGTTCCCGCCACGGCCCACTCCGGCAGCTTTGGCGCAACGGGATGCTCGGGGAACTCGACCGGTTCCATCATCTGGCCGATAAATCCGTCAGCCAGTACCACCACCGGATTGCGATAACGATCGGCCAGCTCAAACGCCAGCGCGGTTAGGTCGGCCATCTCCTGCACCGAATGCGGCGCCAGCACAATGGTGCGATAGTTGCCGTGCCCGCCGCCTTTCACCACCTGGTGATAGTCGCCCTGCTCAGGGCCTATGTTGCCGAGGCCCGGGCCGCCGCGCGTAATGTCGGCAATCACGCAGGGCAGCTCGGCGCCGGCCATGTAGCTTATGCCTTCCTGCATCAGGCTGATGCCCGGTCCGCTCGAGGCCGTCATGCATCGCACACCCGCCGCCGCGCCACCGTACAACATATTGATGGCCGCTACCTCGCTCTCGGCCTGCACATACACGCCGCCGGTTTGCGGCATGTAAAGCGCGGCAGCCTCGGCAATTTCGCTGGCCGGCGTTATGGGATACCCATAAAACGCACGGCAGCCGGCCAGAATTGCGCTCTTGACGATCGCGTCGTTGCCCTTCATCAATTGCTTGCGCATTCCATCGCTCCTCTTCATGCGGCCGATGCTGACGCGGCCGATGCTGACGCGGCCGGTGCGGACCCAGCGACCGCCTGGCCGCCGGCGTTCGCGTTATCGAGGACGTAGACCGTGATTGCGCCCGGCTCAGGACATACCATGAAGCACACGCCGCAGCCGGTGCATCCCTTGCCCGCATAAACCGCCGTGCGATAGCCGTAGTGGTTAAACTTGTCGCTCATGCCGATCACGTGCGGCGGGCAAGCCTCATTGCACAGGCCGCAGCCCTTGCACTCCTGCTCGTCAATCGCAATCAACCCGCGATCGCGCTTCCCTGTTACTTGATTCGTTGTCGTAATCTCAGCCATTTCAATTCCCTTCCGTCCCCCACCCTGCGACTTTTTTGTTCCTGTCGCTGGGGTGAGGTGTCACACTGGCCCCCAATCACACACAAGCCACCGCTCTCGCCCGCTCAAGATAATGCGCGCGCACAGCAAAATCCTCCAACTCCTGTCTGAACTCCGGAGCAGCAATCGCAATCAGCGCCTCGGCCCGCTCGCGCAGCGTCTTACCGTGCAGATACGCGATTCCATGCTCCGTCACAACGTAGTGAACATCGGCCCGCGAGGTAACAACTCCCGCGCCCGGCTCAAGCACCGGCACAATGCGCGAAACCGTGCCACGCCGCGCCGTTGAGGGCAGTGCAATAATGGGCACTCCACCCTTCGACCGCGCAGCGCCGCGAATAAAATCGATCTGCCCGCCAAATCCGCTATAGTGCCGCGTGCCGATCGAATCGGCGCAAACCTGCCCTGTCATATCCACCTGCAAAGCGCCGTTGATGGCCACCATGCGCTCGTTCTGCGCCACCACGAACGGATCGTTCGTATAACTGATAGGCCGAAACTCAAAGCTCGGATTCTGGCGGATGAAGTCGAACAGCTTCTGCGATCCCAGCACAAACGCAACAACAGCCTTGCCGCGATGCAGTGTCTTGCGCTCGCCGTTGATCACGCCTGCTTCCATCAGGTCGACAACCGCATCGCCGACCAGCTCGGTGTGAATGCCCAGGTCGCGCTTGTCGCCCAGGCAATGCAGAACCGCTTCAGCAATGCCGCCAATGCCGGTCTGCAGCGTGGCGCCATCGGGAATAAGCGAGGCCACGTTGCGGCCCACGCGCATGTGAGTTTCAGTCAGCGGCTCAGCCTCAAGCTCCAGCAGCGGCCGGTCGCTCTCAACAAATGCGGAGATGTGGCTCACGTGCACATTGGTCTCGCCATGTGTGCGAGGCATCTGCCGGTTCACTTCGGCAATTACTGTCTTTGCGTAGCGCACCAGGGTCAGCGTGCAATCGACCGTTGTCCCCAGGCTCACAAATCCATGCGCGTCCGGCGGCGATACCTGCATCAGCACCACGTCAAGCGGTAGCTGGCCGGTTTCGAAGAGGCTTTCAATCTCGCTCAAAAAAATGGGAGTGTAATCGGCGCGACCGTTGCACACAGCCTCGCGCACGTTGTCGCCAAGAAACAAACCGCGGTGGCGGAAGTGTCCCTCGTACTCAGGCCGCGTGTAATCCGCCGCGCCCAGCGTCTTCATGTGGATGATTTCAACGTCGCGGACTTCGGGAGCGCGCTGAACAAGCGCATCGACAAGAACCGAGGGAGTGCCGCAGCCAGACTGGATCCAAACCCGGTTGCCTGATTGAACGGCCCTGAGCGCGTCATCCGCGCTCATCGACTTGCTGCGATACTCGTCGCGCCAGTTCATATTGAATCGCCCATAAAACGCGCCTCGTGAGGAGCGTCCAAACACCCCTCCAGGCCCGCTCTATAGTCCCGCTTGAGTCAGGGACATGCTGTGATGGGTGTCACGACGATTTCGCTTTATCTTCTAGAGGTTCAAGGCTGATATTTTAGATATTTGTTAACTGGAAACTGCGATTTTCCTTAGAAATGAAAACTCCCGTTCGGGCGATTTTCTCGCTCTCAACGGCCTCTGTTCCCGCAGTTCCAAATCGAGTTTGCCGTCCCACCCTTGACGCGATGAAACTGCGTCAAGGATGGGGCAGCCTTCGCGTGTTATAGAACGAACGATGAAAAGCCAAAGGCGAGATACTTGCCTGCTGCTTCGGCGCCTACTGGGCCGGCGCAACCGCTCCGGGGTAGATTCCTTCAATCGGCGCATTCCGCTTCTGATCAACATCGGGCTGCGGCAGCGGCTTGCGCGGCAGCATCTGGTCGCGCATGGCGGCGTTGTAGACAAAGATCGCCTCGACCGTCGCAATCTGTTTCAGGTCGGCCGGCGATAGGCGCTCATACACGTCCTGGTTCGAGTGATGCGCGCGCGACTCGTAATCCAGATTGTCCTGGATGAACTGGAACCCTGGAATGCCGACCGCATCGAAGCTCAGGTGATCGGTGCCGCCGGTATTGCGCTCGGTGATCGTGGTAACGTCGAGATCTTTCAAGGGCGCCATCCACTGCGCGAAGATGGGCGCGATTGCCGCATTGCCCTGCGTATAGATGCCGCGAATTTTTCCCGAACCGTTGTCCACATTAAAGTAGGCGCTAATCAGCTTCTGCTCCGGCTTCACTTCAAGCGGCCCCGCGGCGCGGCGCATGAACTCAGGCAGTTGCAACTGATCGGGCGAGGTTGAAGTTTTCGCCTGGCCGTAGTGAATTGAGCAGTAGCCGCGCGAGCCAAACAGGCCCTCCTCTTCCCCGGTCCACAACGCGATGCGAATAGTGCGGCGCGGCTTCACTCCCAGCGCTTCAAGAATTCTCACCGCTTCCATGGCAACAACAGTTCCCGCGCCGTTGTCGGTCGCGCCCGTTCCGGCAATCCAGCTATCCAGGTGCCCGCCCAGCATCACTACCTGGTCTTTCAGATTCGGGTCGGTGCCGGGAATCTCTGCAACCGTGTCAAACCCATGCTCGTGCTCGCCGGTGACCTTGGTCTCAACGTCGATCTCGACCTGCACCGGCACATGCGCCTCGACCAGCCGGTAAAGCCGCCCGTAGCTCTCAATCGCCGCCACGGCCACGGGAATCTTCACCGCTTTGTCGGCGATATAGGGCGTGCGGCCGAGAGTTGCGCCGTTGTCGTCAAAAAAGGTTCCGCCCGATCCGCCGCCATTGGCGCCGTCGCGGCTCGGCTCAATCACCGCGGCCACTTTTTCATCGGCAAAAAACTGCGCAATCCGGTCGATGAGCCTGAATCGCTCCATGCGCGTCTGCATCCGGGCCCGCATCTCGGGAGTCATCGCGCCGGGCACTCCCTCGCTCACCGGGAATTCGGCAACGTCTTCGAGCGTCTGCTCGGTATTGCGCTCAAACAGCGGCTTATCCACCGGCGGCACCGGCCGCATAGCGCCCAGCAGAACAATTTTTCCGGCCAGCTTGCCCTGGTACTTGTCGAAATCTTTTTCGGTCTGGATGTCGACGAAGGTAACATCGCCGGTCACTGGTCCGGGAGTGGAGGGCGACCATGGCGTGGCCTGCAAAATCAGCACCGCCGTATCCGGCTCAACCATGCGCGCCCAGGTGTTCAACTGCTGCCAGCCCAGGCCGAACTCGCCCCAGTCTTCAAGGCGCGCGTTCTGGAGCCCGATTTTGGTCAGCGTATCGCGGGTCCACGCGTTGGCCTTTGCCAGGTTGGGCGAACCGGTCAGGCGCGGCCCTATGCCGTCGGCGAGTGCGCCGGCAAACTCCATCACGTGCGAGTGATTCAATCCCTCGTCGCGAATCCGCTGGTACATGGTCAGATCGAGGGTTTCAGTGGCCGGTTGAACTTCTGTATAAGGGTCGACAACCGCGGGTGTTGCCGCCGCTGCGGTTTTGGTCTTGGGTTTGTCGGCAGCATAGAGAACCAGCGACGCGGCTGCAAGGCCGCAGATGGTAGCCAGGCGAAGAGACTTGAGGTGCATGATTTGGACTCCATTGGATAGAAGTGGGACGCCGATTGAAGCATTGTAGGCGATGCATCCCACGTCTAGAGCGGTTTCGGTTCATGTGTTGACACGCCTTCATCGTGCAGGGTGGCTCTTTCTTGAGGAAAGAGCCACTTGGCAGCATCAACTATGTTGGCATTTGAACCGAAACCGCTGTAGCCGAACGAAGTCTTAGTTTTATGATCGGATGGCATTCAGGCCTTGAGCCGCCGGGCGCCCTGTACAAGCTCAGCTTGCGCCGTATGAGGCTTCCCTCGTCAGGCGCAAACTGAAAGCAGAGAGCTGAAGGCTGAAAGCTGTATTAGTCGGCCTTCCCGCTACCATCCGAGTTCTGGGGCAGATCGAGAGCCACCAGCGCAAAGCGAGTCTGGCCGGGCGCCGAGCTCTGGAAGCCGACAATGTGCTGGTGCCGCTCCGATCCAGCCTTCAGCTCAAATCCATTTGACCCCGAGTGATAACCGTAGTTTGTGCCGTTTTCATTCACCTGCACATTGCTGCCGTGCTTGTCGTCGCAGGTCAGCCCTTCAGACGTCTTTGCGGGCGCGCCGACCGCGGCATTTCCCTGGCACGCTATTACGTCGCCATAGCGGGTAAGCGCGTTTTTGTAGAACGCGGTCACCTTGTCCTCACTGTCGGAGGTGGAGTAGTTCACCACTTTAATTCTCATCTGCCACTCGCCGAAGCCCATGCGAATGTCGGCCGACTTGTCTTTGTCTTTATCGACAACTACCTGCGCGCCGGGATACACCGGCAGCCCGAGATCCGCCGCCGTTGTCTGGTCGGTATTCACATGGACTCCGCCGAACGGGGTGTCAACCTGCACGTTTTTGTCCTCACCGTTGGCGCCCTTTTCCACGTGGACGCGGCAACCGGTAGTTGTGAATGCGGCCAACGCCAACATTGCCAAGGCTGCGCCCATGCGCCGATTCCGCTGACCCTTCAGGTTCAATTCCATATTTACCTTCCTCATATTGCTTTATACGCTTGGTTCCGCATGAGGGTTCCCTTGGCCGATTGACAACTTTTTCGCACCCCGGGGGTTCTAACCCGATGTAGCATCTAGTAAAGCACCATATCCGCTTCGTGCTTCTCCTTTGCCTGGTTGCCGCGGCTCGCCTCGAGGTGAGCCAGATTCCTTACCGCTGATCGGACAGCAAGCAGATCGGCTGGAACCCCACTCATACAGGATTGAACGAAAAGGCAGCCGAAATCTCCCCCAATCAATCTGAAACGATTTCTCTGCCTGTTGAAAGGACACGAATGAGTTACATTCTCCATCTCTCCTCTGCCCGGAAGACTCTAATGGCCGCCGGATGCGCGGCCCTGATTGCACTCTCCCCTTTGCTTTCAAGCGCTCAGAACGATCCGCCGCCCGAGGCGGGCCGCGTCTCCGCCATCGAGGGCGCGGCCTCTGTGCAGCCTGCAGGCCTCGATAATTGGGGCCAGGCCGAGATAAACATGCCGCTCGGCCCCGGCGACCGCATTTATACCGATGATTCAAGCCGCGCCGAAATCCAGATTGGCCGCACCTACATCCGCATGGGCACCGGCACCGATATCAGCATTATTTCCGTAAGCCAGGCAGGCGTCTCAATCGGCGTGGCGCAGGGTCGAATCCACCTGCATTGCTTTGGCTTGTGGCCAGGACAGACCCTTAATGTAAACACTCCCAGCGGCACCACTTCAATCAATTCTCCCGGCGAGCTGCGCGTCGATGTGTTTCCCGATCAGCAGGCAGCCCTCTTTACCCAGTACTTGAACAACGCGTTTATTACCGGCGCCAGTGGCTTCAGTTCTCAGCTCCCCGCCGGAAGCTCGCTTGAGCTTATCGGGTCGAATCCCGTGGTACCTCAATGGTTGCAGATGGCCGCCCCCGAGCCCGTGGACGAGTGGAGCCAGCAGCGCGATGCACAGATTACGGCATCCATCTCGTATCGCTACGTCAGCTCGGATATAGGCGGAGCGTATGATCTCGACGCCAACGGCGACTGGACCCCCCAATCGCCCTATGGCGCAATCTGGTTTCCCCGCGTCGACGCTGGGTGGGCGCCCTATCACAACGGACATTGGGTAAGTCACGCGCCGTGGGGTTGGGTCTGGGTTGAGAAGGAGTCATGGGGATATGCTCCCTTCCATTACGGCCGGTGGGTGGTCTTCAACGGCCGCTGGGGATGGGTGCCGGGACCTCAGGCAGCGCATCCGGTCTGGTCGCCTGCCCTGGTGGTTTTTGCGGGCGGAATCAACATAGGCGGCGGTGGTGTCTCGGCCTGGTTCCCGCTGGGACCCGGCGAGCCATATCGCCCGTGGTACCCGTGCAGCCCGGCCTACATAGACCAGGTAAACATCACCAATCTCCGCCCGGCTCCCGGCATCCGTATACAGGCCAGTTATGCCGGCTTCAACTTCAATGCGGTGGTGTTTGCCAACCGCTCGGTAGGCATCTCGGCCATGAACCAGCAGGACTTTGCCGCTGGGCGCCCGGTCAGCGTGAGCAACGTGGTCATCAACAAGACCATCATCAACAACATCACCATCATCAACCAGCCGCCGGTTGAGCCCAATCCCCGCAGCTTTGCCTCGCGCGCCCCTGCGGGAGCGCCAGCTGTGGCAGCGGAGCGGCCGGCGTTTATCAACGAGAAAGGCATGACGGTTTCGGCCAAGGTGGGCTTTAAGCCAGCCCCGCCGCCGGTAAGGCCCGCTCCGCCGGTGCAGGCGCTGGCCGGGCACAAGGTTGCGGCTGCGCCGCCGGGAGTGAAAATAACCGCACCGAGCACCGCGGCGGCTGCGCCTGAAAAGCCGGCACAGCAAGCGCCAACCAAGGTGACTCCTGCGGGAAAACCGGCCGTGAGTGGGGCCGGTAACCCGAATCCGGGCGCGCCAAATCCGGGTGGTCAGGGGCCGCACCCCAACTCAGCGCGGCCGTCGGAGCTGACTGCCAAGCCGGCCACAAATCAGCCGGCGACGGGCACCGCGAACGCGCCGGGAGCTAAGCCTGCCACCAACCCAACTGACAAGCCTGCTCCAAAGCCCGCGGGCCAACCGGGCGCGAAGCCCGCGACCAACCCGCCAGCCAAGGCTGCGGATGCCAAGCCGGGCAAGAAACCCAAGCCGGGCGCCAAACCTGAAAACAACGACAAAGACGACAAGGACGCGCCCAAGAAAGACAATCCCGACGACAAGAACAACTAGCGCGACCGTATCCGGTCCGCACCGGAGTCCCCGAGCCTCCATGTATGAAACTCTGGTTGCCCCACCCATCGAGCGTTTTTTGCTCGATAGGTGGGAGACCACAAAAGCCAGCCTCGGGTAATTCCTCCTGTTTCTTTCCAGGTCACAGAAAAGCCGCTGCCATTTGGCAGCGGCTTTTTGTTGAACAGAAAATCCAGCCAGCTGAGGGAGCAGGGGCCTTCAGACTCCTGAATTACTTCGCAAAAAAATGGCGGCCTTCAGGGCAGGACCCTCCAGAAGGGATCAGTGCCCTTTTTCTGAATAGCCATCTTCTTTGCTGCTGGTGGCGAACAGAATACACGCGGCAAAGACGGCAATAATCACCGGAACGACGAAAAACGGGGAAGTAATGTGCATCGGTTGGGCTCCTTGCTGATTTAAGAGTAACAAAAACTAGTGGTCAGTGGTCAGTGGTCAGTGACCAGAAAAACAGTGAATGGGTGAAGAAGTGAACCAGTGAACAGAGCCGCAAAGTTCGTTCAACATATTTTCGCTGGTTCGCTCATTCACTTCTTCACTCATTCACTTCTGACCACTGATCACTGACCACTGCTTTTCGCGTAGTCCACCCTGATAGTCAAAATCTCGTACGGATGTATTGGCACCTTGACCACGTCGCGCGTCACTGGGAGCGGATCGCCTTCGGGGGTTTCCATCAGGTTGGTCACAGTGGCTGAGGTTGCGCCCGGCGGCACGTGGAACTCGGCTGTCGCGTTCTTCCCTGCCCACTCGTAGACACGGAAGATTAAGCCGTTGGCGTCTTCGGCTTTTTTCACCGCGGTCAGCACAACATTGTCGGGCGAGACCGATGCGAACGAGTGCGAAGGCGGCAGCGTGCCGGCGTGGGCCGTGGTGACTACGGCCTGGAGCGGGTAATCGTACTCCCAGCCATGGCGCACGGTGAGCGCTTCTTTCCACGTGCCCGCGTGCGGATACAGCGCGTATGAGAAATGGTGCTCGCCCATGTCGGCATCGGGGTCAGGCCACTTGGGCGAGCGCAGCAGCGTTAAGCGCAGCACGCTGCCCACTGCGTCGTATCCATACTTGTCTTTGTTGATCAGCGACAAGCCGTGTACCTTGCCGTCGGGGCCTGCGCCGGAGAGATCGGCCCAGCGCATGGCGGGCACTTCAAACTGGCCTTGCTCCCAAGAATTGTTGCGCGTGGTGGGCCGCTCGATTTCGCCGTAAGGAATCTCGTAGGTGGCGAAGTTGCTGGTTGCGGCCAACGGGAACGCGGCTTTGAGCAGGATGTGCGATTCGTGCCAGTCGAAGTCGTTGTCGATGTTGACTTCATCGCCTTTGAGCGAGATGGTCTGGACGAGCTTCGAATTCTCGGTGTGGTAGGTGACGCGAACAGACTTCGAGCCGTCGGAGCCGGTGACCGATTCGACTGAATCGGCCTTATCGATAGTTGACGGCGGAACATCGTAAGTACCGGGATCGATGTTCCACGCGTCGTAATCCTTCGGAATGTCTTTGAAGAATTGCAACTGATTGCCGCAGGAGTTCGGCGCGAGAACCTCTTCTCCGCTTTTGGGATCGAGAACGCCCGACTTAAGGTTAGCGACAGTGCGAATGCTGGTAATGCAGCCAGTCGTACCATCGACGCTGACCACGAGTGGGTCGCTGTGGAGCGTAATGTCTCCCGCTGCAACAGCGCTTGTGCTGGGAGACTTTAGATCGCCCTTATCGGAAACTGCCACATGCAGAGTTTCGTAGCCAAGCGCCGGAATGTTTCTTACCGGCACTTGAAGTTCAAGCTGCTCCGTCGCCTTGTTGTACGAAACGATTCGGGCCTGTTCCGACTCACCCTTTTCAGGAATTACCCAAGCGGAATCCCCGGGGTGCCCTGCGACGGGCACATTGACCGTTACGCTTCCACTACGCTCCCAGCCCAACGGATTGAAAATCACTACCGTCGCAATTTGGGGACGGATGATGTCCTTCGCGTTCGTCTGACCTGCAACCTTCAGCACGTCGCTCGGGATCTTATCTGTCTGGGCGTCTTGTCCCCGAACTGCCCCTTTAGTGTTGATACGGGCAACGAGCGATTCCTGCGCCCCGCCCGAAATCTCATTCGTAGACCAGCGCACCACGTCATAATCCTTCTGCGCTTCTTTATAGATAATTCCAATTCCCGAACCCGCAGCCAGATCGTGGAACTGGTTGAAGAGCACCTTCTTCCAGTCCTCGGTCAGCTCGTTCCCCGGATACGCAAGCCCATCGAGCCATGCCAGCGACGACCATTTTTCGGCGTTCAGCACCTCTTCTTCAGCCGTGCGCATGTTGTGCTTGTGGTTGGCCTGGGTGGTGAAGACGCCGCGGTGATACTCGAGATAAAGTTCCGAATCCCACGTGGGAATTGACACCTTACCATCGACAGCGGGCGGCGCAGTGTAGCCCTTTGCAATCGACTGGTAATTCCACGTCGGGCTCTCGGGCGCGATCTCCTTGTCTACAGTTTGAAAGTAGTTGATGGCCGTGCCGAACTGGTACTTGGGCGTGATGTGTCCCGGCGTTGCCCAGTGCATTCCTTCATCGAGCATGGCGCGCGTGGGTCCGCCGCCGTGGTCGCCGATGCCGTAGAGGTCCATCAGGTCGGTCAGGCCGGTTGACTTCTGTCGCGCCAATGCAAGATCGTCAGACAACCGCACCGGATTAAGCGTGTCGTTCACGTAATCATGCGGGAAATACGCCAGGACCTTTGACCCGTCGGGCGACTCCCACCAGAAGAGTTTGAAGGGCAGTTGGTTGGTGTCGTTCCAGGTCATCTTCTGGGTGACGAAATAATCCACGCCGCTCTTCTTGTAAATCTGCGGAAGCTGCCAGGTGTAGCCGAAGCTGTCGGGGTTCCAGCCTACTTTTACGTCGATGCCGTAGTTCTGCTTGTACCAGCGCTTGCCCACCAGAAGTTGCCGCACCAGCGATTCGCCGTCGGGCATGTTGAGGTCGGGCTCGAGCCACATTCCGCCGACCACTTCCCAGCGGCCCTCCTTGATGCGCCGCTTGATTTCGTCGTTCATGTCGGGATACTTCTGGGCCAGCCACTCGTTGTAGACCGCGGCACTTTGGGTGTAGTGGTAATCGGGGTATTCGTACATGAGCTGCAGCGCGGTGCCGAAGGTGCGCTTGACGGTGTCGACGGTTTCAGTCCACGGCCACAGCCAGGCGGCATCGATGTGCGAGTTGCCGACCTCGTAGAAGGTAGCCTGCTGCTCGAGCGGGCGCAGCGCCTCAAGTTTCGATTGTGCGGCGGTGAGGCTAGCGTCAAAGTCCTTCTGGTTGTGCGCATCGAGGGCCTTGATATCGACATCTGCGATAGCGCCGTAGAGCGTGGCCTGGTTGGTGGCTGCGGTAGCGGCGTCGAGCGAAGGAATCAACTCGGCCGCGGCGAGAAACTCCTCGCGCAGGTCTTCGGGATTGGGGCGGCCTTCAGGGAAATCGACGCGCAGGCTGGCGCCGTGGATGGACTTCTGATCGACCGTGTGCAGCAGCTTGACGGCTACCACAACCTTGTCTCCGGGCTTGACCTTGTCAAAGAGAACAATGGGCTCGAGATCGTCGCCCAGGGCCACGCGCCGGCCGTTGAAGTAGAGGATTTCGGGCATGGGCCCGTTGGCGTCGGCGTTGAACTGAAACCAGACACGCGCGCCAGTGAGGTCGTAGCCGTTGAGCGTCTCGGGAATCTGGTAGGTCTGCCGGAACCAGACCGCCTCATTGGGCGCCTTGGAGTTGCGGGCGACCGTCTGCCAGCCGCTGTCGTCGAGGTCAGCATCCTCAGCGTGCGGCAGGTCGCCGGCATGCATCTTCCACACGCCGTCGGGCAATTCGCGGAAGCTGCCCAGCCGGTTGACGACAGTTTGCGCATCGGGCGGCAGCATGGCCGTGGCTTTTTTGTAGTCGGTGGGGGGCTGGGCAGAGGATGCGGCTGCAACAACAAGAAAGCCAAAGCAAAGGGCAACAGGGCGAAGGCAGAACCTAAGGAAACTGATATTCATAGCAAAGAAAACCCCTTCGCTGCATTTTAGGCTATCGGGCCTGGGTATTTCCCTGGCGCGGTGCCCGGCACGCGAAGGCATGGCGCATTGCGGGTTTCGCTCCGGTCCCTGACCCATTGAAATCCGAAATCATGATCCGCGTGTAATCGTTAAAGAAAGGAGCGCCGGCTGCGGATCGCGTCAGAGACATCCACCTTAGTGGGAGTTTGGCGCGGCTGTCGATTTGCTAGCATCCGCATGTACGGCACTCTTCGGGCAAGATTCAGGAGGTCCCCGTGGCGGGTCTTGCCGCAGTTCCCGGAACCGGGAGGCTCCCTTTGCCTTCCCGCTCCGCCGACATCTCGCTGGCGGAAATCTTGTCTGCGCTCTCGTTCGCTCTCGACCTGACTGAGGGCGCAGTACCGGGCCACGCCCTGCGCAGTTGTTTGCTGGGCATGCGGCTTGGCAAGCGGCTGGGGCTTGCGGCGCCCCGCATGAACAGCCTCTACTATGCGCTGCTGCTCAAAGATATAGGCTGCAGCAGCAACGCAGGGCGGCTTTGCCAGATCATCGGCGGCGGAGACGAGCGCGAGGTAAAGTCGGGCGTAAAACTTGAGGATTGGACCAAGCCGCATCAGCCGAAGCTCTCGACTCTGCGCCTGCTGTGGAAGACAGTGCTGCCCGGGGCCGGAGCGCTAGGCCGTACCGCGGGCATTCTGCGCATCGGTCTGACACAGCATCGCAACAATAAGGAAATGATCACGCTGCGCTGCGACCGTGGCGCCAGTATCCTGCGCAAACTTGGCCTGGGCGACATTGCAGCCGAGGCGGTGCGCGGACTGGATGAGCACTGGGACGGCAGCGGTTACCCGGAGCGGCGGAGCCGATTTACCATTCCCGTGGAGTCGCGCATCCTGGCTGTGTCGCAGCATCTGGATGTGTTCGCATCGGAACTGGGCACTCGCAGAGCCCTCGAAGTGCTCAGGGAAAGGTCGGGCCACTGGTTCGATCCGGAGATAGCGAGGCTTGCCCTCTGCCTGCACGAGGAGGGCGCGTTGTGGCGCCACGCAACGCGCGAGACGCCCGAGAACGACACGCGCAGCGCGGTGCTCGACCTCGCTCCCGACGGAATCGAAAGCCTGAGGGCCGGCGATATTGACCTCATCTGCGAGGCATTCAGCGATGTAGTCGACGTAAAATCATCATTCACTTTCCGTCATTCACTGGGAGTGACTGAAGTCGCGGTGCGCATCGCCGGCAGGCTGGGACTGGATCGCGAGCGCAGCCGGCTCGTCCATCGGGCGGCGCTCTTGCACGACCTGGGCAAGCTCCGCGTACCCAACTCCATACTGGACAAGCGCGGCGCGCTCGACGCGAACGAATGGCAGGTCATCCGCGAGCATCCGCGGCTCACACGCGAGATTCTTTCGCGCATTGGGCCGTTTGCCGAGCTTGCCGCGATTGCCGGCGCGCACCACGAGAAACTCGATGGCTCGGGATATCCCGACCACCTCACTGCTAAAGATCTCAATATCGAATCCCGCATCATCGCCGTCGCCGATGTCTTTGGCGCGCTCACTGAAGATCGGTCGTATCGCGCGGGACTTGCGCCAGCTCAGGCGCTCGCCATTATTGCCCGCGAGGTGCCGCATCGCCTGGATGCCGACTGCTTTGAAGCGCTGCGACTTTCCAGCTCCGGCTCATAGCTCCCAGTGCGGCAGCGTTTGCTGCGCCCACTTGCGAATCTCGCAAAGTCCATCCCCCGTTCGGGTCATGGCAGCCCGGTGATCACCCTCGATTGGGTTACCTTCGGGCTTGGCCGCCTCCGCCTTTGTGGGAGTTTCTTCTTGCATGCATCTTGTTACTTTTGTAAGGCGACAAGAAGTCAGGGCCCCATTTCGCGGAGGGTTGATTGGCAAGTATCGCGATCACATCGAGGTTCGAGCAGCCGGCGATTGTCTTCGGCTCGAGCCACATCTCCCTGGCTGAGATCATCTCGGCGCTTTCGTATGCATTGGACCTGACAGAAGGCGCCATGCCGGGGCACGCGCTGCGTACCTGCGTGCTGGGAATGCGCCTGGGCGAGGCCCTGTATCTGCCCGCTTCGCGGATGAGCAACCTCTACTACGCGCTGCTGCTCAAGGACGTAGGCTGCAACAACAACTACGACCATCTCTCTGAAATTCTGGGCGAAGACAAGCACTCTCCCCGGTCCCCAGGCCAGTCTGGCGATCCAAGCCAGTCAAGCCAGCCCGGCCTCTCAATGTTTACCCTGCTCTGGAATACGGGCCGCGGCCAGGAGAGCCCGTTGCGCCGCGCCGCCAACCTGCTGCATCTCGGGTTTGCCAACCGCCGCAAGAGCGAAGACGTCATTTCTCTTCGCTGCGATCGCGGCGCGCGCATCCTGCGCAAGCTGGGGCTGGGCGACGGCGTTGCCGAGTCTGTCCGCGGCGTTGACGAAAAATGGGACGGCAGCGGATTCCCGAACCGCCGCACTCGTCATCACATTCCCCTTGAATCGCGCATTATTTCCATTGCTCAGTTTCTTGATGTGTACGCCTTCGAGCACGGCCGCGAGGCGGCGATTCGCGTTCTTGAAGAGCGCAGCGAGCGCTGGTTCGATCCCAAGATTGTCCGCCTGGCCATCCAGCTTTATCGCCAGGGAACGTTGTGGCGCTATGCCAGCCACGCCACGCCGGAGATTGAAACCCGGGCCGCCGTTCTCGACCTCGCTCCCGAGGGCATGGCACAGCTGAAGGCCGGCGACATCGACCTTATCTGCGAAGCATTCTCTGACGTGGTCGACGCAAAATCGTCTTTCACCTTCCGCCACTCGCTGGGAGTAACGCAGGTGGCTATTGAAATGGCCCGCGTGCTGGGGCTCAGCAAGGAGCGCACCCGGCTCGTCCATCGGGCGGCGCTGCTGCACGACCTGGGCAAACTCCGCGTTCCAAATTCCATTCTCGACAAGCCCTCAGAACTGACTCGCGAAGAGTGGGGGGTGGTGCGCGAACACCCCAATCTCACGCGCGAAATCCTGTCGAGAATCGGACCGTTTGCTGAATTGGCGGCGATTGCGGGCGCGCACCATGAAAAGCTCGACGGCTCCGGCTATCCAAACGGCCTGAAGGGCAAGGATCTGCCGATCGAAGCCCGCATTATTTCGATTGCCGACATTTATGGCGCAATGACTGAAGATCGCCCCTACCGTTCAGGGCTGACCCCGGAACAGGCGCTGCACAACATTTCGCGCGAAGTGCCGCACAAGCTGGACGCGCAGTGCTTTGAGGCCCTGCAAAAAGTGGTAGCAAGCGCGTAGAGCATCCGGCTGGACCACTTAGCCCTCCGGGGCTTTCTTGCTCCCTGGCTCCCTTGCTGCCTAGTTCCCCGTTCCCTGTCTTTCCAAATACTCCACGTATCCCAGCAGCGCGCCCCAGTGATAGAAGCGGTCGCTCGATGTCACGTCGTCGCCGCTGCCGGTGGTGGCGTTGTAGTTCTCGTGCACGTGGCGATTCTCGGTCCACTCCTTCAAAAAGAGCTGGTACGATTTGTCGGCCACGTCGCGGGCAGCGGCCTTGTCGTAGTTGCGCAGGCCCAGGTAGACAAGATAATTCAACGGCCCCCAGATGCGGCCGCGCCAGTAGTTCTGGTCAGGGTAGGCGGGATCGTTGCGCGCGATGGAAGGAATAACCCACTGGCCCCAGAACTCGTCAGGATTGCGCAGGTGCTTGGCGATCATGATCTGCGCCTGCTCGGGCGTAGCCACGCCAGCCAGCAGCGGATAAAAGTTAGTGGGCGAGAGCCGCGGGCTGGGCTGGTGCGTATGCAGGTCGAGATTCAGAAATATTCCAGTCTTTTCGTCCCACATGGTTTCGAGCTTGGCTTTATAGCGGGCCTCGCGCTCGCGCAGTTCCTTTGCTTCGGCGGTTTTGTTGAGCGCATCGGCAATTTTGGCGAGCGCATCGCAGTCGGCAACGTACATGCTCATCAGGCCCACATCGGCAAACTCAAGTTGATGCGTCTGGTGGTTGTAGGTGACTGAGTCGTACATGGGGCTGTTGTCCATGCCTGACTCGAGAATGGCGCCCGCGCGCGTTCCGCTTCCGCCATCGTCGGGATTCTGCGGCTGGGTGTTGTCGTTGCTGCCCCACACCAGGTATCCATCCAGATCGCGATTCGCAGCCCACCAGCGGTTCCAGCGCATCAACGGCTCAAACGTGTCGGCCAGAAACCAGCGATCGTGAAACTTGTCGTAGAGGCCCAGCACGGTGATGGCGCCTACCGGCGGCTCGGATCGATCGAAGCTCGCCATGCCGCCCGGCTTCGCGTAGTTAGGCACCAGGCTCTGCGGAGTTTCCTCATTCAGAACCTCCATTGAGTTGGCGTAAGCCAGGTCTTTATCGCCGATCGATGCCAGCGTAGAGGCAAAGAACGTGTCCCAGTCAAATAGAACGTAGCCGCCCCAATTCGCGCTCCACGAGCGGCTCACCGGGGAGATGACGCGGCTCTTCGATGGGTCGTAGATGGTGTCCCACCCGAGGGTGGTCTCAATAGCGTCGACCAGCGGCGCGTTGTTGCCGGCGGCCTGGGTCGATTTTTCATACGCCGCGCGCTGTGCCTCGATGGCGGCCTGGATTGCTGCGAGCGTGCGCGGGCGGCCGGTGCTGATGCCGGTTGGATTGGTGAGCGGCGCAGCGAAATATGGCCCGCCGATGGCAATGTCGGGCGGAGGCGTGGCGAATCTCGGGGCACCAGCCTTCCGGCCCTCCGCGGCAGCTTCGCACGTGCAGTAGATGGAAAAGTCACCGGTCTCGCCGTGAGTTTCGATTGCATCGGCGCCGCGTTTTGTAGTTCCGGGACGGTTCCACAAGAAATCGACCCAGAAGACGATGGTGGCCGGAAGCGCCGGCTCGTGGTCCATCTTCTCGGGCGTGGCCAAAATCACTTCGTCGCTGCCGGCGTGGGCAGTCTCAATCTTCCACTTGTGGCCCGACCACTCAATGTCGACGCTGGTGTAGCTGCCGTCCCAGCTATGCGGGCCGGGCGTTACGAGCGGCGAACTTTTATCGAAGTGGCCCACGAAGGCGTCGCGCAGGAAGTGATCGCCAAATTCGCCGGTGTTGTTTTTGAGGCCGCCGTGAATGGCCAGCCCTTCAGGCAACAACACCACGGTCATCATGCTGTTGGTGTCCCACGTGTTCCACCCGCGCGAAAGGCGATGCTGGACGGCCGCGTAGGGGTCCGAAGACTTTGTGACAGCAGTGAGATCGGCTGGACGCGAACCGGCGGGTGCGGATGCGCCATGCGGAGCTTGAGCCGAAAGTCCGGCAGGTAACGTAAGCAGGGCTGCGCCCGCAACCATTGCGCGCACAAAATTCATTTTCTGGGTGGTGTTCATTTCAACTCCTGTTGGCGAGCAAGGTCCATCTTAAATCGGGAGTCGACAGTCATGCTTCGATCTTGACAACCTGGCAGGGCAACCTGGCAGTTGGTTTGTCACGAATAGCCGCGGTGATATAGAACAACCGGCAGGGGCGTTGCTCAAGCCCGAATCCTCGTACCACGGATAACGTCTCATGATGCAGGATTTTTCGGAATTACATACACCCACCGGCGCGCTCGGGCCTTGGCCCGGCCATCAGCAGGATTGGGAGCAATATCGGCTCAGCGACGCACAGGTTGAGAGCTTTCACCGCGACGGATTTCTGGCCGGCGTCCAGGTGCTTGACGGCCACCAGGTCGACGCGCTGTGTGCGGAGCTGGCGGGACTGATGGAGCCTTCGCATCCCTCGCACGAGTTGTTCCACGAGTACCACTCGAACGAGTCGGGCAATCCGAACACCATCCTGTTTCACGCGCTGGGTGCGTGGCGCACCGGGCCGGCGTTTCACGACGTGCTGTGGAGTCCGGCGTTACTGATGGCTGCATCGCAACTGCTCGACGCGCCAGTGCGATTCTGGCACGACCAGCTCTTCTGCAAGCCGGCGCATCACGGCGGCGTGGTTGCATGGCACCAGGACTACTCGTACTGGACGCGGACCAAGCCGATGGCGCACCTCACGTGCTGGATGGCGCTCGACGACAGCACCGTCGACAACGGCTGCCTGTACTACGTGCCCGGCAGCCACAACTGGGAGCTTTTGCCGGTTACAGGGCTGACGGGCGACATGGACGAGATTATGACCGTGCTCAATGACGAGCAGAAGCAGGCATTCCGGCCGGTGCCGGTCGAGATCAAGCGCGGGCAGTGCTCGTTCCACCATCCGCTGATGGTGCATGGGTCGTATGAGAACCGCTCGAACCGGCCGCGGCGCGCCACGCTGGTGAACGCGTTCCGCGACGGCGTGTGCTCTGCGAGCGACGAGCCGCTGCTGGCCGGCGTGCCCGTGATTCCGAAGGGACAAAAGATGGAAGGGCGGTTCTTTCCGCTGCTCTTCGATCCGGCGGCGATTGCGAACTGAAAGCGGGTGCTGGCGACTGAGGAGAATTGCCTCGGCACAAATCGGCACAAATCAGCACAAGCACCGGCGCACAGCGCACCCTCCAACACCGCTGTCGTCCTGATCGCATTGAAGGATCTGCAGTTGCTTCTCAGGATTCAAAAACCGGCATAATTTCCGGATCGGCGACGATATAGGCATTACAAAACACTGGCGCATTTTTTGGGACGGATGAGACGCCTGCTCTTTCAATGCCAACTTCGACAGATCGCTGCTCCAACGCACGGGCAGCCGCATCTTCCGCGGCAAATTCGCCGCTGGACTTCGAAACGCATTCCACCAACATGGCTGCGACTTCAATCCAGAGCGCCGGGTTTCATAACAGTTGAGAATCGAATGCGGGCCGCTCGGATTTGATTTTGGCGAGGGACAGCCTGTTTCACGCCGGGATTAAATTTTGGCGATGGACAGCATCAAACGGCATTTTTGTATTCGGTATTTCGGAGCAGACCGAGATCGTAATTTAATTGCGAGCGGCGATTCTATCGCGTACTATCGTGATCCCCCCCTCTGATAAGTGTCGCTGACACTAGCTGTGCTTGTCTGTGGCGACTCTGCAAGCCCGAGAAACGAAAGAAATATTTTCGTACGGCCGAAACCTTCCGCTGAAGGGGGGGTCGTGGCCTAAAGGCTATCTCCGGAGAGATGAGTTCAATTTGTTCTTCACGACTCTCAAGGAGATGGACCCGATGAGCGAATTTCCCCTGCGTCCTTTACTCTTTTTGCGGATTGCCTCGACGTTTCTCTTGCCTTCCAGCGGCGCTCCAGCGCTTGGTGAGCACAAGTTGCAACGCATCGCGTCCCGCGGTTCCGTCTGTTCTTTCTTCGCATTCCTTTTGGTATTGCTTGCGGGCGCAGGGAGCGTACACGCCCAGACCAGTCTCAGCGTTCCTCTGGGCAGCACCAGTGCGTCGCAATCGGCCAATGTGACTCTCGTCAGCGGCGGCACGCTGACTTCCATTGTGGTGTACACCGAAGGCGTAAACAATTTAGATTTCCAACTCGGCAGTTATAACTGCAGCATCGGCACTTCTTATCCGGCAGGCAAAGTGTGTCAGATCGGCTATACCTTCGCCCCGGAATATGCCGGCCTGCGGCGTGGCGGCATCGCTCTTGAAAACTCATCGGGCACGCCGCTGGGTGAGACCTATATTTCAGGAATCGGCACAGGATCCCAGTCGGTTTTCTACCCGGTGTTTCCGGTGAACATCGCAACAAACACACCTCCGGTAATCATCACTGCCCAAAATTACGGCGTGAATTTTGCGGTTGACGGCGCCGGAAACCTCTATTACCGGTATTCGGAGGACCTTAACGGACTGGAAGCGGTTGTGAAGGCGGTCCGCAATAGTAATGGGACCTACACGACAAGCAACATTTATACAGGTGGATTCCAAGATCTTGCAGGCGAATTCATCGCTGTGGACGGTCTTGGGAATGTTTACTTCACCGATGCGGAAAGAGTCGTCAAACTTACCCCGAACAACAGCGGATACAGTGCCAGCGTGGTTGTGAGCGGAAGCTATGACTGGGAGTGGCTCAGCCCGTTAACGGTCGATTCGCAGGGAGCGGTTTACCTTTGCTTTGCATGCAGCACGGCGGCACAGGAAGCCCTCCCGACAAACTTAAATGTGTCGGAAACCACGGTTGCCAAATTTACTCCTAACGGCACCGGTGGGTATACGCAGTCGTGGGTCAGCGCCAATCCGACCCAAAACGATCCCACTGGCCAAAACCCCGCCGGTGTCAGCGATTTGCAGGTCGATGCGTCGGGAAACGTCTTTCTTGTCGGAGCAGATGGAGAATTTAACGAGTGGGTCTATAACCAATCCGCCCAAAATTACAGCATTAACGATGCGTATGAAAACATCAATGGTTCGAATTTGGACCAGGGGCGGGGGTCTTACGAAAGCTTGTCTCTGGAAGACGACGGTGGATTCCTGATGTACGACAGCACGAATATCTACAAACTGGTGCCGAATGGAAATCAATATGACCCGCAACTTCTCTACTTCTATTGCCCAACCTGCAATTCCCCAGAGCCGAGCACAACCCTCGGAGGTGAACCCTTTCTGCGTGAAGACGCGCAGGGAAATATCTACGTTCAAAGCGTAACCACCTCGTTTCCATCCGGCGTAGAAGAGTTGACCGCCACCATCTATCGGCTGGGCACATCGGCGAGTGAAGCGCTGAACCTGGGCACGGTGCAAAGCGGCGATACCGGCTCCACGCAAAGCCTTGAGATTGCCAACATCGGTACATCGACAGGGACCGGGTCGATCGGTTTCCAGGGGCATTTTTCCAGCGAGACGCCCAGCCAGGACCCATATGCGTCTTTGCAGTCGTTCTACTATGTTTTGCCGTCGCTGGTCGAATGCAGCTCAACATTTTCGCTGCCGGTAGGAGGCTACTGCGCCTTTGGCGTGGCGTTCACTCCTGAGTCGAGCGATAGCGGCGGAGTGAGCGGCAGCGTTCTTTTTACCAACACAAACAGCAATACATTACCGAGCGAAGAGGTTCTGTCTCTGTCGGGCATTGCACAACATCCATTGCCGACCATCACTTCGCTTTCATCGAGTTCGGGCGACGCGGAGAACCCCACCACGTTTACTCTCACTGGCACCTACCTGGGAGATGTCTCGTCGGTGACGTTTACTCCGTATGGCTGCTTCGGGCAGTTGACGGCCAGCTTCACCATACTCAGCACAACGGAGCTGGAGATCACAGCGCCTGCGGACGCATGCCCTGGCAGTACGGCAACGATCACCGTGACCAACCCCGGCGGCTCGGCGACGACTGGCTGGACATATAACGTGGTTCCCTCGGCATCGAATTCCACGCTGACGATCGCTGCCTCAAGCATTCCGCAGAACACCACCACCAGTCTCACGGCCACTATAAAAAACAGCAGCGGAAATCCGCTGGCCGGCGACCTGGTCACATTCACGTCGAGCACGACCTCGGTGGCGACCGCGCCAACGGCAATCACCAATAACAACGGAGTCGCCACGACTACGGTAACCGGCATCTTTCCGGGGACTGCGACATTTACCGCCTCAGCGGATGGAACTAGTGTGAGTCAGACGGAGACAGTGACGGTAACCGCGCCGGATGTTTCGGTTGGTTCCAGCCAGACAGGGCTTACCGCAACACTCACTTTTGCGACGGCGGGAACGCTGGGCAACACGCTGGCGCTGAGCCAGGGAGCAAGCAATACCGATTTCAAGTACGACTCGAGCACATGCAGCGCGGGCACGGGTTACGCGAGCGGGGCGAGCTGCACGGTGACATACAGCTTCAATCCCAAGGCGCCAGGACTACGGCTGGGCGCCATTGTTATGGAAACCAATAGCGGCAGCGTGCTGGGCACGACCTATCTGAGCGGCATTGGCGTGGGACCGCAAGCGGAGGTGTTTCCGGGCGTGTCAACACCCATACCCACCTCGGGCGAGATCGCAACAAATGTGGTGACCGATGCTTTGGGCAATGTGTATTACGGAGGGGCGTACACCGGTGTATACAAGTGGTCGAACGGGACCACGACTTCAGTCACCGATATCGACATTTACGGTTTGGCCGTGGATGGAGCGGGAAACTTGCTTCTCAGCACCAATGGGTTCGATGGGACCGTGGCGGGCGTGTATGAGCTGGCAAATGGAACCGGGGCGCCGAAGACGATTGTTACGTTCTCAAATTCTGAAACCCCGAGCGGCAACATGGCCTTCGATGGTTTGGGAAATCTCTATGTTCCCCTGACCAATGAGATAGGCAAAATTGCGACGGGAAGCAATGTGATGACGACGATCGCGGTCCCATCGGGCGCAGCCGTATCAGGCCTTGCGGTGGATTCAGCGGGCGACGTATTTTTCGTCGACAATACGCACGGCAACGTGGATGAGATTGTGGCCGGCGGCACGAGCGTGACGACAGTGGCCGCAGGAATCAGTCATGCGTATGGCGTGGCAGTGGATGCGGCCGGCAACCTGTATGTGAGTTCGTTTAACGCGATGCAACGGCTAGCCGCGGGCACCTACGCCCAAACATCTTTGAACGGCCTTAGCGGTTACGACTTGTCAATCGACAGCAGCGGGACCCTGTGGATGGCGCAGATTTCGGGCGTCGTGGAGGAGAATCGCACGGCCGGCGCGACCCTTTCGTTCAGCTCCGATGTTGGAGTCGAAGTGCAGCAGTCGATGACGCTTGAAAACGACGGCAACTCGGCGCTGTCGGTTACTGAAATGGCCGTGTCGTCACCCTTCACCGTAGACAACTCGACCACATGTAGCGCTTCGATCTCATTGACGACAGCAAATCCGGTCTGCACGCTGGTGATCGACTTTAGACCGCCGTCGATCGGCAACTTTACAGGCACCGCGGCATTTACAGACAACACCTTGAACGCCGGCGGAACGACGCAGTCGACGCCGCTGAACGGCACAGCATATGGAACGCAGACGATCACCTTCCCGCAGCCTACGACTCCGGTTTTGCCCAACGCGACAGCTACGCTAACGGCAACAGCGAGTTCCGGTCTGGCTGTGACATACGCCATCACGTCTGGTCCGGCCACAGTTACGGGATCCACAGTGACCTATACAGGTACGGGCACGGTCGTAATTACGGCGAGCCAGGCGGGTAATGGAAGCTACGTGGCGGCGACGCCGGTCTCAGTGACGGTGGTGGTGGGTGGAATGAGCGAACCAGTAGGGACCGCGAGCCCAACCCAGAGCGCCATCATCACAATCAGCACCGCAGGCACTTTGCAATCGATTAACGCGCTAACCAAGGGCGCTGCTAACAAGGATTACAAGTACGTAAGCGGAAGCACGGCTGCCAATGCATGCGCGATCGGCACAGCGTATTCCGCGAACGCCACCTGCACGGTAACGTACAGCTTTACACCAACGCTGCCCGGCCAGCGGCTGGGTGCGATCAGCCTGACGAGTTCGAGCGGCGCGGTGATGGGAACGCAGTTCTTGTCTGGTATCGGCACCGGGCCGGTGGCCATATTCCCAGGTAAACCAGCCATCAGCACGCTGGTAACGGGCCTGAACGCGCCGCAATCGACCGCCGTTGACGGAAACGGCGACGTGTTCTACGCCGGTCAAAACTCGAACACGGTGAATGAGATTGTTGCGGTCAACGGCGTGGTCACTTCCAGTTCGCAGGTTGTCGCGGTGGGCGGCGGTTACAGCTCACCTGAATATTTAACCGTCGATGGCGCGGGCAATCTATTTGTTACTGAGAATTTTAATAACCAATCTAACGAGCAGAACCCCGGAACAGTGACAGAGATTGTAGCGGTCAATGGCCAGGTGTCTACCAGTTCACCGGTGAAGATTGTCTGCGTGGGATTGAACGATCCCCAGGGTGTGGCAGTGGATGCCAGCGGAGATATTTTCGTTGACGATTATGGGAATGAGGAACTGAAAGAGGTTGTGGCGTCCAATGGGCAGATTCCGGCGAATTCCACTGGAAACGTCCTCTACACGATCGGTGGAGAGGGCCTCGCAGTGGATGCCAGCGGCGATGTGTTTATTGCCGCGGCGAACTATGCGTCGGTTGTGGAGCTTGTTGCTGTCAACGGTCTGGTGAACAGCAGTTCCACGATCAAGTATTTCAGCGCCGGTGGTGAAGAGCCTTACGATGTGCGCCTGGATGCTGCCGGCAACTTGTTTGTTGCCGACCCGGGAAGCATGGTTCTGTCGCAGGAAGGGAAAGGTGCGGTGGTGTCAGAGATCGTCGCGATCAATGGCGCCGTGTCGTCTAGCTCCACGGTGCTGACGCTCAGCACCGCTTTTCAGGCGAGAGGCCTGTCGATCGACGGCCAGGGGCATGTGTTTGTCGCGGACACGAACAACAACGATATTCGCGAGCTGGATATGACGACGGCGCCGACCCTGGATTTTGGCTCCGGAGCGGTTGGAAGTGTTTCCGCCGCGCAAACCACGACTCTTGAAAATGCAGGAAACAGCGCTCTAACTCTCTCAGCACTGGCTCCGTCCTCTGCCAATTTTGTGCTGGACGGGACCTCAACTACATGCAGCACGGGATCGCCGCTGGCGGCTTCAGGAGTTTGCACGGTGGGCGCCGATTTCACTCCTGCCAAATCGGGCGCGCTTACCGGCACCATCAACATCACCGATAACTCCAACAGCGTGCCAGGCAGCGAACAGCAGATCCCGCTCACTGGCACCGGAACGACAGGCGCCACCAGTCAGACGATCACGTTCCCGCAGCCGGCGACACCAGCGGCCAACGGATCGGCGCCGGTTTCGTTAGCCGCGAGTGCAAGCTCCGGGCTCGCGATCACGTATTCCGTGGTGAGTGGGCCGGCGACAGTCTCGGGATCGACACTTACTTACACCGGATCAGGAACGGTGGTAGTTGAAGCCGATCAGTATGGCAACGCGACCTACGCGGCGGCGGCTCCTGTGCAGCGGACGATCACGGTCGTGGATGTGGTGAGTTACACCGCTCCCGCGACAGCAGTCAACGCGACCAGTGCGACCCAAACCGCGACGATCAACTTCACGGCTGCCGGAACATTAGGCAGTATCGATGCCCTCACGCAGGGTACTGCGAACCTGGATTTCAAGCAGGTTGCGGGAGGCAGTTGCGCAGTTGGAACTACTTATACAACCGGACAGACCTGCACGGTCGAGTACAGCTTCACGCCTGCGGCGCCAGGAGCGCGCTTGGGAGCAGTTGTGGCCTACAGCAATGCGGCAACGCCAGTGTTAATGGGCACTTCATATCTGACCGGGACAGGTAATGGTCCGCTGGCCTTGTTTACCAGCGGCGCGCAGAGCACCACAGTTTCCGGCCTCAGCTTTGCGACGGCAGTAACTGTAGACGGCGCCGGCGACATTTTTTATGCCGAACAGACCTCGGGCACAATCTCAGAGATCGCAGCCGGCTCTACTACTCCGACTGTAATTTTGAGCGGGATCAATACTGTGACGGGGCTTGCAATCGACGGGGCAGGCAATCTGTTCTATGGTGCCTACGGAGCCAATAAGGTTTACGAGTTGGTTGGTGCTTCGGGAACACCGCAGTTCGTTGCCAATGTGACTAGCCCTGATGTCAGTATGGCGATTGATGGCGCGGGAAACATCTACGTGCCCGGAAACGATGTGGTGACAAAGATCGCCGCCGGGACTTTCGCCGTGACTCCGTTTGGGTCGGTAGCCGGGAGCGTTCCCGGCGTGACCGTAGATGCCAGCGGCAACGTATATTTCGCCGATTACAGCAACAACACGATCTACGAGGTTGCGGCAGGAACTACAACGCCTGTCGCGCTGGTGACCAGCGGCCTTTCAGGGCCGCGGGGCCTGGCAGTGGATGCGGCCGGAAACCTCTATGTGGCGAATCAAAGTGCAGACAATGTTCTGAAGTTGACAGCCGGCACATGGGCTCCGACAGTGGTTGCATCTGGCTATGGATATGGCAGTCTGATGATGGACCAGTTCGGCACGCTGTGGAGCGGCGCCGGAAGCGCAGTCGTCAACATTGCAAGAAGTACGACAACCGCCGCATTTCCGAGCACGGTACTTGGCAATAGCAATAATCTGGCAGTTTCCCTCGAGAACGATGGCAATCAGCCCCTGGGGATCTCTGCGCTGAGCGCTTCCGGGACCGGCTTTGTGCAGGATTCAACGCTAACCACCTGCAGCACAACCAATGCATTGGCCGTGGCAGGCACTTGCAATGTTGGCGCAACGTTTGCACCTCAATCGGCTGGCGCATTCACCGGCCACATTGACGTCACAGATAATTCGTTGAACCTTGCCGGATCGTTACTGCAGGCCACGCTGACCGGAACAGGAACCGCGGCCACGCCGGCAATTGGCGCCATGAGTTTCTCGCCCGCTTCGTCCGAAGCCTACGGCGCCAGCCAGATCATCACAATCAGCGATTCGTTGACTTATCCAATCACAACCGCTCCCACCGGAGCAGTCGCCTTCACGCTGAATGGCTCCGCGTACACGGCCACGTGCACCGGCTCATCGAGCCCGCTAATTTGCACCTACGCGGTTCCTGCAACAACCATCGCTGCCCTCACACCGCAGAGCTATACGGTGACCGCGGCCTACGCGGGAGACGCCAACTACAGTGCAGTGACCGGCCCCAATGGGACGCTCGTTATCAACCCATCGACACCCGTGGTCAGCGTAACAAATGTGAGCATCAACCCCGGAGTATCACCCGCTACGTTGACTGCGACGATCACCTACAGCGGTGCGCAGCCCACGGGCGCGGTAACAATCAGTGTGAATTCTCAAACTGCTGTGACCGCGAGTTGCACTCCAGCTTCAGGGATGGAGACCTGCAGCGCAAGCTACGCCACCTCAAACCTGACGACAGGCAACTACACCATAGCCGCGCAGATCGCGCCCGATTCAAACTACAACACAGCCTCCGGCGCCGGTACGCTGACTGTTAATCCAGGACCCGCGGCGTACTTTACGGTGAGCGCGCCAGGCACGGCTTATGCGGGCACCTCATTCGGCTTCACGATTACGGCCTTCGATCAATTCAACAATGTTGCCACTGGCTACACTGGCACGGTCGCCTTCAGCACTTCAGATACCGGCACAGGTGTCGTGCTGCCCGCGAACAGCACATTGATCAGCGGCGTCGGCACTTTTCCGGCGACGCTGGTGACGCCCGGTACGCAGACGATCACAGCCACGGATACAACAAACAGCACCATCACGGGAGTCTCGGGGAACATTTCGGTCTCGATCCCGTACCTCGTGGTGGATCGGGTCAACGACGACGACGGCATTGCAATCAAGTGCAGCGTACAGCCCACTCCCGGAGCAACCACAATCACCGATTCCTGCACCCTGCGCGACGCCCTGCTTTATGCCGCGACTCTGGGTACTGTCAATATCAGCTTTGATTCAACCACGTTTGCAACTGCGCAAACCATCGCGCTGAAACATGGAACCCTGAATATCCCGGCCTACACCAGCATCACCGGACCTACCTCAGGAAGTGGCGCAGCACTGACGAACCTGCTCACCGTAGACGGCGGCGGCTCCGGCGGCACAAGCACAGAAACCATTTTCGTTGTGAACGGAACCGGCGCGGCGATCAGCAATCTCAACATTAACAATGGTTATGCCGCAAGCGGGGGCAATGGCGGAGCCATCACCAACTTCGGATCGCTCGCAATCTCCGATTCTTCGTTCGGGGGTAATCAGGCCACGGGTTCCGGCGGAGCCATCTTCAATGCGGGCGGCACATTGACGGTTACCAACAGCACCTTTTACGGGAATTCCGCTGCTGGCGGAAACGGCGGGGCCATCGATAACTCGAACTATTCCAGCTGCGGCACTGCCACGATAACCAACAGCACGTTTTACCAAAACACGGCGGCGAATGGTGGCGCTGGTGTTGGCGGCGCATTCAACAACGACAGCGGCGGCTGCACGCTGACGGTAACCAACAGCACAATTGATGGAAACTCCTCCGACAGCAATGGCGGCGGTATCTTCAACGCCAGCTCGTTGAACCTGGCCAATAGCATTATTGCGGGGAACACCAACGGTGCCTCCGGCGCCGATGACGTCGACGATGCAGGACAGGGCGGCAACTTCTGGAATGGCAGTAATGTGATTAACGGGAACCTGTTGGGAACCTACGACAGCAATCCGCAGACCGGCACGAACGTTAACCTGGCTCCGATCGGCAGCTACGGCGGCCCGACGCAGACCTTGATTCCGCTCCCTGGCAGCGCGGCCATCTGCGCCGGCCTGGCATCGAACATCCCCTCAGGCGTCACCAACGATCAGCGCGGCGAACCCAACACCAACACAACCTATCCCGGTTATACCGGTTCAACTCCGTGCGTCGATGCGGGCGCAGTGCAAACCAACTACGCTATCGAATTCACGACGCAGCCCCCAGCAACTGCGGAAGAGGGTGTGGCGCTCAGCCCTGCACCAGTCGTGAGTCTGACTGAAAGCGGATCGCCTATTGCAGTAAGTGCCGGCACAGTAATCATGTCTGACAGCGTCAACGTGCTCACCGGAACGCTCTCAGAAACATTTGCTTCCGGCGCGGCAACTTTCGGCAACCTGGTAATCCCAACGCCTACGTCCGGCGATACCCTCAATGCGACTCTGGCGTTGAACTCTTCAATCAATCTGACCGCGCAGGCAAGCCAGAGTATCTCGGTCAGCGGAATCGCGGGAGTAACACTTTCGACGACGGATCTCGGCTTCCCGTCGACCAATGTAGGCACGACAAGCACGCTTCCTGTGACCGTAACTAACTCGGGCACAACTAATATGACGGTAAACGAAATCGGCTTCAGCGGAGTGAACCCCACCAACTTCAGCCACACCAGTAACTGTGGCGGACATGTAATTACGCCCGGCAACTCCTGCACCATCCAGGTGAGCTTTACTCCTGCGGCTGTGGGTCCATATTCGGCAACTCTGAACATCACCGACAGCGCTACCGGATCGCCGAAGACTGTGACGCTGAGCGGAAACGGAAACGCGCCGACGGTGACACTTTCCACGACAGGTCTCAGCTTCCCGTCGACCAATGTGGGCTCAACCAGCACGCTACCAGTTACCGTGACTAATTCAGGCACCACTAACTTGACGGTGTCTGTAATTAGCAATAGCGGGACTAGCCCAACCAGCTTCAGTCATACCAGTAACTGCGGCGGCTATCAGATTACTCCCGGCAATTACTGCACCATCCAGGTGAAATTTACTCCTACTGCTGCCGGTCCTTATTCGGCGACATTGAATATTAGTGACAACGCTACCGGATCGCCGCAGACAGTGACGTTAAGCGGAAACGGAAGCGCGCCAACTGCGACACTCTCGACGACTGCGCTCAGCTTCCCGTCGACGGATGTTGGCACGACCAGCACGCTTCCTGTGACGGTAACTAACTCAGGCACGACTAACCTGACAGTGTCTGTAATCAGCAACAGCGGAACTAACCCCACTAACTTCAGCCACACCAGTAACTGCGGCGGCAGCCCGATTACGCCTGGCAATTACTGCACCATCCAGGTGAACTTCACTCCCACGGCTGCCGGACCTTACTCGGCAACGCTGAACATTACCGACAACGCTACCGGATCGCCGCAGACTGTGACGTTGAGCGGAAACGGAAACGCGCCGACCGTGATGCTTTCTACAACAGGTCTCAGCTTCCCGTCGACGAAGGTAGGCTCGACCAGCACGCTTCCTGTGACAGTAACTAATACAGGCACGAGTAATTTAACGGTATCTGTAATCAGCAACAGCGGGACGAACCCCACCGACTTCACCCACACCAGTAACTGCGGCGGCCACCCAATTACGCCCGGCAACTACTGCACAATCCAGGTGATCTTTAATCCTGCGGCTACCGGTCCCTTATCGGCGACTCTGAATATCACCGATAACGCAACCGGATCGCCCCAGACTGTAACGTTGAACGGAACTGGGCAATAGGTGAGGCTGTCCGGCAATCAAGCTTCGGCTTCCGCCAAAGCGTTCGCTCATTTGTTCAGCTGGTTCACAGGTACTACGGCGCAGTGTGACTTCTCCACCAGGTACACGTCCACATTGCCGTTTATGGCCTTCGCGGACCGTCCAGCCACTCAAGCGACACCTCATGATATGCCGGTTTATCCCGGCGCTCGGTGAATAGCCGGCTTCTAGTCAACGTGGACTGATTTGTACACACGGGGGCCCAGTCAAACGTCACTCGATGTCAGATGCCTAGACCGCAGCCAGTCTTCGGATGCCTGAACTGCAGAAGAATGCGAATATTTACTCCTATATAACTGACGAGTAGGGGACCAACCAGGCGCAACCCCATTTGCCAGCCCCTTAGGCGTTTCGGGAAACTGATCTCGAATGTGCGCTATCTCTATAATCGGCCTATGACCAATCATCGCCGAAAATACTTCTGGCTCACGGCGGTAACTCTCCTCGTAATTCAAGCAACCCTGGCGCTGACCATGGTGCATCGAGAATCGCTTACCTGGGATGAAGGCGATCACATGTTCGCCGGCTACATGATGTGGAAAGCGGGAGATTATGGGCTGAACCCTGAACACCCGCCCTTGGTCAAGCTTCTCGCAACCGTTCCCATCCTTGCGGACCATTTGTGGGTACCACCACCAATGCCCGGTCAGTTTTTCAAAGCTGAAGCGTATCTGAATGGCCGCGACTGGCTGGCTCATAACGACGGAGGCCGACAGCATCTCGTCTTCGAGATGAGGGCGAGCGCGGAGCTGCTTGCTCTCGGATTGTGCTTCTTCGTGTTTCTGGCGGCTCGGGAGTGGTTTGGCGACGCTGCCGGTCTTATTGCTCTTGCCCTCGTGGTCTTTGATCCCAACGTTCTTGCACACTCTGCCCTTGTAACCACCGATATCGGAGTGTCGTGCTTCTTTGTCGCAGCAATTTGGACGTTTTACCGATTCGCTACCCGGCCAACGCTCATCCGTCTACTCTTCGCCGGACTGGCAACAGGTCTGCTGCTCGCAACCAAGCATTCGGGCATTCTGATCGGCCCCATGTTCATCTCTCTGATCGCATGGGAGGTGCTGGCGGCTCCAGGAGCCCAGCGCAAACGAATAGCTCTTCGACTCACCGGCGGCCTTTTCGCTATCGTCGTCCTAAGCGTCTTCGTGCTTTGGGCATTTTACGGATTTCGATACGCCGCGCGTCCTCCCGGTATGGCGTTTAGCACTACGGTCGCAGGATACGCGCAGCCCCTGCCGCATTTCGAATCTGCCGTCGTAGTTGCAGTAGGTCGTCTCCACCTTTTGCCCGAATCGTATCTGGTCGGACTCGTCGACGTGAAACTAGTGTCGCTAGCCTATCCCGCCTTCCTCCTGGGTAAGGTTTATCCGCATGGCCTGTGGTATTACTTCCCCTTGGTGATTCTCATCAAGACGACGCTGGGGCTGCTTCTGCTCACTGTTCTCGCCACCTTCGCCACCATCACAGGCAAGCTAACGAGACACCGCGAGTTGTTTTATTCTCTTGCGCCGCCCGTCTTTTATCTTGCTGTGGCAATGATGTCCGGTATGAATATCGGTTCTCGGCACCTGCTGCCCATGTACGCTTTTGTTATCATCTTCGCCGCTGCCGCAACGGCGGCGCTCGCCGGTATCAATCGCCGCTGGGCGATCCTCTGTTCTGCCCTTATTGTGGCCCACGTGGTCTCCAGCCTCCTCGTTTTTCCAAATGAGATTGCCTATGCCAACGAAGCCTCGGGAGGGCCCGGGAATTTACACAATCTGCTGAGTGACTCAAGCGTTGATTGGGCGCAACAGCTGCTGCAAGTCAAGCAGTGGCAAGATCGTAACCCTGATCAGGAGTGCTGGTTCGCGTACTTCGCACGGCCTGTGATCGATCCGGACGTGTACGGCATTCGCTGTCACGCACTCCCCACCTTCGACACGCAGTGGGGCGGCGTGGGACTCATTCCCCCTTCTGTTACCGGAGCCGTTTTGATCAGCGCAGGAGACCTCAGTGGGTGCGAATGGCCCAGCGGCCAGCTCAATCCATACAGATCGTTTCAGTCCCTTCATCCCAATCTGTCGATTGACGACTCCGTATTCGTCTACCAGGGAACTATCGCTATCCCTGAGATCTCCGCTCTCGCAAGTGCGCAGCAGAGTGAAGCGCTACTCGCAATGGGGCAATCAGGACCAGCGCTCGAACTGGCACGTGAAGCTGTCGTCACCTCACCCGAAAACCTTATTACCCAGGCGGCGCTGGGTGACGCCGCCGCGGCAGCAGGCGACAAACAGATGGCCGAGACAGCATGGCAGGCAGCCCTCCAGATCGCTCAGCGTCTGGAGCCCGGCGCACAATCAAGCTACGTTCCGGATCTCGAATCCAAAATCAAGCATCTATCTGCCGGCAATGAGTAAATCACGAACCAACCCGGATTGAAAGCCGTTTGAGGTCAGATCAGCGCGACCTGAGCTGTAGTGACGCTGCCGCGGTTTCCTTTGGCTGTCAATCCGATCTTCCGTGATGAAGCGGCTTCGGAGCGTGGGTTAGTGACAGCCGGTCGCTGTCAACTTCTCCGGGAAAATGCTTGATTATGGGTGATTTGCAGCAGCTGTTTACGGATTGTGCCTGTATCACCGCCCACCCTTCCCCTACGCAAATCCCCACCAGATTCAATCGACTTCCGGGGCGGAGATCTCCGTCCGCTGGCCTTATGATGGTCCGACAGGAACCTTTTATGGAATCTGCCATTGTGATCGCGGCGCTCACCAAGTCCTTCGGCCGTGAAACCGCGCTCCGCGACGTCTCGCTTTGCATTGCACCAGGCTCCGTCTTCGCCCTCGTAGGAGCGAACGGAGCCGGCAAGACCACTCTCCTCAAGATCCTCATGAACATCCTCGCGCCCACCTCCGGCCACGCCAACATCCTCGGCCTGGCTACGGCGGCCGGCGCGCAGGACTACGACCCCTACCCGAACCTCTGCTGGAGTTATGACGATTTCGGCAACCGCACCGCCCAAACCGCCTCGGCCACGGCCTACACCAGCTCCAACGGGGGAACGAACTCATGCCCGGTTGGCTCCGGGCCGAGTTACCTCGCCACGTATAATGCTGACAACCAGCTCTCCGGCGGGCTCTACGGGTACGACGCGGCCGGCGATGTCACGGCCGACAGCACCACCGGCAACAGCTATCTCTACGACGGCGAGGGACGCATCTGCGCCATGCAGCAGTCGGTTGACGGCCTCAGCCTCATGACGCAGTACATCTACGACGCTGACGGCGTGCGGGTGGCCAAGGGAACCATCTCGGCCTTCAGTTGCAATACTGCCACAAACGGCTTTGTGGCAACTACCGTCTACGTGCTCGGACCCGGCGGAGAGCAAATGACCGAGATGACCAGCGTCTCCGGCACATGGCAGCTGGCGCACACCAATGTTGACGCCGGCGCTCTCAGCGCCACTTACGATGCCGACCTCTCGGGCCAGACCGAGGGCAAAATGTACTTCCATCTCTCGGATTGGCTGGGCACGCGCCGCCAGCAGACCGACTACGCCGGCAATCCAATGCTGAACTTCACCGGCCTGCCCTACGGCGACGGCTTGGCTACTATCCCTGTTTCAACTGCCGATGTCGCCGATGCCACCGAACACCACTTTACCGGCAAAGAACGTGACGCAGAATCCGGAAACGACTACTTCGGGGCCAGATACTACGCCTCCAGCATGGGAAGGATGCTGTCTCCTGATCCAGGCAATATTGGCGTTGATCGAGCTAACCCGCAAAGCTGGAATATGTACAGCTACAGTTTGAATAATCCCCTGGCCTTCACCGATCCGACAGGAATGTATGTCTGCGAGGACAGTACAAATTGTGATTCAAAGAACGACCAAAATTTTGCGAAGGCACTCGCTGCCGCACAGACAGCGGTTAACAACATGGCCGCCGGTGCGGATCGAGATTCCGCACAAAGAGCAATCGACGCCTATGGGGCTCAGGGCGTTGATAACGGAGTGAACGTCCGTTTCGATGCCAATATCTCAGAGCCAGGTGGAGTGACAGAGGTTAGCGGAATTGCAAATGGAAATAAAAGTGCTGACAACCCAACTGGTCAGAACATAAATGTTACGTTCAAACCAGATGCGATGAACACCGATTGGAGTGGTGGGCTGGCAGCACACGAAGGGTCGCATGTTGCTGATGCTTCTGCTTGGGTTGGCTCCGGATTTTCAGCAAGCATGAATCCTACCAGCAATGCTACGGAGCTTCGAGCGTACCAGGTCCAGTTCAACGTAATGAATGGTATTGGAAACAATCTTTACGGCCCGAACGGAACCTTCAGAGCAAACATGCAGTACGGGAACGCTCGAGTCGATTGGAAAAAGGGTGACTCTTTCAAGTTGCCTGAATTTCAAGTTCTTATCAAGACTGAGAACGGCAAGAGAGACTCCAAACCGGCGTTCACAGCAGGAAAAGGAGCAGCTATACAGCCATGAAGAAGAGCCGTTTCAGTCCCTTTGTTTTTCTAGTCGCTTTCTACGTGGCATCGGCCATTTGTCAGCAGCAGCCGTCCCCAAGCGGAAGCGGCACGTTCACCATAGATGATTCAAAGCCCTACGTGTATCTTGCAGTTGATCATATCGGGCCTCGAAACCCTCTTCGTGATGGAGAGGTTGGAGTTGGGCTCTGGTTTAGGTTGAAAAACAACTGCAAGATTCCAATCGTAGTGATCGCGTCAGCTTTGGACACGCAGAAGACAGACCAAGCATCTTGGGTCGGCGATGAGGTCATTCCAAACGCACTACCAGTTGGGGCTGAGTCAGTAGGTTCGATGATTGGTTATCGGCATGGAGAGGAAAACTTCACAGATATATTCCTGATGCCAAATAATCATGAGGACGAGATTAAAGGCGGAGTGGCTCTTTCAAGGGCCACGGACCACGGGCAAAAGTTTATATTGCCACGTGGCTATATAGACCTGAATGCTCCGTCCTCTCCTGTTCTCAAACTAATTCCTCCTGGCGCAGAAGTGCTTTTCAGCGTGCCTGCAAATCATGTGGGGGAATCGTGGCATATGGAGGTTCCATTTAGATTTGCAATAGAACCTCACGTTGCTTTGCGGCAACCGTACAGCTATGTAGCGTTTTTCTGGGACGATCTTCCCAAGGCTTACCGTTCGGGCCACGCGGGTCCGGCGGCCCCGCAGTAAACCTACGACGACAGGGGATGCCTCTATGACGCCCTTTACTGCTTGTGTATCCACAATGTGTTTTTCGTCATACCGTTATACCGGCAAAGAACGAGACTCCGAATCCGGTAACGACTACTTCGGGGCCAGGTACTACGCGTCTACGATGGGACGCTGGCTGAGTCCTGATCCCGGCTGGTTCATCTTCGCCAACATCCTTGATCCTCAGAGTCTCAATCTTTACAGTCATGCTCTTAATAACCCTCTCGTCTGGATTGACACTGATGGTCTTGAACTTGTCAGGGCAGTTTTGGCAAACGGGCAGACAGTGGTGGTTGACAGGACCGTTGCGCCCGAATTGATTAGCATGGTTCGAGAAGCCACCAACGCTGGCCTCATCGTTACTGTTAGCTCGGGTTTTCGCAGCTATTCTAAGCAGGCGGAACTTTACGCTCGGTGGAAGAGTGGGCAGTCTAAATATCCTGCTGCTCCTCCAGGGCGAAGCGCTCACAACGGAGGTCTCGCGGTCGATTTTCGGCCTAATCTCAATGCAAATCAAATGAATGCGCTTGCCCAGCTAGGCCATCAGAATGGATTGAATTATGCGGGTCAGAAGGACGGAGTTCATTTTGGACCCTACTATGCGTGGGAAATCAATTGGGACATTGTGCATGAGAATATGAATTCGCAACCCGACAGCACGATCGTTGACGGCGGTGTAACGACGGTTGTTGTTACTGATACTGCCACGACGATAGATGTGGACAACAGCACCGTCATCCCAGACCAAATCACGCCTATTGACACGCAAAATCTTGATCTTACGCCCCAACCGCCACCACCACCGCCGCCACCGCCACAGGATCAACAGCCAAATCAGAATTAGGATGCTCGATGAGTGCGGAAACAAAATCACGAACGAGATGGATTGGAGCGGTGTTTGCAGTAGCCGTTATCGCAGCTATCGCGTGGGCTATCTGGAATGTTCGCAGCCACAAGGCAACACCGCCCACTGCGACCGTCGCAGAGAGTAGGGAACCCGTGGCTAGTCGTGCGACGCAGCCTATAGTGGGAGAAGTTGGGTCCATTCCGAAGTTTTTGCCAGGTGAGACATGCGAGAAAGTCACAGAAGTCTTGGGTGAACCTTCAACAAAGGATCAATATGGAATCACTTGGAAAAAGCAGGATTTCGAGGTCGCAGCAGGAGCAACGCCGGACTGTGTTCTCACCAACGTGAGAGTCTTTGTTTCCCCCGGTCACACGATTGCGACTCAGGATGGAATCGTGATCGGCAAAACGACAGTGGCCGATATCGAACGTATCTTCAAAGCACGAATCGCGCCCAACTCAGAATCGATTGACGCTCCCGAAGGAGAATGGGAACTGAATATCGAACTTCAAGCGACGCCTGAGGCTCCCTATGAAGAGTCCTATTCGACGTTTCTTCACCAGAAGCCATCAGAGCGGAACAAGGTAGAGGCTAGCGATCCCGTTTTGGCGGACTTCGAAAATCTTCCAGTCACGTCCTACTCTGTCGATAGAGTCCCGTCGGACTCGCCGAAGAAGTAAGAACCGATCGGTCGGTCCCTTGATGGGCGGGCTACCACTGGCATCGTGGTGGAATTTCCATTCCATGTCCGGACATCATCCCGAAGAGCACGCTGCCTACGGCATCGGATTTAGGGAGGACACGTCTCCCCCAGTCGGGAGCTGTGCGGTAACCTTCGGTTGCCGCAGAGTAACTTAAACCTGAAAGCAGCGTCTAAAGGAAAAATGCTCTGGGCCGGTCGTGGCCTGGAGCGTGGCGCGGCAATAGCGAACGAGCGCGCCGGGAGTACGCGGATGAGCCGAGTTCCCATCGAGCACACGCGGAAAGATTTTTTCTTTAGCTGCCAGCCTGTCTGTTAGCCGAGGCCGCACGGAATCCGTGCGGCCTTCGCGCATCGCTGCCTTGGAAAAACAAAAGCGGAGCCTTCAAAAACCGAACCCCGGAGGAGCCGAGTGAAGCGTGCGCTGCGAACGAAATCCGTTGGGACGAAAGTGTCGGAGGCGGAGCTGCGCGTGCTGGAGTCGCGTGCGGCGTCGGCGGGGTTGACGCTGTCGGAGTGGGTCCGGGATGTGCTCTTGGGTTCGTCTGTCGAGATGGGCACGATGGCAGCGGAGCGGGCGATCCTGGCGGAGATGCTGGCGATGCGCGCGATCCTTTTGAACTTCATGCTGAAGTTGAGCGCGCGCCAGCCGATCACGGAGCAAATCAGCCGGGAGCTGATCGCCTGGGCGGACTCGAACAAGATGAAGCGAGCCCTCGAAATCCTTGCCAAGAACTCCACGCGCGAGGAGCGGATGCAGGCGGCGCCACCGGAGCCGACGCTGCCCAAGGCGGCGGTGAAAGCTGCGCCGGGAGAGGAGCTGTAGAGCGATGCTGACACTGTCGAAGCCGATCTCTGCGGGCCAGGCGCAGGCGTATCACAAGTCGGAGTTCGC
>Ga0182016_10000164_pt1 | contig 79487 bp, 88 predicted proteins | sample 712S2MmetaG_FD_120491 | JGI IMG/M metagenome (GOLD analysis project Ga0182016, IMG submission 120491) | Permafrost microbial communities from Stordalen Mire, Sweden - 712S2M metaG | ecosystem: Environmental > Terrestrial > Soil > Wetlands > Permafrost | place: Sweden: Stordalen | collected...
CATTCACCTGTACCGCCAGATCAAAAGAATCTTGACCAAGATCATTGAGTGTCTGGAAAAGTTCCGGCCGATTAAAAAAGATAACCGGTTTAATCACCCCATCGGCAAAGACTGAACATTTTACATGTGCATCTTTGAGCATCATCGGTTTTTGCACTATCACCGCATCTTTTACATAAAAACTTGGATGGCTGTTTTGATTGCCAAACGGTTCAATATGCGCAAGATCATCAATAAACTTTTTGGTAAGATCCGGCATTGTTACCTCTGCATCCAGCGTTATTTTAGGGCGCAATTCTTCGCGTGAAACCTGTTGCAATAAAAGTTCTTGCAAGCGCGCTTTAAGGATCGGTAAATTTTTTGCCGGCAAACTTAATCCGGCAGCCATCGGATGTCCGCCAAATTGATCAATCAGATCGGCGCAAGCGGTCAATGCTTGGAACATGTTAAATTCAGGGATCGAGCGGCATGATCCTTTTGCTTTACCATCTTTGGTTAAATGGAAAAGCAAGGTTGGCTTGCCATAGCCGCCAACAAATCGTGAAGCAACCAACCCAATAACGCCGGGCGTCCAATCAGCACTTGCAGCAATAATAATCTGATCTTCATCGAGATTAATTTTTTTGGTGGCAATTTCTGTTTCTATGCTCGCAACAATGGTGCGTTCAATATCTTTGCGCGCTTGGTTTAATTCAAAAAGGACTGCCCCAACTTCTTTTACAATCGCCTCATCAGCACCAATTAAAAATTTTACTCCCTGACGCGGATCCTCCAATCTGCCCAGCGCATTAATTTGTGGTGCAATGGAAAATCCAATATCGGTCGCTGAGATAATCGGTTTGGCAACTTTGCCATTTTGCTTGAGGGCTTTGAGTGAAAGACTTTCAATTTTATTAATATAGTTGAGGCCATGCCGCACCCAAAATCGGTTTTCTCCCAGCAATGGCACCACATCCGCAATGGTCCCGAGTAATAATAATTCATACGCCTTTGCCGGCAACTGCAAACCCTTTTGTTCATACAAGAGTGAAAGCAATTTAAACCCAACGCCAACACCGGCCAAGGATTTAAACGGATAGGCGCAATCATCTTGATTTGGGTTCACGATCGCATATGCATCCGGCACATGATCATGCGGTTTATGGTGATCGGTGATAACCAAATCGATGCCAAGCTCTTTTGCTTTGAGCGCCGGCTCAAATGCGGTGATACCGTTATCAACAGTAACAATCAGTGTATACTTATTTTGCGCGGCACGTTCCACCACTTTTGTTGAAATGCCATAGCCATCCCGCAATCGATGCGGCAAGAAAAAATTAACATCCGCCCCAAGCGGCAATAAACAGATCATCATTAATGCCGACGAAGTGATACCGTCAACATCGTAATCACCAAAAATTAATATTTTTTCTTTGTCAGCAATCGCTTTTAAAATGCGGTCTACCGCTTTTTGTGCGTCTTTCATTTGTGCCGGATGAGCAACATCTTTTTCAAATGAGCTAAATAAAAAAGAATCGATCTGCTCTTTGGTGGTATAGCCACGCGAAAAAAGCAGTTGCGCAATCGGATACGAAATATTATAAGATGCGGCAATTGACCAGATTGCGTGAGGGTCCCCGTGAGGCATTTTCCAAAGATATTTTGCCCCTCTTATGGTGGCCATGCGGATCCTAGCTGAACTATGATATTAATTTTTATTATCAGAGCTAAAGATACCGTAATTATACAAAAAAAGAAGTTAATTCATTACAGTATCAAACAAGATGATAAACATTCAAGCTCAAGACAAGCGCAATCCATACAGCATTGACTATTAGCGCAACGAGTGCTGCATGAATTAGGATCCGGTTGCGTGGTGGCATCTTCTTGCGCAGTACCATCTTTTGGCAACGCAGTAGATTTATTGTTATCATCAAGGGAAACTTGCGTTAACTTATCACTTTCTTTAATAACTACAATTTTATCTTTATTTTTTTTCATTACATCCTTGCCATTTTGCATAGCACCACAGGAGACAAAGCTCAATACGCATAGTATCGCCGAAATATATTTCATAGAGTTCCCCTTATTATGAGAGATATTGATTAAATGATGTCAATAAAGCACCGCAAGCCATACCGGCATTAAATTCGCCCAATGCCGTCACGCATCGTGCCTGCTGCGGCGTATATGAAAAATTAAAGGTACCGCACGGACCGGAATTAATGCACGCCTCACTATCAAAATCTTTTAAAATCGGATAGAGCGCAGCATATGCCGGATCACTTTTGTATGCCTCTAGTAAGGCATGATCAACAATTATCGGTACATAAATTACCGTTGGTACATTTGAATCATCATCGCTAAAAACACTCACGGCATGTTTATCAATATCCGTATAATCGATCACGGGGAACGGTAAATTGTTTGCGCGAGCATAATTTTCCACATTGCGCAATTCACCCCCGATAGTGCCGGCAGAGGCATCAATAAAAATAATAATATCGGCGCGCCGATCCGGCCGCAGCCCACTAATAGGCGGATACGGCAAATTAAATGCGGTGCCCGCGTCAACAAGCCGCAACACCGGCAACGTATCACGAGGAATGCCGGCAATTTGATAGAGGTAATTTAAATATTCAGCGGTGACCAGACGATCATTGCCATACTTATGCACAATCCTTGCAAGAATCGTATGCACCAGCGCTGATTGCGTGGCATTCATAAGATTTTCATCTTGGAATATCTGGCTCACGGTGCTCCCGATAGCCAACCCAAAAGTGCCCAAGAAGGTGCCCATAGATTGCTGGGGCGCATTACTCACCGAAAGCCCGTTCTTAAATTTTCTACCAAAGGCCCATGATGGCACATACGCCGCAAACCGTGGGGCGCCAACTTCATACGGGGTGAACTCATACCAAATTGTTTCCGTTTGATTTTCTTCACCGCTCACCGCGGTATAAATAGGCAACGGCAATGAACCATCACCAATAGCCGCCATCTGCTCAGAAAGATGCACATTATTTTTGTTTTGCGCAAAAAGACCAAACAGATTATTGGCAATGCAGGCCCCATATAAATCAACAAACCCTAGCGGCTGCCCGGAACAGTATTTGGTCAGTAAAACCTCTTCTATCAGCGCCGCATCACTTACCGAAAGACCATCCGCTTGAGAATACACATGATTGATGAGCCAATCATGAAATAGATCAATAGACGTGCCGCTCGATATCCATGATGCGATTGCCCAGGTGGATCCCGAGAGCCCAACTAAATAAGAAACAAGATCAAATGTTCCGTTTTTAATGAACGCTTTTAAGGCACCCGTAGCATAGAGCATTGCCCTATAGCCGCCCCCGCTACACGCAAGCGCAACACGGGGAATTTTTTGTGATGGGCAAGCAATACCAGAATGGGCCAATGCAGCGGCAACATGCGCAAGCCGCCGCGTGAGCTGATCATATTCGGCCGGCACCAATCCGTTACCGTTACGCACAAAGGCAAACGAATTTTTATACGGATTATTTTTTATTGCCGGCAACGCGTTAATAAGAGCTTCCTCAGCTTCCTGCAAGGGCCCTTGATTAGTTTCCCATTCGGATGCGGTATAACCGTAAATATCATCACCATCCACTGCTATATAAAAAAGCGTTCCTTGTTCACTATCAACGGCCAGCCCATTAAGCGTATCAACCATTGCCTTGGAAACAGTTTGTGTAAGAAGTGATGCATCTTCAACAAATAACAATATCAGCGAATTGCCCCACCATATTTGTGGGCGTTCAATCTGGATTTCTTGGTGTGATTCAATTGAATAAATCGCCGTTACACGCGTTGCTGATTGATCAATAAAAGGGATCCACGTGCATTGCTCATACAGCGCAATGTGCAAGTCGCGCGGCGTTTGATTATACAAATGTATTGTGTCGGGATATATTCGGATAAAAAAAGCTATACTTACGAGCAATAGAAGGTTAGTTCTCTTCATTTTCAGATACCTTTTTTTATTCACTCTTTTGGTATGAAATTATCCTTTCGCTGACTAATCCATTTTATATTTTCAATAATTGTGTCAATCGCACTGTAACAATTAAGCTCGCCCATGAGCATAACGTTTTTAGCCTGATCTGATGAATAGGTAAAATTTTCACTCGCGCACACCCCCTGTCGGAAACAGGTTTCAATATCAAAACCGGCAAATTGTTGAATTTTAGATTTTAAATCAGCGCGTTTTATTTCTAGTTCTTTGAGCGCTTTTTGATCAGCAATTCGCGGCATATAAATCACCACCGGCACCTTTGCATTTTTCTCATCTTTAAAAATGCTCACCGATTTTTTCATAACCTGATCATAGATAATTTTAGGAAATGATAATTTATGGGAATGCGCGTAATCTTCAATAATTTTAAGACTCGAAACCCGCGCGCTTCTTGGATTGGTTGGATCAATACTTAATAAATTATCTGATGCATCTACGCAAATAAGTATATCCATATCTCTGCCGGGCCGCTGGCCGCTCACCGGTTGATAGGGCAAATTAGAATATGAAACACCCGCATCGGTCAAACTCAAAAATGGCACATCTTTCACGGGACTATTGGGCATGTCACGAGTAAAGTTAAGCACCTTTGCTTCAAAGGGCCGGAAGGCACCCACTTGCTCATCAATCTCTAACACAATGTTTTTTGCAAATTGTACCGGCATTTTTTTCTCAAGATCAACTTCTTGGAGCATACGCGTAATGCTTGCTCCTAAAGCGAAACCCCAGATGCCCATTAAGTTACCAAGACTCAATTCCGGCGTATCGGTACGCACCAAATTACCGTTGCGGAACTTAGCGCCGAATGCGCGTGCGGGCACATACATGCCCAGCCATGAACCGCCCACTTCATAGGGTGTAAATTCATACCACATATTTTCCACCGCGAGACTTTCGGCTCTTACTGCGGTATAAATCGGCATCGGAAATTGTCCGCTTTCTATAATTTTTGCTTGGTCGGATAAATACCGGCGCTGCTTCATTGCGCCCTGCTTGTCCAAAAAAGTGTTGGCGAGTAATGCGCCATACAGATCCACCGGGCCAAGCGGTTGCTCAAACAGATATTTGGTGATAAGCATTTGCCCGATCAATGCCGCATCATCAGAAGAAACATTTTTTACCCCATTGGATAACTGGTCGGTTATCCAATCACAAAACACCGGCAATGGGACTCCTGATGCATACCAAGAACTCACCCCCCAGGTGGAACCCGAAAGTGTTGCTATATAAATCACCGCATTTAAAATACCCGCTTGCTCTAGGGCCCGCAGAACGCCGAGCGTATAGAGCATGGCGCGCGTGCCGCCGCCGCTCATTATGAGTGCTATTTTGACCGGTTGGCCCAATGCGGCGCCGATCAATTTTTCTTCTGCTTGTTTAACGCGCGGTAATCGCCGCGTAAGATAGGTTTTTTCAGCTTCGGGCAGTTCATTGCCCACTCTCACCTGCGCCGGCTGACCTCTATACGGATTTTCATTAATTGCGGGCAATTGCTTGAATACCAATTCTTGGGCTTTATCAAGGAGCGCTTTATTAACGTTCCACTCAACCGTGGTATAGCCGAGCGCTATTCCTTCTTTTTCACCGATATAAAAAACATCGCCTTGTAAATCGCCCACATTTTTTGAATTATATTTTTCTTTTACGTCAAAATAAGGCAGTTCAGGTTTAAAAAGATTTTTATCTTCCAGAAACACCAGCTCACGATCATATCCCACTTTACGCACCGGGCGTTGCACAATGCCAGATGCGTGGCTTTCCACAAATTGCACCGGGGAGGCAAGCTTTGCCGTTTGATATTCATCTTCCCAGGGCATTTTCATGCGAAGATAATAGATGCCAACATACAGATCGCGCGGCGTTTGATTATGAACGGTAATGCGATCGCCCACTGCCGGAGCCATTTTTTGCACCGCCGGTTCTTCTTTGAGTGCAACCGGCGCATACATGTTCGCAAAATTTAAGAGCACAAATGAGAGTATTATTCTTTTTGCATCCATGACCCTTTTCCTTTCTACAAAAATTTTGCTTCAAATCATACAGTAAAAAAGGGGATAGGATAAAGTCAAGATGATTATTCCCGTTTCTTCAACGTTGGGAATAGAATGACATCTTTAATTGACGTAGTATTGGTCAATAGCATCGTAAGCCGATCAATACCAACACCAACACCTACCGTTGGCGGCAATCCATATTCAAGGGAATGCACATATTCAGCATCGTAATGGTGCGCCTCAACATCACCGCCCGCACGCGCATCAACCTGCTGCTTAAAACGTGATGCTTGATCAAACGGATCATTAAGCTCATTAAAGCCATTAGCAATTTCCATGCCTGCAATAAACATTTCAAACCGAGCCGCAAAACGTGGATCTTTTGCATCCCGTTTTGCAAGCGGTGAAACTTCAATAGGAAATTCCGTGACAAATGTTGGCTGTATCAATCGATGTTCAACAATTTTTTCAAATAACGCATAGATTTTTTCACCCCATGAAGCATTTTTATTTGCCATGGTGATGTTATTTTCTTTTAAGCGTATATCAATAACTGCGGGCGCCACATCAGCATCAGCGTAGTGGCCATATTCCAATACCGCATCTTTGATAGTGGTACGTTTAAACGGTTTTTCAAAATCGATGGTAAAATCGCCAAAGGGAACCTGTAAGCTGCCGCATACTTTTATGGCAACAGTGCGGAACATATCTTCCACAAATCCCATGATAAAGTGATACTCATAAAACGCCATATACATTTCCAGCATGGTAAATTCTGGATTATGGCGCGTCGAAATTCCCTCATTTCTAAAATTACGATTTATCTCATACACGCGCTCAAAGCCACCCACAACGAGCCGTTTTAAATAAAGTTCTGGCGCAATACGCAAATAAAAATCACTACCCAAGGCATTATGATGTGTTATAAAGGGACGCGCCGCGGCACCGCCGGGAATCGGGTGCAACATTGGCGTTTCCACTTCCATAAACTGATGGCCATCAAGATACCCACGCACTAAACGAATCACTTGCGAGCGGTTGATAAACCGTTGACGGCTGTGCGCATTCGTAATTAAATCCAGATATCGCTGACGATAAATAGTTTCTATATCCTGTAACCCATGAAATTTTTCGGGCAACGGGAAAAGACACTTGCTCAATAATTGAAATTCAGTAACTTTGAGACTAATTTCACCGGTCTTTGTTTTGAATGAACTGCCTTTTGCCCAAACAATATCACCCACATCGATAAATTTTTTAAATTGCTCATATACAATGCCCAGCTCATCCTCTCGCAGATATAGTTGAAGTTGCCCTGTTGCATCTTGAATCACCACAAATGATGCTTTGCCAAAATGGCGAATCACGCGAATGCGGCCGGCTACTGAATATTCTTTTGACTGGGTATCTGAGAATTCGGCATGAACCTGTTGGGCAGTCCCATTCACTTCTTTTGTCGGCGGCCATGGATTAATGCCTTCGGCTTCCATTGCTTTGAGTTTTTCTAACCGAATATGATGTTCAGAACTGGTTGATTCGTGGTCATTAACCGGGAGATTATCGTTCTTTTTAGTATTCATGTTTTAGGGGCCTTAAAAGAAATGAGTCATTTTTTTCTTAGTATAGAGATTTTACTCTTTTTTTCTATTGGCAACGCCTCTGCTGCCAACTATGCCTACTTGACAAAATCCAAGAATTGGCTATTCTAATAATATACTATATGAAATTATTTAATATGGAGTGTTATTATGTTGAGACATTTTATTGTACTAACTTTTCTATTTGTAACATTAAACCTGCAATGCATGGAGCAAAAACCAGGAAATGTGGAAAAAGATCGTATTGAAGAGGTTCAGGAGAAAGACGATACAGTGAAATTATTTTCTGCCGAATCTTTTGATGAAACAAATAATGCCCTTGTTGCTGCGCCACAGGCCCCTCAAAAAAAGCGGTTTTTTGTACACATTATTTCTCCGGCAAAAGCAGCGGCTATTGGATCTGCTCCTCAAAAAAATGAACCCTTAGCCCTTAAAATCATCTGCACCCGTGCAATTAATAGCCTATTGCGCACCAATAGTTTAACTCTCTCAAACTGGGTAAAATATATGTCTTGCCTGCCTGAAGAACTCCAATATACACTCTGCGATGATCTTATTGTCCGAAACCCGCTCGAGAACTCAGCCGATGGCCTTGGTAAAAATAAACGTTTAGAATTATGCGCACAAATTTGTTCAGAGCTAAAAATAATCAATCAAGAAAATTGTTACACTCTTTTCCTTGATACCATGCTTAAAAATCTTTCAAAGTTCATTAATCGCAGTTTCAACCTTGATTGCATTGAAAAGATACTTGCGCAAAAAAAAGGGTTGGGAGAAGAACTTCTCAAGCGCCTTACCGATATTAACGGATTTCATTTGTTTGCCTATGAATTAGATAACAAAACGCATTATCTCATATCCAACAAAAAAATAGATGATTTTTCAGTCAAGCAAAGTGAGCTTACATTACTTGTTAATGATGCAATCTCTGTGACGAGTGTAGTAGTTAAACAAGAAATGAATAAAAATATTAGACCCGGAATAATGAGCGCTAGAAAAATTCTTAAATTCTAAAAAGCTATTTTAATGGATTCAAATAATTGTGCTCAGCCTGATCCCAGTTAACCACATGCCACCAGGCACTAATATAATCGGGCCTCTTGTTCTGGTATTTTAAATAATAGGCATGTTCCCACACATCAAGCCCCAGCACCGGCTTAAATCCTTGCAGCATAACCGGATCTTGATTTGGGGTAGAAATTACCAATAATTGCCCATTTTTATCAAGCACCAACCAAGCCCAGCCGCTACCAAATACTTTCTTTGCCGCAGCATTAAACTCTTCTTGAAATTTTTCAAACGAGCCAAATTTTTTATCAATCGCTTTGGCAAGCTCTCCCTTAGGGTTGCCACCACCATTTTTTTTCATGAGTGGCCAGAAAAATGAATGATTAAAATCACCACCGGCATTATTTTTTACCGTGGTTTGTATCTCTTTAGGTAATTTATCTATTGACTGTATAATTTCCAGCAAAGACTTTTTTTGCCACTCGGGCAAATCTTTTAATGCCGCGTTTAAATTATCAATATACGCCTGATGATGTTTAGTGTAATGAATTTCCATGGTACGCGCATCAATATATGGTTCAAGCGCATCATAGGCATAGGGTAATGGTGGTAAAACAAACATAGGATCTCCTAAACTAAATAAATTTCTTCATCCGCACGGGCCATCTGCAATTGTTCCCGCGCAATTTTTTCTTTAAAAAAGGGATGACTTTTTTGTAATGCAATATGTGAACGCAACCGATCAACCTCGCCAGTAAGCAGCATAACTTCTTTTTCAATTGCACAAATATCACTTTTCATGTGCAGCATGTCCATGATACCATTGGTGCCAAAAAAATAAAAACCAAGAAAAAGAATTACCTCTCCGGCAAAAAGAATGCGCACAATATACCGTTTATGAAATACCATTTTTCTATCCTCATCTCTATCTACCGATAGCTTTCTACAAAATCATAGAAAAAATCAAACAAAAATGTTTAGTGTTGTAGAAATTAAGATACAAGGAGAGATAATGATTATTTTGCTTATATTTGCGTTCTTATCGGGAATCATCACCGTTCTTTCGCCTTGCATCTTGCCCGTTCTGCCCATTCTGCTTGCCGTGAGTATTGGTGAAGGGAAATATCGGCCACTCGGGATTATTTGTGGTGTAATAGTCAGTTTCACCTTCTTTACCTTATCACTCACGGTGATAGTTCATGCGACCGGCATTTCACCAAATGTATTACGGTATTGTGCAATTGGGTTATTAATACTCTTTGGGCTCACCTTGATATTTCCTCGTTTGGAACAACTCTTTTCACAATTAACCGGCGGCATTGCCAACCTTGGCACACAAATAGAATCACAATCGGCACGGTTGGGTGGTGGATTTTGGAGCGGCTTCATGGTGGGTAGCGCCCTGGGTTTAATTTGGGCACCCTGCGCCGGACCAATTTTGGCTACGATTGTTACGTTGGTGGCCACCAGTTCCATAACATTGGGCACCGTGTTACTCACGCTTGCCTATAGCGCAGGCACAGCATTACCAATGTTTTTAATAATGTATGGCAGTAACAAAATTATCAGTTCAACAATGAGTCTGGGCGCTTACACACAACTCATTAGAACTCTTTTTGGGATCATAATGATTGCCGGTGCACTGGCAATCCTATTCCATGCCGACGTTGCATTGCAGCAATTTACCCTCAATTATTTTCCTTCGCTTTCGATCGAAAATAATCCAACGGTACGCAATGAAATTGAAAAATTTAAACAACAAGCAACGGGGATCCCTTTGTTATCCGCCGCACCGCATGTTGGTGGTGCAGCCCCTGATTTTGTGGGCATACAAGAATGGATTAACACAAAACCGCTTTCACCTGCCACTTTGCGGGGGACGGTATTTTTAGTTGATTTCTGGACCTATAGCTGCATCAATTGTGTGCGGACCCTTCCTTACCTCAAAAAATGGTATACTGATTATCATGATAAGGGCTTTACTATCGTAGGCATCCACACGCCTGAATTCGAATTTGAAAAAGATCCGGCAAATGTTAAAAGCGCGGTGAAGCGCTTTGGTATTGAGTATCCCGTTGCATTAGATAATGAATATAAAACATGGCAGAATTATCATAATAGTTATTGGCCCGCCCATTACCTTGCTGACCAAACCGGCATAATTAAAGAGATACATTTTGGTGAAGGTAACTACACCGAAACTGAAAACGAAATACGAAAACTTTTAGGATTAGAGCCGATTACGCAGGGTAAGCAAGAAGTTGTTCGTGCGCGCCAAACACCTGAAACGTATTTAGGAGCATCACGCGGTCGCAGCTATAGTAATACCATTAAACCAAACCAAATCAGTGACTATTCTTATAGTGGCGCTCTTGGGCAGGATCAAGTTGGCCTAACCGGCCAATGGTACGTAGCGCCTGAATTTATACAATCAAACAGTGATTCGGCACGATTGAGCATCAATTTCACTGCAAATCGTGTCTATCTGGTTATGGCATCAGCGCAAAGCAAACCAGTTACACTCTTTTTAGATGACAATCCATTACCCGCAGAATTTGCAGGCAAAGATGTAACAGATACTAATACCCTGATCGTTAAAGAATCGCGAATGTATGATCTGATTGATCTTAAAAAAAATAATGGCAACCATCTACTCACATTACAGGTCCCTAAAGACGTGCAATTGTACGCATTCACCTTCGGTAGTGGTGTGCAATAAAAAAGGAGAACCTTTATGAATAAAATAATTTTTATCGTTATCTGCGTATGCATAAACATCTACCCAAAAGAAAAAGAGAAAGAAAAAGTGCCGGAAAATTTTGATGAAATGGTGTATTCATGGTCACGCACCTTTGCCGAAACAGTACAATTAACGAATCAAAAACATTATAAAATTGGTGACGGCCAACAATGTTGGATCAATGCCATTCGCAGCTTTTTATGTTCGGTGGACCCACACTCGGATCTGCTTGATCCTAAAACATATAAAAGTATGCTCCAAGCAACCAGCGGCGAATTTTTTGGTATCGGAATTGTAATTGATAACACGCGTAACTCGAAAGATAAGCAGTTAATAGTTATTGATACAGTTCCTGATGGTCCGGCCGATAAAGCAGGAATGAAACCGTTTGATAAAATAGTTGAAGTTGAAGGCAAAGCGCTTGAAGGAATGCCCACTGAAGAAGCAACCGATATGCTCAAAGGAGAGCGCAACACAAAAGTGCATGTAAAAGTAATGCGAGAAAATCAACCGGAAATTCTCTCTTTTGACATTACGCGCGACGTGATTAAAGAACAGAATTCACTCTGCTTTTATTTAGAGGATCAAGATATCTATTATTTATCACTCAATATGTTTACTGAAACATCCGCCACGCAACTTGAGCAATTGCTCACCAAAGCACATCAAAAAAAATTTAAGGGTCTTATTCTCGATTTGCGCAACAATACCGGCGGGCTCCTCAATTCTGCCGTTGATATTGCCGGATTATTTTTGGATAAAGGCAGCCTCGTGGTTACCACAAAAGATAAGCATGGCACAGTGACCGAAGAATATCGCACCACAAGAAATCCTATCGCAAGTAACATTCCTCTTTTTATTTTGATTAATAATTACACCGCCTCGGCAGCAGAGATTTTGGCAGGCGCATTAAAAATTCATGCCAGCAAAGAAGTGAAAGAAAACCCATCGGCACGCGCAGGGCGAACAGAAGTTCCCGTTCAGACTGATGCGAATCGCAACAAACAAAAGAAAAACAATAATCAAATGGTATTTTTGGTCGGCACCAGAACATTTGGCAAAAGTTCGGTGCAAGAAGTGATACCGATCAGCAACAATTGCGCCATTAAAATTACCACCTCATTATACTTTCTGCCCAACGATACTTCAGTGCAAGCGGAAGGAATCACCCCGGATTTTGAAATTGAGCGCTGCTTGCCGCCCAGCGATCAACATCAATGGCTCACCAAATTTTATGGCCGTGAGCAAGCATTGCCCAATCACATCAAAATAAAAGAAAAAACTGAGCAAGAAAAAAAAGAAGATCCTTCGACGGGCTCAGGACGAACGGATAGTGACTCAAAAAATGCCATAAAAAGTTGGACTGAACGGGCCAAACAAGTGCTCCTTGCTGATAATCAATTCCGTGAAGCTATCACATTAATGAATCTTCTTGCTACGGGCCAAAAACATTGTGCAGTCGATCTGCAAAACAGACAAGGCGCACTCGACTTTATTAACGGTATATTTGTTTCTAATAAGAAGCTAAACTTAGTTGAAGTTAAAAATCCCAAAAGCGAGAAATGATACCAATTGCTCTTTATACCAATAAACATTATCCTTTAACAAAAATGTATAAAATAATTTTGTAAAGGAATGGGGAATGAATCGTTTTATTGCCCTCTGTCTCACACTTGGGTCTGCTACTCAATCTTACGCCTGTGAACCGTCAAAAGTAAAAACAATATTCGGAAATAACATTGAAATGAAACATAATCCCGAATGGATAGAACAACTTAATCAAGCAATCGCTCAAGAAGATCCAGCACTGAAAAAGAAACTTGAAGATAATTGCGCAGCACTGCCACTTGCCAAACAATTCCCGGCACTCCGAATTCCTCACATTTCATTATGCACGTTACCAACACCGGTACAGAAACTAGAAAATCTGAGCAAAGAATTGGGCGCCACAGTTTTTATTAAAAGAGATGATATGACCGGCGGCCAATCATATGGTGGGAATAAGCCACGTAAACTAGCTCTTGAACTTGCTCGCGCATTAAGTCATCGAGCAAACACCGTAATAACATTTGGCTGCGCAGGATCCAACCATGCAGTAGCCACCAGTGAACATGCGCGCAATTTAGGCTTAGAACCAATTTGCATGCTCAAACCGCAAGCAAATTCGCAGGTTGTGAGAAAAAACTTACTCCTTCATCTTGCCAATGGCACCGAACTTCACTATGCACCGAATAATGATGTGAGAAAAGTGTTAACTATTAGCACATGGGTGGATGTGGTAAATAAAGGATTACGTCCGTATATTATCCCAACCGGCGGGTCAACACCACTGGGCACGGTAGGCTTTGTAAATGCAGCGTGTGAACTCAAAGAGCAAATTGATGCCGGCTTGATACCAATGCCTGATTATGTTTATGTTCCCTGCGGCAGTTGTGCAACCACTGTTGGCTTAACATTAGGATTTAAAGCACTGAATTTGCCAATAAAAGTTATAGCAATTGCCGTTGAACCGGAAGAAGAGCAGCAAGAATTTAAAACTACTATCACCAAACTCTTTAAAGCAACCAATGAATTACTCAATAAAGTTACCAATGGCACATTCCCTATCCTCCAACTCAAATCGGAAGATATCGAAATAAACCTTAATTTCACCGGACCGGAATACGCTGTCTTCACCCAAGAAGGAATTGTGGCCCGTGAACTATTAAAGAAAACTGAAGCAATAATGATTGACGGTACCTATACCTGCAAAGCCTTCGCAGCACTTTTGGCAGATATTAAGTCAAAGAAAAGTGAAAATAAAACAGTTCTCTTCTGGAACACTTATTGCGGCACCGAATTCCAAAAGCGTGTCGCTTCTGTGAATTATAAAGATCTACCGGCTTGCTTTCATGCTTATTTTGAAGAAGATGTGCAAGAATTGGATAGGGTATCTTGAAATTTAAACCGCAGCATTCTTTTTGCCAGTTCAAATTTTTCAATAATTTCTTGCCGATCACGACCACCGATGTTCATGAGACCATACCGATAGCTCTTACCATCTTGCAACTGATCGGAAAGTAGTTCGCCTTCGCTGGTATAAATGTATATTCGAATATCAGGAATTGCTTCTTTTACTTTTTCTATAGATTCTGAACTGGGCACTTTCACTACTTTTTTATTTTCAAAAATACGCAAAACGCAGCTTGCTGCCATGGCATAATTACCCTTTGCACGCGGCAATATTGGTTGTTTCCCCGTTGCAACGTCCAGCGCAACACGATACGCATTAAAGCCCTCAACTTTTTCATAAAGATCGGCAAATTGTGAAGAAAATCGCGGGTTAACTTCGATAATATGAATCTCATCGGTTACCGGATTATACATCATCTCTATATTAAACAATGAATTATTAAAATTAATGCCGGTTAAAAAACGGGAGGCAATATCTGCCATTCTTTGTTGCACACCTTCGGGCAACGCAGATGGATATTCAAAGCGAGAAAAACTAATGGTTCCGGGGAACATAATTGAATCAGTAATACCAATAACGTGGCAAGCATTATCCTGCACAAAGCCTTCCACATTCACTTGCTGCCCGTGCAAGAATCCCTCGGCAATAAAATAATCACCACTCATATCTATGGTAGAATAATTTTGAAGAAACCAATTGAATTGATACAAAAACTGCGTGGGCATGCTCCCCGTTTTTGTTACAAAATTGCTCAGCTCCGATACTGTTTCAATTTTATTGGCTAAAAAAGAAAAATATGCTTTTACCGGTTTTACAAAAACAGGAAAGGGCAAAGAAAATGTTTTTGGATCAAATGAATTGGGATTGATAAGTTCAAATGCGGGCGTGGCTTCCGGAACCAATTTCGCCTGCAAACACCGCGCGTAATATTTATGTTGGCACTCTAATATGGGTGCGGATGAAGGAGCAATAAACTTTTTGTTCTGCGCAATAATGCTGGCATAAATACTGCCTGGATAATCATCAGAAGAAAGAACGCCTGTTATTGCATTGTTATCACAAAACTCTAATAATTGATTAATAATAAGCGCGGGATTACTTTTTTCAAATTCACCATCATAATTTCTGGCAAGAACGCGCTCAAATGATGTTTCATCATAATCATGAAATTCTATGGCAATATCACCAATCACCTGCGGAGATGATAATTCGCACCGATCTCTCTTGGTAGGACAAATTACTAAAATTTTTTGCTTCATTAGATCTCTTTTGAAACTATATTTTTACCTTTCGCGCCCTTCGGCCCAGCCGTCGCTCTTCGAGCTATGGCGGGCAAGCAAGCGTTTACTCCTGAGCTCGCACAAGGGTCTGGGCGAGCGGGAATAAGACCTTTTTGTCCGCTCGTGGTGAGCTTGTAAAACCATTCGAGCGAATTCATGAAAAGTCTAGTATAGATTTTTTTGTTTATTCAACCGTAACCGATTTTGCGAGGTTTCGCGGCTTATCAATGGGCCTATTGAGTTCTTTTGCTATTTGATACACAAAAAATTGCATAAGCCCCGTCATTGCCAGGGGCACCAATAATGGCTTAATGCGCGGCATCACAAACACTTGATTAGCAAGCGCCATAATCTCATGTTGTCCCTCTAAGGCAAATACCACCAGATGCCCCTGACGCGCTTTAATTTCCTGCGCATTCGCCACTAATTTTTGATAAATGAGCGGATCGTCATGGGAAAAAATAAATACCGGCGTCTGCGCATCAATCAATGCCAATGGGCCATGCTTTAATTCACCCGCAGGATAACACTGGGCAAAAATATAAGAAATTTCTTTTAATTTAAGCGCCGCCTCTAAAGCAAACGGATAACTGATATGTCTTCCCAAGAAAATTGCTTTTTTAAATTGTGCGTAGAATTTTGCCAACCGCTGGATTATATCACGCTTATAATTTTCAATGCTGTTTTCCAGCACTTCCGCAACCACCAAAAGATCTTCTTCTGCTGTTTCCAGTTGGGCCCGGTTAATAATTCCTTTTTCTAGTGCCAAACGATGGGCAAGCCAATATAATGCGGCAATTTGGGTTGAGAATGCTTTGGTAGAAGCCACGGCTATTTCTTGCCCCGCTTGCGTGAGCAAAAAGCCATCCGCTTCACGCACCATCGTGCTTGATGGAACATTGGTGAGTGCAATTGTTGACAAATGCATACCGTTAATCATGCGTAATGCTTCGAGTGTATCTGCCGTTTCACCAGATTGTGAAATAAAAATATACGCACTATTTCTTTCAGGAAAAAATGACATATACCGAAATTCAGAAGCCAAATGCACGCGCGTGGGAACAAGACAAATTTGCTCAAAGAAAAATTGCGCAATTCTGGCAGCGTGCCATGAGGTGCCACAACCGATTAAGGTAATTTTTTCTAAATTTTTTGCGTGTTCCTTTGAGAGCCCCACATGATCCCAGATGGCACCGCTGATTGATCGCAAAAAGATAACGCTGTTAAAGATCGCATTTTTTTGATCATAAATCTCTTTGAGCATGTGATGCTCATATCCCTTTTTTTCCGATTCTGACCAATCGATTTTTATCTCTTGTACGAGTAACGGGAGCGGTTTGCCCCAGAAATCATACAATTCGATTATATCTTTTTTTACCAACGCAAAACTTTCATCCGGTAGAAAAAGTATTTTTTCAGTTTTTCCGGCAAATGCCAGCGGATCGGATGCAATAAACATTTCATTATCACCAATGCCAATGCACAAAGGCGACCGCTTGCGCACCAAAAGCATCTGATCATTATAATCCTGCAAAAGAATCGCGCAGGCAAAAGCGCCTTCAATGCGCGCAAGAAGATCAACGATGGCAGCCTTTAAGGTGCTATGAGAAGCGATAAGTGTTTCTAAAAGATGCGCGATTGGTTCTGTATCTGTTTGGGAATGGAAAATATGACCGGCTTGCTCGAGACTTGCGCGAATTTCATGATGATTTTCTATGATGCCATTGTGAACAATGGCGATAGTTTTTTGGCAATCAAATTGAGGATGAGCATTTTCTTGTGATGATGTGCCATGCGTTGACCACCGTGTGTGGCCCATGCCAACATGGCCATCGATGGGATGCAGATCAAGTTCATGGATTAAATTAGCCAGGCGCCCGGGAGCCTTTTGGTATAAGAATCTGCTGTCAACAGGATTCAAGCAGGCAAATCCGGCAGAATCATAGCCGCGATATTCCAGCCTGCTCAACCCATCCATCACAAATGTTTTGCTATAGTTTTTACCTATATAGCCAACAATTCCACACACAGGATCTCCCTTTTTTTGGAGAGGTAAGCGTGTATTAACGTTTTACGAATTGGAATCTTCTACGAGCTGCTTTGCGTCCGTATTTTTTACGTTCCTTCAAACGCGAATCAACGGTCAAAAGATCGTGTTGACGAAGTGCGGGTCTTAAGCGGCTATCAACTGCCACCATCGCGCGCGAAATGCCAAGTTTCACTGCATCAGCTTGTGAGCACACGCCGCCGCCGACTACATTCGCTTCAACATCAAATTGAGCCTCAGCAGGAAGCACGCGAAACGGCGTAGACGCTTTAAGACGAGTTACTTCCGTGTCAAAATAGTCTTTAAAATCTTTACCATTAACTACGATTGCCCCTTTTCCGGCACGAAGCCATACACGAGCAACGGAGGACTTACGACGACCCACGCCGTGAGCCAAAGGTGCTACTGAACGAACTTTAGATTTTGGCGTTTTTGTAGCAGTAGTGGTTTTTGCTTTGATCATAATGAATGAACCTAATAACCTTATTTTTTTGCTGAAATATACATCATTTCTAGAATATCGAGGATCGCAAAAATGTCAATCCGTCTTCACTTCCACTTCGCTCAACTCAAAAGCTAAAGATGTTGCTGTTACGCCGGACGCTTTATGATTAACATTATTTCAACTCAGGTAAATCCTCTAAAAAGGCTGGCTGCGCCAGGCGTCTTGGCTAAAGCTTCGCCGGATACAGGCGTCTTGTGCGGCATAGCTCGAAGAGCGCCGACGCAAGCCCCTTGTGGGCGAAGAACTTAACTTACAATGCAATGCAGTCCGTCTACGCTTTCACTTCGTTAATACCAAATCCCAAAGTAGCTTGTGCTTCGCCGGACAGTCTTCGCATGTTTCTTTCAATCTTATTTGTTCTACCTTAGTAACTAGCCTGCCAGGCGTAGCCCCTTGTGGGCGAAGACTGGAGCCGATGATCGGACTTGAACCGACGACCTACTGATTACGAATCAGTTGCTCTACCACTGAGCTACATCGGCCTGAAAACGCATCTAACTATACCATATTTTTAGAAAATCGGAATAAGCGAACGCTTGATTGCAAGAATAAGACTGATGAAAATAATTGCTTGTAAATATTTCAAATTGGATTTTATTCTTCAATTCCTTTACCCTCTTCAAATGCTTCTTGGCACGCCAAGCATCGTGTAGCATCCGGGTACAATTTTAGGCGCTTTTCAGAAATTGGCAACTCGCAATCAACGCAGATGCCATAAGTGCCTTCCTCGATCATTTTTAAGGCTTTTGCAATACGATTCAGTTCCCCAATCCAGGTATCTTGCAATGAAGAGCGGAGGCTTTCCATGGTTGAGGTCATTGCTTGATCCCCCGGATCTTGCACTTCATCATCAGAGAACTTCTTAGAGTTGGCAAGCTCTTGCTCCAGCTCCAGTTTGCGCGCCAGAAGATCTTTTTTTACATGATCAAAGTTTTTTTGATTTTTTGCTTCACTCATTTTTTTTCCTTTTTTGTTTAAAAAATTGCTGTAAGAGCAGTTTGGAATCTTTTTCAAGAACTCCGCTAATAATAGCAAGAGAATCTTTTTTGTATAGCCTTTCTGGCTGCTCTTTTTCAATTTTGCTTGAACCAAATAATGGAGAAGCAGCTCCAAAAATCACCTTGTCCAACCGCGAGAGAATTATAGCATTCATGCACATGGCGCACGGTTCAAGCGTTACATACAACGAACATCCTTCAAGTCGCCAGTCTCCCATTTTTTTTCCCGCTTTTGCAAGAGCACGCAACTCCGCATGAGCAGTTTGGCTCTTTTGTCGCATCACAGCATTATTGGCACGAGCAATAATTGCCCCTTTTGCATCAATTATGATGGCCCCAACAGGAACTTCATCATGAGCTGCTGCTTTTTGGGCCTGCTCGATTGCTTTACGCATATACTGGGTATGATCGGAAAATGACTTCATAAGTTTGAATTTCCCCCCGCTCGCCCTGAGCCTGTCGAAGGGTGCGAGTTTGAAAAAGATTGATGTTCGAATGCTTCGACCCAGCCTGCGCCAAGGCTCCGGCGGGCAGGCAAGGCCTTTAGTCCTGAGCTTTGCCGAAGGGTCAGCACGAACGGTTTTAATACAATGCAAATGGTTTAATATGGACAAAGCATATTTTCTAACCTAACTTTTTGTCGTAAAGTTAGAAAAAAATATTAATTTTTGTTACAATAAATAGTAAATAAAAAGTAATTTGCACTCTTTAGTATACCATTTTTACGAACTATTTACACAGGGCACACGCTCGCCATATGGTAAGAAAAAATATCTATCTACCAGGAGATTCGGTATGACCAATAATGCGTCGAATAGAGATTACAAAGCTACCTCTATAAAAGTTTTAGAAGGTTTAGAGGCAGTTCGCAAACGCCCTGCTATGTATATTGGCTCAACCGGTGTCGCCGGGCTTCACCATTTGGTCTATGAGGTTGTTGACAACTCGGTGGATGAGGCGCTGGCCGGCCATTGCGACACGATCAAAATCACTCTTAATCAAGATGGCTCATGTTCTGTTGAAGACAATGGGCGCGGAATTCCCACCGACATTCACCCAACCGAGGGAGTATCCGCTGCCGAGGTGGTGCTCACCAAATTGCATGCGGGCGGCAAATTCGATAAAGAAACCTATAAATATTCCGGTGGATTACACGGAGTCGGAATCTCGGTAGTAAACGCCCTTTCAAAACGTCTGGAAATGACCATCTTCCAAGATGGCAAGATCCATTATCAAGTTTTTGAACGAGGCATTCCGCAAGAACGCCTAAAAGTAATCGGTGACACCGAAAAACGGGGCACATTGATGCGTTTTTGGCCGGATCCGGAAATTTTCCAAGAAACTACTACCTTTAGCTTCGACACACTCTCGGCACGCGTACGCGAGTTGGCATTCCTTAATAAAGGCTTAAAAATTACCATTACGGATGAAGCAAACAATAAGAGCCATGAATTTTATTTTGAAGGCGGCATCGTTTCATTTGTTCAAACTATTAATGCAAAAAAAGAGCCACTTTTTCCAGAAGTGATTCACTTTAGAGAAGATGACAATGTGAATGTGTTGGAAGTTGCCATGCAATACAATGATGGGTATGGCGAACAACTTTTTTCCTTTGTGAACAACATCAACACCACCGAGGGGGGCACCCATGTTACCGGTTTTAAATCAGCGCTCACCAAAATTTGCAACAAAAAAGCGCTAGAACTCAACATTGTAAAAAAGGATGAAGGCGGATTTTCGAGTGAGGACGTGCGCGAAGGTTTGGTCTGTGTTATCAGTTTAAAAGTTCCCGAACCACAATTTGAAGGACAAACAAAAACTAAATTGGGCAATAATGAGATCAAAGGAATCGTTGATTCATTAACATTCTCCTATTTAGAAACTTTCTTTGAAGAAAATCCCGCAATTGCGCGAAAAGTATTACAAAAAGCAGAAATCGCTCGCCGTGCGCGTGAAGCGGCTAAAAAAGCGCGCGATTTAACACGCCGCAAAACAGTCCTGGAATCGGTTATTTTACCCGGTAAATTGGCAGATTGCTCCAATGAAAACCCTGCCGAAACCGAACTGTTCATCGTAGAGGGAGATTCTGCAGGCGGCTCAGCTAAGGGCGCGCGCGATAGAAATATCCAAGCAATATTGCCATTGCGCGGTAAAATTTTAAATGTTGAAAAAGCACGCCTTGATAAAATTCTTTCCAATGAAGAAATCAAAGCCTTAATAGCAGCTATTGGATGCGGCATCGGCAAAGAAGAATTTGATGCAAATAAGGCGCGCTACCATAAAATTATTTTGATGACCGATGCTGACGTTGACGGTTCGCATATTCGTACGTTGTTACTCACCTTCTTCTTCCGGTATATGCAACCGTTGATTGAAAAAGGGTATTTATACATCGCGCAACCACCACTGTATAAAGCAAAAATCGGCAAGAAGGAACAATATCTTAAAGATGATAAATCCTTTAAGCAGTTTTTATTTGACTGGGCGCAAGAACAAACCGCATTATACGTGAGCGCCAAAGAGTTAACACAAATAGAATGGCACGCACTCCTTGAAGCGCTCAATGTGTATGATGATCTGCTCCAAAAGGCAGGCGCCAACTTTAAAATGACCTATGATCATGCGCATGAACTTGCCCTGATTATGCAACAGGACCCGTGGAAACCTGCTGACGGCGTTGATAAACTGATCAAAATTCTTAATAGCCATATGCGCAACCATTTTATTACGCATGATACGGGGCCGATACCGGAAATTCCTGCGGATCATGTGGCGGCAAGTAGCGGTTTCATTGTCTTTAAATTGCTTAATAAAGAATGGCGCGTCGGCATTAATTTTTTCACCAGCAGCGAGCTTGAAAACCTCATGAACCAATTACAGATTTTAGCTAAGGTGCAGTTTCATGAATTTAAGCTCCAAGTAGTTGAAAAAGAACGCTCAATCAGCAGCAAAGGTATTCCTGCTCTTCTTGACGCCATCAAGCAAATTAGCAAGCCATACATGAACGTGCAGCGCTATAAAGGTCTTGGTGAAATGAATCCTGATCAGCTTGGTGAAACATCTATGGATCCGCAAAGCCGCCAATTGCTTAAGGTTACTATTGAGGATGCATTGGAGGCGGATTCATGGTTCACCACATTGATGGGCGATGATGTGGGCGGCCGTAGAAACTATATTGAAGAATTTGGACATTTTGCTAAAAATCTCGACGTGTAATGCATCATACAAAACTAGAAAAAAAAATCACTGCTTACATCGAAAAAAAGGGCCTCATTAATGATGGGGCCCGTCTCATTATTGGCCTTTCGGGTGGCCCGGATTCCGTTTTTTTAATGCACTTCTTGGCAACTATCCGCGAAGCAAAAAAATTATCACTCATTGCCGCGCATCTTGATCACGGCTGGCGGGCTGAATCTGCCAATGATGCACAATTTTGCAAAGAACTCGCGTGCAAATACAGTATCCCCTTCATTGGTAAAACGATTGCCGATTTGGATCTCTCAGTAAAATTTAATGGCTCAAAAGAAGAGATTGGTCGCAAAGCGCGCCGTACATTTTTTGAATCCGTGGCAAAAGAACACAATGCATCTGCCATCGCCCTTGCGCATCACGCCGATGATCAGATGGAAACTTTTTTTATCAGGATGATGCGGGGCGCATCGTTGACCGGTCTTGTGGGCATGAAGGCACAAGATGGGATGTACATTCGTCCACTGCTAGAAATTAAAAAAGCTGTAATTCTTGCCTATCTTCATGAAAATAAGATTAATTATCTCATCGATGCAAGTAATCAATCTGATTCCTATTTGCGCAACCGCATCCGCAATACCGCAATTCCCGGATTGCAAAGTGTTGATAGCCGCTTTGACCAGAATTTCAGCACCACGCATGCGAATTTGGTACAAACAGAAGAATTTCTGCAAGAATTGGCACACCAAACTTTACGCACTATTTGCGATGAATCAGGCTCACTTGCCGTTGACCAATTACTTGCATTGCACCCCGCTATTTGCCATCGTGTTGTAATTAACTGGCTGGTGGCGCATAAAGTGCCATTTACCCCATCACAGGGTTTGCTTGATGAAATAATCAGATTTTTAGAAAAGCCCGGAAATGGCCACCATATTTTTTATGATAAGTGGACTATTCATAAAAATGGCAATTTTGCATCGATTATTTTTGCGAATGTTTAATTATCTTCCTATCATTTACAGAACATTTTCAAATCATGTAGCATAAATACGATACTAATTCCAAAAGTATTTTGATCTATTACAAAATGGGAGGTTATGTGAATACCACGCAATTATTCTTAATTCTAATTTTATTCGTAACTAATTATTGCATCACTGAAGAGGACCAAACAAAAATGATTACTATTCGAGAAACCTATAAAAAATACATAACGTATCTTATCCCTCACCATGAAAAAGAGAGACCGCAATACCGCTTAATGGCAGAGATACTCAAGGAAATACCGAATATAACCGCAGTTGCTTCGATTATCAAAGATAACCCCATAGACAAGATAGATGATGGCAAATTAATCTCTCCCTTAATGGCAGCCATTATTTTTGGGCATAACTCTATTGTCGAATTATTAATCAAAGCCAAAGTTGATATTAAACAAGTTAATAAAAGAGAACAAAATGCGGTAATGATGGCAGCATTTGCCAACAATCAAGACGCTTTGAAAAAGTTAATCGAAGCCGGTGCCGTCTTAGATGCCGTCGACAACCTGGGTTGTGATGCATTTGATTACGCAAAGTGCAAAGAGCATTCACAAATCACGCAAATCTTACTAGAAGCTAAAGTAAAGGAAAAAGAATCTATTTCTTAGAAACAAATGTATTATCTTTAATATAGAATCGTAAATTTTCATGAGCTGCCTTGGAAATTCCCACGCGAGTAGTTATAACAACATCTTTTTGAGGAACTTCAGGCGCATCAAGGACATACAACGGTCCTTTTTTGGTCACATCAATGCCATTCAAATCGCCGTTAATCGCCAATGCTTGGGTAAGTTTACCCGGACCGTTGGTTAACCCGTGAGCCGTGTGCTTGTGCCGTTTCTTTTCCATATACTCAATGCCTGCAAGCGGTTGCACCGCACGGATTAGCACTCCACCCGCAACGCTATCTGGCGAACGTGCAACAAAATTGGCGCAGTAATACATGCCATAGGTAAAGTAGACATAGGCATGACCCACCGGCCCAAAAAGCGGCGCATTGCGCACGCGCTTGCCCCCGTAGGCATGGCTGGCCGGATCATGAATGCCGGTATATGCTTCAGTTTCTACAATAATGGCTTTTAAAATCGTATTTTTATCAACCTTGCGAACGATGATTTTGCCCAGCAATTCCTGCGCAACTAAAACCGTATCGCGGTGATAAAATAATCTTGTGAGTATCTTCATATTTTAAAAGTATGCACGGCCGGTTAGGATAAATCAAATCTAGTAAACACCATGCAAATACCCTAGACTTGTTGTAAAGAATTCGCCAGAAAAGGGAACCGCATGGAGCAAAGCCGCCGCCGTGTCCGCGTAATCATTATTAGCATCTCTTTACTCGTGCATCTCCTGGCGCTCATATTTTTTTTAATTGTGTATCAAGCTCCTCCATCTCATAGTTTTTTGATGCCATTTGATACAACAGATATACCCCATACCCCCGAGACCATATTTTATAACCAACCCGATACATCTTCTGATACCGCAACAAATGATCAACAAAATACTCAAGAAGATACCGGATGGGCCGCCCTCAAACCGCGTGCAAGCACCATGGGCGCTTCCATGGAAATCCCGGATGAAGAAATTGGCCCGGAACACGATGCAGCACCACATGATATTTCTTTTGATGGATCAGCCGCTTTTGGCGATCAGCCATTGCAAGTCGGCGAGGAATTAGGTACTGCCAAATCACCAGAAAATGTTAATGAGCAAGAAATAGCGCATGGCCCTTCTACCATTGTGGTCACCAAAGAGGGCCAGCCTACAGCAGCATACAAAAAAGCGGCACAAATACAAAAAGCAAAGGCGCAAAAAGCGGTTGCCAGCATAACGCGTGGCTACCTGGAACAATTAACCAATGAGGGAACCAATTTGATAAAAACAATCGGCGGCGACCCGAATAAACGGCCAACGGCAGAGCAGTTAAAACATGAACGATACTTGGCCAAAATACAATGGTGTTTGCAAAATTCACACAATATCAACAAAGATAAATGCATCAATACCGAGCCGATTCAAGCAACCATGAAAGTATACTTTGCACTCAAAAAAAATGGGGCCATGGAATCATTGCAAATAATGCAATCGTCGGGCAATGCCTATGTTGATAATTACATCAAAACATTATTTGAACATGCCAGCACCTCTTTTCCCCCATTGCCATCATATATCACCGATGAGCCGTATAAATTGCTCTATCATGTGATGGTTAACTGGAACGTGAGCCAACCCCATAATATGGGTTTTTACCGCGAATAAAAAGGTTATTTATCATACTCTTGCGGCAACAAAACAAATAATTTTAAGCTAAAGCAAAATCATTATAGTTCTCAAATAAGGAGTTGTTATGAAAATAGCTAAACTTTTATTAGCAGTTGCCATAGTTGTAGGATGCAACGTTCAAGCTGATGAACGCTGCGGTTGCAATACTAAACCAAACAACAACAAACCAGCTGCCAATCCTCCCCGTCCTGCTGCTGTAGCCAATATGCCTAAAAACGTATCACAAAAAAAGTAAAATCTTCTTGAGATTACACCGGGAGGGCACATGCCCTCCTTTTTTTGAGCCCGGCTCTCGCCTGAATCGCATTAAACCTATTTGGGTAAAAAGAGCTTTTTTGCAGGCATTATTCATACTTTTCCCTAATTTTATGATATACTTCCTTTAAGACCCAAAAATATCCCAAATCATCATCCTATGAGAAGTTTTTTACCATGAGCAAAAAAGATTTTTATGAAGTGCTGGGGGTTACCCGCACCGCCACAACTGATGAAATAAAAGCTGCCTACCGAAAGTTAGCCCTTAAATACCATCCTGATAGAAATCCGGACAACAAAGAAGCTGAAGAAAAATTTAAAGAAGCAGCTGAAGCATACGAAGTTCTTTCGGATGAAAAGAAAAGGAAAACCTATGATCAATTTGGCCATGCCGGGATGAACATGGGTGCCGGTGGGGCCGGTTATGGCTCACAGGGCATGAATATGGATGATATTTTTGCCAATTTCGGCGATATTTTTGGAGACATTTTTGGCGAACAGCATCGCGCCAGCAGAAAAAAAGCAACAGGTCCTGAGCCACGGCGCGGGCATGATCTGCACAAAGATGTGACCATCAGCTTTAAAGAATCCTACACGGGTTCAAAACAAGAAGTCGGTTACTACCATTTTGAAGTATGCGAAACCTGCAAAGGCAAAGGAACAAAGCCCGGCACCAAACCGCAAGCATGCGCCACGTGTAAAGGCAGCGGACAGATTCACTTTAGTCAGGGATTTTTTATGTATTCCCAGACCTGCTCAACCTGCGGCGGCCAAGGCTTTATCATTCCATCTCCCTGCCCAACCTGTAATGGCCAATCTCGCAAACAAGTCTATGATAAATTTAGTGTTACGATCCCTGCCGGTATTTTTGACGGCGCGGAATTACGAATTGCCGGCAAAGGTGATGCCGGTGTTTATGGTGGATCGTCCGGCGATCTCTTTTTACGTGTTCATGTGACGCCCGATGCCCATTTTAAGCGCATCGATGATGATTTAACCTGCACCGTTTTGCTGACGTATCCGCAGCTTGTTTTTGGCAGTCAGGTTGAGATTACCAATATTGACGGCACAAAAGAGACAATTAAAGTGAGCAAAGGATGCCCAGTGGGTGAAAAAATTGTTGTTGCGGGTAAAGGATTCCCGAAGTTACGCGGATCAGGAAGAGGCAACTTAGTAGTTATCACTAACTGTGATATTCCTAAAAAATTATCAGAAAAGGCTAAAGAAACGCTGACTGACTATTCAAAAGAAATTGGCACCGGCACCCAAGGAAACTCAGGCATTGCCGGCTTTTTTAAGAAATTTCTTGGTTAATTTTATTCATCTGCAATTAAAAAGGAGAAAAGATGATGTTACTAATTACTCTTATATTTCCCCTAATAAGCATTTTCAGTTCCTCCCTAAGCGCAATGGACCTTAATGAGCAAAAACAGACGATAGAACGCCTCATATTATTTACTGAACACGGCCTAAAAAAGAAAGCTCAAGAATCCAAAGAAACTGATGAAATACATTATTTTTTTTCAAACACCGAGCGGCATCTTTCTAATTGTGTAACGCATACTAACTTTTTATCTCAGGACGATGCAGAATCCGCTATTGTTGATTTGAGCAAAAAAAAGAAACCCATGGTTTGGTGGATGACTCCTTTAACGAAGCCAAAAAATCTTGAAGAGTTACTACAAAAGCATGGATTCGATCCATATCCTCTGACCGCCATGGAATGCTGCTTGCAGAATGTTAAGGAAGAAGACTTAGATAAAATAATAAATGCTAAATCGCCAAATACTGTATCAGTTATAAAAAATAAAATTGATGATACGTATGATTACCAATTACATTGCGATAATCAATTAGCTAGTGGCTGTTCATATATTATTCTGGATACCTGGGCAGCTATTTATAATTTATCTACACAAGAGAATATGCGTAAGCAGGGTCTTGCAACAAAACTTATCGGTATCATTTTAAAGGATCTTAAAGAACAAAAATGCTCAGCTGCTTATATGATAGCCATGCCGATTACTGTTAAAATTGGCAAAAAATTAGGATTTAAAGAAATTGGCACTATTAATTATTATAACAAATTAAAATTTGAAGCGTCTTAAAAAAAGAAAATTCTAAAGATTCTTTAAGAAATTTTTGGCTAAGAAAGATAAACTTTAGCTATCCTTTTAGCGGCTTATAAATCATTAAATTATAAAAGTCGCTCTGAGTTAATCCAAGTCTGTTCAATAATTGATCAACTTGTGGCGAAAGACCATAAGAAGGTTCCAAGGTATAACCTTGCTGACGCAAACTGTTAAATTCTGCAACATCTTGTGGATTCAGTATGCCTGTAGTTCTGCTTTGATTTGCCAATCTTTGCCACACATCATCTAATGGGCCAGCATTTATTGAAATAACTGATACAACAACAACTAAACTCAATACTGCTACTAACGCTTTGATCTTAGTCATAAAGTCTCCTTTTTAAAGTATTTACCTATACCTTCACCATGCAGCTATTTCTAATAGTAATTATAGCATGTTCAAAGTGGTAATCTCAATGATTTATAAAGCTTTTTTTAGGTATTTGAACTTGCCAAACAGCTTAAAAAATAGGGAGTTATGCCTTTCAAACCCCCATTCCCCGTTTTTTCATGCTCTTTTGAGAAAAAGACAGATGCCTGTTACGCTCAAGACCCAATTTGGTAATCAAATGGTAAAAGAATTCCCTATCGGGCCCTTTAACCACTGCCTGCTCGTGGGCCTCTGCAAGGGCCACCGGATATCCGCGCCCTTTTATTGCTTGATCCAAAATGATCTGCGCAACCATATTCAGATGACTCTCATCCTTGGCGATCCAGGCAGGAATTTCTACGCGGGCAATTTCAGTGCCTACATCCAGATAAAAAAAATGTGGCACTAAGTGGGGCGGATAACAGGAGCCAATGTGCGCGTTGCTTTTAAAGACAATTGAGCGGGTGCCCGATTGCAAAAAAAATCCGGCCACATTGGTATCAACCAAATGGCGCACCGCCTCTAATTCCTTGCAGCCCTCAATCTTGAATTTGCACAGTTCCACGCGAATAAGATTCACCAGCTCTTTGCTCTTGGGCATGCTAATATATCCGGCACACAGTATTTTAGACTGGGCCAATATATTGAGAACGTTCAAGTATTTGTTTAAAAAAATCTCTTTTAATTTTAATTCTTTTGATTCCAAGTGCCAAAAAATTAATGATCCATCAAATAAAAATACAAAGGGAATTTCGGGATTTTGATTGATTACTTCACTGCTTTTTTCCAGGCCGGCCTTAAACTCAAATTCTTGCCGTGAACAATTTACCATATCTTGGCCGTTGGCAAGATCATCCTCGTGCTGCTCACCGGTAAACGTGAAGGGACGCGAATCAAAAACCACTGCCTTGCTCATGGATGGTTGAGCGTAACGCAGCAGTACCGAACCGATATTTATTAAAAAACAAGGGGTTCCTTGATGCCGATCGGGATAAATTTGGGAACCGTCAACGCCAAGCACTGTATAGGGCCCGGAAATTGGGGCAACCGGCACCACCGCCTTAAGATCCTCATACCAATCAGGAACCAACCATGGCGTTGCAATTTGACGTATTTTATACAGAAATGTTGGATCCTCAATGATGCGTTGCCAGGATTCTTGCGCAATGCGAAATTCGGGAGAAATATCCAGAAACAATCCATCTGAAATAGATTGCAATTGCTCCATTAATGCTACCCTATTGAGCATATTATTCTACCGGTTTATAGTTGTGCAACCCTTGTTGGACCGCATGCAAGAAAAGAAGAGCACATTTCAAACGATTGAGCCCCAGTTGAATGCCAATTAAACTGCACACATCATCAGCAGTGAGGGCCATTATAAAAGAAATCGGCTTATCTTTAATGAGTTCGCACATCATAGAAGCAGTGGCTTGGCTTATAATGCAGCCAACTCCATCGAATGCTATTTGGGTAATACAATCTTGAACAAGGATAGCTTGAAATGAAACCTGATCACCGCACGAAGGATTATGCATTGCCGAAATCACATTCGGGTGACTTAATGCCCCTTTAAAGCGAGGGAAACGATAATGATCCAATAATTCTTCTTTGTATAAGATTTCCATGAGTTTTCCGTTATAAAGGCTCTTTTTTAGCGTAATAGATTGGCCAGTATCGTCAAGGGGAGGGGCTTCTTATTTAAGAATCCAAAACCTGCCCTATAGCATCCCACTGATCTTGGGTAATGGTTTTAGGGTCTTTGCTTTGCACAAAGTTGGTAACCAACGCAGGTGACCAGGTGAGAATAGTTCTGGGGCTCATGTTTCCCAAAAAGTCTGTTTTTGCAGTATCAGCAGGTGCTTTAATATTTTTCCGGTGCCAACCAATTGCCTCCAATTCATTGCAGCTAAAGTTGGTCCACCGTGATTGTTTAATATAGTTTGTAAGCTGCTCATGGCTCATGGACAAAATATAAGAGTGCTTTATTCGCTGATACTTTTTGGTATCAAGCGCTTGTTTAATCTGCTCTTTTGATGCCATAGAAAAAAGAAGGGGCATATTCAATGCAAATGCACCGAATAGGCCCCTCAAATATAGTTTTCGTAATGATATCATGCGATCGTTTTATTTGCTTCTTGCCAGTAGGCTTGCTGCAGCATTGCCAACAGCATACGCAAGTTTTACTTGGTACATATTATTGGCAAAAAGTTTGGCGCGAGTTTTAATGGTAGCTTCTTTGACCCAAAAACTTTCATTGTGGTAAGTTTTCCAGCCAGCTTGAGTTAGATCCGCTGCTTCCAAGGCAAGCAGCACGGATTTACGCGGATTTGCTCTCATCCAGGCGTATGCATCGAATCCCTTCTGCTTTGCATAATTCCACAATTTGCAACTTATGCCTTTCTTATAAGCTTTAGATATTTCAATATTTTGTGTAGCTGCTTCACTATTTGCATTCGAATTATTGAAAGCATTTGTGTTCGAATGAGAGTCGGCAGCTTGGGAAACAGGTGCAGTAACATTTCTTTCTACAGTGTCATTATTAGGTTGCTGCGGCGAAGTTTCCGGTGAAGAATTATCACCGTGTTTGTGGTGATGGCGATGATGATGCACAGTTTCTTTCAGCTCGTTTTGCAGTTCGTCAGCCTTGTGCTCTATTTGCTGCTCAAGATTCAGTAGCCCGACACCGACAGCATTCGCTTCGTTTTGGACTTCTTTTCGAATTTCTTCAACTATTTCCATTGCATGAAGGCCAAGAGCCGTTACACCAAGAAGAAATACAAGAAGTGTATTTTTAAAGACTAAATTCATCTACTGTTCCTTTAGTTATTACGATTATAGCGAACACTCTTTTTTTGTTCTTTTTTAGCAGTTGCTGCTTTATATATTTTATACGTAACATACGTAGCCAATGCAAGAGTTGCGGCAGCGGCAAGAACGCCGACGGTTTTTTCAGTTGTGGTCAATTTTGCCCAGCCACCATCTTTTTTTGCTTTCAAGTAGGTAACAACTTGCGAGTTGGCTACCGCCTTTGACGCATTAGTATATTTTGTGGCGATAGAATTTTTTAATGATTTAAAATAACCATCTTTTTGTGGTGGCAAAATATCTTTTAGGCAATCATTTGTGCAACCGCCTTTCTTTGGTGCTTCAACGGGCACACTTGGAGCCGCCGGTGCTGCGGGTAAAACCGGTGCGGCAGCCGGAGTAATAGGCTCAGTATTTTGCAATTTTAACACCGGTGGCGTTACGGGTACAACCGGTTCATTTTGTGGCACCACAATGGAGCCTTGTGGCGCAGGAGCTGCTACCGGGGGATTTACTGGATTAACAACCGGTGGTGTAGCAGGTGTAGTTGGTGGCGTTTGAGGAACCGCCGGTGCGGGCTCGGGTGAATTTGGTACCACGGGCGGCACAACCGGAATCGATGCGGACACTTCTTGTACCACATTTGCAAGATCGCTCTTAGGCACTTCCATACCAACAATAGCAACACTGGATAACAATAAAGCGATTGAAAAAACAGCGTAAGATACCATAAATGATTTATTCATAATAAACCCTGAAGTAAAAAGGTGTTGTAATAATTATTTTCTAACTCACATTACTATCAGTTTTTTTTGTCACTTTTTAAAAACAAAAAGCATATCGTAGTATAAAAGACCTATTATTTATGTCAAATCAAACAAGTTATTAAAAAATCATGGGGCGCTATTCACATTGAAATGTTAAATGAGCGCAAAGCCACGCTTGTTATTATATTTTGGATAAAAATTAATTAATATGTTGCGATTTTTAACCAAAAATGTTTACAATAAGGTGAAAGCAACTCTTAATTAAAAATGGAGTAGAAAAACAAATTTATGAACAGTATGGCGCGCAAACAAATCAGTTTTCTTCTGGCCCTTTTGCCCCTGATGATCCCGCAAAAAAGCCCTGCGGTTAACATTATTTGTGATTTGGGCGATGTACTTTTTGAGACACGCATGGCGCGCAGCTTTTGGAATATCGGCCCGCTGGCGATGGCCTATTATGCGGCGACCCTTAAAAATCCGCTTAATTGCCATAAAAAACTTTTTGATTTCCTTGATACCATAAAACCACGCGATCCAAGTGAACCGCCGGTAAAAGATGGCCACAATCACATTTTGCCACAATTGATGAATGATTGGCTCAAAGGAACCATTTCCGGCGCCCAAATACTTGCATTGGTTGCCGCAACGCCCGGCCGGTTTGATAACTGGGCGCAAGAATCATTGGTACGCGCCCTGGCGCATATGATTTTTTCTAAAGAAATCTTTGTGAGCACCCGCTATTTGGTCCCCGATGGGGTAGACTTTTTGCGCCATTGCAAACAAGCGGGCCATACACTCTATATTCTTTCCAATTGGGACCCGGAATCTTTCATCATTATGCAACAACAATATCCGGATTTTTTTTCGTTGTTTGAGGGTATTGTTATATCCGGCGATGTGGGCATGGTTAAACCTGATCCGGCACTTTTTGCCTATCTTTTAGAGCGGTATAAGCTTGACCCCCGCAAAACCTTTTATATTGATGATCGCCCGGAGAATATCCAAGCGGCGCAAGAATTTGGCATTCAGGGCTGCCTCTATGAAAAAAAATCAGGATTTCTTTTTAAAACACACGGCTTTCAAGAAGTGTGCAAAAAGCTCAATAAATGGCTCCGATCAGACAATTTTCCAATATCTGCTGATAATCACCGGTATTAAGACGAGTGCCAAAAGGCCCAGAAACGCGCTCACCAGTGAGAATGAAAAGATGTCGTTCAGGCTATTAATAGTCATAAATTGCGTGCCGATATAGGCAAAAATTATTGCTGATGGCAAAACACCCACTGCTGTTGTCCATACAAAGGTGCGGAGTTTAATGGTGGTCATTGCTGCCAAGATGTTAACCAAAAAAAACGGGATGAGCGGAATACACCGCAGGAGCAATAAATAAACCCATCCATTCTGCGCGATTTTCTGGTTGAAATGGAGCAATTTCTGCGCGTATTTGGCCTGTATAATGTCACCAATTACATACCGAATCATCAGAAAAAAAATAGTTGCCCCTATGGTCGCGGCCACCACAATACACAGCACACCCATAAAAAAACCAAACAAAAAGCCGCCCATTATATTTGCCAGAGAAACGCCGGGCAAACTGCACACCACCAGCCCAATATAGCCGCTCAGATAACAAACGATCGTAGTGGCCCTATTTAATTCCGCTTGCTGTTTGAGCCAGAGAGAATTGCGTTTTATACTTTCAAACGAAAGCAGTTTATAACTGCCGCTCATGCAAAAAAGGGTAACAAAAATAAGTAACGAAGCTACTATAACCAACCGTTTTTTAAAGAGTTTACTACGGTACACGAAATAATCCTTTTATTTTCTGAATAAAAAATGGGGCGACGGAAATAAGCGCCAGAATTGCCAACAAGCCAATAATGGTGGGTGAAAAAATATCCTTATACGATTTCATTAAACTTAATTGCCGGCCCGCCAGCGCGCATAAAAAGTTGAGCGGAAAAGTACCAACAATGGTAACCCATAGCACCGTCTTGAATGAAATATTTGCCATGGCCGCCACCAAATTGATTAAAAATAAGGGTATTACCGAAAGAAAATGGAGCACCAATAAATAACCCGGGCCATATTTATGGATACGAACCAGAAACTTATCAACCTGGGCGCTGTGCCATTCTTTAACAAAACTGCCAAAAACATAGCGAAGCGCGAGAAATGAGATAATTGAACCAAGCAGGCAACTCATTCCTGCATAGATTACCCCAAAAAATATGCCGTATAAAAAACCGCCCAACAACGCAAACGGCATCACCACGGGCAATGCGCAGGTGAGCGCCATGGTGAACAACGATATATACACCAGCACAGAAAAAAAATAATGGCGCTGCACAAAGCCGCTCAGAATTTGATTGTGCGCCTGCAGTTGCTTTAACTCAAAGTATTCATTGAGGCGAAAATAGTAAAACAGCGAAATAAATGCTACCACCAGCGCGCACAGAATAACAATTTTTTTTAACGAGATCTTCATTCTCTTCCTGTCTTTGAAAATGCTACTTTGGGATCACCACCTTATTTCTTGGTATGTTTTAGCATAATAGGGCAATAGCAAGAAAAACAAGGAGTTATTGCTCGAGTTCGGTTGCACAATCGAGCTTCCATAAATTGGGAAATCTTCGACAAGCTTAAACCCTAGCCACATTCCCGTTCGGGTCAGCACGAACGGTGAAGATGATATGCGCATTAAAAAAATGATTTCACAATTCCTGATCACTAAAGCTGTTATTATCCTCCTCACTGCAGTAGACATTTACTAAATAATCTAAAAAACAACCGATGCAGCGTTTGATACATAAATTTCTGGCAGTACTGAATATTAAACGAGCTGTAATGCCCCGATTATTAATAATCGGTGGATACCAATCGGGCAGCGCCCGATTCACCTGACACGCAATACAATCAAGCACCGCATAACGGATCAATTGCGCCGGAATTGCATCAACACCATAATAGGCGCCGGCCCAGACCGCTTGCGTGCCATATTCTATGCCATAATGCCGCGCATAGGTATCAACAAAAGTATTGCCTGAGAGGGGCACCGCATAATCGACTCCATTGCTGAGCAACAACTTTGCCGCATCATCCCACGGGAAAACGAGGCTTATAAGCAACTGTGCCATCGTTAGTTGCTGCACTATAGGAACGCATGGCATACATTTTTTGGCAGATTTATGCTTAGCTGATACTGAAAAAGAAATATCCGGTTGTGAAAATCCGGTAACAATAACAAGAAAAATGATGCGACGCTTCATCCACCTCTTTATGAGACTATCCGGTAATTTTGAAAGGTAAACTTTCAAGATACTGGGCAGCAAGACAAGCTCCGATATGTTTAAAGCGGCCTTCCCTGAGTAATTCCCAATACCCCTTTTTATTAATGTCGGGAATCATGGTCTGCATAAGAGTCTGACACGCAAAACTTATTTGACTACTTGCGGCATCTCCAGCAGCACGCTTTGCTGCTTCCTTAATAAGCTCTTTCATCGGTGCCTGATTGTTTAAGCATTTGTTTGTTTCAATAAAGGCAAGAAAATTAAGTGCCGCAGTCATTCCCAAGCGAGCATACATCCCATCATTTTTGTTTAACAAAAAATTGGTTATGAAAGGATTCACCATTCGATAAGAGATCAAATAAAAAGCAGCGAGACTCTTTTTAAGATCCTCAGATTCGGTATTTTCTTGTTCTTTTTTTTGGTCACTCAGCGCCGCGATGCGACGCTGAGTAGATTCTGAAATTTCGTTATTGCACAATACATTATTTGCAATGAGTGCCAATGCGAGTAGAGCGTGAAGTTTCATATGCTTTATTGTTCCTGTAAATTAAATTTATTTTTTAACGAGCTTCAATGCATTATCAAAAGTCCAGTCATAGCCCTTTATTAACGCGTAGGTTACGCTTCTATTAGCAATATAACTAACTGCAGCAAAATATTTATGATGTTTTACTGCATGGGGAATCTGCAGTGCATGCACAACTCTATGTAAAACGGGATCAATTACTTTTGCACGCACCCCACCTACAATCTGTGCCCGCACAAAATCGTACAACTGTTCCTTTGCAACCTCTTTTATATTTTGTTGTATGCCAGCATTTTTATTTTCAATTCTTGCCTTGTTCAATTCAAAGGCCACTACCGCGGCTCGAGTGATAAGATCGTTGCTGGTAATTTCATAGCCGGCCGGCAACGAAATTAATTTTTTATTGGGAACAATATCATTAACTACTTTCTCAATAACCTCTTCTTTTGCGGGAATTAATATTGCATTTGCGGCTTCACTAGTTCGATCCGTGCCATTAACTACTGAATAATCGTTGATTTTAATTTCTACTACCGGATCAAACTGGTGCTTATGATTCAATAAATTCGCATAAAGATGCGGACTAAAAACAGCATTCATGGTGGACGAGACCAACACTGCTCCCAGTGCCATGATGGCATATCTATTATTTTTCACAAATAGTTCCTTTCTAAATAAGGTTTTTCAACTAATTAACTCTTAGCAGTGTAATCGCTTCTAAAAATTTCTCAACTTCTTCTTGAGTATTATAAACATGAAAGCTCGCGCGTACCCAGGAAGATACTCCCATTTTTTTTGCCAATGGTTGCGCGCAATGGTTGCCCGCACGCACGGCAATGCCATAATTGCTTAAGTGGACAGCAACATCATGCGCATGCATACCATCAACAGTAAAACTTACCAAATGCCCGTTTTTTTTAAGCTGCTCAACCGGTCCGTAAATGCGAATCTTTTTATGCTCCGCGAGACCATCGATCAATTGCGCGCACAGTTGCGCCTCATGGCGCCCAAGCTCATCAAGGGGCACATTTTTTTGCATATAGTCTATGGCTGCGCCCAACCCTATAGCTTGCGCGATGGGCGGCGTTCCTGCTTCAAATTTTTGGGGTGGCTTTTGCCAAGAAGCATTAAAATAATCGGCTTCATACACCATGCCACCGCCAAACTGATACGGCGGCACTTGATCATGAAGTTCTTTTTTAATATACAAAATCCCAATACCGGTCGGCCCAAGCACTTTATGGCCCGAAAAAGCCAAAAAGTCACAATCCATTTTTTTTACATCTATTTTTTGATGCGGTGCCGATTGAGCCGCGTCAATAAGCACACGCGCGCCAACGGCCCGTGCTGCGGCAATAATGGCCGCAACATCATTATGGGTGCCTAATGCATTGGATACGTGAACCACGCTGACCAGTTTTGTTGCATCAGTAATAATTTTTGATAGGGTACTCAGATCCAAAATTCCGTCGGCCATTACGGGAATATACCGCAGCTCAGCATTATTTTTTTGTGCCAGCTGCTGCCAGGGGATCATATTGGAGTGGTGTTCCAACTGGGTTATTACGATATTATCACCCTTTTGTATCGCACTCGCTGCCCAGCTAGCGGCAACAAAGTTTATTCCATGCGTGGTGCCCTGCGTAAAAACGATTTCTTCCGGCTCGGCATTTAAAAAAGCCGCAACCTTTTTCCTGGCATTTTCATAGGCAACGGTTGCCTGCTCGCCAAACTCATACAACGAGCGATGAGTGGTAGCATAGTAATCTCGGTAAAAATTGCAGACCGCATCAATAACCACTTGCGGTTTTTGGGTGGTTGCCGCATTGTCAAAATAGATTAACGGTTTACCATTAACGTTTTGACGAAGCATCGGAAAATCAGCACGATGATTATTCATTGGCCCTCCTTAGTTTCAGATTTGGCAACAAGTGTTTTTACCACACTATCAACACAATCAGCATCAAGATAGTTTTGGAACGTTTGATAAAAAAATCCTGCCAAAAATAGTTTTTTTGCCTGACCCTCCCGAATGCCCCGCGTTTGGGCATAATAAATATGTTCTTTGTTCAAAGGACCAACGGCGCTGCCATGAGCGCACTGCACCTGATTGGTATCAATTTCTAAGGCGGGAATGGATACTGCACGGGCCCGGTCGCTGCACAGTATTGTTTTATTTTCCTGGCCGGCATTGGTATCATACGCCATTTTTTTTACCTCAATCGTGCCCTGATAAGTAACGGTTGCCTCGTCATTCACGGTGCCATTAATTACCAATGAGCTGCGACTATTTTTACCCCGATGTTCTTGGCGCGTGGTGATGATATACCGCTGCTCATTTTCAAGCGCGTAGGCTCCCCGAATTATCGCGGTGGCATTATCTTCAAGAATAATGGTAATGGACAGACTAAGATCTTTTGCGCCGGTTATGATGGGAAAAAAATGCAGGCTACTGCCACTTGAAAGTCTAAAATTAAAGTCGGCTTGGAAATTGTGATCATCGCCAGCCTCTATCCGGCATATAAACGCGCGTGCCGCGTGGGCTTCCAGTATCCATTCATTTTTTTGACTAACGGGGGAAATATGCTCAATAATCATCCAATGGATCCTTCCATTTCATGCGCTATGAGCCGATTTATTTCAACCGCGTATTCCATGGGCAGTTCTTTAACAAACGCGTCAATAAACCCGTTGACGATCAATGCGCGGGCCATCACCTCATTGAGCCCCCTACTCATTAAATAAAATATTTGCTCATCACTGATTTTGCTCACCGTTGCCTCGTGGCCCATGTCGGCAGTCCGATTGTCAACCACAACCGTGGGATAGGTATCGGAGCGGGAATGCTCATCTAAAATGAGCGCGTCACATTGCACGCGCGATTGGGCATTATGCGCATGTTTGCCAATTTTTAACAGCCCTCGATAACTCGCGCGGCCACCCTTTTTACTGATCGATTTAGAAATAACATGGGATGTTGTATCAGCGCCCAGATGAATTACTTTTGCGCCAGCATCTTGATGTTGCCCGCTACCGGCTACGGCAATCGAAATAATTTGTGCCTTTGAACGTGCACCTTTTAAAATAACGCAAGGATATTTCATGGTCGCTTTACTGCCAAAATTGCCATCGATCCATTCAATAGTGGCACCCGCGTGCGCCATGCCCCGTTTGGTGACCAAATTGTAAACATTATTGGACCAATTTTGAATGGTGGTATATCTAATATGCGCATTATCATGAGCAATTAATTCGACCACGGCGCTATGCAATGAACTTTTACGATAAAGTGGCGCGCTGCACCCTTCAACATAATGCACAAAGCTGCCCGATTCGGCAATAATCAATGTACGCTCAAACTGACCCATGCTTGCCGCATTAATGCGAAAATATGCCTGCAACGGCATTTCAATCTGAACGCCGCGCGGCACATACACAAAGCTGCCACCGCTCCACACGGCGGAATTAAGCGCCGCGAATTTATTGTCGTGCGCCGGAATTATGGTCGCAAAATATTTTTCTACGAGTTCCGGATGATCCTTGAGAGCAGTACTCATGTCGGTAAAAATAACCCCCGCGTCTGCCCATTTTTTTTGTAACCGTTTATAAATAACTTCCGATTCAAATTGCGCGCCCACACCTGCAAGAAACTTTTGTTCCGCTTGCGGAATGCCCAGCTTTTCAAATGTTTTTTTGATAGAATCAGGCACCGTTTCCCATGAGCTATGGTGATCCTCAAGGGGACGCAAATAATAATAAATATCGGCCATATCCAAGGCGCTCAGATCCGCTCCCCACGTAGGCAGCGGCAAACGTTCAAAAGTGGCCAACGCATTGAGCCGAAAATCGGTCATCCAGCCGGGTTCATTTTTCTGCTGTGAAATTTGCTCCACAATCGTGCGATGCAACCCTTTTTGGGTTTTAAAAAAAGGCTTATGGTGATTATACGCAGATTCCATCATACCCTCGTTGTTCAATGAGATGCGCCAATTCTTTGGTGCCGCTTTGGATGAGAGTTCCTTTGTGCATCACGTGAATCGCATCCGGTTCCAGGTAACTCAAAAGACGGGGATAATGGGTGATGATAATAATACTCATTAAAGGATTTTCCTGCCGCGCCAGTGCCAGCGCCTGCGCAACAATTTTTATCCCATCAACATCAAGCCCGGAATCAATTTCATCAAGAATAGCAACTTGTGGCGCAAGCATTAAAAGTTGCAACAGCTCCAAACGCTTTTTTTCGCCGCCCGAAAACCCGCAATTCAGTGCACGCTGAGCAAATGTCGGATCAATACCCAAGAGGCTCATTTTTTCTTCCAACATTTTTTGAAATTCCTGCACCGGCATTGGTTGACCGGTGAGCGCGTAGCACGATTGTTTAATAAAATTAAAGACAGTTACTCCCGGAATTTCAAAAGGATGCTGAAATGCCAAAAAAAGCCCCTTTTGGGCCCGTTTATCGGGACCAAGATCATTGAGTAGCTCACCATTAAAAGTTATTTGCCCTACATCAACATGGTAGTTGGGATGGCCCATGAGCGCGTAGGCTAAGGTGCTCTTTCCTGAACCATTTGGCCCCATCAAAACATGGAGCGATCCGGGGGCAATCGCCAGATCGAGGGAATGCAAAATCTTTTGTTGATCGATAGAGACCGAAAGATTTGAGATTTTAATCATACCACTCCCAAATTCTTTTGCGCTCAACATATACGCCGATTTTGTACCCCACCACAAGGGATACCAAAAACGTTGAAATCCCCATGACAATATAATGGCGCTGGCAAAACGGTACTTGCAGATCGATGATTTTTTCGGTGAGATCTTGCGTTGCCTGGGCATCATTTTTTTGTTTTGCCGCTTTACGCTCTAATTTCAGGCTCTTGATAGTTTCGGGAGGCTTTTGAGGCGAACTTTGTTCCATCCTAAAAAGGGCAAAGAGTTTGGCAAGAGATGGCAATGAGGGTTGACTGGCCATGCCAACAAGGGGTATACCAAATACAAGAAGGAAAACAAAAATAACATTGTTCATTCGTTATAATTCCTAATAAAGGCAAAAAAGTGCTTTATTTGTAGTATAAAAGCCTTTTACATAAAATCCAGGAGAGATCTATGAAGAATTATGCCCAACTGCTGATAATAATACCCTGTGCCCTCTTGGGTATGGAAAAAAATGCTCCGCTTACCAGAGTAGATTCCGACCTCACCAATTGCGTAAGCCGTCTTTTGCCAGGGCTTCGCGCCGCAGTATTTTCTGCCGATGCACAACGATTGGAGCAACTATTAAAGAACAAACCCCCCTATTTAAATACCCATTTTATTGGCAAAACAAATGGAGAAAAGGAGCATGCAGAAGACGAAAGGGAAACTCTCTTGTTGGCAGCAATTACTGATACGCATAATGATATCCACAAGAAACAACGCTTAGAAAAGATTGTTGGCGCACTTATACTACATGGAGCAGACGTTGATGATTCATCTGCAAGTGGACTCACTCCGCTGCTCAAAGCAATACTTTACGAGCAACGAGAAATTGCCAAAATTCTCATTGAAAAAAGAGCAGCAGTTGATAAAGGAGCAATAACTATTAACCGTATCCAAATGACACCCTTACAGTTGGCACAAAAAATGGGTCAAACCGAAATTGTAGAATTAATAGAGGCACGATTGGCGCTTCAAGAGCAAAAGAAACGAAAATCGAGAAAATCGAAGAAACGTCTTTCAGCATTTTCAGAATCCACCACCACTGCTTTAACATGAGTATTTTTTTAAGAAATTATTTTCTTGCGAAAAGTTAATTGCGGAAGAAATAACATTGAAAAGAAATTCACTGTCATAACCTAACAGCGTAACTACGTTAAAGGCAGCCCGTAATGCAATAAAAATCCGAGCTTGTTCCGGGGTAATAACAATATTTTTTTCAGCATGCGCAAACTCAATTAAACGAGGCACTTCTTGATATATTTCATTTGCTTGCCCAAAATCCAAAGATTCAGGATGCTGCAAAGCATATTTGAATGCAAACTCTTCCAGAATGCATAACGTATTAAAATATGCAATTTCTTCGGGATTCCCGCCGGAAGCCGGCTTCAATATTTCAGCCATGAGTTGTTCACAAATTGATTTTTTACCCGAACATGCATAGTATTTTGCTAAATTTTCTTCATGGTTTTTTAATTGTTCAAGAGCCGCAACTAAGTGTACAGAAGTAGGCTGGTCGGACATTGCAGCAAGATGAGAGAAAGCGGTAGCAAGAAGTGCAAGCGATAGAATAATAATCTTTTTCATACGTGACCTTACGAAAGTTTAAAAAACGAGCAACAGTTATTAACAATAAACAATAATTACTAAAATTAAGCTTCATAGTGTTTGCTGCAATTTCTCTTCCACATCTCGTATCTGTTGCTGCAAAGTACTTTCTTCATCTGATAAATTTCTATCTAATTCGGCCCAATATTTAGTTACCACATAAAGAGCTCCTGTTGCAAATGCAGCTTTAATCCACGCAGTTTTGTCGACAATTAATGGAGCATAAACTTTTAAAGAACAGATCCAATAAGAGTATACTAAAAACAACCCCATATAGTTCTTCCAAGATTTCCATTTTAAATGTGCTAATTCTTCTTTGAGCAAAACCTTCTTAGATTTATATTCCTTGAATAACGCTTCTGGACTTTTCGGAACTGCATTTAAAGAAGTAACAAAAACTGAGCAAGCGATTAATGCAATAATTAAAGAATATATTTTGATCATTTGAAATGTTCTTTTTTTAAGAGTTTTTATTTAAGCTTGCTGCAATTTCTCTTCTAAGTCTCTTATCTCTTTTCTTACATTACTAATTTCATCTTCGATATTTCTCTCGAAATCAAACCAGCATTCCATGATTGCATAAATTGCAGACCCAGCTAAAAGTTGATTCACTAATGGTGCATTGTTATTCAAAGATGAAAATACTGTTTTTAACAAAAAACAAGAACTGCACAATGCAACCACAGAGTACATGCAATTTTTATGCAATTTCCATTTTAATTGTGCTAATTCTTCTTTGAGCAAAACCTTCTTAGATTTATATTCCTTGAATAGAGCTTCTTGACTTTTCGGAACTGCATTTAAAGAAGTAACAAAAACTGAGCAAGCGATTAATGCAATAATTAAAGAATTTATTTTGATCATCATATAATGCCTTTTAGGTATAGTTAGTAATGGAATAAAACGCTTCAATTCTTTAACTCTTGCCCGTATTTAACTATTTCCGTGTGAAAATCATTTAAATGTGCAATGCATCCCTCATAACGATTAAAATAGTCATGCTTTAGTTCAATGGCTTTTTTAACTAAATCTGCAAAAAGAAAAGCTTCACGCCTGGATTTCAAATATACAGCTATATCTGCATAAACTCCACTAGGACCATATGTATTTTGATCAGTTTCCTTTAGTAATAGCTCTAATTGTGAAGTCAGTCTTATATTCTCTTTTTCAATTATAGAAAGAATTGCTTCATGAAGAACCCCAAATATTAGGTTTGAGAGTTTCAAAATCATTTTTCTATCACAATCAATCATTACGGACATAAATTTCTCTTTAAAAAAGATTCACTCCATTCAGAAGATTTTTTTCTCTGTAACGGATTTTTTGCATCTATAACAATTGTTCTTTCCAATTCTTTTATTGTCAGTTCATCAAATAGCTTTGTAAATAGCTCTTCACGGTCCTTCAATGAAAGATTGGTAACTTGTATTATTATATTCTCAGAAGGATCTTGGTCAAAGGCTCTTTTTAGGGAATCAATAAATTCCCTTTGTGCTTACGCAATTATTCGCGCAAGTTCAGACAAACTAATAATGCCCTGTTCAACTTTAGTAAGGCCATCATCGATTAAGGTTTTCATGCCGTCAGCACATGCTTGTGAATAGATATCATCAAATGAAGGATACCGCACAATTAAAGAGCGGAGCGAGCTCGTCATGCCAAGAAGTTGAAAGATGCCGACTCTCCCCTTAACGCCAAGGCCCAGGCACTGTTGACAGCCCTTACCTTCAAACACCGATTCTAAAAGGCTCCCAAATCTTTTGAGTAGCTCCCGCTCTTGATCGGTAACGGCCCGTTGAAATTTACACTGTGAGCAAATTCTGCGGGCCAAGCGTTGGGCCAACACTCCCGTGAGCGCCGCATTAATTAAAAATGGTTCAATACCCATATCCATCAAGCGCATCACCACACCGGGCGCATCATTGGTGTGCACCGTACTGAAGACCAAATGCCCGGTTAAGGCCGCTTCAATTGCGGTGCCGGCCGTGAGTTTATCACGAATTTCACCAACCATAATAATATCCGGATCCTGGCGCAACAAGGAGCGAATTCCTTTTTCAAAGGTAAACCCTGCCTCGGGATGAATTTGGGATTGCGTAACATTGGCCACACAATATTCCACCGGATCCTCAAGGGTGATAATATTTTTATCCGGTTTGTTAACCGCATTTAACGCCGCATACAAGGTGGTGGTTTTTCCAGAACCGGTTGGCCCGGAAACCAAAAAGAAGCCGCTCGGTTTTGCAATAATTGCGGCAATCTGTTCTTTCATATGGTCCGCAAACCCGAGATTTTCAAGAGATATAGTATGGAGCGCACGATCAAGAATACGCACCACAATTTTTTCGCCGTACATGGTGGGAAATGTTGAGACACGCAAATCAATCTCGCGCTCGCCGCACATAATGCGAAATTTGCCATCTTGGGGCACCCGTTTTTGGGTAATATTAATACTGGCAAGCACTTTGAGCCGCGTGAGAAATTGTTGCATAACCGCGGTATTGAGTGTTTGATGATCATATAAAACGCCATCAATGCGCAAACGAACACGCAAATGATCCGGCGTTGGCTCAAAATGAATGTCGGATGCCGCTTGCGTGACCGCTTGAGAAAGAACCGTGTCCACCATGCCAATAATAGGAAAATCTTGTTCGGTCTGCATTATTCTTCCTCACCCAAATCTTCTTCTTCCACCGTTGCAAACTCATCTTCTTCATGAATTAAATCATGAAAGCGTTCTTTTTCTTCCAATTTTTCATCAGTGTAATCGCCCTCATCCAAAAGATCGGTTAATGATTTATCATAATATTCTTTAATCGCATCGGTAATATCGATGCTCAAACCAACATTAAAGCGAATATCTTCGGAGGTATAGGCGCCCAGGGCAGGAAGAAGATCGGGATTATCCGGCTCACTGGCAACAATAACGAGTATGTCGTCTTCCATTTCGAGTGGAATAATTCTGTTTCGAAGCAGAAAATCTTTGGGGAAATTGCGAAGCAGCACGGTATCAAAAAAATAGCCGGTGACATCAACGGGCGGCACTTGGTAATAGTCACCCAGCGCCTTTAACACGTCCTCTTCATCAACCAAACCCTCGGAAAGTAAAAAATCATCAAAATTTTCTTTTGAAGAATTTTTAAATGAGCGTTGCATTGAACGCCCCTCCGCTTCACTAATCACATTATGCTTCACTAAAATGGCACAGAGTGCTTGAGCAAATGTCTCTCTCTTTTCCATGGCTCATTCCTTTTTTTAGCTAACCTTTGCGCCAAAGCAAAAACCGATTATAAAACTAAAGATAATGAGCAAGTTTTGCTTTGACCATTCCCAGAGTGTGCCAACAACATCCGGGTCGGCTGAAACGGGGCGAATGCCGCAGCAATCTTGAATCTTTACCCAGTTAATAGTTACCGTAATTATTTCAAGTTGGTTAAGAAGGATCACTAACCCAATAAAACAAATTGCGGCGATCACATAATTGGCATATCGTTTCCATAAGAATCCGACAAAAAAACCGATCCCCAAAAAAAGCGCCATATCTAATAATTTATAGCTTGATATATTAAGCTTTTCGGCTAATTTATCGAATTGCAATGAGTTTTTTAATTTATCGAACCATCCCATTTCAACATTACTAGCTCCCACCATTGCGCTCTCCTTGTATCTTTTTTTACTATTCGCCCAATACTCCGACCACCGTTATGCTCGGTTCGAGTATACTCACCTCTTGCGTGCGGGTGCAATAATGAAGCAAAAGTTGTTACCCGGCCCTGTTTATTCCGAGCCATCAGGCTCGGGAAACTTCCACGGGTGACTTTTTTTTGGGCAGCAGAGAATAAAAAAGGCACCAATTTCTTGGTGCCTTTTGAAATATTCTAAAATAGATTGCTTATTTAACAACCGATTTTAATGCTTTACCTGCGCGGAACTTAGGAACTCGCTTTGCAGGAATTTGCATTTTCTTGCCGGTAGCAGGATTTACGCCGACTCTGCTTTTTCTTTTCATCACGGTGAATGTGCCAAAACCGGTTAAAACAACATCTTTATTTTGTTTTAACGCGCCGCTGACTGATGAAATGAAAGCTTCCAAAGCCTCTTTACAATGAGATTTGGACATTTTGGTCATTTTAGCCATGCTTTCAACTAATTTTGCTTTGTTCATGAAAAGTTCCTTATATTTTTAATTTTTTGTTTCTACAATTTTTGCCAACAAAAACTAATACTAGTTTGTACATTATTAAGACAAAAAAAAATGTCAAGTCTTTTTATCGTAATAATGGTAAAAAAATTTTTTTGCTTCACTCATTTAATTAAATTATATCTTCACTGGCGCTCGCCAGGCGCCCTTCGATACTCATCTCCGCTAAAAGCTACGCCGAGCAAGCGCAAGCTTCTCAGCCTGTCCGCCAGAGCTCCGAGGGAGCGACGGCTGAGATGAGCGGACGGACGCGTTTACTCCCGCCGCGTCGAGGGACTTGGCGTAGGCTGGTGCCGAGAGCCGGACTCGAACCGGCACGGGCAAAACCCGAAGGATTTTAAGTCCTTTGCGTCTACCAATTCCGCCATCCCGGCACACTAATATATTTCAAAGTCAAAAAAATTTATTCCTTAACTGACGACAGCCAGGCGTCCTTCGATACGAAAACTACGTTTTCTACTCAGGATGAGCGGAAGGACGCGTTTACTCCCGCCGCGTCCGCCGAAGCTTTATGCGTAGGCCGGAAGAACAAAGAGCAGGCTGTGCAGCCCTACTTCGCTCCTGCGGAGCTACGAAGGGCATACTTCGCTTAGTGCTATGGATGTCAAAATTATAATTAAGTCAATCCTTAAAAGAAACTGGCCTGCCATACGTCCTTCGATACGAAAACTGCGTTTTCTGCTCAGGATGAGCGGAAGGACGCGTTTACTCCCGAGCTTTGTCGAGGGCCTTGGCGTAGGCTGGAGGCGGCACCCGGACTCGAACCGGGGATCAAGGTTTTGCAGACCCATGCCTTACCACTTGGCTATGCCGCCCTTTTTTCAAGAGTCTACTGGGCTAATATACCATTAATTTTCAATTTTTCACGCAATTCTTCAGCCGAAAGAGTCGGCACGGATGAAGGCCCTTCATGCTTCTGGTTGGGCGCATTCAAATACGCAGCTTGGCACACGCCACGCACCGGGAATTTACCGGCACCTTCTGGCGCTAAGCCCAGTTGGCGCCATTCTGCAACGCCGCCCTCATAGGCCCACACTTTTTCAAAGCCCATTTGCTTAAGTTTTTGGGCTGAGGCGCCGCTTGCGGTGCACATATAATTGGCACAGTAGAAGACCACTTCGGTATCTTTATCAAGGCCCTGCGCAAATTTTTCAACATCCTCGAAAGGCACGCAAATCGAACCTTCAATGCTGCAATCATCAAACGCACTTTTATCAAGAACATTCACCAAATAAAATTTGGGCTTTTGTTCTGCCTTTTTGCCAAAGGGCCAACAGGCAGGAAGAAAAGGTAATGAAAGTAACGAAAATACTGCTATTAGGAATTGCTTACTATTTAATATCATTTGTATAACTCAATTTTTAAAGTTGATAATACTGTACCACAAATTTTGTAATCTGCAATGGCTTCTATTGCTGCACCTACCTTTTTTAAAGATTAATAAATCCATTGAAAAAAACGGCTCCATCGTATCCGTGTCCAAAAATCAAGCGGATGCTTGAGAAGATCGATAATAATCCAATCATCATCGCTATCAATGGAAAGTATTCTAAAAAGAATTCTGCCATGAATCAGTCTGCCGTCAATCGGGCCAAATACACGGCTGTCGGCGCTGTTTAATCGATTATCACCCATCAACCAATATTGATTGTCGCCCAGTTTCACGCGAAAAACATCGGAGCGATCCCAGCAATTTTTGTCGGTTGCTTCTTGATTGGCGCATGTTTTTGATTCTTCTATAATGGTACCCGGATACACAAGATCGGGATTGCCGTTGGTGTCACGCGCTACCAGGGATTCTTGAATGCGATAGAACGGTTGATCCTGATATGAAACGGATGGATCATACGATTTTCTGACAATATTGCGCGCAATGGAACCATTAAAATATTCTTCAAATTGCTGTGGCGTTAATTTATTTTGCGAAATCAATGAAAGCGCCTCACTCTGCGCGCTTTTTGCCAGTAATTTTGGATCTTTGCGCCATACGGTAATGAGCGGATACTTATTTAAATACGGTTCATCCAATTTTTGCCCATTAATATAGACAACCGGTTTGCCCTCTTCAATTTTACCTTCAACAAGATCACCCGGCACGCCAATAATACGTTTGGTTAAATTTTGCGGACCCCAGACATATTCTTCAAATAATCTTTTGAACACATTATCTGAATATTTAAATAATGGACTATTGAGTGAAATGACATGGCCCCGTTGCGGTTTGCTAAAAAGATAGGTGAACTTATCAGCAAAAAATCGTTCGCCGACAAGCATTGTTGTTTCCATCGAACCGGTTGGCACTTGATATAAGCCGAAGATAAAAGTTCTTATAAGAAATACCACGAGCAAAACAAAGGCAATTTGTTTGGCCTCAGCGAGCAATCCCGTTTGTTTTTTTTGTGATTTAGAAAAGAAAGTCATAATTAAAAATCCTGGTTACAGACATTTTGTTTTTTGCCAACCCTGATAGTGTACCATTCCTTTATCTTTCTATCTAGATGAGGTATATCAAAACTATATTGTGTTACATAGAGTGATGTTAAAAGGAGTACCATGAAAAAAGTAGCCATTGCTGCCTGTTTTTTTATGAACACCATACTAAGCATGGAAAAAACTATAAATCCGCTCACTATTAGCCAGACGATTCGCGATATAAAGAAACAATTAGAGATAGTTTCTGACAAAACACCGCACTGCCAGGCAATCAGTAAACCGGAAGAATTTTATTTCAAATTTAGCGTCATGCTCGATGCATTACAAGAAAAATTAACCGCTTTGGACGATCAAGAATTTTTAACCGAAATAGATATTTTGGTAGAAAAGCAGGCTGCAACAATTTGGGAGCTCAATAAAAAGAGTAACGCACTCTTAGAACGATTAGACGCTGCTGAAAGCAAAAATAAAGATCTTGCCGCAATGAATGAACAACACGTAAAAGTAGAAAAAAAACTGTTCCTACGAATAAATGAGTTAACAACCCAGAATAAGCAGTTCAATAAAGAAATAACCGCATTAAAAGCGGAAAATGAGAATTTGCATTTTTTACGCACGATGTAGCGTGTTATTTGAGCCGAGTTCCATCCGGCACCTGTTTTCCCGGTTGAATTAAGACAAGTGTTTTTTCTTCCGTTTGCGCGGTTAACAACATTCCTTGTGATTCGAGGCCCATCATGGTGCGCGGCTTTAAGTTGGTAACAAACACTGCCTGCTTGCCCATAAGGTCTTCAGGCGCAAAATATTTGCGAATGCCCGAAAGCACTTGGCGCTTGCCAATCGGCCCAAAATCGACTTGTAATTTATATAATTTATCAGACTGTTCAATTATCTGGCACTGTTCTATGGTACCAACCGTCAAATGAATCTGCGCAAACTGCTCAATGCCGATAGTTTCATCCGGCGCAATCGGCTGAACCGGTTGTATATCTTGTGGAGATTTTTCTAACGGCTTTACAAAAAGATTTTCAATTTTCTTTATCATAAAAGTTCTGTTCCATGTTTCATGTGCCAAGGGTTCGACAGTATTTACGCTGAGGTTAAGTTGCGTGCCAAGACTGGTAAGCAATTCTTCCATTTTTTTTGGCATTATCGGCCATAAAAGAATCGCTATCAGCCGCAACGAATGAGCCGTTGCGGATAAAATCTCTTTAAATTGCTCTGGATCTTTTTGCGCCACCTTCCAGGGCTCTTGCGAATGAAAATAGGCATTCGTTTGATTTATAAATTTCCATAGCCGCGCCAGCGCCATATGGAACATAAACCCATTCATATGCAGTTGAAACTCGTTATTGGTTATCAAACTCTCTTGATAGAGTTCTTGCGAAACCTTTGACCATTTTTGCGGCGGCACCAGTTGCGCAAGGTTATATTTTTGAGCCAATGTTACCATACGATTTAATAAATTACCCAAATCATCGGCCAGATCTGAAGAAATTTTTTGTTCAAGATCTTCAATGGTAAATTCACCATCATGGGTTATGGCCATTTGACGCATTAAATAGTAGCGCACCGGATCCGCGCCATAGGTGGTATAAAGTCCGACCGGGTCAATAACATTACCCAATGATTTAGACATTTTTTGCGTACCGACCTTGAACCACCCGTGCACCAACAAATGTTTTGGCAACGCAAGGCCACTTGCCATCAAAAATGCCGGCCAATAGACCGCATGAAATCGGACAATATCCTTGCCCATCACCTGCACATCAGCGGGCCACCACACATTAAACTCAGCCTGCTTGTCTTTTTGGCCCCAACCGATTGCGGTGATATAATTATTAAGCGCATCGGCCCATACATAGGTAACATGATGCGCATCATCAGGAAATGGGACGCCCCATTTAACCGTGGTTCGTGAAATACTCAGATCCTTCAAACCGGATTTTACAAAATTAATTACTTCATTTGCTCGCTCACGGGGAACTATAAAATCGGGATTGTTTTCATAAAATGCAAGTAACCTTTCTTGGTAGGCTGATAACTTAAAGAAATACGCCTCTTCAGAAAGCCAGACCGTTTGGCGCCCACATGATGGGCAATTGGGCGCTTCTTTTGACGCTTCAACTTCAGTAACAAATGTCTCATCGGGAATGCAATACCACCCTTTATAAAATGATTTATAAATGTCACCCTTGGCCATAAGACCAAGGATCCATTCTTGAACCGCTTTGACATGAAATTTGTTAGTGGTGCGCATGAAGATGGAATAATCGATTTCATAATCGCGCCAAACATTTTTATAGGCATCAATAAAACTGTCAACAAACGTTTGGGGATCTTTCCCTGCTTTTTCAGCTGCTTGGGCTATTTTTTGGCCAAACTCATCGGTGCCGGTTAAAAAAAAGACTTTATTGTTTTTAAGTTTGTGCCAACGGGCCAAAACATCCGCAATCACCGTAGAATACAGGTGACCCAGATGAGGTTTAGCGGTTACATAGTAAATAGGGGTGGTAACGTAAAATTTGTTTTTTTCCGTGTTCATGAATAGTTCTCAATTAAAATTGAATGCCTGTGTTTAGGTCCTATGCATAATTATTCTAGACAAAAATAGGCATATCTAGACCGCTTGCCCTGAGTACCGCTCGCAGAGCGTCCCTCGTTCAGTGCAGCAAAGCTGCACACTCGGGATGCACGGGACGCCTGTAGTGAGTAAGCTTCTTTAGCTTGGCGTAAGAAGCTGTATCGAACTATATCGAATGGTATCGTTCGCACTCACCATGAACGGATTTTATTTCTTTTATTTTAAATAGTTCTTATTAGCATAAGGTCTTTCCATTATAATACTGAATAAAAAGTAAAGAAAGCCTTTGAGGAACCCCAAAGGCTTTCGATTCATGTTTTAAGAAATAAATTTGCCAATCAACTGTTCACGATAGATACTCTTGAGCCATGAAATAACCGACAATTTGGCATCATCGATATCCTGAACGCTATTAAATTCCTCCTCGCCAACCGATTCATCGGTAAGATCCCCCACTACAATGCGAAGATTTTTTATCTGGTTAAGCAGTTGCCTCACCAATGATTCAATGTCATCAAGTCGTTTTAACGTTTTATGACAACAATGCTGCGATTCATTGTGTTCCTTCTCAAGATGGTTCACCAGTTCTTGTAATATCTGCGCAATCAATAGTTCAAACTGATCAATACGGGCCAACACTTTATCACAACATTCTTTTGAATGTTGCCCCTCATTAACGGTCAAACTCAGCACAAAATTTTGAATTTGTTCCGCAATTTGATTTAACACGCCAATTGATTTTTTGATAGACAAAATGGGATCCGAGCTAATATGCTCAAGTTCTTCTTTTTCTTTTTTGGTAAGACGACTTTCGGATTCTATGGCGGTAGTAACGCTAACCATCATTAATCCTAAAGAAATTATCCCGAAACAAAGCATTTTCATAGCAATCTCTCCTTGTAACTCAGTATTAAAAACTATACCTATTGTTACAAAGAAATGTACGCAAAAGTCAATAAAGAAGCTTATGCGGCCAAAACCTCAATCCAAAGCTCATTTAATTCTTGATCAGAAATAACATCCCTAAAAAAGTCGAGCTTTTGCTCGGGCACCGCGGGACAGAATTTTTCTTGACCGGTTACCGATACATCCGTAAATGGCGAACAAAAACCAAACATATCAGTATGATGCATAATTACTGTCGGCTGATACACATAATTAATAAATTGATAAATCAAATCATCTTTGGTGGTTGTCTTTGGTATGGCAAAAGAATCGATGATTAAAAAAGTTCCTTCTTGCGGAATAGCCATTTGGAAGTTGGGACGCTCCCTACTCAGGCGCCATAATTCAGGGCTAATAATCACACCAAAATTACAGCTTTTACTTTGGAGTAAATTATCGGATCGCGCCAGTGAATACACATCAACACTCTTTTTTTGTTCAATGAGCAACTGTTTTACCTGCTCGCGCGCCTGCCCATCCTTTAAAGCATCTATGGATCCAAAAAGATATTGTGCCGCGATCATTATTGCTTCACGCGGATCATCGGTCATACAAACACGAATATTTTTATCAGCCGGCGGGAACAGTAACGACCAGCTATTTTTAATCTCATTTGAAGAATCAAGGGCATCATACCCAACCCCATATATACCCCAATAATAGGGCACTGAATAGGTATTTTCCGGATCGGCATAGGTTGCGCGCAATTGGGAATTTAAACGTTCAAAGAATGGCACCTTTTGTTTATCAATGTTCTTGAGCAATCCCTGCTTAATCAACATTTGCAATGAATGATCATCCGGGATAATAATATCGTAACCGGCTCCTTTGGTTGCTGCCAACTTACTCAAAAGCGCCGAGCCATTTTCAAAATAGGTTATGTATAATTTTATGCCCGTTTCTTTCTCAAATTTTTTTAAATAAATGGGATCGAGCAAAAGTGGCCAAGTGAAAATTGTTAAACTTTTTTCTTGAAAAAAATGCTTGCCGATGGTGGGCAGCATGAGTATCATGCAAATCATCGCGGTCCAAAACAAACAAATCACCGATCGCAGTATTATTTTGGCTATGGGTATATTCATTGTAATAAATCCGCTTTTTTAATTTTGAGGGATGAAAAAATAAGAACCAACGCACTACTCACCACCAATAAAACAGTTGATAACGCATTCACAATCGGGGTTGCGCCCGAACGAATGGCCACAAAAATATAAATCGGGAGTGTTTGCGTGGAACCACCGGTACAAAAAAATGAAATAAGAAAATCATCAAGCGAAAGAACAAATACCAAAAGAGATGATGCTAAAATAGCCGGCAGCAAAAGCGGGATCATGATATACCGCAATGATTGGCCCTCAGTGGCCCCTAAATCAAGCGATGCCTCCATATATTTTTTATCAAGCTCATCAAACCGCGATTGCAATATGGGCACCACATAGCCAAGGCCAATGAGCGTATGCCCCGCGATCAATGTGGTGAGGCCAAGCGGCACCGAAAAAAACGCAAATAAACTGAGCAACCCGACGGCAATAACAATTTCAGGCGTTGCCAGGCTCGCGTAAAAGCCAATAAAGAAATGGTGTAAAAAATTTTTCCAGCTATAAAAAACAAATAATAATCCCAGGGTGATACTTAAAACTACTGATGAAAAAGCAACAATCAAGGAATTTTTTAGTGCGTGCCAAATCTCATTTGATGCCCAGAGCGCGTGATACCATTTTAAAGAAAATCCTTCCCACGCAAATGGTAAATCGGAACTATTAAATGAAAAAATTACTAAAATAATAATCGGTATATACAAAAACAAATAGGCACAGACGGCCAACACCGGTAACAAATAAGTAAGAAATGCGTTTTGTGATCGTACCATTTAGATTTTTCCTTTTGCGGTTGTGGTACCCATATATTTTTTAAAAAAGAGATACAATAGGCCAACTGCTATCAAGAGCATGATACAACTAATGCAGGTAAATGCAGCGCCCAACGCAGGATTGCGTGCTGATAAAAAGTATTGCGTAATTAATGGACCGACAAAAAGTTGCTTGCCCCCACCTAAAAGAATGGGAACCACCAACTCACCAAATGATGGCACAAAAACGAGGAAAAAGCCGGTTCTGATACCCGCCATGGAAAGCGGCACGGTAACACGGATAAAGGTCTGCCACTGCGTTGCCCCCAAATCTGCAGCCGCCTCAAACACGCGGCGATCAATTTTTTCTAGGGCGCTATATAAGGGCATTATCATAAATGGCAAATAACAATAGACCATCACCAGATAAATAGCAAACGTATTATTAAGCAAATGAAGGGGCTGCTGAATTATGCCAAGTTTTAGCAAAATCGTATTCAGCAACCCGTTATGTTCTAACACAAAAAACCATGAGTAGACCTGCACCATTAAACTGGTCCAAAAAGGCAAAATTAAAAAAAATAGAAAAAGATTTTTAAATCTATTAATTTTTATCGCCAAACAATAGGCCACCGGATATGCGCACAACAGGCACAAAATGCCATTCACCAGACCCAAAAGCAACGATCGGAGAATCACCAAAAAAAAGCTTGGACCCAAAAAATAGATATAGTTTTCAAGCGTCGCGGTGGGAAATCCACCCGCTAGTCCTGCTCGAAAAAAACTGATCAAGAAAATAAGGGCAACCGGTATATAAAAAAAAAGCACTTGCCAGGTAACGGCCGGCACTGCCCAAAAAAACGAAGATTCTTTTGCTACTATTTTTTTTATGCTACTCATCGTTATTTTTCCAATAAGACTACGTTTTCTTTTTGCCAATACAAATACACCCGGTCATCATAATCAATAATTTCTTTGGGAAAATGTTCCTCATTTTGCTCAAAAACCTGAATCACCTGATTATTAGTTAAGCGCACATTGTATTGCGTTGATCTGCCATGATACACAATAGAAGCAACCACGCCCTGCACTGCATTTGAAAACCCTTCAAGCGGGGTCTTGCTAATATCTATTTTTTCCGGCCGCACACTCATCAGCGCGAGAGCGCCATCTTTTGCCCATTCTTTTTGTTTTGGGATAACCAGTTCGCACGCACCAACCCCCTCAACTTCCAACCATTGTTTATCATCAGTGATGCGCAAGATACCTTTAAAAATATTGGTTGAGCCAACAAATTGCGCCACAAATGATGAAACGGGAAATTCGTAAATCTCCTTGGGGGTTCCAATTTGCTCAATCTGCCCATCGGGATTCATAATTGCCATGGTGTCAGCGACCGTTAGCGCTTCAAACTGGTCATGGGTGACATACACAAAAGTGGTATTTAAACTGCTTTGCAAATCAATCAGCTCGAGTAAAATCCGCTCGCGTGATTTAAGATCAAGGGCCGCCAATGGTTCGTCAAGCAATAGAACTTCCGGCTCATTGATTATGGCGCGCGCCAACGCTACGCGCTGTTGCTGCCCACCCGATAGTTGTTGTATTGATTTATATAAATGTTTTTCCAAATGTACCGTTTTAACTATTTTGGCAACTTTTTGTTGAATAACATCCTCGGGCACTTTGCGTATTCTTTGGCTAAAGGCTATGTTGTCGTAGACATTTAAATGAGGAAACAGGGCATAGCTTTGAAACACGGTATTAATGTGCCGCTCGTTAATTGGTACATGGGTAATATCTTTATCGCCCAAAATTATTTTGCCCTCATCAACCTCTTCAAACCCGGCAATAAGCCGCAAAATGGTGGTCTTACCACTGCCACTGGGCCCGAGTAACGCAAAAATCTTTCCGCCCGGAATTGTTAAATTGAGATTCTCAAGGATAACTTCGCCATTAAAACGCTTGGTAATATTTTCTAGTTTAATGCTTCTCATTTTTTCGCGCCATCCTTGCATAGGCTATAGGAACCACCACATCCGATAAGGTACAGGGGATCACCACCGCCATGATAATAAAAAGAAAAACAAATCCAATACTGGCATACCAGTCTATAAACCCATGCGCCACGAGATAAAACGTGGAAGCAAGGGAGCTGACAAAAATATGAATAAAATGAGAAAAGATGGAATACACTTTTTGATTCTCATCGCTGTGCTTGCTCATCACAAATCCATTGATAATCCCCACAAATAAAAAGGGTAACACATTGGCAAGCTCAGTAAAAAAACAGAGGTGAAAACTCATGTTAACGCCCAAGGCACGGCCCCCCAAATAGGGCAATATAGAATCGGACAGGGTGCAAAAAAGAATTGGCGACCACAGCCCTATGAGCAATGCAGGAAAAAGATCCTTGCAAAATCGGCGAAAAGTGATGATGGTGCCGGTGGCAGCAAACACAATATGCATAAAGTGGAAACTATGAAAGAGCATTTGAGCGCCCTTTTGGGCAACTGCCGGTTGGCTCATATTTTTGAGTGCCAGCGTAACAAAGCTTAATATTATTAACGAAAAGGCAACAGAAAAAATTGCATAGGGCAGATGATGAAAAAGCTCACTTTGCAACGTATGCTTATGATCATGGTAATGGTCGTGATCATGATCATGGTTATGATGGTCCATTAATATCCCCAAATAACGGTGATTGAATAACGATATTTTTAAATTAATCGTTTTTTCAAATAAATCAAAAAAACAGCGTAAAAATCTAGCATTTTCTTGATAATTTGTTAACTTGTTTGAAATTAATTCAAATTTAACGCCTAAAGGACCATTATGAACCCAAAATACGCTCTGCTTTTTTTAGTAACTTTTGTCACTAATTCTCCTGCTTTACCTACTTATGAAGAAATTCGCCAACAAGTAGAAGATGAAGCAAATCAACAAATAGGGATGGCTAAAGCAACCTTTGAAAAAGATTATACCATTTCTTGTCAAAAACTGTTTTTAAGCAGTGGACTTACCGGCCTTCTTACCATTCTCACATTACGAAATAACACAAATTTGGGCTATTTGTATGCTGCACTTGCAGGAATCTTCGGGTATAGCACACTGCTACAACATGCAGAACTCATGGAAAAGCGCCGCGTATGCAACAAAGAAATTCATTATGCGGACCAAGTTTATCACCAAAAACTTGAGCATTTGCATACTCGTCACTACCAAAATGATATTGCCAAGTTTATTGTTAAACGCTTGGAAGAGCTCTTAACAAAGGGTGCGGTTACTCAATAATGCGCAGTGCGCCTCGATAATCTTTTACCTTTACAAAGGGTTCGATATTCGGTGCTTGCGCGCCCATCAGCGCCGCTTCTTTGTGAATAAGATCCACAAACTTATCAACCTCTTCTTTGGTACCACAAGCGATTATCTTCACTTCATTTTCGGCAGCAACATATTGAATGGTCCCTTCAACATTCAGCTTTGCCCCCTTTTTTTGAATCTCGTGCACAAACGAATCCTGGCCCGCGCCCATTATTGAAATTTTGAGACATTTCTTCATACTCCTACTCCTTCTTTTTTGATCGATGCTAGCAAAATAGCCTCTTTCCTGTCAAAAAAACTTATTTATTAAAAGAAAAGCGGCCCTAGTAGACGAAAAATTAAATCAAAAGTAGAATTAAGGGTATCTTTTAAACCTTACGGATACCATGAATACAAATACCCCAATTCGCGTTCGCTTTGCTCCATCGCCCACCGGGCTCATGCACCTGGGCAATGTGCGCACCGCCTTAATGAACTATCTTTTTGCGCAACAAAAAAAAGGCATTTTTATCATTCGCATAGAAGATACTGATTCCCAACGCAACTATGATCCGCGGGCCACCAAAATCATTGCTGATTTAACCTGGCTCGGTCTTGATTATCAAGAAGGACCCATAAAAGGTGGTCCGTATGCGCCCTACTTTCAATCAGAGCGAACTGGAATTTACCAAGAATATATTAAAAAATTAGAAGATAAAAAATTAGTGTATCGTTGTTTTTGTACCCCGGAAGAACTAGAAAAGCGCCGCCAACGGCAATTGGCGCTCAAGCTCCCGCCACGCTATGATCGCACCTGCCTCAAGCTTTCACCCGCAGAAATTGCGCAATTACTTACAGAGAAAAAACCTTACATTCTCCGCGTCCAGCTTGATCAATCAGGATCAATTACCATTCATGATTTGGCACATGGCACCATCACCTTTGAATTTAAAAATTTCTCCGATTTTCCTATAACCCGCGCCGATGGTTCGGTCACCTTTATTTTTGCCAATTTTGTTGATGACTTAGTGATGAAAATTACTCATGTGATTCGTGGCGAAGATCATCTGACCAACACTGCCAATCAAGCAGCACTGTATGAAATTTTTCACGCGCCGATTCCCACCTTTTGGCATTTACCTATTTTATGCAATGCGGAAGGCAAAAAATTATCCAAACGAGATTTTGGCTTCTCACTAACGGATTTGATGGATGCGGGTTACGTGCATGAGGCGATCGATAATTATCTGGCAATAATCGGCGGCGGTGTTTTTGAACAAGAAATTATGAATTTAGATGAATTAGCACAAAAATTGAATTTTGATCATATCCATTCAACCGGTCATGTCCGCTATGATGTGGAAAAACTACGATGGCTCAACCATAAATGGATAGCAAAACTTGCTCCACAAGATTTAATGGAACGGTGCTTGCCTTTCTTGCTAAAATCCTACCCACAGGCAGAGAAATTGAGCCGCGATACATTGACAACACTTATTCAAGCAGTTAAAACTGATTTACAAACACTCGCTGACATCAGCACCGCATTATCATTTATTTTCCAAGCACCCAGTATTGATACATCAATTCTCACACCGGAACATAGTGCGATTGCAATCATAATAAAAAATCATCTTGATCAGATTGCAAAGGCGGAAGAATTTGTTGCTACACTCAAACAAGAAGCAAAAAAACAAAATATTCCCCTCAGCCAACTCTTTTGGTTTTTGCGTATGGCACTTATTGGCAAGGAACATGGCCCGGCAATTCATGAATTGATTGCCATGCTCGGCGCGCATGAGGCGCAAGCGCGTATAGAGAAATTAATGTGACTCATCATTTTTCTCATTTATTCTTTTATTACCACAATTTATAACTATATTTAGTGGGAAACTCTGTTTGATCAGGCCCGAGTCCCCAATTGCTCGGCGTAATTACGCGAACATGATAGGGATTTTGAGATGCAGCATTTTCAAGATTTGTTTTTATCCTTCCCTCGTACAATGAAGCAACTCTCTCAAAGAGATATGGCATCAATAGCAAACTGAAAAAATCCATTTTGCCACCCCATAATTTGGCTTCTTCAAACACTTTAACTTTTCCGTACTTAAAATAAACATACATAAACACCATTAGAGACCCCGCACTCCACACCCCCCAAACAGATAAATAATCATTGCGTAACAACGGCTTATTAATACTCTTGAATGCAACAATGTTACTTTTTGCCACCAATGATTTGAGCCAAAATAAGATTTTTGCAGCAGATGTTTGTTTAAACTGAATATCCTTGGCCTGTAAGGGGGTGCCTGACGCACTAATGGTAAGGCATTTAAACTGCTCCGGATTTTCTATGCAACAGGATTTAGTATTATTAAATGCTAAATTTATTAATGTAAGAGTATCATCGATTTCTTTATTCGAAATTGATTCAATGCAATTAAAAGGCAAGGAAATTCTTTGTAATTGTGGAAACGTTTTTTTAAGTTCTTTAACACTAAATGTTTTAATTTGCTGATCATCGCAGTGTAGAAATGTAATCTTTTGGGTCCATGGGTATTGCGTAAGTTGTTCAATGCCATCAAATGAACCTATCTTTTTCTTACGCTCCATCGCTGCCAGAAGATGCATATTTAAATTCAGCGTGTTTTCATCTCTGGATAGAATAGAGTGAAAATCAGGTTTTCCATCTTTATTTTTGGGCAAATCCGCTAAGAATGCCTTAAAATCTGGATAGTATGGCAACTGAATTGCAAGAGTGTCTTTTAAAAGAAGAAGATCTGAAAGTATTTCATTCTTATCTTCCAATGCGTTATTATTTTTATCTTCTTTTATTTTTTCAATTTCTTGTTCAAGATTCTCAATCTGTTTTTGTACCTGCGGATACAATCGGTTGGCAAGCGGCGCTAGCACATTTTCCGGTGCCTGCAAAAAGTTTGCCAATTGAAACAGCTCAAGGCATTTTGCATCATTTTTAATGGTATCTAAATGCTTAACGTCTTGAATCACTGTAATGAGCTCTTCAATATTTTTTGCTGTCATGAAAGAATTCGCTTTAAAACTGATTCTTTCACCAGCAGCAGCCTGCGGCTTGCAATGTTTTATAAAGTCGCAACATTTCAATGCTTCCTCTTGCTGTTCAGTAAGCTCAACGCTGGGTATTTCCATGGGATATGACATTGAGCAGTATGAAATCAAAAAAGATGCAAGTGCTATTTTTTTTATTACTTTTTTCATGATAACCTCCAAATTATTTTATTATATTTATGGTTTTTGTTCATCTTTTGTCGATGGTTCAACCTGTTCTCGTAATTCTTCCGGCAACAATTTTATTTGTTCACATTGTGCCGCACTTAATTTATGTTTATTAAAGAAAATATATTTAATGCACGTATCTTTGAGCGAATTGGGAACTTTACCAAATCCATATATACCGTGCGCAAAAACAAAAGGATTTGTATCTACAATAGCCTCTTTAGCAGATTCTCTTTTTGCCACAATTTTTAATTTTTCCAAGGCTTTTTCGCAGGTGAACCGGGGATATGCACATCGTAAAAAATGTTGTTTCATCGTCTCCAATCTCACCTCAAAAATAGGGTTTGTTAAAGGAGATGGGATCATAAAACTGCTCGCCTTACATACTAACTCAAATATACTATTGGTTTTGCTATCAAAAAGCCTAATAAGATCATTCTCTTTTTTGTTTGCAAGTAATGAATAAGGTAACTTGACTTGAAAAAATCCATTTAAATCGTGACTCAATCTAAATTCTAAGCTAACAAGAGGATCATCATTCTGCTTAAAAGATACATGATATCGGGAACTGTTTTTTTCATCATTTACACACAAACCACATTGATATTCGATGCAATCAGCAAGATACAACTCCCCTTTCACTACTGGATAGATGAGAGTTTGATTTTCCTTTTTTTCTGAAGTAACACCATTATTAAGCACAGGTTTTTCCATAGCAAAAGTACTGCTAAAAGATGTTAGTAAGCCTAGTGCGATTATCATAGTATTTAATTTATTCATAAAACATCCAAGTTATTTTATTATATTTATGGTTTTTGTTCATTTTTTGCCACTGGCTCAATCTCTGTTCGTAATTCTTCCGGCAATAATTTTATTTGTGCTTGCTGTTCTGCAGTTAATTTTTCTTTATTAAAAAAAATATATTTAATGCAGGTATCTTTGAGTGAACCGGGAACTTTACCAAAGCCATACGGGCCGTGATTATATCCATCTTCAGCAATTATTTTTAAATCACCCAATGTCTTGCTGCATCGAAGCCATGAACTCATATGGCCGAGAAAATCTTTTTTCAAATCATTCAACGCTTTTTCAAAGGTACCCAAATAACTATACTTACTCGTCAATTGTTTGCAGGTGAATTCAACTACACACTTCTTTTTAGTATTAAAGAGCCTCACAATATCATTCTCTTTTTTGTTGGCAAACACGCAATATGGCAAATAATCAGGAAAGCTGCCCACTTTGGGATGAGGATAGCAACTCCAGTTATCTGTTTCAGGACTATGTACCCGTACTTCTATTAATGGATCGGCTGGATTAAATGGCAATAGAAAATTACCATTATTTTTTAAATCATACTCACAGCTACCACATTGATACGTAATACTGTTGGGGATTATAAAAATGTCTCCCTTAACCGTTTCTTCATTTTCGCTATTATTTGCTTCCTTGATCCTTTCCATAGCAAAAGTGCTGCTAAAAGATACCAATAAGCCAAGTACAAGTAACGTAGTATTTAATTTATTCATGATAACCTCCAAATTAGGTATAAAAAAACTGTTTTTTAACTCATTTGTATTTAATACTATCAGGAATTAGTCAATAGTCAATATTTTCTATTTGAAACTTTTAGTGTTTTGCTTAAATTCTAGTAAATATATTTTTAAATTTGGTAAGCTATAATTTGCTTTTATTCAGATATTTGGCAATCTATAAATAACCATTTAAGGATAATTATGATTAATCGTTTCAAAAAATTAATGCGCGAACAGGTTCAAGAGAGTATAAATAACTTTTTAGAACTCACCAAAAAACCTATCCCCAAAAAGGGATGGATCCGTACTATTCGCGAGGCATTGGGCATGTCGAGTTATGTTTTGGCTAATCGCCTAGGATGTAGCCGATCCAATATTACATCAATCGAGCATCGTGAAACAAAGGGAACTATCAGTTTAGAAACCTTGGAGCAAGTTGCGCAAGCAATGAACTGCAAGCTGGTATATTGCCTTGTACCGATTGAGCCACTTGATAAGATTCTTGAAAAGCAAGCCAGACACATTGCTAAAAAAAGAATTAAGATCATAAATCATTCGATGGCATTAGAAGAACAAGGATTAAAACCTAAACAGCTCCAGCGTCAGGAAGATGATTTAGTTCAAGAATTATTACAAGGTAATCCTAAGAAATTGTGGGATAATGATGAAGTTTAATTATCCTATCGGATCAACGCCACTAGAACATGAAGAATTAGCAGAACTAATTCCGGATCATATTACTACTCAAGAAGAGCTCAATGCCTGGGAGGAAAAGAATATTCTCATCGCACAAGAATGGGCATTCAGGCAAAAAGAGATTTTGTCAGTCTCATTTATTAAGCAGCTTCATGAACATATGTTCAATGAAACGTGGAAATGGGCAGGTAGATTTCGTAAATCTGAAAAAAATATAGCAATTCATTGGCCGCAAATTCCCATAAAAATCAAAGAACTTTGTGATGATGCGCGCTATCAATTAGATCATAGTATATTTTCAAAAGATGAAATTGCTGTAAGATTTCACCATCGCCTGGTATTTATTCATCCATTTTCCAATGGAAATGGCAGACATGCTCGATTAATGGCCGACCTCTTGATTACACAGCAAGGCGGAATTCGTTTCAGCTGGGGAATGCATCAAGATTTGTACAAAGCAACGCCGGTACGCTCACAATATATTGAATCATTGCGACTTGCTGATCGTGGAGATTATTCAAAATTATTAAAATTTGCAAGGTCTTAAAATTAATTTAACTCTCGAATATGAAATCTATGAAAATAAAAACAATGCGCGCAATAGAATTCACCACTGATACCAAAGATGGCATCATTCAAATTCCTAAAAAATATCTTAAGAACCTTAAGAAAAACATACGCGTAATTATTCTCATTGAAGAAGAAGAAAAGAAAATTAAAGTAAAAACCAAAGGGCTATCATTTGCAAATTAACTGCGAAACTCAAATCTCAATCGTCAGCAACTCTTGCCAGCTCGTGGTAAAACGAGCAGACCTTTTCTCAACTTTCGTTTTCCAAGGATGATCAACGCCCGTCGCTGCAAAGGTCACCGTCTCATTTCCCCATTTAGTGGTGATATGATCCATGGTGGTCATCATGCGAGTTTCTTTGGTAATATCCTTACCCATCTGGCCCATAGCCAGCTGCAGATTGTCCGCATCAGTAATATCATTGAGCATAATGCCTACTTTTTTATAAATAAGTCCCTTTTTGAATACAATATCAATGCACGCTTTAACGGCGCTAATTATTGCGGGCGTATATGATGTGGCTTGCGGCAATTGTATGCTGGCACTTTTATAAAAGCGCTGGGGATCATCATAACTTCTAACCAAAACAAATGCTGATATGTGGCAAGCAACCAATTTTTGTTTGCGTAATTTGCGCGCACCGCTGGTTGCATGCACCGAAGCTGCTTGTTTTAAATGAGTTATCGTGGTAATCGGTTTGCCAAATGAACGGGAGACCACAAAGCTTTTATTCGGCTCAACTTCTTGATCAATGGCAAAACACGGAATGCCGCGCAGTTCATGCACCATTCGTAACCCATTAATGGTCATCTTTTTGCGTGCCCATGCGTCAGGGGCATATTTAAGCGCCTTTGCCGTGGTGATGTTATGAGCAACTAACATTTTTGCATAGCGGCGACCAACGCCCCAAATATCGCCGACAGGAACTTTTTCAAGCAGTTCATCAACGTCAGCACGATCGGTGATGTCAAAATAACCGCCCAGGGCCGGATTTTTCTTTGCAATTTTGTTGGCAACCTTTGCCAATGTTTTGGTTGGCCCAATGCCGATAGAAATAGGAATACCTGTATGCTGCTTCACTTTGCGAATTAATAATTGTGCGCGGGCGGCAAAATAAAGCGGATCCTGTTCGTGACCATAATCCACAATATGCAAAAATGCTTCATCCACCGAATAGACTTCAATATCAGCAGCCTCTTGGGCAAGCGTTTGCATCACGCGGGAAGACATATCGCCGTAAAGTGAAAAATTTGATGAAAAAACATGCACCGTATGTTTTTTAAACAGTGGCTCATATTGAAACGCCGGCGCACCCATGGGAATTTCTAATGCCTTGGCTTCATTAGAACGCGCAATAACGCATCCATCATTACTGGAAAGCACCACAACCGGTTTGCCTATCAATGTCGGATCAAATACTCGTTCGCATGAAACAAAAAAATTATTGCAATCAACCAGCAACATTCGTTTAGGTTTGCCGGATAATATAGGTGACAACACCCCACACCTCAAAATCTCTATCAGCAGTAATGGTTAAGGGTTCATTATTCTTTCCATCTCCCAATAAGATTAACGCATCGTGCGCAATCTGTACACGGCGCACCAACAATTGGCCATCCAAACGGGCAATAATAATTGTATGATTAGAAAGAGAGAGTGAGCGATCCACCACCAAAATATCGTTGGACCAAATCCCTTCATCAAGCATCGTATCACCCTTCACGCGCACAAAAAAAGTGGCTGCCGGATGTTGGATAATCAGCTCATTTAAATCAAGCGAGAGAGAAAAATCATTTTCTGCCCAGGAATGAAAACGGGTAGATACGGCAATTTTTTTCACAGCTGTTGCATCGGGTCCATTAATCGATTGGGTAATTTTTTTATATCACTCACCAAGTGATTTTTTTCAAAATAGCGCATCAAATCCAAAAATTCCTGTTCGCGCGCCGGCGTCACGTAAAATTCAAAAAGATTTGTCTGCGTATTAAGGGTGCGATCAAAGGCAAGATGTTCATAACTTTTTAAAATGGCAACCACGTACCAACAAAATGTTTTATCAACATATGCAGTATAATAAGGACAGTAATTCATATAAGGCTCATTTTTGGGATTTGACGAGTTCTGCGCAAAGGTGCTATACCTATCAACATAATGATATCAAAATTTAAAAGGATAGAGAAATGTCGGTAGTAAAAAAGCAACACGTGGTCATCATTATACTTAATATCCTTGCCGGTATATGCTCCAATACGCTGTATGCCCAATGGCCAACCAATACCCGCAACGATCCGTTTAAAGTTTTTAGTGCTGTCCAACCCCATTATTTCTTAGAAGAGCGAGAAAAACAACTGCTTTTTGGCATGGCAGATGAAAAAGGGTCGCCCGAACGGGTTATGATTGCCCTTTCGCCATTTGGGCAAAATGCCGATTCGGCTAAAACATTGGCCGCGCATTATACGTCAATCGGCACTACCGGTGTTGCCTCAGCGCAAAATCCGGTAGCCAATGCCGGCCTGGGATGCAACCAAGTTCTTTGCAATATAACACCACCAAATAATTGCAATATCTGCATCAACTCAATACCAATCGGCGATATTGACGGCCGCTGGAATTTGCTGGGCCTTTTGGCAGGCAACCTACCACAGGGGGCCAATTTCCCACCACTTTTAATGAAAGCGCTCACCGACATTTTCCCGGGCACACCACCGGGCGACGTAACAACACAAATGGTTCAAATTGCTACCGTTGGAGGAAGTAATTTTGACCCGTGTTATCCCACCTTTGGCTATGTTTCAGTGCCAATCAAGTATCGCAAAAAAGGTATTCGCTGGAACGTGGAAGCCATTATCTGCGGTGATTTTGGATTACAATTCGAGGGTGGCATTGTAGAAATTAGTCAGGTGCTTAATCCGTGCTTTTATAATTTAACCAGCAATAGTGACGAAGCCACATCTTGTCAAGGCGGAACTATCAAAGGATCAAAAGTTAACTGCGATCTTTTTGATCCACTCATTCCACTTGCCCGCGAACTTGGCATGAACTTGTGCAACTTTACCAAATGGGGATTTGAAGATCTTTATTTCTCTCTTTACTGGCGGCACGCGCATGTGGTTAATTTTAATCGCGATTTAAGTTGGGCACGATTATTGGTGATACCATTCATTCGTATTGGCGGCGGCGCGGCAACAGGCCATCCAAAAAATTATTCAGAAATTTTTAGTCTTCCGTTTGGCAACAATGGCAGCAACAGTATCAATCTAAATGCCGGTATGAATTTTGACTTTGTCGAAACGGTAGAGATCGGCGCAGAAGTTGGGTATTCCCACTTTCTAAAAAAAGATTTTACCAATTATCGCTTGCCCACCAATGAGTTGCAAAGCGGAATCTATCCGTTTGCCGCTGATGTGGGCCTAAAACCGGGCGATACTGCCTATGTGGCAGGCAAGTTGGCTGCCTATCACTTTTTAGATCGATTATCGTTTTATTTCCAATGGGTCTATGTGCATCACCGCAAAGATCATATTGAACTGATTGTGAATGATCCGGCGTTTGATGTTACCAAATGTCCTAATTCGGCATTCCGCGTGCAGCTGGGCAATTTTGGATTTAATTACGATATATCGCCTAATTTTAGCCTTGGATTCTTATGGCAACAGATGTTCCATGTGCGCAATGCGTATAATAGCACCACGGCTATGTTTACGTTGAACATGATATTCTAACCAACATACACAGAATTTTTTACAATATTGTGCACCGATTTTCCAATTATGCCAGCACTCTTTTTGGTATAACTACCCGAAAGCACCATCACGATCGGAATATTTCTTTCGCGCGCATGCCCGAGATCCGCGAGCTTCAGAAACATTCGCTCCTAAATGTATAATAACTTCTCTATATCATCCCATTTGATATTTGATTAAAAGGGAGTTTTAAAAATCTGAGCCAAGATTTTACGATGCTTACTTTTCATCTTAAGTCCCCACTAGCTTTACAATATGGTGCCAGAAGATGGCATCCAGGGTCAAGCTCTGTGGGAAATAATAATGGTGCTCACTACCCTTAGACTGCTTTTGCTGCTGGACAGTAGTAATAATTTTGCTTAAAATACAAAGAGTAATGACTTTTTTAGTAACCCTAAAGCGAGAAAGGCCTGCGAGCATATATGTCACGTAAATCGAATATTTCAGTCTATGTTAGTTCAAATGTTGAACGCGCACTTAAACAACTTAAGAAAAAGATCGAACGCGAAGGCGTGGTACGCGATATGAAACGTACTGTCTACTTTGAATCACCAACACAAAAACGTCGTAAACGCTTAGTTCGTGCCATCAAGCAAAATCTGCTTCGTATGATCACTAATCGTCCTCAGTAAGTTTTTCCATGAGCAGCATTTCATCCATAAAAAAATCACAAAAAGAGACCCAACTCTATCGGGCAATTTCGGAGCTTTTTACCCAAACTGCGCTTGACGATCCGCGTCTGCAAGGGATTGCAGTGAATCGCGTTAAGCTTTCGGATGATAAAAGCGTCTGCAATATCTTCTTTTATTGCGCGAATGGTTTGGCTGAATTTAAAGAAAAACTTCCCTTTATTTTGCTTTATAAATCATCACTGCGACGCGCTTTGGCAAAAACTATCGCAGCGCGCTATACCCCTGAACTTATATTTAAATTTGACGATCAGTTTGAAAAGCAGCAACGCATTGAAAATCTCTTAGAAAAAATCAAAGGAGATGACTCATCAACTTCATGATGATTCCCCTGTTTCTTGCCTGGGGCTCTTTTTTAAACGTTGTTGGTTATCGGCTGTTACGAGGACAAAGCATTATTGCGCCTCGTTCTTATTGTCCTCATTGCCGGCGCACCATCGCCTGGTTTGATAACATTCCTCTCATTTCTTTTTTGGTGCTTGGTGGCAAATGCCGCTTTTGCGCGCAACGCATATCGCTCTTATATCCCTTTATTGAATTTCTCACGGCAGCAGTTATGCTCACACTTTTATGTTGCACCTCATCAGAGTATTGGTTTGCCTATTTTCTGTTTTTCTCAGCGTTGATTGTCACTATCAGGACAGATTTTGAACAGATGCTGATCTCTCGGTATGTCACTCTGTTTTTGGTCCCTGCAGGTTGGCTCTTTGCAGCATTGGGCTATTTGCCAATCCCCGTAAAGCAAAGCTTTTATGGCAGTATTCTTGGCTATGCGATTTTATTTACTATTGCCAAACTCTTTGTATGGATCCGCCAAAAAGATGGCATGGGGCAGGGCGATTTGGAGCTGCTCTCCTTTATTGGCGCATTTCTGGGCCCCTGGGGCTGTTGGATAACCCTCTTTCTGGCCTCAACGTTGGGCTCAATTTTTGGCATTGCCACTATGATCATTTCGGGGCAAACAAACAGCGTTAAAGTGCCTTTTGGGCCATTTTTGGCTTTTGGCGGGATGCTCTTTGTGCTCTTTCATCACTTCTTTGTTAACTTTCTTAATTTGTAAAGAATCCTCTTTTTCCCTGCAATGTTTTCAAATAGAAAACTTTTGGCAAAATCACCGTAGGTGCTTTCTTTCTTCATTGAATTAAGCAGTTGCAAATTTATTTTTATTTGGTATTATTAGTGTAGATGGAAAAAATTATACCAAAAGAATGTGAGGTTTTATGAACTATATCAATCAATTAATCTTCTGCGCAAGCGCCTGCGCACTTGTAGTACCAGTATCGCACCTTAATAGCATGGAAAGAGTAACAAACTACCTGCATGGAACAAACGCTTCTCAAGCAGAAATTGCGAATGCTCAAACATGCCCGATTTGCATGGCAAATTTAGCTGATGGAAATGCATTACGCACATTGCGTTGCAATCCAAATGGCGTGCCGCATATATTTCATAGAACATGCATCAATGCGTGGCTCCTTTCAAGACAAAATACAAATCAGCGTGCCAATTGCCCATTGTGTCAAACTCCTGCCGCTCCGGACTTTTCACAAATAGAAAGAGCAATAGCGCACCTACAAAACCAAATACAAAACATGGACATGCAACATAACCCCTTTAATATCAATAATCGCAAATATTTGCTTTTTGCATCATTTACTTCTTTGTTCGTTCTTATGCAAACAAAACTTCTTGATAAATATCTGGGTAAAAAGCCTATCTTCTTTAATACAATAACAGCGAAGTATATGGCTGCATATTTTACGGCATGGTATTTAGCAGTTAAATATGGTTCAACAGGGAGACCTGTTATAGATATATCTCTTGGGGCTATCTTAGGACTTTTGCAAAGTTTTACGCCCCACCAATAACAACCTATCATCTTGTAGTGATGGGCGGAGCTCTAAATTTTTAAGCATTTTTTATGCCAAATCATCTTGCACCACGGTAATGTTGTTGTTCTGATCAACCGATAAAACATCCGGCTCCCCATCGCCATCAATATCTGCCACCGCTAATGCTAGAAACCCTTTTTCATCCGCATAGCCACTTCCTAAATGGCTGCTGGAAGCGCCCAATTTACCGGTAAAATGGTTTTGCCCTTCCGATCCACCAAAGCCATAGGTGTAATAAAATTTCTCGCCCGCACCGCCACCCGCATATCCTTCGGGTTGCCAGCCGATACCACCAACGCCACTCAGTTGCGTAGAATATTTGCCATGTTCGGCCCAATATGCTTTTTGCGCCGCGTAAAGCGAACTGAGTTGCATATATGCCTCAGCCCGTTTGGCTTTTGCCAAATATTTGGTGTAGCTGGGCACCGCTATCATCGCAAGAAAGGCAATAATTGCCACCACGATCATTAATTCTATTAACGAAAAGCCGGATTTTTTAACCATCGTTTTACCTCTTAAAAAAGCTTTTTACGGTTGATTAGCTCTATCTTACGAGAAAAGCCTTGACCAAAGTCAAGCATGTATGAAAAGATAAGTCGAATTGTGAAATGAAAAATTGCTTGAAGGATCTATTTATTACACATGGTGAGTAGCCCGAAGGGCATATCGAACCATATTCAGCTATCCTTCGATACGTCCAGCCTTCGCCAAGGCTTCGGCGGACTACTCAGGATGTGTAATCCACAATTCAGCAGAATAAAAAGGCACTAAAAGAAAGGAATTCTATGACGATACAAAAAACAGCCGCATACGCCATTATCATAAGCAGCCTACTCACGATGAAAGCGCCAGTAGTGGCATCATCAAAAGAAATGCGCGCCCAAGGGCTAACCTGTTTGGGACTTATTCTGGGCCTTGGGGGCACCCATCAGCTGGTTAAACGATCGGAAAAAAGCTCCTACATTTTTAGCGATGTAGCAAGCGGGGTTGGTCTGCTGGCGGCCGGGTTTGCCTTAATCGCGCTTTCAACCGAAATTATCCAATTGCTTGACCGCTAATGATTTCATATAGAAAAAGTTATCTGCATTTGGCCCACAACATCTTTCATTAAGAATTGTACAATTGGCAATATTTTATGGCGCAAAAAATTCATTTTGAATTTTTCATACAATTTAATTATTTCTAAATGAAAAAATAAAAAAGAGTTCAATAGTGCCACAAAATCCCTATTTGAACCTGAAAATGGCCCTTTAAAACAAGGTTATTATCCCGCATTTTTTACCCCGTCCAAACAGCACATTGGCTCCTTTTTTTCTTTTGTAAATAAACCTGCACCATTTGGATGAAAATTTATTGTTTGACATTTTTGTTTAAGGATTTAGACTTAAAATTAAGATTAAAAATTGCTGAGTGAGTAAAAGCAAAAACTCTGTATTCTAACCATGGAGAATAATATGAAATCGAATACAAACAAACAGCTGGGAACCAAAGAAACAGCGGCGCTTTCAAAACAGCGCAGCTATAATGAGGTTATTGAGTTTCTTGATGCCCATTGGCAATCCAACAAGCAAGACAAGAATCTTTCAGTAATGAAAAAGCTTGATCAAGCGTTGGGCAATCCCTCTCAAAAAATTACTACCGTGCTTGTGGCCGGTACCAATGGTAAAAGTCTTACCATTAACTTTACTGCGCAATTATTGCGCGAAGAGGGCCTTAAAGTAGGTTCTTTCTACGCTCCTCATATTCTCACCTACAATGAGCGCCTTTCAATTAACAATGAAACCATTGCTAACAAAACCTTTACCGAAATCGGTAATGATGTTATCAACATGGCTGAATCCTTAGGAGTTACACCAAATTCCTATGAAGTTCTCACCATGATGGCACTTATCTATTTTAAAAATAGCGATGTTGACATCGCCTTGCTGGAAGTCAGCGAAGGCGGCACGAGTAACGCAACCAATATTTGTAATCCAAAAATTGTTGCAATTACCCGCGTGATCACCGCCGATGAAGCAGTGATAAAAGAAGCGATCGTTGATATTTTGGGTATCGTGAAAGCAAATACCTATGTTGTTTCTGCCGATCAAAGTAAATTAAACCTTCAAGTAATGCAAGAACTGGTTAAAGAAAAAGGCGGTATTTGGTCTATGCCAATCCGTAAACTTTCTGCATTGCCTTATCCATTTGAACAACTCCATGGACGTTGCGCAGCGCTCGCTGAACGTATTTCCCATACGTTTGTGAACGGCTTTACCAACAGTGATGCCGTGGTTGCCAACACATTACTCAGCAAACAAAAAGGTCCGCGCGGCAGGCCAACTCTGCATGAAGTAAAACGTCGCGCTGAAAATCCTAAGAAAACAGTTGAACAATTCTGGAAAGAAACCACTAATTCCCTCCCTGCTCGCTTTCAACTTCTTGATAAAGAAAAACCAAGCGTGCTCCTTGACAACGCAAGCAACCTCGATGCGTTTAAAAACCTCTTATTGGGTATCCGCTTGCTCCATTACCAAAAACCTCTCAAAGGCATTACTTTAGTGCTTGGCTGCAACAATCAAGAACTGGATCTTTCAGAGTTCCTTAAATTGCTCCGCTACTTCTTCAAAAAGACGTCGGGTCAAGTTATCGTGTGCCCTGTTTCAGAAATACCGGGCCAAAATGAGGGTGCTTCTTGGGATGTTGAACAAGCAACCAATGATATTAAAAGCATGAAAATAAAGGCACGCTCAGCAAAAAGCTTTAAAGAAGCTTTTGAAGCGGCACAAAAAACGGTCGATGAAAGAAACGGCTTGGTTATTGTGACCGGTTCATCCGCTATTGTTTCTGATTATTGGCATTTCAAGGGTATTAAAAAACTCTAACAACGTAAAACCCGTTCGCCTCGATAGAGCCCTCGAAGAGGGCGAGTGGAGAGGTCTCCATTCGTGCTTCGCACTCCATCGACCCGAACGGACTAGAACTGCAAACTATGACAATAACAACGATACTGTTATCGCTCATCGCCGGCACTTTAGTCGGCTATAGTTATGGACTCCTCTTCTTGCAAACAAAAAGAGGGGTCCCCTCACTTTTAAGCAATATTGTTTTTAGTTTCCTTCGATTTTTCCTGCTTTTATGCGTTGGCGGCTACTTATTATTACTGCCTTCCATTCATCCTATAATCCTGGTACTCTCATTCTTGACAACGTTTTGGACGACAGTTCTCATGAATAAGGTACCGTTCAATGAAAGACATAGAACTTCTTGGTGGTAAACAATGGCAGCCATTACAACCGTTTGGCATTTCGCATCCTTTTTTTGCAATAGATAAATCCACCGTAATTAATACGTGGATCGCGCTCGGTGCATTATTCATCTTAATTATTCTTGCTCGTTTTTTTCTGCGGCGTAGGCTAAGCACAGGGCGTTACATTGTTTTGAGTTACGTTCGCTCATTTATTGATCTGGTTTCTCAATCATTGGGTTATTTTTCCTACGGCCATTCTGTATTTGTGGTTGCGCTGTTTTCGTTTATTATTCTATGCAATTGCATTGCAATTCTGCCGTGGGTGGAAGAACCAACCAAAGAATTAAATACCACCTTTGCGTTGGGCCTGATAGCCTTTTTTTACATTCAAATATACGCCATAAGGGCGCACGGATTTTTTGGGTATCTTAAAGAATATTTTACTCCCTTTTTTTTCATGTTTCCGCTTCATGTAATCGGCAAACTATCAACCATTATTTCTATGTCGTTCCGATTATTCGGTAATATTTTTGGCAGCGCCACGATCATGCATATTTATCACGCGCTATTGGCCGGCTCACCATGGTTTCAAATTGCCGGGCTTTTGAGCGGCTTGAATATATTGATGGTCAGTTTTTTTATTATTTTTGAAGGGTGCCTCCAGGCTTTTGTATTCACTATGCTTACGGTTACGTATCTGGCAATTGCCTTGGCCCATGATGACCAGATTGGAGAAATGACATGATCCTATATGCTATGAATTATCTGATATCAACGCTTATTATTACCATCAGCGCGATCGGTGTGGGCATTAGCCAAGGATTAACCAATCGGGCAGCATTTAAAGCGATCGATATCCAACCGCAATCGCGGGATGCGGTTACTAAAATTTCATTGCTTTGCTCGGCGCTTATCGAAACAGCAGCAATTTTGTGCGTTTTTGTGGCCGTTTTACTGTTTTTAGATACAACACCGCCGCTCGAGGGTTCTTACGGCGACATGTCAAAAATCGGGATTATTTTCGCGCTGGCAACCACCGGATTCAGTGTCAGTTTTTTTTCATCATGGCCCGCGCAAGAAGCCTGTTTGGCAACGGCGCGCCAGCCATTTATCGCCCCCTGGATATTTAATCTCACACTGATAATGCTTTCGGTAATTCAAACGCCGCTCATTCTTGCTTTTATTGTTGCGTTGAGCATTAAATCACAAGCAGTTTCGGCGCTCAGCATTGCTGATGGATTACGGCTGATTGGGGCAGGATTTGCCATAGGAATCGGTTCGATTGGACCCACAATAGGATTGGCTCATTTTGCCCGCACCTCCTTGCAAAGCATCGCGGCCAATCGCAATGCCGCCGGCCGCATCTTAACCTTCACCTTTATCTCGCAAGCAATTATTGAATCACCGATTATTTTTGCTATGGTAACAGCGCTTATCTTGCTCTTTTATCCCATAACGCTCATTACGGGTACGATCGGGTTGCCACTTTTAGCGGCAGGTATAGCAGCCGGCGTTGGCAATTTTGGGCCCGGCATTAGTTCCGGAAGAACTGCAGCGGCCGCATGCAAACAGATTAGCATTAATCCCAACGCCTATTCTTCATTGGCAAATACAAGCATTTTTGCCCAAGGGGTAATAGATACTGCTGCAATTTATGTTTTGCTTATTTCTGTGTTAATTATATTTTTTACTTAGAAACCGTTGGCGTAATATATGTGATGGCCGCTTTCATGTTGGCAATTTTTTGCTTGAGAATGGCTATATCTACTTCACTCTCTTTTCCTTCCACACAGGCAATCACCTCCTGCGATGTAGCAATAAAATGTATTACATTATCTTGCAAATTGGTCAGATCCATTATTTGGCGCATCAGATTGGCATTGGTGAGCAAAATAAGATCTGCCTGAATATCTTGATAAAGATAAGAACTTTTGAGTTGCTGTTCAGATTCTTTCAACTTTTCTTTAAGTGATTGCACCACCTCTTCAGGATACAAAATAGGCATTTTTAGCCCCATTTTTTCTTTAGTGGGCTGCATAGGATAAAAATAGACCGAACAGCTCAGAAATAAGATACATATTCTTTTCATTTTTCTCCTGGCCAATTTTTACGTTTTAGAGTATAGTAGGGAAAGAGCTCATAAGAAAATAAAAATCTCACGATTCTCCAATATACATGTATAGATGCAAACCCAACGTTTTTAGACAGCTCTTAATAGTTGTACCTCATAAACATTTTTCTTATAAAGTACGTATCAATGAAAGAACAAAAAATATCGCTTTCAACCGCTATCTTGCTAAACATGAACATAATGATCGGCTCAGGAATTATGGGTGGTCCTGCTGCAGTCGCGGCCATTTGTGGTAATGCCAGTTTTTTAGCGTGGCCGCTAGTGGCTCTCATGTTCTTACCTATTGTACTTACAACTATTGAGTTAAATAGAATGTTTCCCGGAGCTGGCGGCTTTTACCTCTATGCAAAACAGGGTCTTAACAAAGCTGCGGGATTTGCAAGCGGATGGCTCTACATTGTTGGTTATACATTTGCAGCAACAGTAGAAATTTTATTCTTAGAAGATACCTTAGTTAAAAAATTCGGCACTAATGCAGTCACGGGAAACACAATTCTTTTTAATGCGCTGGTTATTACTGCGGTGCTCGCATTTAGCTTGCTCAGCTATAAAATGGTGAGCAAGTTCCTTGATTCACTCACCATAGTAAAAGTTTTACCGCTCGTAATTTTAATTTTACTCTTACCATTTATTATTAATCCAAGTTTTTGTATAACAAGCACCGAACTAGGGCTATTACCCGCTTCATTAACCTTACCAATTTTTGGCTATTTTGGTTTTGAGTTTTGTGTTAGCATTAGCCATTTAATTAAAGACAGTGAAAAAAATGCGCCCCGTGCGATTTTAATTGGCTTCTTGGCAACAGGACTTTTATATACTTTATTTCATTTTGGGTTGCTCAATATCATGGGCGCTCATAATTTGGCAACGATTGGCGCACCGAATTATCCTGACTTTATTACATTACCAATTCCCTATCTCAAAGCACTATTGTCAATTTTGATTCCAACAGCAGCGGTTCTTGTTTTCGTTGCAAGTTTAATTGCCATGATCAATGGCAATGCAATTTTATTGCACTCCATGGCAAAAGAAGGTTTGTTTAAAGGTGGATCATTTTTAACCGCAACAACATCATCCCACGGGCGCCCATGGGCAGCATTAATTCTACAAGGCGTTGCAGTCTTTTTACTCGCAACTTTTATTCATAGTATTCCACTTACGGGTGGATTATGCATTCTGGGGACTTTCCTTGCTTTCCTCTTGCCTTTTGTTTCATTGTTGGTGGTTCAGATCCGAAAGAAAGTTTCTGCTCTCAAAATCACTCTATCGATCCTTGGATTGATTATGGCAATCGGATTTTGTTCATATAGCTGGTATAATTTGAGCAATAACCCCGACTTCCATACCGCCATGATTGAACGGTTAACTTATACGGCGGTTTTAGTTGCCGCGTTCGTGGTGGGAATGCTTCTTTTTAATAGAAAAGATACATAAGAAATTTAGTTTATAGATATTTTAAGCTGGGCAAAAATGCCCAGCTTTTTTTTGAATACGATTACCAAATCCTGACTGGAAATCGAAGCTCTTCGAGCCACTCACCATGTGTAAAATATAGTATCTGGGGCAAATTTAATTTCACGATCCGAATGAACGCCCCGTTCAATCTTGCAATTTATGAATTAAATATTTTATGGTGAAACATACCTAACGATACTTAAATGTAAGGAGAACCATGAATATAAAATGTATGAACCTAATTGCATTTTTGGCTTTCTACGCTATCCAATTGCCCGCACAAACGATAATCAGCATTATTAATGATAAACAACTAACAGAAGAGCAAAAAGCCCAAGAAATTCAAAAATTGATTAAAAATGGCGCAAAGGTTGATCAAACAACTGATCAAATTTTACACCCTACTGCGCTCATGCTTGCGGCTAACGCCGGAGATTCCAAAGTAGTAAAAACGCTCCTTGATAATAATGCCAACGTGAATCTTCTTGATGATGTCGGCGCTTCGGCCCTTTTTTATGCCGCGCGCAAAGGGCACATAGAAATAGTAAAACTATTACTTTCAAAAGGTGCAAACATTCATCTGATCACCAAACAAGGCAACACCATTCTTTTGGAAATACTCAAGGGCTATGGAGCAAATCAAGCCGACGCAAAGCAAAATAAGGATCAATTCAAAAAAAATATTTACGATATTATTGTTTTATTGGTGCAAAACGGCGCAAATATCAATGCCCAAGGAGCCGCTGCTGAATTGGCAAAAACACCTATTATGTGGGCAGCCGATTGGAACAATTGGGATTTGGTTAAATTTTTTATTAGCAAGAAGGCAAATCTCTGCTTAAAAGATCAGAATGGCAAAACTCTGGCAGCACACTTGCCTGATCCTAAAGATAAAAAATTAACAAAAGAAGAGAGCAATTTTGTTGAATGGGTAAAAAATGTTGTTCAGCAAGGCAAAATAGATTGTGATTGGGTAGAGGTCAATCGATAAATTTTTAGAAGGAGAATCATCATGCTGTGTCAAATTCCTGAGCGCGCCCAACGCGGGCTTTGTATTGTTCGGATAATGCTGGGCGTTATTTTTATTGCACACGGGTGCCAAAAAGTTTTCGGCCTCTTTGGTGGCCCGGGCCTAGAAGGCTTTGCCCATTGGTCCGCAACAATGAACATACCCACGTATCTTGCCTATGGCGCTGCCTTTTGCGAATTAATCGGTGGCATAATGTTATTCTTTGGCATTGCCACAGAATTAGCCGCTTTGGCCCTGATTCCGGTTATGCTCGGTGCCGTTTGGTTGGTGCATTGGAACCATGGCTTTTTTGCCCAAAACGGCGGATTTGAATATCCCTTGAGCCTTGCATTCTTTCTTTTGGCACTCGTTATTGGTGGACCGGGAACGTGGTATTTATGGCGCCCGTGCCATACCTTTGGCTGCACCTGCAAAGAGTAACAATAGACTTTTTAAAAATAATCATTAGAATTCTATTCGTTTTACAAAAACTATACTGCGCCAAAAGGAAATTCATGAAACGATTATTTTATGGTCTTTTTTTACTACTTTCGGTTACTCTTTACGCTACCCACACCATTGTTGAGCATCATCAAATTTCTGCGTTGTTAGACTATCTGCACGAACACGATTTTGACAGGCATACGGTGATTATTTTTGATATCGATAACACGCTAGCCGCGCCCCGAGATTATTGCATTGGCAGTGATGAGTGGGTTACGCATGAGATCAACAAACTAATGCTGCGGGGAATGGACGCACATACCGCATGGCATACTATTAAGCCGCTGTATATCGAGATTCAAAACAACATTGAATTAGCGCTCATTGAGCAAGAAGCAATTGAACTTATTGACTTTCTCCAAGAAAATGGGTTTAGCGTTATTGCCGTAACGGCCCGATCTTTAGAAATTAGTGATCGCACCCTTGAACAACTTAAGGCTATCGGCATCGATTTCTCACGATCAGGAATCTGGCACGAAGAATTTACGAGTACTGGCGATATCCTATATCGCTATAAAAATGGCACTGTTTTCTGCCATGGCAATGATAAAGGCACTGTATTACATAACGTTTTAAATCATCTCTCATTTGTTCCGCGCAAAATAATTGCAGTGGATGATAAAGAAATACATTTGCACTCGATACAACAAATTTTACACCCTGACGTGTCTTTTGTTGGTATTCGGTATGCCCGGCTTGATACAAAAGTTGCGGCGTTTAATCCGATGCGCGCAGAAATTGAGTTACGAAAATTGAATATACGTATTAAATAGAAGATATTTTTATGCAAAAGTGTTTCAATATTTTAATCGCCATCATGCTCATTGCACCTATTCTCAACAGCATGGAAAAATGTTTACAACTCCAAAGAACCAATAAACGAAAAGCCCGCTACACACTCGAGGAATTATTCACCTTCCAACATCTCAGGGCTCTCCAAGAATATAAAACATCCGGCCGGTATCAGGGACCATTTCTGGTGAAGTCACCAAAGAATCTTCCAATAGAAACTGATTCTGCCCTTAAAGTTAAATTTGCGATTGGTGAAACAACACCCCAAGAAACGGAACAATTAAAACAAGGGGTTGCTGAGTTGGGCCCACTATTAGCGTTAAAAAAGGCATGCAATCAACCGCTCACACTTTCTGAAGAATTAGAAGTTGAAAAGTGGAAAGCGCAACTTGCTGCCAAATACCCCGAAAAAAAAGGTTCTTGAGATGGCATAAAACCATCAATTTAAAAAATATTTACCCCAGGCAATGCATTCATTATTTGCTCTTTATTAGCATCGGTGAGTTGATTATTAGAAAGCGATAAATATTGCAGATTATTAAGCCCATTGAAGAGCGTACCA